>Ga0206863_1122_pt1 | contig 26193 bp, 21 predicted proteins | sample Alteio_BWOrgCont_41_FD_152634 | JGI IMG/M metagenome (GOLD analysis project Ga0206863, IMG submission 152634) | Enriched cells from forest soil in Barre Woods Harvard Forest LTER site, Petersham, Massachusetts, United States -... | ecosystem: Environmental > Terrestrial > Soil > Temperate forest >...
AGTTGTACACGCCTTTTTTAAAAGCCTTTAAATACCGTTGATAAATTACCTGCGAGTCCATGATTTGAGAATTAGCTTGCTGCGATGAATGATATTTACAGTGGACTCGTGTCAGAATTGTATGAAATTAATTATAATGAGCAAGAGCAAGCAAAAAAAGAAAGACGTCTTAGGAAGGTGTATACCCGGCTATCTCAGATTTTTCCAACCCGAGGTGAAGGGTTAGGCAGTGCAGAGGGAAACAAAAGGTACAGATTATTTCAAAGAATGGTCAGGGAATTGTTTGTCAATGTCGTGGATTCAGATCCGATTATGCTGGGGATAGTTTTGAGTTATGATTTGAATCTCCCGTTGTTTCATCGTGAAGGGTATTTGCACGCCTTTAATATCAATGCTCTTGACTTTGATCTTCCCATCAAAGGTTTCAAGGATGAGCTTGACTACAATTTTAAATATGAAGAATTTCAACGGGAAGGTAAGGATCCCAAGGTTTTATTGGATGATTTAAAAGAAGTAGGGCTTATTGAATCAGAGATTCAAGTCGATGAGTTTGATCAACTGAATGGATTATTAGATGCAGGTAATATTGAATTTAGAAGAAAGCTTATTGAAAGATTAAAAGAAGGCCATGAAGATGAGCTTTATTGGCCGGATAGTATTGATGCAGATCGTCGTGAGCATCTTGCCGCACAACCGCAAGAAATGACCCCAGCAGAGATTCGCGCTATTTTTAGGGAGAATTTTTTAAAGGCCACGCCGTTGGTAAGCAAGACGATAAAAGATTTATTGGCCATTGCTTTTGAGAAAGAGGGGGCAAGGGCATTAGAGAGCCGGCTTAATGTCGATGTAAGAGCAATTGATATGGATGAGGTCAATGGTTATGAGGTGGTCAATTTACTGGGGTTTATGGATCACGTTTCTAATCTCTTTGGTGATGATGAGAACACTCTTTCAAAGTGGCAAGCAGCAAGTAAGGAGTTATTTATTTTTGTCAACGATTTTCATCGTTCGACAGGTCAGCCGCCCTTGGAATTTGGTATTTGGGACATGAAGGGGGCCCAAATGTATAATATCACCCCTAAAGAAGGAGCATATATACCTCGACCCAGCTTGGAAGACTCTCCTGAATCAGGCAGCGAGTTAATTAATCTTCTCGAACTCTTTCAGATAAATCGTTATAGAGGGAGCAAAGGTTATATGGATGATCGTTTAAAAATGGACATGTTTTATAAAGCAGAGGCCGCTGCGCAAGAAGGTAGTCCTGTAGATATTTTGCAGGCATGTTTGGCAAGACATCTTCTGGGTCAATTGACAGTTTTTTCTAATGATCCTTTAGTTGAGAAGTATCCTCATTTATTTACTATTGGAGTAGAAGTTAAGGCAAACTCGGATCAGGATGGAAAACCCAAGATTGATATGAAGCTTGCGAAGTTTAATGGAAATATTACAGATCAGATGATCCAACAGGAAAATGATCCTGAATTGTCCAAACTTTGGAAATGGAGAAATTTAAAATCAGAGGAAGACATGTTTGATGATTATTTTCGGGCCAATGGCTTAACAGGTCTTGAGAGGGATATGAATATTCTGATGCAGTCGCTGGATAATGTGCGCAAGAGAATTTTTATGGACATGTTGGCAGATCTTACATTAGTCTCCCAACATTATTCAATAGAAACTCTTGCTTTGCTCATAAAATACGATAATCGTGAAGAGAGGATTAGTGAAATATTAAAACACGTATCAAATGATGATTGGGAAGATGATGAGATCAAACTGCTTGAATATTGTTTTAAAATAAATCGGGATGCGACAAAAGCTGTGTTTGAAAGTGAAGACCTAGTGTTTATTCGGGCCCATGAAGCAATTATTGAAAATCTTCATGGCCTGCTAGAAACCAGATCCAGGGGACGTATAAGAATGTCATCTGTTAATAAAGCCTGGGAAGAGTATGTGAGGTATGCACAAATGTTTAATTTGGATTATTCTTCAGCTCTATTAAAATATCCATCCTTTTTTGGATCTCACCAAGCTGAGAAGCTTTTAGTAGAATTGTCGGATTTACTCAAACTTTTTTATCCGATTTGCCAGGGGAAGCCTGAACGGATGCTGGAGATGTCACGGTTGATCGAGGACCCGGATATTAAAAGGGCATTGTTTGATTATTCATTATTTCAGTTTATGGAAACACATTCATTTGAAGATACCATGAAAGTTCTTTATCAGAATGTTGATAATAATTTATTAGGTTATCGGAGTTTTGAACATCTCATTGAGGAGGTCGCTCAAGAAAATCATGAACTCGAGGCTGTGAGTGACTGGGCTAAGTCTAAATACCGTTCTATGGATTCTAATTTTGCGGCAGGTAAGGCTGTTGGTTTAGATGCGTACCTTAGTTTTGCTTATGAAACGCCCAGGGAGCTTTTAGAGGCGTTCTTGGGTACCAGAGAAGACGAAACCCCCTTAGCCAGTGCGATATTTAGGGATTGGTGGATTAAATCATATGCTAATGGGGCAGGGCCATTGGGACAGCTTTTTAGGCCCATTGATTATTTAGATAATGAACAATTGCAGGATTGGATCACGCAAGGAATAGATGATGATATAAAACAAACATTTTGGGAGGATTGGAAATACAGGTATGTTGCAGTCAGCCAAATTATGGAGTATTTGTACCGGCAGGGCGCTATTAGCCGGTATATATTGTTGCGTAAAATACTGATGATGCCGCATCAAGGTGTTTTACGTAATCCTCAAGATGTTACAGAACTGATGGGGCAGTTTCTTGACCATCACGTTCAAGTTTCTCCCTCAAATCAAAATGCAGTGAGAAGCATAATGGCAGCATTTGCCCAGGCTGCCACTCCCAAAGAGATGTATTTTCTGATGTGGCCTATTATGTTGCCAGCGCTTCTTCAAAGGCCATCACATCAGGCAAATCCGAGGGAAGTGACTCAAAGTTATTTTCAACAGTATTTCAGTCATCTCTTTGCAGTCGATGCAGATAATTTAGATGAGGTGCCTAGAAATCTCAGGACATCTTTGGAAACCGCTGTAGCGGGGATGGATGAAGTAACGTCTGGAAGGACACTCCGAGAAGAGGAAGACGAGGATGATGATTTTGAGTCTATGGAAGAGATGTCAGACATACCATATGAAGATGAGGATTTGGATCAAGATTTTGCAGCTGAGCAAGACTATAACTTAGGAGGCGATTTTGAAGAGGAGGAAGATGGGGAATATGAGCCCGATTTGGACACACCACGGGATGATTTTGAAGATAGTCATCGTGCTCCTAAAGTAGATAGAGCATTTACGCCGCATACATTTAATCCGAGCCATTATTTTTTGGAAAGGGCATCGTATGAGGGGATTTCTCATGCAGGTAGATTAATGGCCATAAAAGCAGCTAGTATAGCTTTTTCTGCTTCCGTAGGAAGCCCCATGGCTGAAATCGAAGCGGAGATACTTCGTGATATTCCTGATAAATACCATAAGCCTCCATCAATGGATGTATTGGGTGAAATTGATGCGATCATTGCCCTGGCCCAGCAATTAGGAGCTATGGGTGTACGTTTTCTTCAATTATTAGGACAATATGCGGATATCCCGCCGGAATACCAGGAGAAATTCTTGCATGTGTACGATTCTATGCGAGGGCAGATGAAAATAACGGCGTATAATCTGATTAAAGAAAAAGCCCCTGGTTTGATTGAGGAAGGGGATAAATTAGTGCATATGATCGGTGGAGGATCATTAGTGACCGTTTATTTATTAGTGAAGAAGCCTAGGGATGGGGAGAAGGAGGGTCGTAAGTATGTGGTTAAGGTTGCCAACCCTAATTCAAAGGCAAGGATATTGGAGACCTATGATCTTTTAATGAAGGTTTTAAATTCTTTGATAGAAAAAACTCCCCACGATGATCCCATGTATGAGTGGTATCTCCTGGCCCGTGACCAAATTCTGCCGGATTTAAAAGAGTGGACGGAAAGTGATATAGAAGATACTAGATTTTTTGAAAATGACAAACTATTTAAGGAGGCATTTAACGGCTGGAGTACGCCAGGCAGTCCTTTTCAAATGTATATACCATCTTCCTATCAGCCCAATAATATTTATGTCAAGGTTGAGGAATACGTGGATGGTACTGAATTGACAAAACTTCAAGTGAGTGAGCAAAGAGACTTTAATGAAGGTAAGGTCACCAGTGAAGATTATAAAGCAATTATTGCGACCGTGGCCAAGAATTACCTGGCTCAAATTATGCATGCACCTTTAACGCCAGAAGGCACGGTGCTTGTCCATTCCGATGCCCATGAAGGCAATTTTAAATTGATGTCAGATGGTCGTATTGCCACCCTTGACCGGAATTTTTATATTGAAATAACGAAGGAAGACAGGGAGATGGTAGAAGAGATCATTCACTCTGAGCTTCCTAAAGAGGAGGTTTTGCCGGCTTTTATTGAGTATCTGCTTAAACAGGATTGTAATAAGGGTAAGGCATTAGACAAAGATGAGCTGGTTAGGATTATTAAAGAAGAAATAAAGAATTTACCTGAAGGCAATTTGTCTATACGCCTAGTGATGAATTTGATTACAAAGTTACGACAGCACGGCCTTCGTTTACCTTTACGATTCACGCTTCTTCTAAAGAATTTAAATGCCTTGGATTATATGGCCAAGAAGGCTGGTATTCAAGGAGGGCTTGTAGGAGCCATGCTTTTTGTTCCTAATGATACGGTTTTGACCAAGCAGGAAGAGGTGTCTCCTGCCGCTGCAGAGAGCCATCAAACAGTGGCTTTGGAAATATCAGGGGAAACATTAACAACGTTGAGGGAGCATACTTTAAAATTAAGTAATTTTATTGATACTCATAACGATCAAATTAAGAAATTTACTTCTGAATCTAATCTAAATGAAGTGAAAAACGTCATTGGGGAGTATGTTACGATTTTAAATAGTATACAGGAAAAAATTGTGCCAGGACAGCCATTTAGTATATCCGTTCAATTGACACCTGCAGAGAGAAGCGTATATGATCAAATTATGAGACTCATTGATGTAGTCCAGGCGAGTGGTGTCTTAAACAGTGGTAATAGGACAGGGTTACTCAAAGGTTTTCAAAATATGAAAATGAGGATGGATTTAAGGTATGAATTAGAATTCCTGAATAATATACAACAGCGTGAAGCTGCGCGAAATTTATTACAGAAGGTTAAGGAGGAGTTAGACAGAGCATTAATTACACATGGCCCTAGCGATAGAGAAGCAATATTACCTGTGAATTTACATGTTCAGAATAATGCCTTGGCTCGAAACGGTGGTATCGACTTCACCGTTAACAAAACACCTCTGGAAATTCAAAATGCCGGTGAAGGGATTAAATTTCATTTCGACCCAGCCTTGCTCCGCCAATTGCAAAACGACCCTGGCTTTGTGCCGGTGATTATTAATATCAGCCCTTTAAATAATCTTAGACAATTTTTGGGTATTGAAGCAACTGTTTAGCCCGAGTCTTTTCCAGTCAATAGATGAGCCTGAATAAAGAGAGTTAAGATGTGCGGGCAATTTTTTCAAAAAGAGCCCGCCGTTGAGTTTGAACGATTTGAGCCATTTGATTATCGGTGTAAGTATTAGCAAAACTATCGAGTTTCTGGAACGATTCTCCTTTTTTAAGATTTTGGTTTTTGTGTGGAAGACTTTTAAGTTTCTCATAGGGGGTTTTATAATCCTTGAGACGATATATTTTCTTGATTTTACCTTTAGCATCGACGATGTTGGTTGCGAATGCGCAAGGGCGGTGGAAGTTTAAGTAACGGTTAAAAGAGCCGAAGTAGAAGGCATTGAGTCTTGAGGCATTGGAAGAGTCGATAAAACTATATCCGAACCATTTGCGAATGACAGTCCCGTTCTTTGATTCGACTAAGGCATTGTCGTTGGAATGCCTGGGGCGAGACTTGGTTAATTTGATGAGGAGACGATTCAGCATAGCAGCAACGTGCTGGTTGATATATTCCGAGCCGTTGTCGGCGTGGAAGCCCAAGATTTTAAAAGGATAGGCATTGATTAGCTGTTCAAGTAAAGGCAACATTTGTTCTTCAGTGGGTGCTTGTACAGCGCCAATAAATTCAAACTGTGTGACTTCGTCGATAGAATTAATGTGATAGACGCCTTTGGTTTTAAGACGGTCACCCTGATGGACTGAATCAATGCGGATAAAGCCAGGACGACCAAGGGGTTGAGGTATTTGGCGTTGCCCAATGTGAAGGCGGCCAAATTTCGATTTAGTTCTCGCGAACCATTTAGTTATGCGTTGATAGGCGGGTTTTTTACGCAGGTTGTAAATGTGACTGACAGAGACTTCTGCAATGTCTTTATATTGTTCATCTGAAGCGGCCAGGCGCTTAAGGGTTGTCTTAACGGCGTTACCGTTGGGGAATTCGTGCAGTTCGTCGGTAAAGGCCAAGAGTTTGATATCACAATCTTGGTATTTATGGGCAAAAGTATGGCGTTGATATTCCGTTACTTGAACAGAGCCGCAACGCAGGTATTGAGTGATTAGGCGGGTGACTTGGGCGCGTGAGTAGCCCGTCATGAGCGCTACATAGGTTTTGAGGACTCCTTTATCGGCTTTATTAAGTTTGATATAGGTGAATTTCACAAGAGTGTCCTCAACCCAGGCATAGGCTTGGGTTTTGTTTTGATAGTTAAACTGGATTTTGTCATTTTGTAGTAAGAATTCTTTAACATCATTAATGGTCGTTATCTGTGTGTCGTTCATATTGAGTGTCATGCCTCCGAGTATGACTCTCTTGTCAGGGATCTCCTATAGCTGATTTTATAGTTGATTCCTTCAGGCTCATCTTGCATTGTAAAAGACTGCCCGTTGACAAAGCCGTTTAACTATGTTAAATTTACCAGATATGTTCCGTCGAAATATTCACCTATCTATCCTATTTTTATTCTTGTTCCCCTCTTTATGTCCAGCTGATTGGATTTGGACTCCCGAGACAGGTAAGTTTGTTAATCCCAAATGGGAAGTAAAGCCTACCCCCGAAGACCAGTTGGAATTTGCCCAAAGTTTTAAAGATTTGGGTAATTGTAAGAAAGCTTTAGTCGAGTTTAAAAAATTGATCAAAGCCTACCCTCGCGCCAAAGAAGCTCCAGAGGCAGAATTCTTTTCAGGCCAATGTTTGGAAAGCATGAACAAGCCATATGAAGCGTATCTGTCGTACCAGTTGGTCATTGATAAATATCCTTTTAGTGAACGTTCCGCGCAAATCGTCGGCATTGAGTATAATATTGCTAACCATCTTTTAGAGAACAAGGGTCGCAGCAAATGGGCCCAGGTGGTTATAGGCAGCGATGACAGGGTTGTCGAAATTCTTCGGACTGTTATCAGGAATGCACCGTACGGCAAATATGCGGCGATTGCGCAGTATAAAATTGGGCTTTATTTGAAGGAAAAGGGCATGTACCAGGAAGCCCGGGATGAATTTGAGAAAACTATGAATGATTATCCGACCAGCGAATGGGCCCAAGCTTCCAAATTTCAGATTGCCATGGCGGATATGAACAGGGCTTCAGATGCACAGCATGAGCAGAAGGTGGCCAGCGTTGCCATGGAAGAATTTAATGAATTTGTTAAAACTCATCCGGATAGTCAATTGACCCCGGAAGCCCAGGCACAGATGGCCCGTCTTAAGGACAAGGAAGCAGAGAATAATTTTGTCATCGCCAAGTTTTATGAAAAGCAGAAAAATTTAAAAGCCGCGCGGATTTATTACAAAGAAGTTGCTATCAACTACGCGGACACCTCGTGGGGTCCTAAGGCCCAGGCCATTTTGATTAAAATTGGTGAATAATGGTGCGTCTTTTTCTGTCCACACTTCTTATTTTATCTATTGCCGGCTGCGGTTATACAACCGGATCTTTATTGCCTCCCCAGTACAAAAAAATTGCCATTCAGCCTTTCGAGAATAAAGTCGCCTATGTTGATGAAAATAACGGCGGACTTTATGTACCTGCGTTGGAGACCAATGTCCGTAGTGCCATTATAGACAGATTTTTATTTGATGGTAATTTGCATATCGCTGACGCGGATAAAGCTGATCTGGTGCTAAGCGGTGAAGTAACGGGTATTGTCCAGGATACGTTACGGCAAGATACCAATCAAAATGTCCAGGAATACCGTATCCGGGTCATTGTTGCTTTAACCATGACAGATACTGCCACGGGTAAGATTCTTTGGAAAGAGCCTTCTTTCACTGGAGAGACAACGTATTTTCTGACAGGGGCCCAGGCCCAAACGCAGAGTGCCGCGATAGATGCTGCTTTGCTTGATCTTGCCACCCGTATTGTTGAGCGTACCGTTGAGAATTGGTAAGCTATGATTTATCTCTTCCTTGGTGATGATCTACCAGCCAAAGATGCCAAAATTACTGAAATCAAAAATAAATTATTTAAGAATACTGAAGAAGCTTTGGCTTTTGATTTTGATAATCTCGATGCCAAAGAACTTGGCGACAATGCACTAAAAAAAGCATTTTTGACCCTGCCGGTCATCTCCCCGCATCGCCTGATTGTTCTGCGTCAGGTCCATAAATTAAAATCCACGGATATTAAGGTGCTGATCGATTTTTGTCAAAAACCAGCCAAATACTGTGATGTGATATTAGAATCTACTGAAAGCACACTTAAAGGTGATTTGAAAGATTTACCCCTGTATGCCAAGGGAGCGGTGATGGCCCGGCCTGAAGGTCCGAATGTTTTTGATATGACCAGATTAATGACAGCTCATCGCAGCGGGGATGCATTGAAAATGTTAGATGGTTTCTATCAGGAGGATGTTCATCCGTTACAGATCATGGGAGCCTTGGTTTGGTATTGGAGCAAGGAAGGCAAGCCCCTTGGCCGGGAACGTTTTGAACGGGGGCTTAAGGCTTTAGAAGAGGCAGACTTGAATATTAAACGCAGCCGCCTCGAGCCTCAATACGCGGTGGAAAAATTGGTGGTCGAATTAGGTTTATTACTTCGTCGCTAAAGAACGTGCGAAGCGGGACTTACGACGGGCCGCTGTTTTCTTGTGCATGACGTTGCGCTTGGCAGCCTTATCGAATTTTTTGTAAATTTCTTTGAGCAATTCTTTAGGATCAGCCTTTTTGTCAGCAGCCGCGACCGTGAATTTCTTGACGGCCTTTTTCAGATCAGTCTTAATCTGCAGATTGTGCAGGTGTTTGGTGTGGGATTTACGTAAATCTTTAATAGCAGTACGACGTTGTGGCATGAATAAATTCTCCTTTTAATTGTTTAGAGGGTGCATAATAGCAAACCACCGAATATATGTCAATTGATAAATCTAAACCCCGCCACCTTCATCATGCCCTTCTAAAATCCAGCGGTATTGTCGCGTGCGGAGTATTGGCGTCCCGGGTGCTGGGATTTCTGCGTGATGTGATCTTGGCCCGTTTTTTAGGGACTGGCTTTTTGGCTGAGGCATTTTTTGTAGCCCAGCGCATTCCTAATTTGCTTAGAGATATGGTTGGTGAGGGAGCGGCTAATGCTGCTATTGTGCCGGTACTTTCAGAATATACCCAGAAAAAATCTAAAGAAGAATGGCAGGAATGTATTAACGTGGTTTTGGCATGGGGTGTGATCGTTTTGGGAAGTATCACGGTGATTGGGATTGTGGCGGCACCATGGATTGTGCGGCTGATTGCACCCGGCTTCGCCAGAGAGCCAGGAGAATTACAACTGACCGTTGATTTGACACGCATTATGTTTCCATATTTGATTTTGATTGCGTTAACAGCTTTTCAAGCTGGGATTTTGTATTCTTTAAACGCGTTTTTTGCTCCGTCTTGGGGCCCTTGCCTTTTGAACGTGGCCATGATTTTGAGTGTTTGGGTGGCTTGTTTATTTTCATGGCCGCTGGCGTATACGATTTCTGTCGGTGTTTTAGTGGGCGGTGTTTGGCAGTTTTTAGCCCAATGGGAGGCTTTGCGCCGTCGGGGTGTTCATTGGAAGATGCCCATCAGCCTAAACCATGAAGGAGCCTTGAAAATCGGGAAGCTTTTGCTGCCGCGTTTATGGGGCAGTGCTGTTTATCAGATTAATATATTCGTGGATACTTTTTGCGCATCGCTGGCCGTGATCGTTGGGGCTGGGGGTATCGCTGCGATTTATTATGCCAATCGCATGATCCAATTCCCTTTAGGGGTTTTTGGATATGCCTTATCATCAGTTGCTTTGCCGTCGCTATCTAAACTTGCCCAGGAAAAAGACATGATCCGTTTTAAATCAACACTGTTTTTTGCCTTGCGTAATCTGATGCTGGTCTTAATCCCCGTGGCCGTGGGCATGGCTTTTTTTTCGACGTGGATCATCCATATTATTTTTCAACGAGGGGCTTTTGATGCGTATTCAACGTCAGTCACATCCCAGGTGATGTTTTATGCTGCGCTGGGATTACCTTTTTTTGGGGCTTCGCGGATCCTGGTAGCTGCCTTTTACGCTTTGCATGATACCAAGACGCCAGTCAAAGCAGCCACAGTTTGCCTGGTGATTAATGTCGTGTTAAATGTGGCACTGATGTTTCCCCTGAAGGTCGGCGGCATCGCGCTAGCCAGCAGCATCGCCGGAGCCGTCAACTGCCTGTTGCTGTGGCAAGGGCTTAGGAAGAAATTAAATTAACGACAATTTGTCATTCCCGCGAAAGGTCCTCATGCCGGACATTCGCAGTTGCTCCGGGAATCCAGATACTCATGGACGGCTGACACCGGTATACTTTTCCTGCTAAAATTTGACGTATACCCCCTATTACTTGCTCGGCGTATGCAGGAGGTTAGTCAGAGGGAGTTCGGCAATGCTGAGCAAGCAATAGGGAAATATGCCGAAAGCAACGTTGTCAAATTTTTATACGCAGGAAAAATATATCGGTATCAGCCTGCTAATGGTTTATTTAATACATGCGGTTGAGGAATACAAGGATATGTTTTTGAAAGGCTCTTATTGAACCCCCCAGGAAAACTTCCCGCTTCTTGCGAAAGCAGCGGGGAGTTTTCCGCGCTTGGGGGGATGGGGGGCAAGCTTAGCCTTGAAAAAATATATCCTTGTGTTCCTCAATATACTTGGCGTGTAAGAAAAAATGGATATCAAAACAAGAGTTAAAGGATTACCAACCAGCAGCGGCGTTTATTTGTATAAGGACGCAGCTGGTGTGGTTATTTATGTCGGCAAGGCGGTTAATATCCGTAAGCGGGTGGAATCGTATTTTCGTGCGAATACCAGCAGCCTTAAGACGGATATTTTGGTTGGCCATATAGTTGATATCGATATCATCCAAACAGCCTCTGAAGCTGAAGCCCTCATTTTAGAGGCCAGTTTAATAAAGCAATACCTGCCTAAATACAACATTGAACTCAAGGACGGGAAAACATATCCGTATATCCAAATAACTAAGGAAGAATTTCCCCTGGTTTCAGTGATACGATTTAGCGCTCGCCAGAAAAAAGAGATTAATGCTGATCTTTATGGTCCTTATGTTAATCCAACATTGATCCGCGAAGCGTTGCAGATTATCCGCAAAATTTTCCCTTTTCGCACTTGTGAGCCTTTTGCAGATAAATTATGCCTTTATTATGATTTAGGTCTCTGCCAAGGGCCTTGCGAAGGGAAAATTAGTAAAGAGGATTATCAACACAATATCCGTAGTATCAAATTAATCCTGGATGGCCGCAAGGATGATCTGTACCGCAGCCTGCATCTGGAAATGGAAGAATTATCCCGTCGCAAAGATTTCGAAGGAGCAGCTCGGTTGCGGGATCAGATAAGGGCTATAGGTGCCTTGTATTCAGGGACAGGAGATGTTAATTATTTTAAAGAAGCGGAGCAGTTGCAACGGGCCATAGGTCTTGAACGTGCACCGGTGCGTATCGAATGTTTTGATATTTCTAATACCATGGGAAATCAGTCCGTGGGTTCCATGGTGTCTTTTTTAAACGGTAAACCGGATAAAAATAATTATCGTAGGTTTCGTATTAAAACAGTTAAAGGCATTGATGATTTTTTAATGATTGCTGAGATTGTTCGCCGGCGGTATACCCGGCTTCAAAAAGAGGGTTTAAGTTTTCCGGATTTGATTGTTATTGATGGCGGGAAAGGGCAATTAGCATCTGCGATCAAGGAGTTAAAGAAATTAAATTTGTCTTTGCCAATCATTTCTCTGGCTAAGCGCGAAGAAGAAATTTTTATGCCGGGTAAGCGTAATTCCATCAAGCTTGCGTACGATTCACTGGGTCTCAAACTCCTGATCCGTATACGCGACGAAGCCCACCGCTTTGGGTTGAAATATCATACGCTTTTAAGAGCGAAGAATTTTCTAGGTAAAAAATAGTTTGGGATGGTACACTTAGTTTTAGGAGAATTAAATGACAAATTCAAATGAATCAGTATTATTTATTTTTGCAGGGGTATTTAGTTTGGCAGGGGTTGGTGTTTTCATTTATGGCCTTAAAACAATGTTTAAATATAGCCTTATAGAAAATATCCCTCATTCAAAAATTAGGTCAATGGCCATGGGACTTGTGGAAATTCAGGGGAATGCCGTAGGTGATAAATATGTGGTAACACCTTTTTCTCAATCCCAATGCGTGTATTATCGGTATAAAATTGAAGAATATAGAATGCATGAGTCCAGAGATGCTAAAGGAAACACTCAAATATCTTATAGCTGGGAGACTATTTCCTCAGGGGAACAGAGAGTCCCTTTTTTTGGAAAAGATGAAACTGGCCAAGTTTATATTGATCCCCATGGAGCTGAATTTAATGTTTCAGCAAAAAAAGTTTTTTTACAGAGAGCCGGATTGTTGGGGGGCCTCGGGAATATACTCAATGATTTAAAGGGTTGGGATAATAATCAAGCAACATCGTTAAATGTTTCAGCCTGGGGACTTACTGCCTTAGATCCAACAAATCACCTGTCTTTCGGAGGGAGTGTGGGTGATAGGAAATATTACGAATATTATATCGAACCAGAAGAGGCATTATTTGTTGTTGGTACCGCAGACAATGATTCCCGAGTGCCGAATAATGTATTGATTAAAAAGGGAGTCAATGAACCAACATTTATCATATCTAATAAAAGTGAGAGAGAATTACTTGGTAGCCTGATGTGGCAAATGATTGCTTGTTTTGTTTTTGGCGGGGCATTCTTTATAGGTGGTATTTTTTGGCTATTAAAATTATCGAGAATAATCTAACCGGAGAACAACTATGGTAATAATATCGGTAATTGTTTTTGTCTTGCTGGTGGTCATCTTGGTTGGGTATTGGGTATCCATTTATAATAGTTTTGTGATGCTCAAAAACAATATTGATAAAGCGTGGAGCAATATTGACCTTTTATTGCAACAGAGACATGACGAGTTAACCAAATTATTGGAGTCGGTCAAAGGGTATATGAATTTTGAGAAAGACGTACTGACACAGATAACCCAGGCAAGAACAGCTTTTATGGGAGCCAATAGTGTCGCAGATAAAGCGAATGCGGATAATATGATGACAGGAGCATTAAAATCTGTTTTTGCTGTTGCTGAAAATTATCCACAGCTTAAAGCAAGTGAGAATTTTATTCAGTTCCAAAATCGGATCAGTGAAATCGAAACTCAAGTACGCGATAGAAGAGAGTTTTATAATGACTCTGTGAACATGTACAATACTAGATTAGAACAAATCCCCTATGTTTTTATTGCCCAAACACTAAATTATACCCGTAAAGATCTTTTTAAAGTTGACGAAGAATCTAAAAAAGATGTGGATGTCAAATTTTAGATGTTCGAAGAGAAGCGTCCCCTGCCTTCAAAAACACCTCGACAAGCCCTGTTTTTAAGATTATCATGTACAAGTTTTTAGTCATCCGTCATTCTGAGCGCAGCGAAGAATCTCTTAAAGAATTAATTTTGTTGAGATCCTTCGTTTCACTCAGGATGACATAAGAGAGGTTAAGATGGAAATAGGTATTGTAGGCTTGCCTAATGTCGGCAAGTCCTCGTTATTTAATGCATTGACTGGTGCTGCTGCGGCTGCGGAGAATTTTCCTTTTACGACCATCGAACCCAATATCGGGGTTGTCCCTCTACCTGATGAACGCCTGCATGTCCTGGCCCAGGAATGGGGTTCTGCCAAGATTGTACCGTCGGGCATCCGTTTTGTGGATATCGCGGGTATCGTTGAAGGTGCGTCCCAAGGTGAGGGTTTGGGTAATAAATTCTTGGCCCATATCCGTCAGGTAGATGCTATTGCTCATGTGGTGCGTTGTTTTAAAGATGAGAATGTGGTTAATGTGATGACCGAGCTTAATCCTAAATCTGCCGCGGATATCATCACCACGGAACTGCTATTGGCAGATATCCAGCAATGCCAAACAGCCCTTGACCGTTGGACTAAGAAAGCCAAATCCGGTGACAAAGACTCGATCACTAAATGCAATGCTTTAAATGATTGTGTCAAAGCCTTTAATGAGGGGATTCCTGCCCGTCGATTAAATATCCCTCCAGAAATTCTAAATGAATTCCAATTTTTGACAGCCAAACCTTTGATGTATGTGGCTAATACCGATGAAGGAATACCTGATGAAGAGCTTCTCAAGCCTTTGCGCGAGCGCGCGGCTGCAGAGGGTGCGGCCTTGGTTGCTTTGTGTACAAAGCTAGAAGCCGATATCGTGCAGCTTCCACCCGAGGAGCGCAATGAATACTATGAAGCTGCGGGTATTACATCTCCTGGGCTAACACGTCTGGCCCAGGCTGGTAAAGATTTGATTAATCAGATCTGTTTTTTTACTGTAGGACCGCAAGAAGCCCGTGCCTGGTTGATCCCTAAGGGGACGCCTGCTGTTAAAGCTGCCGGGAAAATCCATACGGATATTGAACGCGGTTTTATCCGTGCTGAAATCTATCGATATGACGATTTAAAAAGATTAGGTTCCTATAAGGCCGTGCAAGAGAAAAATCTTGTCACCCTCGAGGGTAAAGATTATATTATGCAAGATGGCGATACCGTGCATTTTCGTTTTAGTGTGTGAGGATTTATGAAATCAGTTCGATCAATAGCATTGAGTTCAATATTTTTTATTTTTTTATACGCCCATTTGTCATTAGCAGATGAAAAGACTGTATTATCTATATTGTCACAGACCCAAGATGTTATTTTTAAAGCCAAGGTCATTACTAGTAACCTAATTAACTTGGATGATAAACTTAATGATTCTATAAATCCTAACTGTTCTGTTGGTGTCTGGGTTACCCATATGCAAGTTATCTCGGTGATTAAGGGTAATATGCCTTATAGGGATGTGGAAGTAAGACATTTCGGGTACGGATCTACGAGAGTGTCCCCACATACGTTAGTTGATGATTTTGATCCTTGTCCTCAAACAGAGTCTTTTGATGTAGGCAAGGCGTACGTCGTTTTTGCTGATGCGATAAAAAATAAGCATACTGTTTTTGAGATTCCCAATGGTTCGAATTACTATATGGGTAAGATGATGGAAAGATTTGATTTATCTACTTTTGAAACGGTAGATTTAAAAGAAATAAGAAAAGATGGCCCCGTTCAAGATGCTATTATAGATGAACTTGAGAGATCACCGGTCAAAAATAAAGATGAAATAATGAATTATTTTGATACGAAAGTTAAACTTCCGGCTTGAGGGAAAATGGATGGAGTTAAGGCCTCATTCAAAGTATAAATATGAGCAGTGATCAATTAATCAAACAATTCGATGAACTTGCCCAAAGGCTGGCTGGCCTAAGGGGGTATCTTTGACTTGCCCCACAAAGAAAAATCCATAGCAGAGATACAATCACAGATGTCCCAGGAAGGATTTTGGGATCATCAGGAACAAGCCAATAAAGTTATGCAGGAGCTTAAGGGTTTAAAGAATATTGTTGAGCCTTTTACCGATTGCGTTAAGCGTGTGAGTGATGCCAAAGAATTTTTAGCGTTAGCCGAAGATGATGAGGATTTGAATAAGCAATTATCTGAGGAAGCGGATATTTTAAAGACCCAAATTGACGCGCTGGAATTACAAGCGCATTTAAGTGGTCCGTATGACAATGCCAATGCGCTTTTGAGCATCAATGCCGGCGCTGGCGGCACAGAATCTTGTGACTGGGCATCCATGCTGATGCGGATGTACGTGCGTCATGCCGATGCCAAGGGGTATAAGTGTGAGACCATTGATATTTTGCACGGTGATGAAGCAGGGATCAAGAATGTGACCTTACGCATTGAAGGGGAAAAAGCGTACGGGTTTTTAAAATCTGAAAAAGGGGTACACCGGCTGGTGCGTATTTCTCCTTTTGATTCTAATAAACGCCGGCACACCTCTTTTGCTTCGGTTGAGATTATCCCTGAAGTCGAAGATGATACTGAAGTTGATCTAAATCCTGCAGATTTGCGTATTGATGTTTTCCGTGCGTCAGGCCCTGGGGGACAAAGTGTCAATACTACTGATTCTGCGGTGCGTGTGACGCATTTGCCGACGGGATTAGTTGCTCAATCACAGAAAGAGCGCTCCCAATTGCAGAATAAGGTCCAAGCCATGAAGGTTTTGAGGGCAAGGCTTCTTGCGGTAAAGGTTCAGGAGCAGGAAGCTATCATGAACAAAGAAGCTGGCGACAAACAAAAAATTGAGTGGGGTTCACAGATCCGCTCCTATGTTTTGCATCCGTATTTGATGGTCAAAGACCACCGCACAGGAGTCGAGACTGGTAATGCCCAGAAAGTTTTAGACGGAGACATTGATCTGTTTATTGAAGGTTTTTTAAAAACCCGGCCAGAAGACCGGGATAAACGTCTTAAATCGCGAGGGAACGACGATGTTTGATTTTTTAATACGCAATGGAGTAGTGCAAGGTGCACAAAAGTTTATCGATCGCTTGAGTCCACCGGTGAAAATCCATATTCACCCGGAAGCTCCTTTGCCTTCGATCGGTCTGGTGAAAAAATTATCTGCCAGGGCATCTGAGATTTGTGCCTTGGAAGAAAAGATTAAGGCATTATCGGATGATGCGCTAAAAGCTAAAACAGCTGAATTTAAAGCACGGATCAATCAAGCGATCAGTGTTAAAAAAAGTGAATACGAACAATTTCAGGAGAATTACCGCAAGGCATCTTCAGGACAGGAACGTGAAGATTTGGCTGTTGAGATCAAGCGTTTAGAAAAAGAATTATTTGAATCCAAGCAAGGTGTTTTAGACGAGATCCTTAATGATGCTTTTGCCGTTGTTCGTGAAACAGGACGTCGTGTTTTGAACATGCGCCATTTTGATGTGCAGTTAGTCGGCGGCATGGTGCTGCATAGCGGCGGCATCACCGAGATGACCACGGGTGAAGGTAAAACGTTAGTGGCAACCTTGCCCACCTATCTTAATGCTCTGACTGGCGATGGCGTTCACGTCATCACTGTTAACGATTATTTGGCACATCGTGATTGTAATTGGATGGGGCCTTTGTATCAATTTTTAGGATTAACGGTTGGTGTTATCCAACATGATATGAGTCCGCGTGAACGTCAGGTAGCGTATGCCTGCGATATTACTTACGGGACGAACAATGAGTTTGGTTTTGATTATCTGCGCGATAACATGGTTTCATTTAAAGAAGAAATGGTCCAGCGCGGCCATGCCTTTGCGGTGGTCGACGAAGTTGACAGTATTCTCGTGGATGAGGCGCGTACCCCGTTGATCATTTCAGGACCTGCCGAAGAAAGTACGGATAAATACTATAAAGCTTTTCAAATCGCCCGTCAGCTAAAGGGGCGTCGTGTGACTGAAGCCCAGGAAATCGATGCGAAGCATAAAGGCGAAGATTTGTATAAAGGGTTTGATTATTTGGCTGATGAGAAATCCAAGTCCATTGCCTTATCAGATGAAGGAGAGACCAAGGCTGCCCAATTATTTGGAGTCAAAAATTTGCATGAAATTGACACCAATGAATATCGCCATCATGTGATCTGTGCCTTGCGTGCCCAGGAATTTTTTACCCGGGATGTGGATTATGTGGTCAAGGACGGTAAGGTGGTTATCGTCGATGAATTCACCGGTCGCATGATGCCGGGCCGCCGCTGGTCAGATGGTTTGCATCAGGCCGTGGAAGCGCGTGAAGGTATCAAAATCGAGCGTGAAAATCAAACCCTGGCCACCATTACCTTTCAGAATTATTTTCGTATGTATGGCAAGTTAGCGGGTATGACAGGTACTGCGTACACCGAGGCTAATGAGTTTAAACAAATTTATAATCTGGACGTGGTGGTTATTCCGACCAACCGTCAATTGGTGCGTGTTAATTATCCTGACTGTATTTATAAGACCATGCAGGAAAAATATAATGCTGTCGTCGAAGAGATCGATGTCTGCCATAAAAAAGGCCAGCCTGTTTTAGTGGGTACTATTTCCATCGAAAAATCTGAGTTGATCGGCAGTCTTTTAAAGAAAAAAGGTATTCCTCATCAGGTCTTAAATGCCAAATTCCATGAATTAGAAGCGCATATTATCGCCCAGGCAGGCCGTTATAACGGAGTCACTATTGCCACCAACATGGCAGGCCGTGGTACGGATATTGTTTTAGGTGGTAATGCAGAATATTTAGCGCGTGCGCTTGCTACTGAAAAAAGTCAAAATTTCCAAGAATTCATTACTCAGTTTAAAGAGCAGGTATCTAAAGAGCGGGAACAGGTTCTTACCGCTGGTGGTTTACACGTCATTGGTACAGAGCGTCATGAATCCCGTCGTATTGATAATCAGTTAAGAGGCCGTTGCGGCCGTCAAGGGGACCCTGGTTCATCACGGTTTTATGTGTCCTTACAGGATGATCTGATGCGTTTATTCGCTTCAGAAAGCATTATGACAGTGATGGATAAGCTTGGGATGAAGGAAGGCGAAGTTATTGAATCGCGCATGGTGTCCGGTGCTTTGGAAGTCGCTCAAAAGAGGGTTGAAAATTATAACTTTGAGATCCGCAAGCAATTGCTGGATTATGACAATGTCATGAACAAGCAGCGCGAGGTCATCTACAGCCTTCGCCGTTCCATTCTCGAGGGTGAAAATTTAAGGGACGTTATCCTGGACGCAGTCCTGACAGCTTCCGACGATATAGTGGACAGTCACTATTCCCTTGACCAAAATGAGGAGACCTTTAATCGTCTGAGTAACGACGTGCAAGCAAAATTTACAGTCAATATTGATGCTCTTAAAGAAGAGTGGAGCACTTTTAAAGCCCAGCAGATTAAAGAAGAGCTGGAAAAGGTTTTGATTCAAACTTATCAGACCAAGGAAACCCAGGTGACTCCAGAAGTGATGCGCCGTATGGAACGCATGATCCTTCTGCATGTCATTGATACAAAATGGAAAGAACATTTGTACAGCATGGACCAGGTCAAGGACGGTATCAGCCTGCGTGCTTTAGGTCAGCGTGATCCGTTGGTTGAATATAAAAAAGAAGGTTTTGCCATGTTTAAGGCCATGTATGCGTCGATCAATCATGAAGTGGCAGCGATGATCTTTAGATTGGAAGCCATGCCGCAGGACCTTCGTCCCCGTTCAGTATTTAGTGCTATCCCTCAGAAAGCCATCCATCAGGAATTTCAAGCAGGAATTCCAACACCGGTATCGCCCCAGCAAACCGTGCTTGAGGAAACACAAATTTCTCAACAACCCGTTGCCAGCGCCGCACGCACCGCAGATAAAGTCGGCCGCAACGACGCCTGCCCCTGCGGGTCAGGTAAAAAATACAAAAAATGCTGTGGGGCATAAGGCTCGCATCTTTCTAATGACGTTTTTATCCTGTTTATTATCCGCCGGGCTTTTAGTATTTTCTTTTCCCAAAATAGAATGGTCATTTTTGGCGTGGATCGCCTTGGTCCCGTTTTTTTGTGTTCTTGACGGGCAAAAGCCTTGGGTTGCCTTTAGGCGTGCTTATCTGGTCGGATTTCTGTTTTTTACTTTTACCGCAGGCTGGACTTGTTATGTTACGTATATTGGTGCATTTTTTTTAGTTTCTTTTCTGGCGCTATATTTTGCCTTCTTTGGAATGATCGTTGTTTATTTTCAGCGCCTTACTCTTATCAGGCGTATTTTTGTTTTGGCCGCGACTTGGGCAGTTTTAGAATTTATCCGGGCGCATCTTTTTAGCGGCTTTAGCTGGGTGATGCTGGGGCACTCTCAATACAAAAATCTTTGGCTCATTCAAATAGCAGACATAACAGGTGTCTACGGGGTTTCTTTTTTGGTGATGCTGGTTAATCTTTTGATTTTTGAAATACTTAGAAACTGTCGTTCTTTTAGAGATTGCTTCGCTGCGCTCGCAATGACGTGTAAGGCAAGTATTACCGTTGCGATTATACTATCAGTAGTTCTCGTCTATGGTCTTTGGGTCACTGGACAAAAAAAGTCTTATGAAATGGTGAGGGTAGGTGTTGTCCAGCCTAATATTCCTTTAGCTGCTGATTGGGATGAGAGCCAAAGACCTTGGATCGTTGCCAAGGATATCCAATTGACCCAACAGTTGAAAGATCAAAAATTAGATCTGATCGTCTGGCCGGAAACATCCCTTCCAGGTGTTTTTAGTGAGGCGCCGTTATTAACTAATGAAATTCAAGATACCGCGGTTAGTTTGCATACACCCATTCTAATTGGTTCTATTGGTAATGATGGTGAAAAGTATTATAATTCCGCGTTCCTGATAGGTGCGGATGGACAAATGCAGGGCCGTTATGATAAAATTCATTTAGTACCTTTTGGGGAATACCTGCCTTTACGGCCAATTTTAGGCTGGATCAATAAATTTGTTGCTTTGGATGATTTTAATGCTGGCAAGACGTACAAGATTTTTTCCTTACAGCATAATAAGAATTTTGGTGTTTTGATTTGCTTCGAGGATACCGTGGGAGGGCTGCGACGTCATTTCGTCCAAGCAGGAGCTGATTTTTTGGTGAACATGACTAATGACGCCTGGTTTGAAGATACCAAGGCGCCATTTTTGCATTTACAGGCCGCGGTCTTTGGTTGTGTGGAAAATCACCGGTCACTGGTGCGCGCGGCTAATACCGGTGTCAGTGCCCTGGTGGATCCCTGGGGCAGTATCATGGCCATGGTTATCGACGGTCATGGTAAAAAGACTTTCACAGAAGGCACTGCCTGGGGGTCGCTCCCGTTAAATCATGAAAAGACTTTTTATACAAAATACGGAGATATTTTTACTTATTTTTGTTTTTTGTGTATATTAATGGCAGTGGTAATTGTATAAGGGAGAATGCATGCCTAAGAAAATATTGTTAGTGGATGATGACCCAGGAGCGCATTTGGTCATTGTTCCGATTTTAAGTAAAGCCGGGTATTTGGCGATTTCTGCAAAAAATGGAGAACAGGCCTTACAATTAGCGCTCAATGAGCGTCCTGATTTGATCATCCTGGATGTTATCATGCCGGGAATCAAGGGACGTGATTTGTGCAGAAAAATTAAAGCCTATGATGTGCTGAAAGATATTGCGGTTGTTTTTTTGACGGCCAAAGATTCGGAAGATGATGTTAAAGCAGAGCTCGAAGCTGGTGCCATCGCCCACCTGACCAAGCCGGTCAATCCGACTGACTTATTGCAAGCCATCGAAGGGATAATTGGTCAATAGTCATGTTTAAAGATGCGAAAAAAAGATTTGAGAGAACCCTTGTGCGTTGGGCGTATTATTTTTTTTCCTGGCTGTTTAGGGTGCTGCCTTATTCGACTATCAAAGCAATATCTGGTGGATTGCTGGCGGTGGTATATTTTATTCTACGGCGCATGCGCAACACAGCCATGAGTACCTTAAACATCGCCTTCGGCAAAGAAAAATCCCAAGCGGAATTGCAGAAAATTTGTGAAGATTGCTTTTATAATGCCGGCCGCGGGGCTATTGAACTCGGGGCCTTTATGGCGCGTCCTGCTTTGATTAAGGAGACTTTTTCTTTTGAAGGTAATTCCCGTGAAAATTTGGACGCGGCTTTTAAAGAAGGGCGTGGTGTTATCGGTATTTCCGCGCATTTTGGTAATTTTCCGTTGATGTTGCTTTATTTAGCACAGATGGGTTACCCGACCAATGCCATTATCCGTCCCAGCCGTGATGAGATTGTTGAAAAAGATTTTCAAGCGGCGCGTTCGCGTTTGGGGCTTAAGACAGTGCATAGTTATCCTCGCGAAGCCTGTGTGACCCAGTCGCTGAAGGCCTTAAGGGATAAAGAATTATTAGTGGTTTTGATGGATCAAAACACCGGCAGCAAGTCAGGTGTTTATGTTGATTTTTTTGGCCAGAAAGCCGGGACACCAACAGGGCCGATCATTTTTGCCATGCGTACGGGAGCGCCATTACTACCGATCTTTACTTTGCGAAAAGGCGATAGTGATCTCCATACCCTGGTGATTGAAAAGCATTTTTATCTGGAACAAAAAGCAACAGATGAAGAAACTATCCAATACAATGTCCAGAAATTGACGAATATTATTGAAGGGTATATCCGCAAGTATCCGACCGAATGGGGCTGGATGCATCGCCGCTGGAAAAGCCGCCCCCGATCCGTTACCGTAGAAGAACAAGTGAGGGCGGATGTGGCGTAAGGGACTTGTTTTTATAACCGGATTTATCGTAACGATTTTAGGGATTACCCTGGTTTTGCAACAATGGGAAGCCGTGGTGTTGGTCTTCAAGGCTTTTGTAGGACCGATACTGGCTGTTGCAGGGCTGGTTATTTTATTTGCCTCCACTCTCAAAAATCATGATTAAATTAGTCATTTTTGATTTGGACGGCACCTTGGTTAACGCATACCCAGCGGTGAGCCAAAGCGTTAATTATACTTTAAAGTCTTTGGGCCTTGCTCCCCGATCTCATGATCAGATCAAGCGCAGTGTCGGCGGTGGTGACCGCAAGCTGATGATCCATTTTGTCGGGAAGAAATTAGCTGATCAGGCCATTACGATTTACCGGCCCCATCACACCAAAGCCTTGGGGGTCAAGGGCGCGGTGAAATTATTGCCAGGGGCTTTGGCGGTTTTGAAATATTTGAAGGCAGAAGGGTATAAACTGGCCATTGCCAGCAATCGCCCGACTAAATTCACACGTATTATTTTAAAAACGTTGGGGATACTGGAATTTTTTGATATGGTGCTTTGTGCGGATCGGGCAAAGCAGCCTAAACCTTATCCGGATATCCTGCTGAGCATTGCCAAACGCTTAAAATGTGATAAATCAGAAGTTTTGTATGTCGGAGATATGACTATTGATGTTGAATGTGGCCGTAGGGCAGGGGTACGTACGGTGGCCGTAGGTACAGGGTCAAGTTCCAAGAAAGAATTAAATGATTTGAAACCTTGGGCGTTTATCGATAAAATGGTATCGTTGAAATCAATAATAATGAGACAAACAAAGGACATCAAATGAGTAAGAGATTACGTAAGGGTAAATTAAATTGGCGTTCCAAAAAAGCAAACCATGGTAAAAAACCAGGCAAGGGTTAATTAAAGGGCATGAAGAGTTTAATCAAATTTTCTTATTTAATTTTACTCTGCGTTTTTTCCAGCGGCTGCGTTTTTTTGATTGTCGGCACTGCTGGGGCAGTCGGTGGGTATGCGGTAACCAGGGATTCTTTCGAAGGTGTCAGCAGTAAAGGTCAGGAAGAATTACTGGCTTCGGCGCATAAAGTAATATCGATCATGGGTACGATTACCGATGAGCGTCCCAAAGACGGTGAAATTGTGGGTACGGTTAATGGTGCTCATGTGACGGTGGATGTTACTCAAATTAATTTAACAACGAGTAAGCTTCGTGTCAAAGCCCGCCAAATGCTTTTTCCACGCGCTGGTATTGCTCAGGACATTTATACGAAGATCATGAATCAGTTGGAACAATAAAATAAACAGGAGATGAGAAAATGGCAGTCAAAGTAGGTATCAACGGATTTGGACGTATCGGCCGCATGGTGTTTCAGGCTATTTGCGACCAGGGGCTTTTAGGCAGTGAAATTGATGTGGTGGCTGTCGTGGATGTTTCCACCGACGCAGATTATTTTGCCTATCAAATTAAATATGATTCAGTTCAAGGTAAATTTAAGCATCCGGTGTCCACCGCTAAAAGTGATCCATCCAAAACTGAGGCGGATATCATTGTGGTCAACGGACATAAAATTAAATGCGTGCCAGCAACCAAAACTCCCGCGGAACTTCCCTGGAAGGCCTTGGGGGTTGACATTGTTATTGAATCCACCGGTCTTTTCACCGAAAGCGAAAAAGCCGCAGGGCATTTACAAGCTGGGGCTAAAAAAGTAATCATATCAGCACCTGCCAAGGGAGATGTTAAGACCATTGTCATGGGTGTTAATGAGCAAGAATATGATGCAGCTAACCACCATATTATTTCTAACGCCAGTTGTACGACTAATTGTTTGGCGCCGCTCGTTCACGTTCTTATTAAAGAAGGCATTGGCATTGAAACAGGTTTGATGACTACCATCCATGCGTATACCGCCACTCAAAAGACAGTGGATGGTCCTTCTAAAAAAGATTGGCGCGGCGGACGCGCTGCAGCGATCAATACTATTCCTTCATCGACAGGTGCAGCCAAGGCGGTAGGAGAAGTATTGCCCGTGACCAAGGGTAAATTAACAGGGATGTCTTTCCGTGTCGCGACCGCGGATGTGTCAGTGGTTGATTTGACCTTCCGTTCTATCAAAGATACCTCGATTGAAGAAATCGACGCTTTGTTGAAAAAAGCATCTGAAACCTATCTTAAAGGTTATCTTGGGTATACGAATGAAGAATTAGTGTCCACGGATTTCATCCATGATCCGCGTTCTTCCATTTATGATTCTTTAGCCACCGTCCAGAACAATCTTAAAGGTGAGAAGAGGTTTTTTAAAATTATCTCCTGGTATGATAACGAGTGGGGTTATTCCAACCGTGTTGTGGATTTAGTGCGTTATATCACGAAGAAATAGAAACAACAGCGTATATCAGTTTCAATAAAGGCCAGTTACGTAATTAGCGTAACTGGCCTTTTATTTGGTAGAAATTCCAGTAGCTCTTACGGATTAGTGGTAAACTTTGAATAATATGGATAAGCCTTTTTCTATTAAAAAATATATCAGATGGTTTCCTCTGCTTTTGATTCTTATCGGCATTGTATTACGTTTTAGCAATTATATTTATAACCGTTCTCTCTGGACTGATGAAGCATGGGTAGGCTTGGATATCTTAACCCGAACTTTTAAAGAAATTTTCTTTAACGATATCACCCGTGTAAGCTTACCAGCTATTCCTCCCGTAGGTTTTTTACTTATAGAAAGATTATCAGTAAGTATATTCGGCAATAGCGAGTATGCCTTGCGTTTATTCCCGTTCTTATGCGGCATATTGGCAGTGATTTTATATTGGGTTTTGTTAAAAAAATGGACAAGCCAGGTAACCGTTCTGATGGCTTTAAGTTTTTTTATTTTTGCTGCGTCTCTCATAGACTATTCTGCGGAATGTAAGCAATACTCAGTGGAGGTGTGCGTGGGTATTGTGTTATATTTGGCGGCTACGTATTTTCAAGCCAGGACTGCTGGTATTGGCAGGATCCTTATTTTTGCTTTGATAGGAATGACAGGGATGTTTATTTCACACACAGCCGTTTTTATTTTAGGAGGCATTGGCATTGCCCAAAGCATTTTTTTATTTAATAGCGATGAAGGTAAGGTAAAAATCGGGTATCTTGTTACTTATTTCTTATGGGCAGCCTGTTTTGTTTTGATTTATTTTGTCTATTTAAGGGTGATGCTTAATCCAAATTCACCCTTGGATTGTATCAACTCATCCTTAATACACTTTATGCCGTCTAGCGGGGTGTTTTCTTTAGAAGCAAGGGAATGGCTATGGAAGAGTAGTGTAGAATTTTATCAATACCCCCTTGGATTATTACCCATCGGATTAGCCATCAGCATGTTTATTTTAGGAGTCATAGGAATATTTAAATCAGACAAGAAAATGTTTCTTATACTGATCACACCAATGATCCTAGTGATTGTTGCTTCGGGATTAAAAAAGTTTCCTTTTTATGGAAGATTTGTTTTATTCCTGCTGCCGGCTGCGTTTTTATTCATTTCTCAGGGAATAAGCATGATCATGAGCAGAGG
>Ga0206863_1123_pt1 | contig 26157 bp, 25 predicted proteins | sample Alteio_BWOrgCont_41_FD_152634 | JGI IMG/M metagenome (GOLD analysis project Ga0206863, IMG submission 152634) | Enriched cells from forest soil in Barre Woods Harvard Forest LTER site, Petersham, Massachusetts, United States -... | ecosystem: Environmental > Terrestrial > Soil > Temperate forest >...
TTGCTAAGGAGGGCGCGGCTACCAAGCTCACGGTTACGGTAAAAGACCCAACCGGCCCCACGGTTTCTGATGGAACGGTAAGCTTCGTCAGCGGCGGGGTGTCGCTCGGCTCTGCGTTCGTGCAGGAAGACGGCACGGCCACGTTGACTCTCGACAAGGTGCCAGCCAACGCGAAGCAGATCACCGCTGTCTACTCAGGTAACAACAGCTATGCAGCCTCAGCGTCGGCCGGCGTTGCCGTCGAGGCGACCGCTGCCACTACGGCGCTACCGGATTTCTCCGTCGCGGCCAATCCTACTTCGTTGAACCTCACCGCTGGACAGTACGGCACATCCATCATCACGGTCGCTCCGGAAAACGGCTTCGGGCAGTCGGTTACGCTCTCCCTGTCCGGCCTTCCTGCCGGGACCACTTCGCTCTTCACGCCCAATATCGTCACTCCGACCCCGACCGCATCCGTTACCAGCACCCTGCAGATTCAGACCACGGCGAGTTCCTCCTCATCCATGAATCAAGGTGGCCCGCTTGGCGGAAACGCTTCGCACCTGGCATATGCCATTCTCTTTCCCGGAGTTCTGGCTCTGGTTGGAATCGGCGCGCTGCGGAAGCGCGGTGGTGTCCAGCTGTTCGGCATCGCGCTGCTTCTCATCGCCAGCGCCTCTGGCCTCACCGCCTGCTCGCAGCGCTATAGTTACCTGAAGCATCCGCCAGCACCGAACCCCGGAACTCCTGCTGGATCCTACCCGCTCACCATCACCGCATACTCCAACAATGGCGGCGAGGTCACCAGCCATTCCATTTCACTCACGTTAGTAGTGAAGTAGGCGTCAGAGTAGTTCAGCAGACATCAGCTGGCAACTGCTGCCGCCAGCTTCTCAATGACGGCAATATTCGCCAGCAGGTCCTGCGGCAATCCATGCCGCGCCATCAGATAAGCGGGAGCGTTGTAGGAAATCAACACGCTCCCGCTCTTGTCTTCCCATATCAATAGTTTCAGCGGCAGATCGATCGCGATGCTCGGCGTCGCCAGCATCAGCGGCGTGCCGGCTTTCGGGCTGCCGAAGATGGCCAGCTTGGTCGGCGGCATCTGCAGACCGACTTTTTCCGCCTCGCCGCTGTGATCGACCAGCGCGAAGAGCTGGATGCCCTTGTCTGCCAGCATCTGTTCAAGCCGGCGCACGGCTTCATCGACTGAGTGTTGGGTGGGAATCGTGACAACTCCGCTGGCAGCATCCGTCATAGGTGGGCCTCCGCACCGGCAATTGTACTTGGGCCCTATGACACAGACGAAAGTCCCGCCAGCGTCTTTTCAAGACTCGCCTCGTCGTTGACGTGCAGCACCGTCTGCGAGCGGTCTATCTGCCGCATCAGCCCACTGAGCACCTTTCCCGGGCCGACTTCGATGAAGTGCGTCGGCTTCTCCTCAACCAGCAGACGCATCGACTCGACCCAGCGGACCGAACCGGTGACCTGGCGAATGAGCGCATCGCGGAGCTGCTCCGGCTCGCTAACTAGAGCTGCGTCTATGTTCGTCACCACCGGCACGCTGGGCACAGAAAAGCTCAGCTGGCGCAGGTCTTCAGCCAGACGATCCTGCGCGGGCTGCATCAGCGCGCAGTGGAAGGGTGCGCTGACTGCCAGCATCACGACCTTCTTCGCTCCGGCTTCTTTCGCCAGAGCGGCAGCCTTTTCCACACCAGCCACAGAGCCTGAGATCACTGTCTGCTCGGGCGAATTCAGGTTCGCCGCCGAAACCACCGCGCCCGCTTCTTCAGCGGCCTTCGCGCAGACTGCGATCACGGCCTCGGAAGCCAGGCCGAGAATCGCCGCCATCGCGCCTTCGCCCGCAGGCACAGCTTCCTGCATGTAACGGCCACGGTTCCGTACCGTTTTCACCGCGTCGGCAAATGACAAGACGCCCGCTGCGACGTTGGCCGAATACTCGCCCAGCGAGTGTCCGGCCACAAAGCTGGGCTGGATGCCCCGCTCCACCAGCACGCGCTGCGCGGCAATCGAAACTGTGAAGATCGCGGGTTGGGTAAACTCCGTCAGCTTCAGCTGCTCCTCGGGGCCTTCAAAGCACAACTTCGAAAGCGAAAACCCGAGCGCCTCGTCGGCCTCGTCAAATATCTGTTTTGCGATGGAAAATTTTTCAGAGAGATCGCGGCCCATGCCAACCGCCTGCGACCCCTGCCCCGGAAAAAGAAATGCAAGTTTCACTTCATTCATGACTTGGGTATTTCAAATCATTCTGGCGTGCGGTGCAAGGCGATGATCGTTTCCGCGCACTACAATCGATTCATGAAAATTATCACCAACCAGATGCGCGGCTGCCGCAAAGGGCCGGAGGCGTACTTTACCGGGACAGTCTGGATCGACGAAGTCATCACCACGCCGGCTCCGGCGCGTGTGAGTTCGGCTATGGTTTCGTTTGCGCCGGGCGCGCGGACGGCATGGCATACGCATCCGGTGGGACAGGCGATTCATATTGTTTCAGGCGTGGGGCGCGTACAGCGTAGAGGCGAAGCAGTGCAGGAGGTTCAACCGGGAGACACCGTCTGGTTCGAGCCGGGTGAGGAGCACTGGCATGGCGCAGCTTCAGATCGCACGATGACACATCTTGCGATTCAGGAAAGTGACGGAAGTGGATCGTTCGTGGTTTGGCTGAAGCATGTCACGGATGAGGAGTACGCCGGAGACTAGGCTGGCCCCCCACCCCCCTCCATCGTCGCCGGTTTTATTTGTTTTCAATACTTTATGGGAGGATTATCCTCCGATAAGCCAATGATTCCATCGGATTTAAATGTATTTGAGCATTTTCAATACTTTACGAGAGGATTACTTTCGTTTGGGCTGTTTCTTGTCTTCTCTTTTAAGAATAGCAATTTAAGGCATAATTCCCTGCAGACTTGATTAGCGCGTAAGTTATTGTTTTTAGAATAGTTAGGCTGGGTGTTGTAAAGCTTGCTACTTGACACGGATTTGAAGATACATGGAAGAGTTGCTCCTAAGCTTGCTTTACGTAATCGCCGAGGCACTGCTGGAAGCGCTGCTGGAAATTGTGGGAGAAGCAGTCTTTGCATTGATCTCACGAGCAACGGGAACTTATTCCCCGCTTTGCTCAAATCTAACCGATTCCTCACTACCATCGGTTTTGCCGTCGTTGGCGTTGCTGCCGGTTTTTCGACTCTATTGGTCTTTCCTCATAGGCTCGTACAGCCGTCCAGATTCCATGGCATCAGCCTGTTGATAAGTCCGCTTATCGCTGGATTGGTGATGTCCCAGGTAGGGCGTGCGGTACGGAGGCAGGGTCTGGAAGCAGTCGAGATTGAGAGCTTTGGCTATGGATTCATCTTTGCGCTGGGAATGGCCCTCATTCGGTTTGTGTTTGTGAAATAGCCCTTGTTGTCGGAGATCGGGACAGGTTTCTAGGTTTCTCTCAGACAGCCAAAAAAGGAAGGCCCCGCTTTCCAATTAAGGAAAAACGGGGCCATCACTGCAAGCAGCCTGTAAGCCGAATTCTGTCGAGGACGGTCATTCCTCTAGGCGACGCATCGCTGCGGCGCTCAAGCAACCTACCCGAAGGTTTCCGCTCCACTTTGCGGGCAAGCCCGCTAGTCTGGAGGACCCACGTTGGCGCGCCGGGCAGGCACGCCGCGCGGCTATCTGGGTCTGGCCGCGCATCCCTCCCTATTTGGTCTTGCTCCGTGTGGGGTTTACCCTGCCCCCGACGTTACCGCCGGGGCGGTGCGCTCTTACCGCACCTTTTCACCCTTACCTTGCGCCTTGCGGCGTAGGCGGTATCTTCTCTGTGGCACTAGCCGTCTCGAAGCCTTGACGCTCCGATCCCGGACGTTATCCGGCACACTGCCCTGCGGAGTTCGGACTTTCCTCTCCTGATCTTGCGATCAGCAGCGACCGCCCAGCTGCTCGCTTAGTTCTATGTTAGCGCAGGTTCGTCACCAGGGAAGGATGCGTCGCAGACTTATCTCTGCAAGTATTGCTCATCCCCACGCCGCACGATACATTGGGTCAGGCTTGGTTTGGGCGAGGCATTGTCAGTCCCCCATCTTTCCCCTTTTTTGAAAAGACTCGCTTTCCCTTGGCTTCGGGCCCGCTCCTCCGGAATACGAACGAAGGAAAACATATGTCGATTCGTGGCCGTTGCTTTGTCGCGCCATGCTTGTTTGCGCTTGTGGCTTTGATGGTTCCTGTTATGTCCGGGCATGCCGACGCAACCGAGAGCATGACGCCTCTGCTGCTCGCGGTACCCGACGCGCCGATGCCCTTCATGAGCTCGGACGGACAGGTTCACTTGGTCTACGAGTTATGGATGACGAATTTCTCAAGTGGAGATATCGCCGTAGAGAAGGTGGACGTGCTCGGCAACGGCGCGGTCCTCGCAACCCTGGACACCGCTTCCGTTGCCTCGCGCCTTCAGCCCGCGGGTCTGCGTGAATCCGCTGGTACGCTGGCAAAAAGTACACAGGCCATGCTCTTTCTCAACATTGCGCTCGCACCCGGCGCGGTCATTCCTTCTGAGCTTTCGCACCGCATCGCCATGCGAGCAAGCGCCGCTCCGCCTGATCGCCAGGAGTTCAGCGAAAGCGGCGGCACGGTTGCCGTAGACCGGCGATCCGTCGTAACGATCGGTCCTCCGCTGCGTGGAGCGCGCTATATCTCTGCCGATTCCTGTTGTGACGCCACCCGTCACACCCGGGCAGCATTGCCCATCAACGGGCGCGTGTGGGTCGCGCAACGCTACGCCGTCGATTGGGAACAATTGCACGAGAACGGCCGCATTTATGCAGGCCCGCGCGAGAAGCTTGAAAGCTACGCTATCTTCGGCCAGCCCGCGCTTGCCGTGGCAGACGCCGTGGTCGAATCCGTAACCGACGGCTTCGACGAGCAGACACCCGGCAAATATCCCACAAATATCTCGCCGGCTGAGGCTGACGGCAACTCCGTCATACTCAATCTCGGAGATCACCGTTATGCGCTCTATGCGCACCTTCAGCCACGAACCATCACGGTCCAGCCTGGGGCACGAGTCAAGGCCGGTCAGGTGCTTGGGCTGGTCGGAGATACCGGGAACTCCATCGTGCCGCATCTCCACTTCCAGGTGACCGACGGACCGTCGTCTCTCTCATCGAATGGACTGCCCTACGAGATCAGCGATTTTCAGATCACGGGAAAGACGCCAGGAACTGCGGCCTTTGATGAAGCCGAGTCGAACGGAACTCCCCTTATGGTTACGCCAGTCTCACCTTCGCGGACGGTAAAAGGTGCAATGCCACTCGACCAGCTGATCATCTCGTTTGCATCGCATTAGTGCTCTATCACTGTTCCACGCTGGACCAAATTATTTTGGCTTGGCGGTGCAGATGTGCCCTTCAGGTGCAAACCTCGTGTCGAGGACGGCTAGATACGCAGCGAGGAGATGATAAGTATCGTAATAGTCTGAGAAATGCAGGGCAGAAGGGTTATCGGCAGTGTGATGCAGAATGTGAAGTGTTTGCGGAGTCAGGCTGTGTACTGTTAGCGTGCACACCTTTTTTCTGATGAATGATTCCTCATCAGACTCGCCGACCCCGTCGACATTCATGGCTGCAATTGGCAGTTTCATTGATTGAGCGACCACCCCTATTGCATTTACTAAACGTGGGTCGGACTGGGTCACCCACACTTTAGTCGGCCCCAGAGCAAGCGTGTCCATATTGATCATCGCTTCTATCTTCGAGATCTGATCCGGCAGGAGCTGCTGCACATAATATTCGGATCCGACCAGACCCTCTTCTTCTCCGGTGAAGCCTACAAAGATAAATGTGTGCCTACGCGGTGAGCCTGACAGTGATTGAAACAAGCTCGGCAGTAGCGAAGCGCCGCTCCAGTTATCCACCACACCGTCGCCATCTTCAACATGATCGAAATGCGCGCCAACGACAATCGTTTCCGACGTACTGCCGGGAAGCACGCAGATCACGTTCGGCTGTTTTCTCGATGGCACAGGCTGCTCAGAGAGGTGCGGCGCTGTACATCCAACCTGTATAAAGAGCTGCATCAGCGCTGCTTCGCGTTTCGTGTCATTTCCCTTGTAGAAGTCGAGCCGTTGCTTCACGATCTCTTGCTTTGCCAGGCTATATTGGGTCTGCGCAACAAGGTGAATGGCAACGAACATCCAGGCCAGTATGAACAGTTTCGAGCAGTGGCGGCTTATCATCCCTCTGGATAGTAACTGAACTTTGCAAATGGCGGCCCACATCTCTTTGTGGTGCCCCATGTCTCGCTTCTGAGACATGGGATCATCGCATCCCACATCTCAAAATCGAGATGTGGGGCACCCGGCTGAGAGATTCGTTTCTTAGACGTGCGCTGCGCCTGCCTGTAGAGCCACACCGTTGAAGAGCTTCAGCCGCGACTCAACCACTTCCTTCACTGACGCGACGACGGGAGGAAGAAGCTTATAGGGCACCACCTCGTCGGGATGGGCCGCCAGACTGCCCTGCAGACCCTGTCTCCATGCCACCCTCAGTTCAGTATTGATGTGGACGATAGCGATACCGGCGGCAATGGCCCTGCGGAAATCGTCGTCGTCCGTTCCTGAGCCGCCGTGCAGGGTCAGAGGCACTTTTGCAGATTCCTTGATGGCGGCGATGCGCTCGATGTTCAAATGCTGCTTCGATGCTCCCTGCACCATGCTTCTTGACATGCCGTGCATGCTGCCTACGGCCGGTGCCAGGATGTCGATGCCAGTTTCTGCGACGAATTGCCGCGCCTCTTCCGGAGTCGTCAGCGATTTTGACAGGTCAGGCATCGCGTCCTTTATTTCGGAGCCAGTGCCGATATCGCCAATCTCTCCCTCGACAAGCATGGAGGGATGGATCGATTTGAGCGCGATGACGGCTTCGCGGGTTCGGCGCACGTTCTCTTCGAACGGCAGCGCAGAGAGATCGAAGACGATGGAATCGAAGCCGGCCCTTGCCACCTCTTCCGCGCTGGCAAGCGTGTGCGTGTGGTCGGCATTGAGAAAGATAGGCAGACCAAATTCATCGCGGATGCTCTGGACCAGGGCCGCGACCTGACGGACTCCCATAAAGGAGCGCTCGCCTTCGGACGCTCCAACGATCACTGGAACACTCAGCTCGCGCCCGGCTTCGACAACGGCCTTCAACAGAGTGAGGTCTGAAATATTGAAATGGCCTACTGCCTTGCCCACCTGTTGCGCGTGCTTAAGAACTTCCCGTAGCGTTTGCATGGGAATGTACCTCCTTGGATTTGGATTCGCGGCGAGGATAAAAGTTACATCACCGGCCAGCGACCTGCAGAGTCCATACTGCTCCGATGGCGATGACAAACAGGTAAACATCAATGGAGGGTGGCCCACATTGGGTGCCCCATGTCTCGCTTCTGAGACATGGGACCATCCTCCATATCTCAAAATCGAAATGTGGGGCACATACCCGACAAGTGGCACGAGTTTTAAAACAAACAGGGCGAACCATGAAACTTGGTTCGCCCTGTTTGGTCTGTGACACTGTTGAACGCTACTGTTTTCTCTGCCCTGGCTGGATGGGCGTGCGATCGAACGTGGATGGCGAGGTGACAAAGCCATCCGTCAGCGTTTTAAGGAAAGCAACGATGTCGGCTTCTTCGCTGCTGGTTAAGCCCAGGTTGCCTATCTGGGTGGTGACGGTGGCCGGGTTCTCAGGCGGCGGCCAGCAGGTTACCTTCTCACCCTTTGAACCCTGCGCGCAACGCGGCAGTTTCTGTGAGGTGTTATAGAAGTGAACGACTTCCTTCAAGCCCTTTAAATACCCGTTGTGCATGTATTCCTTCACGAAGTCGGGGCGTGGCCGCTTGGACTGATCGGCATGGACTCTCTCGCTGTGAAGTATTCCACTTTTCAACCTCGCCGGTAAGCGCCGTACATCCTTCCAGCCAATAAGCGTATCTCTCCTCGTGGAGGTGGCAGATGCGGAAGGAAATCATCGGACACAGCACGAATCCGGAAAAGGGTCATGAGGACACGGCCTGGCTTGATCTGGAGCAGCTCGCTCGCGTCGAGCTCACCTCAGAAGATCCCGCCTTTCCCATTGAGAACGCGCTGGGCACCAACCCGGAGCGCAACGAGATTGGGTGGCGAGCCGCCACTTCGGGTCCGCAGACAATTGCGCTGGTCTTCACAGTGCCGACACACCTTCGGCGAATCTTTGCGCGTTTTATCGAGCACGGAGCAGAGCGCGAACACGAGTTTGTGTTGCGCTACTCTTCCGCGAAAGAAACAGCTCGCGAAATTGTGCGCCAGCAGTGGAACTTCAGTCCGACTGGATCCACGCAAGAGATCGAAGATTACCCGGTCGACCTGAAAGGGGTGACGAAGCTTGAGCTTGTGATCGACCCTGACCGCGGGCGAGGATACAGCCGGGCGACGCTCAACGCGCTGCGGCTGGCTTAGCGTATCGACAGGCTCTTGTAGCGGGGCGCTCTCATATTCGGAGACGGTCTTATGGATGGCTTTCCTTGGATCTGTCTTCGATCAGTTTCTTTGTCAGCAGGACAAGGCCGAGGAGCTGGGTCCATTCCGACACGATGATATGAAGTTCGGCTGATATTCGTCTCGCAGGTCCTGGGGTGCCTGACAAACGTGAACGCCGGAGCGGTTGCGGCTCCGGCGTAACTCTGTTTGGCAAAGGGTTGGGCTTCCAAAGCCTAGCGTGCGGCCGAAGCCACTACGACCGAAGCGACGAGTCCGGTGGCTACCGCGGCGAGAACATAATTTCCGTCTACCTCGCGCCATTCATAGCCGTGTGGCGGCTCGTGGAGATGATATTGACGATAGTCCACTCGTTCGCCACGCTTCCAGTCTTCATCATGCATCTTGTAGCCCTTTTTCCATTCGTCATGGCGGACATACGCGTGGTTGTCATGGTGGTCGTCGTGGTGATCCTGGGCGAAGGAAATTCCACCAGGGAGAAGCACTGCAGCGAGCGTGGCAAAAGCAAATGCTTTGCGAATGTGGTTCATGAAACCTCCTGCAGCTTTGATGTCACGCCATAGGAACAACGTTGTGTTTGCTGAGTATCTTGGCGGAAAATTCATCTGCGGTGGATCTGTGCATCCTCTTTAAACATTGGCTTACGTTGCAGATACCCCGATTCCATCTTTGCGCCGCAAGCATTTTTTTCTGCTGAATTATCGCGCGGGATGATCCGATTCGCACATGATTTGCTGCGTGCGCGGCTCGCTTACTCGTTGCGCGTCGAGACGCGACGTATGATTAGCTATTCGGCGAGGAGCAGATGACAGGCAAAAAAGATACAAAGCAACGCTGCAGCTGGGCGGAAACCGATCCGCTGCTTGCGCAGTATCACGACGAGGAGTGGGGAGTTCCAGAGTATGACAGCCGCGCGCTGTGGGAGCTGCTGATGCTTGAAGGTTTCCAGGCTGGCCTTTCCTGGCTCACCGTCCTTCGCAAACGAGAGGCCTTCCGGAAGGCATTCCGGCGATTCGATCCTGCGAAGGTGGCCCGTTTTACTGAGACCGACATACAAAGGCTGCTGGATGATCCCGGCATCATCCGCGCTCGCGCGAAGATTGAAGCCACCATCAAGGGAGCACAGATCTTTTTAGAGATGAAGAAGTCCGGTGAGGACTTTGCTTCCTTCCTTTGGGGAATCGCGGGCGGCAAACCGATACAGACGCAAGGACCACGGCCGATACAGACGGAACTCGCGGTTGAGATGTCGAAGCAATTGAAGAAACGCGGATTCAAGTTTGTGGGGCCTGTCATTGTTTATGCCTTCATGCAGGCTGCCGGAATTGTGAACGATCATAGCGACGAATGCTTTCGCCGTAAGGCAGTGACGAAGTTGAAAAGCGGCAAACTGTAGTCGATTAAAAAACAGCAACGCAACCGAAGCATCTACCGCGTGATTCTTCTAATGTTTCGGGAAAAGAAATGTTGTGACGAAACGCAGGCCCCACTCTGGCGCGCCTGCGGGGCCGGTTGCGTAATACTTGGCTCCGATGGTGAGGTTTACAGGCTGCTTGCCGAAGCGATAAAGCTTGCCCACAGTAAGGTTGATGGGCGACGTCCACGTGCTGGTTTCAAAGTCGAATGTCGATTCGGTATTGAGTCCGATCGCTGTGGTGTTCTTGAAGGTGTAGGAGACAAAGGGCTGCAGGAACGCCGAGCTTACGTCGGACTTTGCCGACTGGCCGGCAAACGACGCAATGTAATTGAACAACATGCCCACGGTCCATGGGCCAGCCTGCTTCAACGCTACGGTCGTCGGCCCGATGCCCCACTTGCCGCTGCCCAGATATTTGTCGGTCGAGGTCGGCACCAGGAAAACCGGCCCGATACCAAAGATGATTCCGCCCGGCAGGGGTTTCTTGGGTGATAAAAAGAGGCTCTGCGTCAGATCTCCAAGGCCGTTCTGTTCTCCTGAGCCGGCATAGACCCCGCTGTCCGCGCCAATATCCGTGTCGTCTATCTGAGGTGCAAACACATCGCTCTGATGAACGATGGGCAGAATCGTCCGTGAGATCATGAGCCATTTCGCGGACAGATTGATGGGAACGACGGGCTGAATGTTCGCGGTATAACGAAAGCCGTTGTCCGGTCCCACTTTGAAGTCGAAATTGTTCTGGATAGGAAAACTGATGAGCGCAGCAACGGGGTTTTGTAATTGCTTTGCCAATTCCTGAGATTGATTGACACCGGCGGGCGGCGGTGTTGCGGCTGTTGCAGTGCTCGATTGCTGTTGAGCAAGGCCTGGGAGGTTGATGGTTGCGAGAAGACAGAACCCTGACAAGACTGCGCGAAAACAGAAACGCATCATCAAACATCTCCTCTGCGCCTGGTTCCTGCTGCTCAGTTCGACCTAGTATAGTCAGCCGGCTGCTCGGAGCCTCTCGTTAAGCTTCGTCCCGCCACTCTAATCTTCGCCCGGCAGATATGAGTTCGATCGTGCGTCAAAACACAATATGTTTTGATACCACCAAGTCACAGAACCGCAACATGACCGTCACACAGCCGCAATAACCGGGGACTAGTCTCGCGCACACGATTACAAACATGTAATCCAGAGAGGTCAAATTCCCCTATGAGTACAGACCGTCGCACCTTCCTCAAGCTTCTGAGCACAGGTGCAGCCTCCGCAGCATTTCCCGCCAGCATCGCTCGCGCGCTCTCCATTCCCGCGCACCATCGCACCGGCACCATTGAAGATGTCGAACACATCGTCTTCATGATGCAGGAGAATCGCTCCTTCGATCACTACTTCGGCACGCTGCGCGGCGTGCGCGGCTTTGGCGATCCGCGCACCATCAAGCTTCCTTCAGGCAAGAGCGTCTGGTACCAGCCCGATGCGACCCATCCTGACGGATTCGTCCTGCCCTTCCATCCCACGGCACCCGATCTCGGTCTGCAGTTCATTCAAGATCTTGCGCACGATTGGACCACGACGCACGCGGCCTGGAACGACGGCAAATATGACCAGTGGGTTCCGCAAAAGGGCACAACCACGATGGCGTACCTTACGCGCAACGATATTCCCTTCCACTACGCGCTGGCCGATGCATTCACCGTCTGCGACGCCTACCACTGCTCGCTGCTCGGGCCGACAGACCCGAACCGCTACCACATGTGGACCGGCTGGGTGGGCAACGACGGCACCAACGGCGGTCCGGTCATCGACAACGCCGAGCTTGGATACGACTGGTCGACCTACCCCGAGCTGCTGCAGAAGGCAGGCATTTCCTGGAAGATTTATCAGGATGCCGGCGATGGTCTTGATGCTGCCAATTTCTGGGGCTTTACCGAAGACGCCTACATCGGCAACTTCGGCGACACTTCGCTGCTGTACTTCCACCAGTACCAGAACGCACCCGACTCGAGCCCACTGGCGGAGAAGGCGCGTACTGGAACCAACATCGCGAAGTCCGGGACGCTCTTCGACATCTTTGCCCAGGACGTGAAGAACAACAACCTGCCGCAGGTGTCATGGGTAGTCGCGCCTGAAGCATACAGCGAGCACCCGAACTGGCCCGCGAACTACGGCGCGTGGTACATCTCCGAAGTGCTCGACGCACTGACTGCCAACCCCGAGGTGTGGAGCAAGACCGCCTTCATCTATATGTTCGATGAGAACGACGGCCTCTTCGACCACATGGTTCCGCCCACGCCGCCTCAATCGCGGACCGAAGGCATCTCAACGGTAGAGACCACCAACGAGCTGTTTACCGGCGCTCCTTCGTATCCTGTCTCGGAGTTCCCGGCAGGTCCCTATGGACTGGGTGTGCGCGTGCCGATGATCGTCATCTCGCCCTGGAGCAAGGGCGGATGGGTCAACTCAGAAGTCTTCGACCATACCTCGCTCATTCAGTTCGTCGAGAAACGCTTCGGCAATCAGCACGCCGGCATCACCGAGTCGAACATCACCCCGTGGCGGCGCGCAGTGACCGGCGATCTGACCTCGGCCTTCAACTTCAAGGACCCAAACGATGCGGTGGTTCCGCTGCCTAGCACCGTCGCCTTCCAGCCACCCGATGACAACCGCCATCCCGATTACATTCCCGCAGTGCCGGCCGAACAGGCTTTGCCTGTACAGGAACAGGGCACACGCCCTGCCCGCGCGCTGCCCTACGAACTGCATGTTGACGGAGAAACAAACCCTTCGCAGGGAACCATCGAGCTTCGCTTCCGCAATACGGGCAAAGCGACGGCGGTCTTTCATGTACGCTCCGGAAACGGTCTAACAGGACCATGGACGTACACGGTCGGCATCCACGACGAGGTTGTCGACAACTTCGGCGCGACCGGCAATACCTCGTACGATTTCTCCGTCTTTGGCGCGAATGGTTTCCTGCGTACTTTTGCCGGGAGCTTTGCAGCAGGAAGCGCAAACCTCTCTGTCAAGAGCATTTACGAAGCCGAATCCGAGGGCATCCTCCTCGAAGTGCACAACCACGGCAAAACCGCCGAGCGCGTGCATGTCGTCGAAGCCTACTCCGGTAAGACGACAACCGTATGGCTCGAACCGCATCAGTCTTTCGAGCACTTCTGGCAGCTGCAGAAGTCTTTCGGCTGGTACGACCTGACGGTGCAGGCCGCTTCCGACACGAGCTTCCAGCGCCAGCTCGCCGGCCACGTAGAAACCGGCAGAGACAGCGTGAGCGACCCAGCCATCGGCGCAGCGACGCCGCAAGCTGCGGTCGTGGCTTAAATACTACTGCTTGACACTAGCCAGCCCGGTTTCCATGCAGAGCGCACCGCATGGAAACCGGGCTTTTTTTTGAATACGTTCGGGGCCGTCATGAAACTTCGATGACGAAAGCTCTCATCGTGCGTCTTATAGAAGCCCATTCCCGTCTGGTGAACGAAAGCGTAACTGTGACATTCGTGTGACAAGTTCAAAAGGACTCGTTCCTATACTTGGGCGGCAGGAATGCGCATGGCAGGCGATCGAGATGCCTCCGATGGAACAACCTTTTAGGCCCGCGCCCGCTGAGGCGCCAATCTTCGACACTTCGCGCAATGCATGGATATTGAGCCGTTATTCCGATGTGTGCACCGCCCTCCGAGAACACTCTCTTCTGCAAGCGACGCCACAGGGTAAGCCGACCAGCCCGGACGCTGGCGCGGCCCATGCGCGGTTGTATGCGGAGGTGCAGGCCGATATGTCCCGCTTGAACGCGACGACGTGGCGGGCAGAGATGGAGAGCGTCCTTCATTCTCTTCTTGGCAAGGTGGATCGTATCCATTCGTTCGACCTGGTGAAGGAGGTCCTTCAACCCTGGTCGGCCACGCTGATGGTGGTTTTAAGTGAAGCCGGATCGGTGGAGGCCGGTCAATTGCGACGGATTGCCGAACAATTGTTCTTCAAAAAGACACACACTGCAGGCCCTTCGAAGACCAACCCCGGACTATCTTCATTCTCCAGAAAATTTACACCGCAAAGTTCAAAGAAAGCGGAAGCTACCCTAAACGCGCTATTGGAGAGCCGAAAACTCACGCTAAGCAAACCCATGTTTTCCGGATTGACGCAAACGCTGCCCAGTTTTCTTGCCAATGCGTGGCTTGCACTGCTGCAAAATCCGGATCAGGTTGCGCGATTGATTGAGAATCCGGCCCTTATGCCCAGCGCCACTGAGGAATTGCTGCGCCATGCCGGCATCGTGCAAACGATCTTCCGCCACGCGAGCAAGGACGTCAACATTAGCGATGCTTCCATCAAACAGGGACAGCTCGTCATTCTGAAAATCGCATCGGCAAATCACGATTCTGCAAGATTCGATAAACCTGAATGCCTGGATGTAAGCAGACGGTTCGGTGGACATGTCAGTCTCGGAAACGGAGTCCATGCCTGTGTGGGCTCGGTGCTGGTCCGCATGGCGTGCATGGCGACCACACCAATTTTCTTGTCAGCCGGCCTTGCTCTGGACAGAAAGTCCGCCCCTGCATGGACCGGCAACACTACACTGCGCTGGCCTTTCGTTGTCCCTGTCGTATTGCAGCGGAAATAAGACGCCAAAATAAAGTCCGGATCATCTCCGCTGAGCGGTAAGCCCGTGCGAGTGCCTCGTTTCTGTCTCCCCTCGTAACTCCTGCTATCCTCACCCTCATGCAGGCACTTCCATCTTTCAACCTCACCGGACAAATCGCGCTCGTTACCGGAGCGGCTCGCGGACTGGGCCGCGCCATCTCACTTGCGCTGGCTGAAGCAGGCGCGGATGTAGCCATCGGTCTGCGCGATATCCACGCCGACTCCGGGCTGGCTGCCGAAGTTATCGCGCGTGGACGCCGCGTGCTGCCTCTCCAGATGGAGATGACGAATCTCGCGCAGATCACCAGCGCCGTTGACGAAACGGTAAAGCACTTCGGCCGGCTCGATATCCTGGTGAACAATGCGGGCGTGGCTCCCGACAATCTTGCCGAGAACTATACCGAAAAAGATTTCGATTACACGCTGGCCGTCAACCTGAAGGGAACGTTCTTCGCCAGCCAGGCTGCGGGACGCGTAATGATCGAGCAGAAGTACGGGCGCATCATCAACATGAGCTCGCAGGCCGGGTTCGCGGCGCTGCCTACCGAGTCCGTTTACTGCATGACCAAGGCAGGCATCGTGCACCTGACCAAGTGCCTTGCCGTCGAGTGGGGCAGGCACAACATCAACGTAAACGCAGTCGCTCCCACATTCATCTACACAGACGGCACGCAGCCTGTGCTCTCCGACCCCGCGTTCCATGCCGATACGGTCGAACGCATCGCCGCGCTGCACCGCATCGGCGAGCCGATTGAGGTCGCGGGCGCCGTCGTCTTTCTCGCCTCACCCGCCGCATCGCTCATCACCGGCCATACGCTGCTGATCGATGGCGGCTGGACCGCCCGCTGATGCAGCCAGCGCATCTGCGCGCTCTGCGCGTCTCCGTTCTGTCGTTGCTCGTTCTCGGCGGGATCGTCAATTTTCTTGATCGCAGCGCGTTGTCGATTGCCAACACCACCATCCGCGCCGATTTGCATTTTTCCGCCACGCAGATTGGCGCGCTGCTCTCCGCGTTTTCGCTGGCCTATGGTCTTGCGCAGATTCCCGCTGGATGGCTGCTCGACCGCTACGGCGCGCGGTTCATTTTGAGCGCAGGCATGATGCTATGGTCGATGGCACAGATGGCGACCGGGCTCGTATCGGGCTTTGCCTCGCTCGTACTGACGCGCATCGGCCTTGGTGCGGGCGAGGCTCCGTTCCTGCCCGGCGGCGTCAAGGTCATCCACGACTGGTACGAGGTGCGCGAGCGCGGCCTGCCCATGGGCATCCTCAACGCATCGACGACGCTGGGCCAGGCCTTTGCTCCGCCGCTCTTGACGCTCATGCTGCTGCACTACGGCTGGCGCAGCATGTTTGTTGTCATCGGCCTGCTCGGCATTGTGATCGCGCTCGCGTGGTATCCGGTCTATCGAGAGCACAACAGCGGCGAATCAGAACAAGCGAAGCAGACCCTCTCGCTCGCCGAATGGCGGGGACTGTTTCGCCATCGCACCGTATGGGGCATGATGCTCGGCTTCAGCGGCGTCAACTACACGGCGTGGCTCTATCTCGCATGGCTGCCAGGATATCTCGAGGCCACGCATCATCTGAGCCTTGCCCGGACAGGCTGGTTCGCGGCTATTCCATTTCTGATGGGCTCGATTGGCATGCTCGTCAACGGCGTCATCGCCGACGCATGCGTGCGGCGTGGAGCCGACCCGCTCCGTAGCCGCAAAGCGCTCATCGTCTTCGGAATGGTCTGCTCCGCCGGTTGCACGCTGCTCGTCTCGCACGCGTCTACCAGTGTGGGCGCAGTGGTGGCCATCGGCCTGGCACTCTTCTTTATTCACTTCGCCGGAACATCGGCTTGGGGACTAGTCCAGGTCGCCACGACCGCACATCTTGTTGGTTCCGTCGGCACGATTCAGAATTTTTGCAGCTTTCTCTTCGCGTCGGTCGCGCCGGTTCTTACGGGGTGGATCCTCGACCGCACACATTCGTTTCACATTGCGCTGGTCATCTGCTCGTGTGTGACCTTCCTGGGTGCGGTCGCTTATCTGGTGATGGTGCAGAAGCCGATTGATGCACCCAGCTCAACAACCCCGTCATTTTGACTAAGCCAACATGCCGATTCAGCTCCTCGTTGCCATCCAACAGGTAGAACGCCACGAAAATCCATGAACGGTTATGCTGTTGGCATGAAGGTTGGCGTCTTTACTCCTCTGCTCTCGCAACTGCCACTCGATGGCGTTCTCGCAAAACTCAAAACCCTGGGCATCGATACGGTGGAACTCGGCACCGGCAACTATCCCGGCGATGCGCACTGCAAGCTCTCCATGCTCGACGATGCGGCCGCGCTCGATACATTCAAGCAGACGCTCGCCGATCACGGCGCAAGCATCAGCGCTTTAAGCTGCCACGGCAATGCGCTGCATCCGGACAAAGACCACGCACGCCAAGCGCGTGCCGTGAGCCGCCAGACCATCCTGCTTGCAGAAAAACTTGGCGTCCCCGTGGTCGTCGACTTCTCCGGCTGCCCCGGCGACTCGCTCGACGCGAAACAGCCGAACTGGGTCACTTGCCCATGGCCTCCGGAGTATGGCGAGCTGCTCGAGTGGCAATGGAACGAGGTGGTCACCCCTTACTGGCAAGAGCACGGCAAATTCGCCGCCGATCACGGCGTCAAGATTGCCATAGAGATGCATCCCGGCTTCGTCGCCTACAGCCCGGAGACGATGTTGAAGCTGCGCTCGATCGCCGGGCCTTCGGTGGGCTGCAACTTCGACCCCAGCCATCTGTTCTGGCAGCAGATTGATCCAATCGCCGCCGTTCGCATCCTCGGCGACGCCATCTTCCATGTCCACGCCAAGGACACGCAGATCTATTCCGCGAATCTTCCGTCAACTGGCGTGCTCGATACCAAACCCTACACCGACGAGCGTCATCGCGGATGGATCTTCCGCACCTGCGGTTATGGACACGGTGAGTCGTGGTGGCGCGAGTTCGTCTCAACGCTGCGCATGTTCGGTTATGACAATGTTCTTTCCATCGAGCACGAAGACAGCCTGCTCGCGCCGGAAGAAGGATTGACGAAGGCCGCAACCTTCCTCAACTCCATCGTCATTCGCGAGCAGCCCGCAGCGGCATGGTGGGTGTAGCCCGATGAGCGGGATGATTGAGGCAATCGCTTTCGGGTTGCCTCGAATCTCCACTAAATTGTAGCTATTTCATTTACAGATACGGCAACGCGACCGCCGCGAGTTGCTTCTCACAGAGGGTGCTCCATTAGTTCCCCGGAGAAGTAAGACCATGCGCGGTACAGCGCAGTTAAAAATTTACTTGCTCGCACTTTGTGCTGCCCTACTTTTTTCTCTCCTGGCCTGCAAACGCGGGCAAAGCCAGGTCGCGGCAGCATCGGTAACTCCAACCCCCGCTACGAAGGCGGCTCCGCCCACGCCCCTCGCCATTAAAAAAGCAGAGCTCGGCGACGACACAACGTGGAAACCGCAATGGGACCAGATCGTCGAAACCGCCGTCCCACCGGAAATGCTCTCATCGCAGGTGCCGCGCGATGTACGCCGCTTCTGTCCTCGCTTCTATCAACTGGATGAAGTCGACAAGCGCGCTTTCTGGGCGTATTTCTTTCAGGCCCTGGCGGGCGCCGAAGCGGGCCTGAACCCGCGAACAAATGTGCGCCATACGGAACCAGAAGTCGACAAAGTGGATGACGTCTCTCATCAGCACATCCACAGCGAAGGATTGCTGCAGCTTACCTACGAAGATCAGCAGCGTTACAACTGCGACTTCAACTGGGAAGCCGATCGCCACTTGCCGGCCCATGATCCTGGCAAAACAATCCTTAATCCGGAAAATAATTTGAGGTGCGGCATCAATATTCTCAGCAACCAAATCATCACGCAGCACAAGTCATTGTTTACGCGCACTTCTTACTGGTCGACGCTGCAGCCCGGTACAGTCAGTCATCGTGTATTCGTGAAGCAGATGACGAATCCACCAGCCCCTTGCGAATCGCGCACTCAAACGACGGCACCATTGGCGGCAAAGAAGAACCCGGCAGGACAAACGATCGCAGAGAGATAGACGGCGGTTGCGCACGGCTTTTGAAAATTAAACCGCTCACCGTGCGCACAGCCATTTAGAATAGCCCCGGCGCGAACATAGCCGACTACGGGGTGATCTGACCGTGGATGTCTACCTGCATGTAAAAGTTCTGCTGAGCATGATTCTGGGACTGGGCGTGGGGCATCTGCTCCGTGGCGTCGCGCGCATCGTTCAGCATCCCAAGCAATACAGGATCTACTGGGTGCACCTGGTATGGGCGCTCTTTCTTTTCCTCTATCTCATCCACTTCTGGTGGTGGGAGTTCTCCCTGCAGAAAGTTTCGCAATGGACCTTTCCGCTTTATTTCTTCATCGCCATCTATGCCACGCTGCTCTACCTGCTGTGTACGTTGTTCTTTCCCGACGCGATGGACGATTACAACAGCTACCGCGAATATTTCTATTCGCGCAGGCAATGGATCTTTGCCTTCATGGCGACTCTCTTCGTCGCCGACATCGTCGACACCTTCATCAAGGGCAGCGTCTATCGCGCCCATCTTGGCTTGACGTATGACATCCGTACAGCTGCCTATATCCTGCTGAGCCTCGTGGCCATCAAGATCAAAAGTCCTCGCTTTCACGCGGCCTTTGCTGTTTTCGCTGTAGTAGCCGAGGCGCTGAACATTCTCAAGTTGTATCTAACGATTCACTGATTTCGGCTAAGATAGTCACGCGACCCGGAGCGCGAAATGGGTACAGGAGCTTCTATGCGGCCGATGAAATCGCCGATGAGATCGCCGACGAAATCCTTGTTCAGAACATGCATCGTCCTCGCTATGATGTTATGCGGCTTCGTCTCGCTGCAACCCCTTCGCGCACAAGCTGAACAACCCTGCGAAGGCAGCACAGTAGACAACCAGGGCGCAAAGACAGCCAAAGCCGCGCGGGCATTTCTCGCCCAACTACAGGCTGCGGTACAGGCCAACGATAAAGACAAGATCGCCGGCATGATCTCGTATCCGTTGAACGTGGTCCACGGAGACAAGCGCGCGCGCATCCGCGACAGGCAGACGTTTCTCGCCCGCTATGACAACATCTTTGACGCGCACATTCGCCAAACCATTCTCAAGCAGTCGGCCCGCTGCCTCTTTGGAAATGCAAACGGAGAAATGATCGGTAACGGAGAAGTATGGTTCAGCGAAATGGGCGACGGCTCCGTGAAAATCTATACCGTCAATCCTTCTGCGGGAATGTAGAGCTGAATCGCTAGATAGCGAAATCATGCCGTCATTCTGAGCGGAGCGAAGAATCTCAGCGATATTAGCGTTGATACATCGCTGGGATTCAGAATGACGCCTTCTTGTGACATCATCCAGCAATCTCCCTCAACTCAATCCCTTGACTTTCGCGATGAAGCGAGATGAGGCTACTTCTCCGCTTCAAGCCTCGCAAGAAAATCGTTGAGTTCAACCGGCAGCGGTGCAGCCAGCTCCAGCAGCTTCCCCGTTCGCGGGTGCGCGAATGCCAACTCCGTTGCATGCAGAAAATTACGGTCGAGCGCCATCGATTCTGCATCGGCGGCAGCGCGCTTGCCCTTTACCGGAATCGTGATCTGTGCAGGCGCGCCGTAAAGAGTATCGCCAACGACCGCATGCCCGATCGATGCCATGTGCACGCGAATCTGGTGCGTGCGGCCAGTCTCGATGCGCACGCGCACCAACGTGAACGCTCCGAAACGCGAAGCAACGCGCCGCTCAACTTCATAGTGAGAGATCGCCATGCGTCCGCCGGTTGCGCGTCGCGTCGTCATGCGGGTGCGACGGATCGCATCGCGGCTGATGGCTGCGTTGATCGTTCCGGTATCCTGTTTCAGCGCGCCATGCACCAGCGCAACGTATGTCTTGCGCATCTGCCGTCGGGAAAACATATCGGCCAGCTTCAGGTGCGTTGCATCGTTGCGCGCGATGATGATCAGCCCACTGGTCTGCTTGTCCAGACGATGCACGATGCCGGGGCGCAGCTCGCCGCCGGTAGACGAAAGCTGGCGGTAGTGATGCAGCAGCGCATTCACCAGTGTTCCGCGATTGCGTGCATCGTCGGTGGCTCCCGAGCCCGCATGGACCATCATCCCCGCAGGCTTGTTGACGACGGAAAGGTCATCATCTTCATAGATGATCTCAAGCGGTATCGCCTCCGCCATCGCGCGCAGAGGCGGCGGCTCGGGCGCTCCCAGCACTTCAACCATCTCGCCGCCACGCAGCTTCTGTGAAGGCTTCGCGGATTTGCCGTCGATCAGCACCTTGCCTGTAGAAAGCAGCAATTGCACGCGGGAGCGGCTCACCCCTTCGAGCTGCGTCACAAGCCACGCGTCCAGGCGCTGGCCTGCGGCTTCCGGTAGAACAGGATGGTTTGCGATTTCAGGCATGATGCAGTGAATGTCTTCCTGCCTGATTTTACAAGCTGTTTCGACTACTCAGCCTTGCCGGGGCCTTCCAATCCCGCTGGCCATGACGGATAGTTCCCTTCGAGCGGAGGCAGCGGCGTGTCCTTCGGCAGCCATCCGCTGTGTATCAGCCAGTTGTGCAGCAGCAGGGGCCAGGTTGCCAGCTCAGGAATCGAACCGCACAGACCGCAACCGTGATTCGCGTAATCGTAAATATGAAGCTCGACGGGCACATGAGCGCGCTCCAGCGCACGATAAAAATCGAGGCTGTTTTCTATCGGGACGGTCGGGTCGTTCGTTGTTGCGAAAAGAAATGTGGGCGGCGTCTGCGCATTCACCGTAAGCTGATTCGAGAATTTCTGTTCCAGTGCAGGGTCGGGCGGTTCGCCGAGCAGATTTTTTTTTGAACCCGTATGAGCTTCCGGCCCCTGCATGCTGATCACCGGATAGGAAAGCACCATGAAATTCGGCTTGGCATCTACCTGATCCACAGCGTCCGTCTTTTCCGGCAAGGGAGCGGCGTCATTGCCATGCACGCCCAGCGTCGATGCGAGATGCCCTCCCGCCGACGATCCCCACACGCCAATGCGATTCGGATCGATGCCATAGTCAGCCGCATGCGCCCGCACGTAGCGCAGGGCGCGCATGCCATCCTGTATCTCAATCGGATAGCGATACGGCGAGACGCGGTAGTCGACGACAAACGCTGCCATGCCCTGCGCGTTCAGCCAGCGTGCAAATTGAAAACCCTCATGCCCAATCGCGTCATGCGTATAGCCGCCCCCTGGAATCACCAGCACGGCTGCGGTCGTTGATTTTGCCTGCGGCACAAACGCATAAAGACGGGGCTTGTCCGCCTCGGCGTTGCCTAATGCGGCGGGAGCGCCGCTCGGCCATAGGAAAATGGGCTGCGGCAGTCCTTTGAGAATCTCTGCGGGAGTGGGCGCGGATGCTTGTGCAGGAGCCGTCAATACATGTACCAGGAAAAGTGAAAAAAGTAATACAAAGGGCCGAAACGCGGAAATCTTCATTCGCAGCAGTATACGTGCATCCTCAAGCGCACATCCTCTGAACGATAGTTCCTCTGCAATGGAAAATTCTTATCTGCGCGTGACTTTCCCGGCCTCTGAACCGTTTAATAAGCAGGCATCCTGCTTCGCGCCTGTTACGGAGGGCGAATGCGCTCATCTCCGTTGTGGATCTTCCGGATCGTCTGCTTCCTTGGTCTTTCGTCTCTGCCTTGCACCGCCCAGCAGCCGCATGCGGCGAACAATGAGTCCCCTCCCACCATCAAGGCCACGACGCGCGAAGTCATTCTCGATGTCGTCGTCACAACGAAGGACAATCATCCTGTCAGCGGATTGACAAAAGATGACTTCGTCATCGAAGAAGACACAGCGCCGCAAGCCATCGAGTCATTCGAAAGCGTTTCTGTGGCCGCCCGTGCCATCGCGCAGCAGCGGCCGGAAACCATCCTGCTCATCGACCAGATGAATACCCGATTTGTCGACTTTGCGTTTACGCGCTATTCCGTGAAGAAACTGCTCGCGCGCAACGGAGGCCAGCTCAATCAACCCACAACCCTCATGGCGCTCACCGATAAGGGCCTCAAAGTGCTGGCTGGCCCCACATTGGACGGACAATTTCTGGAATCGGCAGTCGAACACCTGCCGGCAGCGCTGCCCTGGCGGCTGGATCTCACGAATTTTTACTTTGCAATCGACCGCATCAACCTCTCGCTTAGCGCACTTGCCGACATCGCGATGGCGAATGCCGGCTCCGGCACGCGAAAAAATATTGTATGGATCAGCCCGGGATTCCCAATCTTCTCTGCCTACACCGCCGGTGATGCTAAAACGCAGCAGGCGCTATTCGATGCGATTCGCTCCTTGTCGGACATCCTTTTGAAGGCGCGCATTGCCATCTATACTGTCGATCCGCGCGGAGTCTTCGCCGGGGATTACTCGAACAACGAACAATTCCGCGCTTATCTGGCCGCCTTGCAGGCCAACAGTCAAGTCGCTTTCGGCGACCTTGCGCTGCAAACGCTGGCTGTTCAGACAGGCGGCCGCGCTCTTTATGGGCGCAACGATGTGGATCAGGAAATCGCCGACAGCATCGGCGATGGCGACACGTACTACACGCTCTCCTATTCACCGGCGAACCGCAACTTTGACGGCCGGTTCCGCAAGGTAAAGATTGTGCTGCCGCACCATCCGGAGCTGCGTGCACGCACGCGCGATGGCTACTATGCGCTTCCTGAGGCACCCCCGCCTGACGACAAGCTCGTGCAAGCACAAATCGGAAATGCCCTGATGAGCCCGCTCACCTACAAAGCGATTCCGATTGTCAGCGCGGTCACTCAAGTCGTCAAAGACCCGCCACGCGCTGAAGTGAAGTTTTATGCAGGTGTCGGCTCCTTTTCGTGGAGTCCTCTGCCTGATGGACGGCAGCAGGCGAGCGTGGAGATCGCTGTTGTGGACTTTTCCAACAAGGATAAGGCGCAACACGCAATCACCCGTTCCTACACCCCCATTCTCAGTCCCGAGCAATGGACGTCTCGTGAAAATGTAAGACTGGCCTTCCGCATCGATGCTCCGGTCACTCTCCCAACCGGACACCTGCGGCTCGTGATTCGCGACCAAACCACCGGATACATGGGCACAACCGATATCGCCAACCTGCCGCCAGCGCAAAAAAGAGAGCCGTCGGACTATCTAAAGCACCGCGACCCGTAACGGTCTAAAGCGCCACCACTGTCATGGCAAAGGCAGACTTCATCTGGTGGGCATTTCCGTGGCCATGTAGAATGACGGCAGCCACAATGAAGACGGTTTTCCCCACAAAGTTCCTTTTGCCTTGCGCGCTCGCCGCTGCTTTTTCCTTTACCAATGTGCTGGCACAGACAGCCCCGGCTGCTCCTGCCGCGCCGCAAACACCGCCGCCTGCGCAGACACAACCGGCACAACAGACGCAGCCGAACGGGCAGGCCCCCGCTGTTCAATCGACCAACGGCCAGACGCCCGATGACAAGCAGTACACCATCACCACATCGGCAAACGAAGTCGACCTGGTCTTTACCGTCACTGACAAGCATGGCCGCTTCATTAAAGATCTGAAGCAGAGCGACTTCGCCCTCCTCGACGATCAGAAAGCGCCGGCCCAGGTCTTCAGCTTTACCCAGCAGACAAACCTGCCCCTGCGCGTCGGCATCGTGATCGACACCAGCACCTCCATCCGCCAGCGCTTCCAGTTCGAGCAGCAGGCGGCAGCGGAGTTCCTATTCAAGATCGTCCGCCCGCAAAGCGACAAGGCCTTCGTGATGGGCTTTGACGTCACGCCGGATTACAAGCAGGACTGGACCAACAACCTCGACCTGTTGAACGGCGGCATCAACGCTCTGCGCTCCGGCGGCGGCACCGCGCTCTTCGACGCCGTCTACTCGGCATGCCGCGACAAGCTGCTCGACTTCTCACGCGAGCGCGAACCGGTGCGCCGTGCCATGGTCCTTGTCTCCGATGGCGACGACAACCAGAGCCATGCGTATCTGGATGACGCGATCAAGGAGTGTCAGCGCGCCCAGACCATCGTGTACACCATCAGCACCAATGTCAGCCCCAGCCGCGACCGTGGCGACGACACGCTGCAGAAGATCGCGGAAGCCACCGGCGGCCGCGCCTTCTTCCCCAAGCGCCTCGAAGATATCTCTCTGAACTTCCAGGACATTGAAGACGAGCTGCGCAGCCAGTATGCGCTGGTCTACAAGCCCGCGGACTTCACTCCCAACGGAGCCTTTCGAACGATCTATCTTTTCTGTCTCGACCGCCGGTTTACGGTACGCGCCAGCAAAGGCTATTTCGCGACGAAATAGCATCAGAGAAAGCAATGCAACGAGGGGACACTCAAGCCTGATGAGCGTCCCCTCGACTGTTTATAGCTTCAGAAGTCGTTCCGCATTGCCATGTGCGATCCGTTCCCGGTCGGCAGGGCTGACCGGCAGCCGATCCAGAAATGCCCGCGCCTGTACCATCGATGCGTAAGGATGGTCCGCCGAAAACATAATCCGGTCGACACCGACTTCAAGCAACAGGTCGAGAAATGTTGGCGTGTAGTTGAACCCGCTGAACGTATAGTGAATATTTTCCCGCAGATAAGAACTGATCGGGCGGCTGATCTTTGTCATCGCCGCAGGCATCATGTCAAGCCGCTGCAGCATGAAGGGAAGCGTCTCACCCATATGGCCGATCACGATCTGTAGTCCCGGATAACGGTCGAAGGTCCCGCCGAGAATAATACGGATCACGTGGATTGCAGTTTCGATGTGCCAGCCCCAACCCGGCCCGGCGAACAACTCCGTTACGATCGGCGAGAAGCCACCGTATGACGCCTCGATCACCGGCTGAGGAGGAGGCGACGGATGGAGATAAATCGGAACGCTGAGTGCTTCGGCGCGCTCAAAAATGGGCCAGAAGAACTTGTCATCGAGATAACGGCCCTGAATATGGCCATTGATGACCGCCCCTTTGAAACCGTAATCGTGGATCGTTCGCTCGAGCTCCGCAACCGCTGCATCAGGGTCTGCGGTCGGCAACGCGGCAAATCCGCCGAAACGGGTCGGATGGCTCCGTATTGCCTCTGCGAGGAAATCATTCGTTTCACGGGCGAACGACGCCGCCTCAGCAGCTTCGAGCTGCTCTACGCCTGGGGAAGTCAGCGACAGGATTTGCATATCGACCCCGGCAGCATCCATCTCCGCAATCCTGTTGTCGCCAAGATCGCTGAGCTGCTCCAGAAATCTGGCAGCAGGACCCCCGATTTTCGCAGCACGCTCTTTTAGTTTTCGCCCCGGACCATCAAGGAATGCAGGGCTGGCAAAATGTTCTTCGAGGGTGATGGTGCGCATGTTTATTCTTCTCCTGTCAGCATTGCAACACTCCGTTTAATTGCTTCCCAGCAGCTCCAGCAGCTTCGCTTCATCGATGACGGGAACCTTCAACTCCTGCGCCTTATCCAGCTTTGAGCCTGCGTCTTCTCCCGCAACCACATAGCTCGTCTTCTTACTCACGGAACCGGAGACGCGTCCTCCCGCGGTTTCGATCTTCGCTTTCGCATCTTCGCGCGACAG
>Ga0206863_1112_pt2 | contig 26106 bp, 20 predicted proteins | sample Alteio_BWOrgCont_41_FD_152634 | JGI IMG/M metagenome (GOLD analysis project Ga0206863, IMG submission 152634) | Enriched cells from forest soil in Barre Woods Harvard Forest LTER site, Petersham, Massachusetts, United States -... | ecosystem: Environmental > Terrestrial > Soil > Temperate forest >...
TCTCGACAGATTGCCTGAATTTTATATTCAAAAAAATAAGAATTCTTTGAATTGGGACGGAGCAAATCAAATATCTACACAACGATTATTAGTGATTGATGATGAAGCTCTTATTCGAGACACATATCGTCGACTTTTTTGGCATTATGGATTTGAAGTGTTTACAGCTTCAAATGCCACACAAGCCAATGAATTGTTGGTAAAAAATAAATTCGATATTGTTCTTTTGGATATAAACATGGCTGAAGTTGATGGAAGCATATTCTTTGGGCTAATACGCACCTTCCATAAGAATATAAAAGTTGTCATTTCTAGTGTTTATTCAATTGATGAACAAAAAGAAAGGATTGAGGGCGCAGATGCTTATTTTGATAAGTCTGATGGCAAGGACGCTCTTTTGGGGATAATTGCTTCGCTTTTGAATGGTCCTGCGACCGTTTAATAGATAATTCTTAAAGAGGACATCAGATCATGGCCGAAAACATATTTTCATTCATTTTAAGCATTCTAATTGTGATGGGCATTTTAATAGTTAGGAAATTGAAGAATTACTAACATGATTATTTTAATAAAAAGGAGAGAGAGTATGAGAAATATAATCGGAAGATTAATTACAGTTGTATGTTTGGTTGGTATGACAAGTTTTGCAAATGCAGCAACTTGGGGTGAAGTTCAACAACAGGCAGCTCCTATGGTGCCTAAACCAGAAGCATATTTAAAAGTCTTTTCAGAAGCTCGTGTTTATAGTGATGGTGATATACCAAGAGTGACTCGTATGCCGTACACCATTTATTCAGAAGATGGGAAGAAGTTAAGATGGATTGCGTTTAATGGTGAGGATCCAAAATTAATAACGTTATCGCCTGGTAAATATGTGATTGTCCCAGAAACAAATATGACTAAAACGGAGATTTTTGGTGCAGTTTTAAAATCCGGTCAACTTACAGAGGTCCATATGAAGGGTGAAGATCCAAAGTATGCTGTGCTTGATTTTTAAGAGTTGGAAGGATCTTCAAGAAATTATGCGAAATATAATCGGAGGATTCGTTGTCATTGCTTGTTTGATGAGCTTAACAGGTTGTAGAAGCGTTGCTCCAACTTATACATGGAAGGATGTTAATCAAGTAGTTGAGCCAACAGCACAGAATCAGTAAAGGATAGGGATTCGTGCTGGAGATTATGTAGTTCTTAACGGAGGGATAAATGGTGCGCGTGGTTTTAATTTTCATATTTGGTTTAGTTTTGACAGGTTGCGCCAGTATTGGTCCGACTTATACTTGGCAAGATATTAAAAAGGAAGTAGGGCCAGTAGAGCCAAAACCGGTAACAGTGGCTTATTTAAAGGTATATACGAAGACTGAGGAAGTAAATGAGGACGGTTATTTATGGGTGAGGGGCATACCATACACTATTTTTTCATCTGATGGTAAGAGGATTAAATCGGTCAGGAATGCCGATGGATCCCCTGATCTTGTGACATTGCCGCCAGGAAGATATGTGATAGTGCCAGATGTTTGGAAGCCTAAAAATGAAATCACTGGAGCAATTTTAGTACAAGGAAAACTTACAGAAGTGCATATTATGGGAGGTTAAAGAGTGAAGGCTATCTTAAGTAAGATACCTATGTTTCGCCTAATGATGATCCTGGTTATTGGTTTAAGTCTTATAGGTGGTGTGGTGCTTGGGATTCACGTAAAGCAGGCTCTATTTCAAGATTCAAGTGATGAGGAATACGATTAAAAATAATAAAGCTATGTTAAATAATTCATTGAGGAGCATGAAGGTGGTAAATAAATGAGAGGGATTAATGATTTGTTAAAAGATTCAGATTCTCAGTTGGACAATGAAAGGCTGGCAGTAAGTAAGAAAAATTCGAAAGGGATGGGTAGACGTACCAAGATTTTCTTGGGATTGCTTTCATTATTAACTGTTGTTGGTATTGTCTTATGGCTATCTGGACTGCGACCTGCAAAATCAATTGATAATGTTAAGCTTGTTGCCACCGCAAAAGTCACGCGTGGAGATTTGGCACGGTTTGTCACAATTAGCGGTGAGTTGAAACCATACCAAGAAATTGATCTCCATGCTAAGGTCGCGGGTTATCTCAAGTATCTTACTGTTGATATTGGAGATCAGGTTAAAGCTGGTGAAGTCATCGCCAAAATCGATACAGACGAATTGAAAGCTGATTATGAAAATGCCACTGCCGCTTATCAGGATGCCAAACTTAATTATGACCGTCTGAATGAAGTTATTCAAAAACAACCCGGACTTTTAGCCCAGCAAGATGTAGATAATGCACAGGCGGCTTACGCCATTGCGAAAGCCAACATGGATCGGGCGCGTACTTTTATGGATTATTCGACGATAACGGTGCCATTCGATGGGGTAGTTACTAAGCGTTATGCTGATCCGGGGGCAATGATCCAAGCAAGTGGCAGTAATGACAGACAAACAATGCCTGTCGTGCATATTGCCGAAAATGACAAATTACGGCTTGATTTTCCCGTACCTGAGCCAGACGTACCGTTTATAAAAATCGGTATGCCCATGGAGGTGACGATCAGTGCAACAGGGCAGAAAATTATGGGTAAGGTGGCACGTACCACAGACATGGTAGATCCTGATACCCGCACCATGGAAACAGAAGTTGATGTTGATAATCATGATTTGCGTTTGACTCCTGGTATGTATGCGTATGTGAATTTGGGTCTTGAAAATAAGAGCAATGTGACGACTCTTCCGGTTCAGGCAGTTTCTTTAAACGGAAATCCTAATGTTTGGAAGATCAATGATAAAAATGAAATTGAAGAACAACCAGTTACAGTCGGGTTACAAACTGCTGATAAAATTGAAATCTTAAGCGGTTTAAAAGAAGGAGACCAGGTAGTCTATGGTAGTCGAGAAATGGTCAATATAGGCATGAAGGTCATACCCAAACTAATTACGACATTGAAAGAATAGGGACTTTTCCCACATGCCGCGTTTTTCTATTTTATATCCCTATTTCATCATTGTATGTTGCCTGATTACTTGCGTGCTAGGGATAACAAGCCTTGTACGTATGCCGGTTGACTTATTCCCGTCCATTCGCATCCCAGTGGTTGTGGTCGCAACATTTTATTCCGGCATGCCAGCCCAAGATATTGAAACGTCGATAACCAGTCGTTTTGAGCGTTTTTTTACGCTTGCCAGTGGCATTGACCATATCGAATCGCGATCCTTACCGAGTGTCAGTCTGATTAAAATCTTTTTCCAACCGGGCAGTGATCCTGATACAGATGTGAGCATGATTTCCAATTTGGCTATGGCCAACCTTCGTCATTTGCCCCAGGGAACCTTGCCTCCTGTCGTATTAAAATTCGATGCATCCAGCCTACCTGTTTGTCTTATCACATTAAAAGCCAATGGGCTCAATGAAGCCCAACTGCGTGATCTTGGTCAATACAATATTCGCAATCAAGTGGCAAGTGTCCCAGGAGCTTCGGTACCACCGCCATTTGGTGGAAAATACCGTCAAATCATGGTTTATGTAGACCCACTTAAGCTTGAAGCCCACCAACTAAGTGTTATGGATGTAGTGCGTGGAGTGAATAATTCTAATTTGATTATACCTACAGGCGACGTTAAGATCGGGCCGTATAATTACAACATTTTTAGCAACAGCCAAGTAGATACGATGAGTGAATTAAATCAGGTCCCGCTTAAGACGGTTGGTAATTCCTCGGTCACGATTGCTGATATCGGTCATGCTGCGGATGCCGCATCTATCCAGACCAACGTGGTGCGTATTGACGGCCAACCCTCAGTTTATTTGCCGGTTTTAAGGCAGGGAGGTGATTCCAATACCATAGCCATTGTTGATGGTGTTAAAAAAGCTATTGCTAATTTGGTTGATGTGCCCCAAAACCTCGTTGCCAAGGTGGTTTTTGATCAGTCTGTTTTTGTGAAGAACGCCATCGAAAACCTGATTCATGAAGGGATCATTGGGTTACTTCTGACGGGAATAATGATTTTAGTGTTTTTGGGAAACTTACGCGCAACAGCGGCTGTGTTTTTTTCCATACCGCTTTCTATATGTGCTGTCTTTTTAATTTTGTCCTGGATGGGAAATTCAGTCAACGCCATGATCTTAGGTGGCCTAGCCCTTGCATTTTCAAGGGTCATTGATAATTCAGTAGTTGTTTTGGAGAATATTTATCGCCATTTAGAGAGAGGAGAATCGCCTCAGAAGGCCGCCGAATTAGGAGGGCAGGAGGTTGAATTACCGGTTTTGGCGTCAACCATTACAACGGCCATTGTATTTATTCCCGTCACCTTTCTTTATGGTGTCAGCAAGTTTTTGTTTTCAGCATTGGCGCTCTCGGTGGTCATTTCACTTTTCGCTTCATATGTCATTGCCATGACTGTTGTGCCTTTATTTTGCGCTAAGTTTTTACACAAGCACGAATACCATCCAGCAAAGGAAAATTGGGGCACCCGTTTCAACCATTGGTTTAATCATAAATTTGAAAGAATGCTTCATACTTATGACCATTGGGTAGCTCGTGCCATTGCACGTCCTCGTTTTAATCTGGCAGCATTTCTTGTTGCTTTTGCTTTAAGTCCTTTTTTATTTTCTTTCATAGGGTTTTCTTATTTTCCACGAACCGACCCGGGACAGTTTGTCATTATGATTAAGGCTCCGACAGGAACACGTGTTGAGATAACCACCCAAGAAGTGGCTAAAGTTGAAGGCATTATTCGCCGCATCGTTTCTAAAGGTGACATTGACCAGATTATTTCCAACATCGGTAATGTTTCAGGATTGTCTGCTATTTATACCACTAATACTGGAAGTCACAGCGCTTACGTTCAGGTGAGTCTAAAAGAAGGTCATAAAATTGGAAGTTATGAATATATGGCGCGTGTCCGAAAAGTTGTTCAGACAGAATTACCTGAGCTTGTAACCTACTTCCAAACAGGAGGGTTGGTTGATGCTGTATTGAATCTTGGCTTGCCAGCGCCGATAGATGTGCAGGTTGAAGGGACCGATTTAGAAAAAGACCATAATATCGCAAAAGATCTGTCCATAAAAATACGTCAACTGGATGGAGTTAGCGATGTATACATCCCTCAAGATATAAATACCCCTTCACTTAAACTCGACATTGACCGAATACATGCCAACGAGATGGGAATTAGCCAAAAGGAAGTTATGGACAATGTCATTACAGCGCTTGCTTCCAATGAAATGATCGCCCCAAGTTATTGGGTGGATCCTAAAACCGGTTTTGATTATATGCTGACTGTGCAATATCCAGAAAATAATATTAAGTCCATAGATGACCTTGCATCTATCCCTATTCGCGGTACTAATATAAAAAACCCGACGAGGCTTGGTATGGTAGCCAAGATAACACACATGGAAGCCCCCAAAGTAGTTGATCATTATCAACTGCGTCGGGTTATTGATATCTATGTGGCGCCTAAGAGCGAAGATTTGAGTAGGGTAGCTTCGAAAGTAGAGAATATCATACGGAATGCAAAATTACCCCCGGATGTGCGTATTCATCTTCACGGGTCGGTTTTGGCTATGCAGACATCTCTTAAGGTTTTTGGTCTTGGGTTATTGTTATCCGTATTGTTAGTTTATCTTGTGCTGGTTGCACAGTTCCAATCCTTCATTGATCCTTTCATTATATTATTGGCCATATTACCTGGTCTGGCGGGTGTGCCGATTACTTTACTTCTCACTAACACAACCCTTAACGTCATGTCGCTGATGGGAATAGTTATGTTGATGGGAATTGCTTCATCAAACAGCATTCTAATCGTAGAGTTTACCCATCGCTTAAGAGAAAGGGAGCCTGATATCAAAAAAGCCGTCTCTGTGGCCTGCCGTGTCCGGTTGCGTCCGGTCTTGATGACATCATTGGCAACCATCATTGGCTTAATACCGATGTCACTAGCACTTGGTGCGGGCAGCGAAGCTTATGCTTCTTTAGCACGTGTGATTATTGGAGGCTTGACCCTTTCAGTTCTATTGACGATTTTTATTGTACCGATGGCATATTTATTGATTTATGGCAAGGAAGGTTCTAATCATAAAGTCCTTCCTACATTAGGGGAGACTTAATGAAACAACGAGATTCAATATCATCGTCGGAGATTACATCATCATTCGGGATTGCTATGGTATTTGCATTACTAATCTTTGGGTTGTTCTTTAGTATAATCGCCTTCGCCGCAGAACCACCAGAAGGCAACAATATTCCACAGAAATTGTCATTAGAAGAGGCAAGCAAGATTGCTTTAAAGAATCATCCGCTGTTGCTTTCAGCCGAATTTGGGACTCAAGCCGCTGCGGCAAACGTTGATGATGTGCGTTCAGCCTATCTGCCGCAAATTACAGGTGAAGGTGTTCGTACCTATAATGATCGCGGCACGGTGATTGCCGCATCCGGCGGATTGACTAGTTCCTCTATGATAGAACGAGGATCTGTAGGTCTCAGTGTAAGCCAACTTATCACAGATTTTGGTAAAACGACTAATTTGATAGCTTCCTCTAAACTGGAATTAGAATCTCAGAAAGAACATACTAATTTTGTCCGTGATACAGTATTGCTTAATGTAATATCTGCTTATTATGAAGTTTTGCGAACGCAATCATTACTACAAGTCGCAGAGGATGCTCTGAAAACACGTAGCACGTTGTTTAAGCAAGTGTCAGAGCTTCGTAAGGCGAAAATGAAATCTGACCTTGATCTAAGTATAGGGGAATCAGCTGTCGCAGATGCTAATCTATTAGTGTTGAAAGCCAACAGTGCGGTAGATGACGCACAAGCATCTCTGTCCGAAGCTCTTGGGTTAAAAGAGCCGAAAATTTTTGAATTAGTGAATCGTGTGAATATTGTACCTCCACCGGATTCCATAGGTCCTATGATCAGCACGGCACTTGATCTGAATCCAGAAATTGCCGCTTTAAAGGCTGAAGGTGAGGCATTAAGTAAAAATGTGGCAGCCGCGCGTGACGCTAAATATCCGACAATTAGTGCAATTGGTCTCGGTGGCGATTCACCTTATCGTGTGGAACATCAACCTATCGCGCAGCATTACGAGGCGGGAGGTTTTCTTGTCAGTATCCCTTTTTTCACTGGAGGCAGGTTGACGGCAGAGGAGAAAGAAGCAGAGTACAAGGCATTGGCTGCACAACAGGATTTGACAGCTAAGATGAATGAATTGCAGCGTGACGTCCGTATAGCTTTTGATAATGTGCAGACAGCTTATAAAAATATTGAAGTCACACGACAACTTTTTAAAAGTACTCATGAATCTTTGGAACTCACACAAGCTCGCTACCAGCTAGGTAGAAGTTCAATTGTTGACTTAAACGAAGCCCAACTTGCTGATACACAGGCTGCAATCACAGAAGCTAATGCTGATTATGAATACTTAATCCAACGTGCCGTTTTGGATTATAGGGTCGCTCTGCATGTAGAGGACTAAATCACCATAAGAAAGCGCTTTCTCAAACCAATAGACTCAAAAAAAGTATATCCTTTTTTACACTTGGGTCTAAAATTTCCTAATAGCTGACCCTGTAACTTGGGCTATCTTCCGGCCGGTTCTCCCGTTTATCATACATGGCGGTAGTCTGAATGCTAGCATGACCAAGCCAATATTGAACCTTCCTTATATCAACCCCATTTATTAAAGCTTGAGTGGCGGCTGTGGCCCTCAGGGAGTGGGGAGAATAGTGCGATGTGTCAATCCCTGCTTTCTGACCATAACGGATCACTAAATTATAAATGGCAATCGGTGTCATTCCTGTAGTTGAAAATTTCTTATTGTTGCTCAGCGCTCTAAAAATAGCGGAATCCTTATTACCGGCATGTTGCGGGCCAGAGACTTCCAAATATTCATAAATGCGTCTAATAGCGACGGGATTGATAGGAACATACCGCACTTTATCGCCCTTGCCCATGATTTCGAATTGCTTGATACCGTCGCGTTCAACAATGTCTTTGATTTTTAGGTTACACAGTTCGGAGCGCCTGAGTGCATGGAACAAAAACGTCGCCAGGATCGCCCGGTCACGTTTACCTTTTAAAGTCTTTGGATCAGGAGTATCCAGAAGGTCTTTGGCCTGAGCCGTGCTTATGGCCTGCGTTACGCCTTCGTTAGCTTTAAGCTTTGGTCTTTCAACTCCAAGGACAGGGTTTATTTTAACAAAATTCTCATCACAGAGGAACTCAAAAAATTTTGAGATGCTCGAAAGTTTCCTTTTGATGGAACGGATAGCATAACCTTCTTTAACTTTTGTTTTGGCAAGCGAATCCCGCCAGCTGATAATGTCAGCGCGCTCAATTGCTTTGAAATCATCAATTGAGGTGATCTTAAATATAAAGATGAATTCAACAAGATCTTGTTTTCTGGCGGCCCGGGAGTTAGGGGAAGTGGTGTTTTTGAGCCAGAGCTTGATCAAATCATGTTCTAGGAAGCTAATAACAGAGGTTAAGGGTGCGTTTTTGGTTGTTTTGGGCATTTGTTTTGCCTTCGTATGTGTCAGTTAAATGTATTCTACATAACTTATCATAATATCAGTTATGATAAGTTAAAGAAATATTTGAAATATCTGCTTCCGCAGATTTTACCACCCCCTTCGTCTTTATTATTTTTGATCTAGGAATTCTTTTACCATGATTCTATTCATTGGTTGAAATATAATACCTGACGGGGAAAACCCTGTCGCATTCTTTAAGCGCTTCATCATTGCTGGATCAATATTAAATTTAATAGCTTCACCATTATTCTTTACTATTAATGCCTTGTCTGAGGTCAAATCAATACCGCCTTTTAAAGAACTCATCGCATTGTCTTCAGGGTTGTCTTGAGCGTTTTCTTTAACTGCCAATCGCTCATCACTTGCAAAGGCTTTTTTCACTCCTGAAAAATAATCTCCTATCGCTTTTCTTATATGAACCCTGGCATTTTCATAATATTCTGCATACGTCGAATTTCCTTCTATTTCTTTCAAATTATTATCCTCCCATGCCACGTCATTCGGAACATCCAAATCGCTTGTCAAAAGCCCTCCTTGCTGGTAAATTTGGTTTAAATCATCCCTAATCTTCACAAGTTTTTCTTCATTAACATCTTCTTGCAAGAATTTATTTAAAACAACCATCATGTCAATCAAATAATTGATGTCCATGGGTCTTTCTTGTGTCCCTTCTTTTGGATCCCAATCAAAACCGATGGCTCCCTCCCCAATATGAAACCTTGCTACATATCCTTCACCAGCTATATTTTCTGTTTTTATAAAATATTTCTGATCCCGTTGATGTTTTTCATTCCTTGCGGGCACATTATAAACATAAAGCATTAAATGTGATATTTCTTTAATTAATTGCTCTTTTCTTTGACTTATTTTTTCTCGCATCCCTATATTAATGTGAATGTTACTATACGATCTATAAAATAATAATGGGTTTTCATCGACGAGCCATATCAAAAATTCCTTTAGCTTTTTCACATCTGTAGTCAAAAATCTGACTTCTTTGCTCTCTTGGTTTGCCAACTCAATCTCAGATCCAATAGCTATGGCCCCCTGCATATGTTGTTCATCTAAATTAAATCGTCGGCGGATTTCACCCCTAATATAAGGATAATAAATTGCTGAAATTTCTTCATCCCAAGAATTTAAAAGTGTTGGATTTTGCTCTATTTTTGCAACTAATTTTTCAACCATACGTTCTACACCTTCTTTGCTTTTAGCAGTAATTTTTTCTAACGCATCGGCGGCTCTTGCTCGCACATCGGAATTTCTGGTTGTTTCTATGACCTTTATGAGCGGATCCACTGCTCTCGCATCGCCTATTCTTACTAACGCATCGGCGGCTCTTGCTCGCACATAGTCGCTATTGCTGGTTGTTTCTATGACCTTTATGAGCGGATCCACTGCTCTCGCATCGCCTATTCTTACTAACGCATCGGCGGCTATTGCTCGCACATAGTCGCTATTGCTGGTTGTTTCTATGACCTTTATGAGCGGATCCACTGCTCTCGCATCGCCTATTCTTCCTAACGCATCGGCGGCTATTGCTCGCACATCGGAATTTCTGGTTGTTTCTATGACCTTTATGAGCGGATCCACTGCTCTCGCATCGCCTATTCTTCCTAACGCCTTTAATACACTAACTCTATAGAAATCATTTAAATTTGTATTTTGAAGAATCCTAATTAATGTTTCAATAGAACCAGTCTTCATTAATTCAGAAATTCTAACCATAGGGGGAACAAGGCTACTAAATTCTGGATCTATTGTGACATCTACTCGCATTGCAGCATCCAAAAGATGCCCTGGAGAAGAAGCCATCGCCAAATCATTACCCAAACCAATATATGTAACCCCACCAGAAAAATATTTTCTAGGGATATCTTGATGTGTCAAAATGTCTTGGTCTTCTTGAATGTAATTGAAAACTCCCTTCTTAAATGCCTTTAAATAACGCTCATAGATTCTTTGTTTTTCTCTAGGATCAAAGATGTTTACTCCAGCTATTTTATTTCTATCTTCATATACTTCAGACAAAATGCTGTATTTGATTTTCTTTTTATACCACGTCGCTAGGATAAGCGAATTATACACTTGTCGTAATTGAGCGAAATTCTTACCTTCATTGACCTCTTTGGTCAACTCAGGGATGACGATCTCGCGGGCAATTTGGCTGCCTAACTGACTCGTATTTTTAGCTTGGGCTTGTGTAGACTGTATTCCAGCATGTTTGGTTAATGATAAGTAGTCTTGCTCAAGCATGACCTTTAATTTACTTTCAACCACATACGCTGTCCCTGCCTGTGCATTTTCATAAACAACCGCCTTCGCTGGCAAGATCCAAACCTTGTTGAAAGTATTGACTGGAATATTTGTTGACCCATATCTCTTGGCCGCTTCTGTATATATACGTTTCCAAAATTTTTTACCGATTTCACCTTCTGGATATATCAAACTCGCGGTGATCTGCTTAAGCATATAATCTTCCGCTAGCAAGTCTCGGCCCATTTCTGTCCGCCCAAATGATTCAGGCACAACCCGGTCTTTTTCATAAGGACTTAGATTTACCCATAGGTCTTTTTCAGGGATAGTCAAACTTGCCATAAAATATTTAATCAGCCTGCTTGATTCATCCTTAAGCAGATCATTTCCTAATTTGCTATCTCCCTTGTCTAGAATGAATTCAAATCGGAAAGGATTATCTGGATGAACTTTAATGCCTTGAAGTATTGGTGGATTAAATTCAGGGCTTAACTGCACCATCACCCCAGGGGCAGGCAAACGAAAATCTTGGGAAAAAACAGATCCCCCGGGTACATTTACGTTTGTTACCATAATGGCTAACAATACAATACACGTACACATCCTGTATAAATTTTTCCTATAGATCATGGCTCTTTTCATAATAAATGGAGCATCCCAGCCTCAGTAAAAGTGTAACATTTTTCTATAGATACTGCCATCCGATGATAAGTTTTTGCCTGGTGACCAAAATATTAGAGAATTGTTATGATTTGTAATAGGATACCCGTCTAATCCCTATTTTAAATAAAACCGGAGGCCACTATGTCCACAAACATCAAAATTCTTTCCCCCGCCGAAACAAAAGCCTTTGATCTGCCACCAGCCATGAACGCCATGGATCGCAAACAATTCTTCCGTACAAACAAGACTGCTGCCGATATCGTGGCCTCTTTCCGTTCAGTCACCAATAAAGTCTGTTTTATGTTGCAGCTTGGTTATTTCAAAGCCACACATAAATTCTTCAAAGCCGAAAATTTTCGCCAAAGCGAAATAGACTTTGTATGTGCTGACCTTGCAGCCAATGCTGATTATGTCCATTTGCAAGATTATGATGCCACGACCCTCGAAAGGCATCAGCGCATCATCCTAGATCTACTTGGGTACTCTAAATTCTCTGAACAGACCAAGGAGTTTCTTTTCAAGGAAGCCCTAAGCCTTTGCGCCGGCCAGATTAAACCTAAAGAGATCCTTAAAAAGCTCATTGATTACCTAAAAAATAATAAAATTGAAATTCCAAGCTATTTTGTCTTGGCGCAAATTATTACCAGGGCTTTAAATGAACATGAGGATAGTCTTGTAGCGACTTTGGAAGAAGCCCTAACCCCCAAAGATAGGCGCCTGCTTGATACGCTCATGCAATGCTATAACCCTAACTTAAAATCACTGGATTATAAGCTGACGGACCTGAAGAAATTCTATCACTCCCTACGGCCTCGAAAAATTAAAGGCAATATTGAAAATCTCGTCATCTTTAAGGAATTATACGAAGAACTTGGCCACGTCATTGCCCGATTAGGGCTAAATGTCATGACCGTCCAATATTACGCCGAGCTTGTCAACAAATCGACCATGTTCCAAATGTTCCAGCGCCAAAGAAACAGACATCTGCTTCTGATCTGTTTTATTATGCATAGATATTATTCACTTACTGATCTATTGGTCGAAGCCATGATCCTATCCGCTCAAAGCGCTCAAAATACAGCGTTAAAAGACCAAAACGAATTCTTTATCAAGGAGCACGAGAAAAGAAATGCCGTCATCAAACGTGTTCTTGAACAAACTAAAATCTTCATTGTGAACCAAGATGAAATAGAGGATATCCTATTTAATGAGACCCTCTCATTTGAAAAAAGAATTAGAACAATGCAAGCGATGGTTATCAAACAACGGGAATCTAAAAAAATCTCCATCATTGATGAAGTAAACAAAAATGAAGCAGATTTACTACGTTTAAAAGAAGATCACCACTTCACCTTCTTAGAAAAAAACTTCATCCCCCTTCACAACCGTATCTCGGGCATTGTCAAAAATATCTGTTTTGACAAAGCAAGCTCGGATAAGAAGATACTGAGGGCCATTGATTATTTTAAGGCCAAGGATGGGGCCGTTAATAGCGACGCTCCACTTGATTTTCTAAGGCCAGATGAAAAAGAAGCCGTTATTAATGACAACAAAAAATTCCGATCCGCCCTGTACACAAGTCTCTTATTCCTCAAAACAGCGACCTCTATCAAATCCGGTGCTCTTAACTTACTTTATTCCTACAAACACCGATCCTTCAACAAATCCTTGATCGATGAAAAAGTCTGGGTAAAAAGCAAAGATGATCTCATAGAAAGAGCTGGTTTAACTGAATTCAAAGATTTTAACACCGTAATCAATAACATCGGCCGACAAATCGACATTGGTTTTGAAATCACTAACAGGAATATCCTTGATCAGAAAAATCTTTTTGTTCGTTTCGGTCCCAACAATTCCCTCATTGTAAAAACACCTCCAATAAAAGAAAAAGAAATCTCTGATGAACAGGTCGCAGAACTTTTTCCCCAAGACCGGTTCGTGACCCTCTATGAAGTCCTTTCAACAGTCAATAATGCCGTCCCCTTTGCGAACTGCTTTGAGCATTTGAAAATCAAAAGCCATCTGGAAAGGCCGGACAATAAAATAATCTTCGCCGGTATTATGGGTTTAGGATGTAATCTTGGAATCGGGAAAATAGCCCGAATTTCCAATAATATCAGGCAAAATACTCTTGAAAGCACAGTTAACTGGCGCTTTAGCGAGGAAAACATTAATAACGCCAATAATATGATTGTTCAGGTGATCAACAAGCTAAGTCTCCCCCGCTTGTATCAAAAGAACCCAGGAATAGTCCACACAAGCAGTGACGGGCAAAAATTCGGTGTTGCGGTAGATTCTATTAATGCTCATCGTTCATACAAATATTTCGGTCAAGGCTTTGGTTTAACTGACTATTCCTTCAATAATGAAATTCATGCCATATTTGATTCAGAGACAATCACATCTTCTATACGGGAAGCAACCTATGTCATGGATGGCTTAAATAATCCTGATATCGAAGATAGTGACATGCATTCCACCGACACCCATGGATTTACAGAGATTGTATTTGGAGGCATACATCTTATGAAGAAAATCTTTGCGCCCAGGATCAAGGATTTCCGTAAACAGCGGTTATATTCCATTAAGCCCCGCTTGCTATACAAAAACCTTGGGTATAAAATACTGCCCGACAACAAGATTGATACAAAGTCCATTGAGGATCAATGGGACAATATCTTGCGGCTTATGGCAACCATAAAACTCAAGCATGCTAAAGCTTCCAAATTATTCCCTAGGCTTAGCAGTTACTCGCGGCAGCATCCGCTGTATAGAGCCATAAAGAATTTTGGAAAGCTTATTAAGACGATATTTCTGCTAAGATATATCGACAGCGTTGAGTTGCGCCAGGACATTGAAAAGCAGCTTAACAAAACTGAAAGCATTCATAAATTAGCCAAGGCTGTGTTCTTTGGTAGCAACCAAGAATTCCAACAGGCAGATAAAGAAGACCATGTCAGAGCCAACGGCTGCAAACGGCTTATTGAAAACGTCATTATCTGCTGGAATTATTTGTACTTATCTGACTTGATCTACAAGACAGAGTCTTTGGCTGAAAAAGAACGCATAATAAACATCATCAAGAAGGGCTCCATCGTGGTTTGGCAGCATATAAACCTATCAGGTGAGTATAATTTCTCGGATGATGTGCTTAAAAACTCGTTTAATTTCTCACTCCCAAAATTAATGGCATTGGAAGTGGCTTAAATTGGGAAGGGTTTTTTGATATAAATAACTGGGAATAAATGAGTTGATTAAAATCCTATGGTGATTTAGTCCTCTACATGCAGAGCGACCCAACAGGCAGATAAAGAAGACCATGTCAGAGCCAACGGCTGCAAACGGCTTATTGAAAACGTCATTATCTGCTGGAATTATTTGTACTTATCTGACTTGATCTACAAGACAGAGTCTTTGGCTGAAAAAGAACGCATAATAAACATCATCAAGAAGGGCTCCATCGTGGTTTGGCAGCATATAAACCTATCAGGTGAGTATAATTTCTCGGATGATGTGCTTAAAAACTCGTTTAATTTCTCACTCCCAAAATTAATGGCATTGGAAGTGGCTTAAATTGGGAAGGGTTTTTTGATATAAATAACTGGGAATAAATGAGTTGATTAAAATCCTATGGTGATTTAGTCCTCTACATGCAGAGCGACCCAAAGTTCAAAAATGGTTAGGTCATGCAACGATTCAGACTACTGCGATGTATGACAAACGGGACAATCGGCCAGAAGATTCTCCGACGTATAAGGTGAGATATTAATTCTTATTAAACTTTTGAAGCAGACAATTTGTTATCCTGCCTAGCATCTATTAAAACCACATATTTCTCACGATCTAGACCTAAATCTTTAATAATCTTTTTAACACGAATCTCTTCTTCTTCAGAGAAGTATAAGATAACTTTTATTGCTTTGTCTGTATCATGGGCTTTTTTATAAATTTCTACCTGATTTTCTAAGTTTTGTGCAAGTTTATTATTAGAAGCTAACTTAAATTCAATAACCGTTTTATCTATTGCATTTCTAGAAATTACAAAATCTGCAGGCCCACGACCTTCATTAGCCTCTCTTGTTACTGCTGATGGAGAAGCACACCAAACTAATCTAAACATAATTTGGATATCAGATTCACGCTTAATTGGCTTGCCCTTATAATAAAATATTCGATACCCATCTTTATTTTCGATCACATTCTTAAGAAATTGAACACGTTCATAGCTTTCCGATAAGGTATTGCCAGATTTATTATAAAAATGTGTCTTACATGATAGTTCATGAATAAAACTTGAAAGTTCCTCGACAAAAAGACTTTGTACTTCTTGTACAAGTTCTTCGCTAACCGATTCTGCTTCCTCACCATGCTCTTCTTTATATTTAATGTAATAATCCAAAATCTCAGGGTATTTCTTCAACACAGCAATAACTGCTGCCGCAATGTCCTTCTTACTCGGAGCCTTTTCTTTCCCCTTCTTTGTGTATTCTGGCTTAGGTAAATTTTGAGAAAAATAAAAATTCAACTGAGAACGCAATTCATCATTAGATACAGATAAAACTATATCGTGAAATTGATTAAAAAGATCTGACTTATTTATCCAGGGCTCATCTTTTGTAAGTAAATCTTTAGGGGTAAGTAAAACGTAATCGATAATTTCATCATTAAGATTATTAACTGGTAATAAATACGTTCCTGAAGCCCATGAGCTGGTTTCATAATTGAATGATACGTGCGAGACTGTAAATTTCTTCAATAGAGCAGGTGCAATGTATCGTTTTGCAAATGCCTCAGTATATTGAAGCAAATATCGTTTAATTAAATTTGTCACAAAATCGCTGACATTATCTTTTCCTGCATTTTCTTTTATTAAACAGAATTTTTCTAAATGGGCACTTTGTGAAATTTTTGTATTATCAAAATCAGCAAATATTCCATTCAAATTATTATTTAGCGCTCTAGCAAATTCTATCCCTGGGCCTCTACCGCTATTACCAATTTCACTATACCCCAACCATGTCTGCTTAACTTCAGGAAAACAATACCAACTACGTAATAAACCATCACTTACTTTCATTGAAATTGAACGATCGCGCAAAAAGGCTACATATTTCAATATCTCATTATGCAAATCTTGATAATCCTTTTTATCGCTGTTAAATAATAGAAAAGGATCTATAAACAATGGTAGATCATTTATAAGAGAAATATTGAAAGCACCGTAATTCTCAATAACAGCAGGATCAATATTAAAAAAATCTGAAAAATATACTTTCAAGCCATAGCTCCTCTATCTAATCACAATTAATTAAATATCAACCTCTGCCCCAATATCACTAGCCCTACCTACAAGGGCATTATATAAGCTCTCAGAAAGACCTGGCGTCTTCTTTTTCCTATGCATTTTTATAACTTCATATGGATTCCAGATAAGAGCATAGCTTCTGGGGCCATGTGAACCTGGTGCAAATTTAATAAAGCCCAATTTATTTAAAATATCTAGTCTACTTGTCCAAACTTGAACTCCCCTCTGTCCCATAAAACCAGAATGAAAAGCCATATCTTCTTTATTGTTTAGAGTAACAAAATGTTCATCAAAAGCTCTACACCAAAGCTCAAAATATACAGACGAAACTGGTTTACCTTTCGACATTGAATCCATGATAGCCATGAAAATTGGCAAAGTCCTAGGTATGGTTGTAAATCCTACTTTCTTTTTTCTATCCCACACATCATGTTCTTTTAATCCAGGCCACAATTTCTCTCTTAAAATTAGGCGTTTATTAGCTATCGTTAGTTTGTTTGTCAATTTCATTATCCCCTCCGTATTTAAAGACGGAGTGGGGTTTGGAGCCCCACTCCTTCGATCTTTAAACTTTATCAATAAACCAAGCTTTGGCAGCTTGCAACAAAGTCATTAATCGATAAATGATTGTAAGATACAAGACAGCATTGGAGCAACGATTCAATTGATCCAAATTGCTAAACCAAAATCGTTATTTAAATTACATCGAAATAGACACTTTTGCAATAAATATTGATGACTCACTATATGAGTTGTACATGTATCATGTACTTCCTGTGACGAGGCATACGGTGCTCTTTGTTCTCAGGTTCTCGCTTTGCTCTAGTTCTCTTTGTACTCTCGGTTCTCTGGTTCTCAGAGGGATTGCAAAGGGAGTAGTTGAAACGCAGCGGCACGAACGATTCTACGAATGATCATTCTTTAAACTATTATGAGTCAACTGATACATCGCTGCTTTTAAAACTTGCCAACAAATAGCTGCTGTGTGTTTATCCGGAGAAAAACCAGAACTTACTTGAGCATGTGGGTGAATATAATTCCGAAAATCTCTTAATGAATGACTAAACTTTTTCACATCTTCCATAAGCAAGCCAAGCTCATACGCAACATCGATATAGTTACTCAAAGTCCAGTCCTGAAATGGCTTAACCTTCCCTTCACTGTCTTTAGGAGCTGCCTTCGATTGATTAAAGACTTTAGGATGATTTATAGCAATTCCTAAAAGAATGCCCTCAAGACTACTTCCTGAAAGAAACAAAACAGAAAGTGGCGCATTGGCCGTTAAACATTTTTTTATTTCCTCAAATCTAGATTTCAGCACTTCAGTTACAAATCCATCTAGTTCAAGCTTATCAAAAGATATCTCATCAAATTCTTTTCTTAGGAATACATCTTCTTTAACCACTTCAGGAGCATCTTCAAATATAATTTTATCTGCCTTTTCGAATGTTATCTCTGCATCTTTTCTAATGACTTTCCAATGATCAAAAGCAAGGAAATGATTAAAATTTTTTATATAATTATCTAACTCGGAAAATCGACCGATAAAATTTACAGGTGCAAATAACTTCCTTATGCATTTATCTAGCTCTGGCGTCCCATTGATTTTACCAAGTCTTTCATCAGTATAAACCCATCTCGAAGGGAATCCTTGCCCATATGTATCATTAAACCCTAATTCATTAAAAAAACTAACAAGCTTTGGTCCCGATGTAGGGAACATTCAAAACGACATCGTTTATAACACTGGTGATGTCACTGAGGGTAATTGATTACATACGGAGAAACCTCTTAAAAGACAAGGCTACGCCATAGGTGATAAAAGATTGCAAATCTAGTTCAGTGGTATTGTTTATTTCTATAAGATCTCCGTTTAGGAACCCATTTTAGAATGATCCCTGCAAAAATGTTTATTTCTTGCCCCGATAAGACGGCCCTTCCCAAGCTAAAAAAGTTCCATTCATATTCAATCTATCTAAAATGGCCGTCGCAGTTGATGCTTCAAAGACCTTCCCCCATTGAGATGGGATAAGATTTGTTGTGACAATGGTTGAAGTCAACTCTGAACGCTTAGAGATGATTTGAAAAATATCATTGGCCTGATCTTGGTTAGGGAACACATAACCTAGCTCATCAAGGCATAAAAGATTGACGTTGGAATAATAATTAAGTAACGTATGTTTATTGGATGCCTTCTTAAGCCTTTGAACCAAGTCAAAGCATGTGATAAAGGCCGCTGGAATGCCCTTTTGCAATGCTCTGTAGCACATAGCTGACGCCAAATGTGATTTGCCCACCCCACTTGAGCCTATCATGACCAAATTCTTAACATCAGTATTCCAAGACATGTCAGTAAATTTAAGGATTTCGTTTCGTGGCACCTTGGGATTGAATTTCCAGTCAAAATCTTCTAGTCGTTTGATTCGCTTGATCCCGGAACGTGTGATTAATTTCTTTATTTTTCTGACTTCTCGGGCGCTAGCTTCTTGTTGTAATACTGGCAAAATTATTTTGGTTTGATCCTCTGTAAAATCAGGGCACTCAGAGACAAATTTAAGTTGCGCCCAGATCTTCTTTGTTGGGGTTGTAATCATTTAAGTTCCTTTCTTCGTATTTCAGGTTTAAGAGTTTGATATTCCGTGGCCACAATGGCTTTGGGTCTTGTGCTTCAGGTAAATTCAAAAGGCTGTTTAGCGCTTTAATTTTAAAACATTTAAGTGTGTTAAGCTCTCGCACCGCTGATACAAGCATGGCTCTGGAATGATTTTTCATCAGCGAGAATAGTTGATAAGCTGCTTCTATTTCATCGTCCTCATTTTCTTGATTGTCGATAAAATAAGCAAAGACATGGTCCATATTTCTAATTAACTGTAAAATCCGCTGCATTTTAAAATGTGGCGAGCGTTCAAGTAATTTTTCAGCATGAAGCGGATTCTGGATCATTTTGTTTTTATCAAAACACCTGTTGTGATTGGCGACACAATCTTCAGATACGTAAATTTCGATATAAGCTGGATATGCCGCAATCTCAACCATTTTGCCGGCACAGCTTGATGGCACAGAATATTTATTGGTCTCAAATTCAACCAAGGCTGTCTTTGAAGCAGCACCCATGATCACACGGCTGGTTGGATATGAATGCGGCAAACCTTTAAGGCGTTCTTCGATTAAAAGTTCATTAGGTTTTTTCTTTGTTGAACGATGGATGGTATTATTACGATTATCAAGCCAAGCATGGAATTTACAATTAAGATCCTTTAGGTCAGTAAATTTTTCAGCATAAAGGAACGGGCGGATATCTTTTATAATTCTTTCCACACGGCCTTTTTCATTACCGCTGTACGGATTACAGACGTGGATTGAAAAATTATAGTGCCTAGCAAAATCTAAGAATTGTCCATTGTATTTAATTTCTTCTGGGGTATGTTTGATGATAACACTTTTAAGATTGTCATAACGGTGACGATGGGCCAATCCGTCAATATTCTTGAAACATGCTACATGGCCAGCCAAAAAGAATTCAAAAGAATGCTTAGGATAAAACATGCCCCATGCGTATCGTGAATAAGCTAAGACATACAAGAATCCTGCCATCTTCCCAAGACCGGGAAGGTTAACAAAAAACCAATCAACCTGAGCTTCTTCTCCGGGCAGGAAAACTAATGGATGGTAAGCCTTTGATTTAGTCTGTCTGAATTCCAATGAATATTTGACCACACTTCCATAACCGCCTTGATAACCATATTCTTTAAGCCTTTCAAATATTTGCTTCGCTCGCAGATTAGGGTATTCTTTGAACCAATGAACCATTAAGTGATAATAATCATCGATAACAGTTTTAGGTGGGATGGGTTTAGCGCTGTCATTTCCTTTTAGGATTCGACTGACTTTTCTTCCACCAATTCTTAATAGCTTTGCTATTTGGCGGCCAGAGAGTTTTTCTACTTGTCTTAAATGCAATACCCGTTGAATCAATGATTCCTCATCCATCACCACTGTCTCCTTTCAGTAGGCCCGAAAGATCATATAGACGACTTTTAGGCAACCGATTAGCAATACGTTTTAACCTTATGCCAGAAGTATGCCTCATGATTAAGGCTCTTGTCCAAGCACTTGTTCTTGTCAAACGAAGAAAAAGCCATCGTCCACGCATTAAGCAACGGTTATCGGTATTTTTGCCAATGACTTGTGTTAATATCGACTTGTTCTTGTCAAACATGGCTTTTTTACGCATCTTTTGCATTCGAGCTTTTGTATCCTGACGATTTTTCTGAGCTAGAGCCAGGTCAGCAGCCCGTTTTAGACGGCTGTAATCTGGATGTTTCTTTTGCCATTTGCTTTTGTATTGCTTCACGACATCAAGATTGTTTTGGCACCAGTCTTTTTCATTTAGTCTCTGACGTATTTCTTGGCAATCAGCTTTTGAACAATATTGCTGGTGACCTTTGGTTCGAGGATTTGGATCAAATAAATCATGACAGGATAAACAACGTTTGCGTCTGAAGCATAAGGATTTTTTCATAGAGAAAGTTTGCCATTTTTAGATTCAAAATACTACTGTCCCCAATTAGCTTTAGTTGAATTTATATGGTATCTTTTACTTAATAATGAAAAAGATGCTTACTTTACCTATCCTCTTGTGTTTTTTGGTCACAGGCGTTATGGGGCCGAACCCTCTTTGTGCTCAGGAATTTCGTTTGCCTGCGCCTGGCGTAATGGTTCATTTAAGCACTGAGTTTAACCCTCCGATTTTAAAAGGCATAAAGATCCATTCTGAAAATCCGTTTAAATTTGATTTTATCCTTGATAAAGGTGATAGCCAATTATCTAATGCCGGACTTAAAGATGAATCCAGAAAGTTGATTAAATATTTTCTCGCCTCATTGACTATTCCTGAAAAAGATTTATGGGTTAATTTGAGTCCATATGAAAAGAACAGAATTATTCCTAATAGCTTTGGTCTTACCGAAATGGGGCGAGACTTGTTGGTCGAGGACTATATGCTAAAGCAAATAACGGCATCTTTAATTTATCCTAAAGGTGAGATAGGCAAGAAATTCTGGAAACGAATCTATAAAGATGCAGAAAAGAAATTTGGGACGACGAATGTTTCCGTCAATACGTTTAACAAAGTTTGGATAGTTCCTGAAAAAGCGGTGGTTTACGAGAATAATAAAGTCGGTGCAGCTTATGTTGTCGAATCAAGACTAAAAGTGATGCTTGAACAAGATTATTTGTCATTACAGAAGCATGAGGGAATAAGTAATGAAACTAAAACTCAAGCAAAAGAGACCAGTCAGTTAGGTAGTCAAATTGTCCGAGAGATTGTCATTCCTGAATTAACCAAAGAGGTAAATGAAAATAAGAACTTTGCGCAACTACGGCAAGTTTACAATTCACTTATTTTAGCGACATGGTACAAAAATAAAATTAAGGATAGTATTTTAGAACAGGTGTATGCAGACAAGAATAAAGTAGTTGGTGTCAACGTTGATGATCCGAAAGAAATGCAGAGAATTTATCAGCGGTATTTACAGGCGTTTAAGAAGGGTGTTTATAATTTCATTAAAGAAGATACAGGCCCTGACACTAAAAAAACGGCTCCAAGGAAATATTTTTCTGGTGGATTTGGTTTTGGAAGAATTGATAAAGCTATGTCTATTACTACAAATTATAATCAGTTAGTAGATACAGTAAAACCAAATAATAGAGCAATGATTGTTTCAGCAACTATAGATATGGCGATGTCTGAAGCAGCTGACGTTAGTTTTAATCCATTAGAAGCGTTAGTTAAAGAACCGCAACTAAGAGCCTTATTTGAGCGAATTTACACACAACACTATGTTGTCAGATCAGTGCCTAAAGGGAAAGAAATCGTGCGAAACGTATTAAATACTCTTACAAGAAATTGGCAAAACCAAAAAATAGCCGCTCAGCAAGTTTACGATCATTATGACTTTAAAAATAGCGTAGAGTGGAAAGCTGCTGAGGTAAATTTTGTATCGCTTATAAGAGATTTAAGTTTTCAAATATCATACCCTGAAATTTTAGCCCAGTTACATAGTGGAGCTGTTGTTTTTGATCTTGGAACAGGACAAGGAGTGGTTGCTCAGTTTGTTGCCAGCCATCGTCCAGATATTACTGTTAAGGGAGCAGATATTGATCCCCAGTATCAAGATAAATTTAACATGCCCAATTTGCAATTTCTTTTAATGCCCAATCCAAATAAAATCCCTTTGGCAGACAATTCGGTTGATTTAGTAATTGTAAATTTTGTGCTTCATCATTTAGAATCATCAATATTACATAATTTGTTAAAAGAAATTCATAGAATATCAAGACCAGGCGCTAAGGTTTTTATTAGAGAACCAACTTTTTCAATGGAAAAAGACATAAATAACCCTCGCACGAACATTGAAGTTTCAAAGGATTTTCAGAACGCAGTAAGACAGTATGGAGCAGAGCTTGGACGTGCATATTTGGCATTTTCTGAATGGTATAGTGTTGTGTTAGGCCGCCGATATAACTGGCCCATGCCGTATAACTTTCATTCGATGGAAGAATGGGAAACGATCATGGCGAGTCATGGAATGAAACAAATAAGCGCTGATTTTTATGCTTTTCAAAAAGCACCAGATAGCAACAGTCTTATATCTACTCAACCTCGAGGGGATATGCTTTTTACGGTTGAAAAAACGAATGGACTTCAAAAGTCGCCACCCAGTGACAATGCTCAGACGGGTGGTATCGACTTAACTCCTGCCAATAAAATTCTACAAACCCAAAATGGTGGTGTAGGAATCAAATTTCACGTAGACCAAGCCCAACTTGCTCAATGGCAAAAAGTCCCAGGCGTTATTATTGAAAGTATCACTATTCAGCCATTAGTGAGTCTCTCTGCTTTTTTAGGGTTGGCTGATAGTCATTCTCTCCCCGGCAAGTAGCTTATTAAATACTATTTCTCCCAACAGCACCATTGTTATAATTGACGTCAAATCCATTGTTCCCTACAGTCCGAACGGTATTCGGTCTCTTCATTTATTAATTGACGCAATTTTTCTAATGTTTTATTTTGAAGAATCATAGCCTTGATTTCTACTTATCATAATCCCCGATAAAAAGGCCACTAATCAGGCTAAAAATTTTCTAACTTGATCATGATTCCCAGCCAAAATGGCCACACAATTTGAGCCGTCTTTGCGTAAGACAACCCTCAATTTACCTTCAACCCCAGCTTCATAAAAATCGTGGCGAAATTTTTTGTAGAAGAATCTGGTTTCTGATTCAAGCACTTTGGAGAGATTACACCCAGTGGAGTAATAAATTTCAAGCGACTCAATGATGCGGGCAATAATAACACGTTGTTGTGGATCAAGATTTTTTAAAGAGCGCCCAAAAGAAGATGCATAAAAAAGAAAAAGTGGCATTAGACTTTGCCTTTTTTCAATTTTCCAATTAAGCCCTTCCCCATTGGTTTAATAGTAGACTTTTCTTGTTGATATAATTCTTCAAGTTTTTTATATTCCTCTTCCGTATAAGATTTCTCAACCAATTCCATTGGAATTAATTCAATCCTGTTGTCCTCAATCTTAATATCAAAGATGGTCCCTCTTTTTAAATGAAATCGATCAACAATCTTTTTTGGGATTGTTACTTGGTTTTTGCTTGTCATAGTAATAGTCATAGTTTTTTATCTCCTTTTAAATAAGGATACCATACTATCCGCTTTTCCGCAAGTAAGGAAAATGCTCGTTACCTATCATAATCTCCGTTAGTAAAACCTTGCTGTTGTTACCGGATATTCATACTATATCCAATTATGTCCGATTGTATCTGTTTATAGCCGATTAACCGTAACCCCTATTTTTTAAACCTCTGCCCGCACTTAGGGCATTCCATTTCAGAATTTGAGTATTTCGTGGTTACAAATTCCCTGCATTTCGGGCACATCCATTTCATTGTATTGGTAATTAAATCACAAAATCTGCCAATATTAGAAAAATCATCATCTAAAACATCTTTGGTGATTCTTGATTGCCAAAATTCTTTTGTATCAACATCCATGATCGTCAAATATCCACCCCAACCTGCCCCTGTATCCATTGCCCAGACATTGCAGAATCTTTTGGGCTCAAATTCTCCCGTTAAAGTAAACGTCGGTGTATGTCCGACAAATATTTCATCATACTCACCCAACTTCGAGACGGGGCCCATAATTTTAAGCAATTGGGCTCTAGTTATTAATTTTCTATCCCAAATAAAAATTTCAACTGAAGTTTCTTCAACATTACGTTCCCAATCGTAACCGCCATGGACGAATAATTTATTCTTATCCACAAAATACAGCGGAGCTTTAGCCAAAAATTCAATATGTTCCTTAGGCATATTTGTACCATTGTATGACTTTACTGTTGCAGCACCGCCTTCTTTCATCCATTCTTTAGGTATATTCCCATGATTAGCCCATTCCAAAGCCCATGCGTCATGATTACCCAGGATATAAATACATTTAGGGATAGTCAAAAGCTCATCAATACATTCCTTAACCTGCGCTCCCCTGTCGCAAACATCCCCTAAACAGATCAGCCGGTCTTCCATTTTATTGAATTTAGATAACTTTAAACATTCAATTAAGGCTTTATACTCACCGTGGATATCACCAAGAACAAAAGTCTTCATTACCTTAGTTACCCCCAGGTATTGTCTTCACCTGATATCCCCAGTCGCTTTCTTAAGCATCTGAATAAGCTCCGGATTACCCTTTGCCCCTAATTCTTCTGCCTTTCGTACATCTCCCCAAGCCCTGTCATATTCCTTTAAATGATATAAACAAACCGCCCGATTATGATACCCAGCAGGATTATTAGGATTTAATTCAATAACCTTAGTAAAATCTTCAATAGCTTGAACAAGATTACCTACCTTTGTATAAGCTATAGCACGATTATAATATACTTCCGGCACATTGGGATTTAAAACAATGACCTTGGTAAAATCAGCGATGGACTGAACAAAGTTCCCTTGATCAGCATGGGCTACCCCGCTGTCATAAAATCCTACAGCCAATTCTAGTTCGACTTTGTTCTTAAATCTTTTATCCATTAAATCTTCTTATCTTTACCAATCAGTTAAGATACTCTTCAACCGGCGTACTCAAAAACTTTTCAAGCTTAACACCATACTCCCCTACCAATAATGTCTTTGCTTTAGGATATTCCTTCTGAAAAGCATCGAAGGCCTTGTCCCCTGTCTCAAATCCCGTCTTTACCTCAATGCCTAATAATTTCTCCCCATGCTTAATAACGAAATCAACTTCGTCGTGACCTTCGCGCCAATA
>Ga0206863_1124_pt1 | contig 26085 bp, 37 predicted proteins | sample Alteio_BWOrgCont_41_FD_152634 | JGI IMG/M metagenome (GOLD analysis project Ga0206863, IMG submission 152634) | Enriched cells from forest soil in Barre Woods Harvard Forest LTER site, Petersham, Massachusetts, United States -... | ecosystem: Environmental > Terrestrial > Soil > Temperate forest >...
TGCGCAAAACTTTGTTTAAAGGTATGCATATTTTCAGCCTGGCCTGTTTCCATATATCCATGGATTTCATGTACGCGATTTTGACGAATAAGATTGCTGATAGCGACAGTCCCCATCAAAATCTCCGTTGCTAAAACCATTCCCGGCTTATCAATCCGTTTAATCAGGGTTTGAGAACAGATATATCGTAAAGATTGTGCCAATTGCACCATCACGTGGGCCTGGCGTACAGAATCAAAAACATCAATGATTCGAGACTGCAGTTCCGCATAGGATCTTCAATGGTAATGATATGCCGTTCTTCGCTTTGATTGATAGTATTGATAAACGAAGCAAGGGTGGTTGTTTTACCGCTTCCTGCTGGACCTGTGATCAAGATAAGGCCGTGTTTTAAGCAGACCAATTGAAAAAAAATTTCAGGAAGCCCCAATTCGGCTAAGGAAAGAATCTTATTGGGAAGAGGCCGTATGGCAAGCGATAATCCTTTGTGGTGCCGAAAAATGTTGACTCTAAAACGAGAAACATTTTTGATTTCTATTCCCAAATCTACATCTTTTCCTTCTGAAAATTCTTTAAATTTCTTTTCAGATAGAACAGATTTAATAAACCCTTCTACTGTTTGATGGTCGAGGATCTGAGGCATCCTGGAGCGCTGCTTCTTGTAACCAGGAAAATAATGGATTAGCCTCTTGCAGTTGATAGGTCGAAAAATATCCTGATAATTCTTCAGGCAATCCTTTAGATAAAAATGAAGATTCGCAGGATTTACAACAAAATGTAAGAACTTTTCCCAAGACCATGATCTCCCGTACTTCATCTTTACTTTTAATTGCCCTGGAGCACAAATCACAGCATCCTGTCAATGTATCCATATGTTCTTATCCTTAAAAAGCCAGTTTAATACCACCCCCGCCATAAAGAGAATCAACATCAATTTTTCCGTTCGGAGGCGATGTCGCAGCATCTTTTAAATGAAACTTTTCGGAAAACAGGTAAGAAACTTCCACAAATAAAGCCAAATGCGGGGTCAAATAATATTCAAGACCCGCGCCTGGTTTTGACGCTAAGTGTGCACGGGTTGGGGCATCAACACCAGTACTATCTGAATAATCCGACTCATGGTAACTCCAGACAATAAAACCGGCAGATTCATAGACATAAGGCACCAGGCGATTGCCGGTTGAGGCAATCGGCATCTTCAGGACCAAATCACCCAATACAGGAACCCCGTGCAAATAACCATAATTAACACCGCCAATATCATCTTTAAAACGCAAACCACCGGTTTCTCCCCCCAAAGCCAGATTAGGTGTCACATCATAAGTTAAACGACCTATTATTTCTCCCCCATCATGCAAACGGGTATTGTCTTTTTCAGACCAAAGGCCGCCTCCCTCAATGCTGATAGCCCAAGGATCAACACTCATAGGCATAGACATAATTATTGGAGGTATCGGAGTTGTTACCTGACTTGTTTGGGTTTGGGTCTGGGGCGGCACCTGATTTACATTTTGTTGTGCAAATACACCAGGCGTGATAGCCAACATCATTGCCGCTAGAATAAACAATACTTTTTTCATAAAAACTCCTCCTATAATTTAGACGTTGTAAAACGTTTTGCCACTTCATCCCAGTTAATAACATTCCAAAAAGCGGTAATGTAATCCGGCCTGCGATTTTGATATTTCAAATAATACGCATGCTCCCACACGTCCATGCCTAGAATGGGGAAGCCTTTTACTTCGGCAACATCCATGAGTGGATTATCCTGGTTGGGGGTTGATGAAATAATAAGCTTGTCCTTGGTGATAATTAGCCAAACCCATCCAGAACCAAAACGATTGCTGCCCGCGGAAGAGAATTGCCTTTTGAATTCTTCAAAAGAACCAAAGGCATCATTGATAGCATCAAGCAACACTCCATGGGGGGAACCACCACCCTTGGGGGACATAATCGTCCACAACAAAGAGTGATTATAATGCCCTCCGGCATTGTTACGGACAGTCACTGGATAGCTTGAAATATTGATACAAATATCTTCAATACTCAAACTTTCAACATTGGTACCCAAAAGGGCATTATTTAGATTGGCAACATAGGCGCCATGGTGCTTATCATGATGAATTTCCATGGTGCGACGATCAATATGCGGCTCAAGGGCATGAGCTGGATATGGGAGTAAAGGCAAGATAAATGGTCCAGTCGGTACAGTAGAAGATGGTTTAATCCTATGCTCTTTTACCACTTTCGTGAGCCTGTTAGTTTTAGTTTTCATTAAACCCTCCTTACGCTTATCTTAAGAAATCTATTTAAAATAATTATAGTAGTTCATGAACTTCATCAATAAGATACAAAAACGGAGATTAAGGGAGAATGAAAATAGGATGAGAATTTACAAAAATTTGAAGCAGAACGACTAAGCTATTCTCCCCTCTCTAACCAATAACTTCTTTACTAATAATCCAATACCAAGCAGTAATAAAATCCCGCATAGCATCCCTAAAATATAAATCATGGAATTATTTTCTGTAGGAATAGTTTGTCCTGCAGATACAGGCGGCGCAACCACCACATATCCATTGGGCCCAACTTGATAATAATATCCATCGGAATAGTAATAGGGAACTCCCCCAATGACAATTGTTTCGTATCCGGGTGGGAGAGATGATACGTACGCACCAATGGCTAATCCAGTTACAAATCCACTAAAACCCCACCAGCCAGCATCTCTATAATAATGACCATCTCTGTATCGATAATGACCATCCCAACTAAAAGCATTTGCTGACAACCCGCCCAATAACATTACCACTAACAGCATTGTTGTTAATTTTTTCATAAACTCCCTTTCTGTAAGAATTCTACAAGACAAGAATAAAAACCAATAAAACTGATATATTTTTCATAACTCCCTCCATGTCTAAATTACTACAACTTTTCGATTTTACATTACCAGAAGGGAAATGAAGGTCAGATGAAGTTAGGATTAAAAATAGAAGGGTTGCACTACAGGGACGGGAATGATTTCAAATAATCACAGAGTTTGAGGACCTCAACTACTCATCCCAATTTTAATTTTTTAAGGTAATCGAATCCGACTAATCTGTTATGCTGCTCATCCCAAAGACGAAAGGCCAATGATTGAAAACTTTTCAGAAAGGTAATCGGCTTAATTTGTTGAAATATAGGATTTTCCTTATAACATCGTTCCAAAAAGTAATTAGGGATACGCGGACTCAAGTGGTGGATATGATGAAACCCAATATTACCCGTGAACCATTGCAGCACCTTGGGAAGCTTGAGAAAGGAACTCCCCTTTAAAGCCTCAGTGAGATAGTCCCAATGGGCATGACGTTCCCAATAAACACCTTCAAATTGATGCTGGATATAAAATAGCCATACGCCTATGCTCGCCGCCATCATGACAATCGGCAATTGAATCAAGAGATATGTCTTAAGACCAACCATTAAACTCATTATTACCGCTACAATAAAAATACCCGCCGTGGTCAGGTGTACGCTCTTACGTCCTATTGGGCTGGCTCTCTTGGAAGGAATCCGTTGCAAAATAAAAAAAAGGATTGCAGGACCAATAATAAACAGACAAAAAGGATTGCGAGCAAAGCGGTATTTGATCCTTACCCAACGGGAAGATTTAAGATATTCTTGAACTGTCATGGTCCAGATTTCACCTATACCGCGATGATCCAAATTACCGGAATGAGAATGGTGAATGGCGTGATCATGCCGCCAATTCTGGTAAGGTGTAAAGAGCAATACACCGGTTATAAATCCCCAAAAATTATTAGCCTTTTGTGATTTAAAAAATGCGCCATGACCACAATCATGAAAGATGATAAAAATACGTACTAACAATCCTGCTGCTATGAGCATTAAAGGAAGTTCTATCCACAACGAAATGCTTAAACACTTGATCAGCACATACCAAACAAATGCATACGGGATCAAAGTATTAAGCAATTGGCCTATGCTTCTAGCTCTTTGTGGATTTTGATATTTGGCTACAATGTCTTGCCAAGTTTCAGTTTTTGTCTGGTTGGTTAAGACTTTCATAAGGGCCTTCTCTCTTTAAGTATAACCGAAAGCTTCAGAAATAGATCAATGGTGCTGCAGGAAGTTTGCAGGAAACAATTATGCTTCTAAGATCTAATATAAGTATATCTCATTTTGAATGATGATGCAACGCTCTGGATTTCTTAAGCCAGGTCAAACATTCAACAATTTGGCGATCAGCTTTTGCAAAGGTTCTATCTGGATCTTCTTTTTTGAACTGACCCAAAAGATATCAGCAGTATCAACAAGTTGGCTGGTAATTTCCTTCTTTCTCACATCAAGCTTTGAAGGGCCGACCTTGTCGATCTTATTGACGATGATGTTAAAGGGGTAAGCGTGATGCATAAGCCAATTAATCATTAAAATATCCAGCTTTGTCGGCCCTGCGACAGCATCGAGAATGACAAATACCATGCAGAGATTATTTCTGCTAGTTAGATATTCTTCTATCATCGGTCCAAATTCTGCCTTGCCAGATTTTGAACCAACCGCATATCCATAACCGGGAAGATCGACTATCCAATGGTATGGCTTGACCTCGTATACATTAATAGTCCTGGTCTTTCCGGGAACCTGTGACACACGCGCCATGTTCTTTTTTTGGCATAAAGCATTAATGAGAGTACTTTTACCGGCGTTAGACCTCCCTACAAAGGCCACTTCAGAATCACTTTCTGTGAGCTTCAGCGTATCCGTTTCAGTCATTAAATGCTTGGTTTCGCGCAACATCTCTAACTCAAACCTTTCTGAATAAATTTTAAATTGATTCCATAGGTAATACATATTTAAAAGCAGGTTATAATTATTATGATACTCTTAAAATTTTAAGAATAATACGATTAACAATTACTTGCACAAACTGGAGTCGCTGGCGGGAGGATGTTAGAATCTGTTTGAAGACTTTAACAGCTAAAATCATTAAACAGACTTACCCTCTCTAACAAAAATTTTCTTAAAACACTAGCCAAGGCCTTTTACAGAACCCCTTCGCTGATCTGATCTTCCTTGTATACTAAAGGAACTATCCCTTCCACATAACCCTTAAATCTTTCCAATGCTTCTTCAAGTTTTTGCTGTGGCTCACTAAAGATTTCTAAAAGAAACTCACCAAATAATCCAAAAGGATGAGAATACTCAATAAAAATTGTTATTTCCGTTTCATTGTTCAGGAGTGATGTGAACGTCACGTATCCTTTTGTATTCAATTCCTTCCCGGCGCTCTCCCAGGAAATGCGCTTGTCTTCCTGTAATTCTGTAATAACCGCCGTCGATTTGATCTTTTTACCCATGATAGTCCTAATTTCCCAGTGGCTAGTTTTATCGTCTGATCGCGATACTAAACTAATGCCATCAATAAATTGAGGAAATAATTCATAATGACTACACAAGGAACATGTATCTCTTGCAGATCCTTTGACAATAATTGTACCTGTTATATGTTCTGTAAACATACACTCTCCTTGTTTATAATGACATTTTAGATTATGTGTTCATCGAGCTAGAAGTATGACGCTAGATTGCGACCCTAGGTGATACGTTTGCGTATTTTCTATAAATGGTTCCTCACCCTGAGCAAACAGATCTTGCGGCGCTTCGTGAGAGGTGTCAACAGCCAAACGCCACCGTTCTCCCGGTGACACAGGAGGCAAAGTGAAATCAACGGCATCAACGCCCGCATTGAACATTAGATATAAAGCATTGTGTTCGCTTTCATGGATCAAACAGGCAAATTGCTTTTCTTTCGGGTTATCCCAATTGGGCAGCCCTCCTTGCGGACTAAACCATTTTATTTCAGCGTCCGTGTAAAATTGCTCCGTGCTCAAAATCGGATGGGCAAGACGAAAAGCGATCAGGCCACAGGTAAAGCGAAAAATTTCTCTATTTTTTTCCAGACAACTCCAGTCATACCAACTGACCTCATTGTCTTGACAATAGGGGTTATTGTTGCCACCTTGCGTGCGACGAAATTCATCCCCACCTAGAAGCATCGGCACACCGCGTGAGATCAACAGGGATAAAAGAAAATTTTTAATCTGCCGTTTTCTTACAGACTCAATTTGGACATCCACCGTCTTTCCCTCTGCACCGTAATTCTCACTAAAATTCTCATCTGACCCGTCACGGTTATTTTCCCCATTTGCTTCATTATGTTTGTCACGGAAACTCACCAAGTCATTTAAAGTGAAGCCATCGTGGCAGGTGATGAAGTTGACGCTTCTCTTGGGACTTTTGCCAGATTTGGAATAAATGTCGTCGCTACCACAGATACGTTGTACAAATAAACCAAGAAACCCATCATCGCCGCGCCAGAAACGCCTAATATCATCACGATACTGACCGTTCCATTCTGTCCAGCGTTGTTCAGAGAAACTCCCCACCTCATACGCTCCAGCGGCATCCCACGCCTCAGCGATAATCTTTACATTCTTTAAGATTGGATCATCAGCAATCTGCTTGAGAAGCGGAGGATCAGGCAGTATATTACCATGACCGTCACGACCGAGCGCTGCAGCCAGGTCGAAACGGAATCCATCGACACGCATCTCTACCACCCAGTAACGCAATGCAGTCAAGATATGCTCCTGCACTACAGGATGATTAGCATTGATGGTGTTACCGGTACCCGTATAATCTTTATAAAAATGTTTATCATCCGCTAGTATGTAAAAAATACTATTATCAATCCCTCGAAAACAAAGTGTAGGCCCCTGTTCATTTTCCTCCGCTGTGTGATTGAACACGACGTCTAGTATCACTTCAATCCCAGCTTTATGAAAGGCCCGGATCATCTCTTTAAACTCCAGCTTCTGCTGGCCCAGTCCTTTTAAACTGCTGTAAGAAGCTTTAGGCGCACAAAAAAGCATGGGATTATATCCCCAGTAATTCTTAAGAGGCTGGCCTGTTTGAGGATTAGTACCCATCACCTGATGCTCATTAAACTCCTGCACAGGCATCAGTTCCACCGCCGTCACCCCCAATTCTTTAAGATAAGGGATCTTTTCTATCAACCCTCGGTAAGTGCCGGAATTCTTAACGCCGGAGCTGGGATGAATGGTAAAGCCACGAACGTGTGTTTCATAAATGACGGTCTTCGACCAGTGTGTCTTAAGCGGACGGTCGTCCTTCCAGTCGAATTGCTCGTTCATGAATACACATTTCGGCATGGGTATGGCATCGCTAAAATCTGAATCAGGCAACGGTGAGATCGCTGTCGCGAGTGGGTCTAAAAGCAATTTATTAAAATTAAAACGATGTCCTTCCCCAGGTTCGTAGGGGCCATCCACCCGGTAGGCATAGAGTTGACCGGGACGAATTCCTTCAACCCAAACGTGCCACAGATCCCCCGTGCGGTTGTGCACGGGATCAAGATCAATAACCCTAGACGGTGTTGCGTCTGCAGGTTGATTAAACAACTCGATTCGAACACGACTGGCATGGCGGCTAAATAAGACAAAGTTAACCCCTCCATCAGCCCCATGGATTCCTATTTGCAATAGATCGTCCTCCATATTACTTTTGAGTATTAGGATCTCCTTCATTGATACGTCTTAAAATAGCCTTGTCGTTACTCTTAAAACATCGCTCTGCTTCCAACCAATTATCTAAATCAGATCCACCTTTTTCCAGATGAATCTGATAAGCCCGAAGTTGTATAGAATGAAATGGCGCTGAAGCATATCCCTTGTTGGCAATTTGTTCTGCTAAATTTTGAAGATGGTGTTTTGACATTTTTCCCTTTCTAAATCTTATTAAACTTAATTAATAGTATTTATACCCTCTATCTTTCGATTGGCAAAGAGAAAAATTATGTCTTTTTAGTGAGGCGATTCATTCTGTTAGAGCCTTCCTTCATTTTGATTCCCTTTGCTTTATTATCACTTTTCTTTATTGCCCTGCTTACAGCTTGCTTTTGCTTAGGCTGAATAATCTTATGACTATCCCGCGATTGTTGATCTATGACTACCCCATTATTATGCTTGTGCAAGAGTATTGGCAGATCCTTGATCTTCAAAGCTACAGTAAAATCCTTCTGAGAAAGCCCTCCTACATCATGCGTTGTCAACCCAATACGCAGGTTGCGATATTGTGTCAAATGCATATCCGGATGATGTTTTTCTTCTTCCGCAATGACAGCAACGTGATCAATGAGATCAATGGCAGCCATAAAATCCTGCAATATGAATTCACGGTAAAGCATTTTATGATCATCAGTTAATTGCCAGCCATCAAGATCCTTTAAATACTCTCTAGCTTTGTTAGCTGTTAATAACGAAAAAGTTTCAACCTCTTTAGGTGCATTTTTTCTATCGGGTTTTTGCATATAAACTACCTTTCTTTAGTGCTACCTATCATGCTTGTTAATAGAACTAATTCTATAAAATTATGGATACCTATTCAACTTCTTCCAAATCATCAGTTAAGACTTGGGGACTTTTACCCTTCAAAAAATCGTATTCTTCAGCTTCTGCGCACAATCTCTCAAACTCCCTATTAAAATTAACTGACTCATCCATCGTTAAAACATTGATTCCTGATTCATCCGACGGCAATATTTCATTTCTCATAAAGACCTTCTTTCATGTTGTCTTGTTAAAAACCCGATTAACCATATGAAGCAGGTAGTGGTCCTCAAATGGTTTTTGTAAAAAACCCACTGCCCCTGCTTTTAACGCCTTCTCCTTAAAGCTCTCATCCTTATCCGCCGTAATAACAATGGTAGGAATGGTAGATCCTGTTTCCGTAAGCTTTTGCATGGTGTCCCACCCATTTATTCCCTTCATATGAATATCCAAAATCAAACATCCTGGGGCGCTATTAGGCACAGCGCTAAAGAATTCCTCTGCAGAAGAAAATGTAGCCACTTCAAATCCATAACTAACCATCAATAATTTCAGTGAACGAAGCACTGATTCGTCATCATCCAAAATATAGATTTGTTTTTTTTCTAAGGGCATTTTGTAATTCTTAAGTGGTAATTCTTCCGTTTCATTCACGATGTTATTTTAGGGATGGGTGAAAATGAATCAATTGTACTGGGGTATAATAAGAGGGTGGTAAAAAAGACTCGAACTCAAACCTATCTGAATATTCAAGTCCTGATGTATTGTTCATCGCTCACATTTTCCATCCAGTCAACCACCTTGCCGTCAAGCGCTTCTTGAATGGCAATATGTGTCATAGCCGTCGTTTTCGTTGCGCCATGCCAATCTTTCTCACCTGGCGTAAACCAAACCCACATCACCAGGATAGATTTCTTCAATAGGGCCTCCTTCACGCTGCGCCCAACCGCAGCCAACTGTCACAATCAGAGTCTAACCTAATGGATGAGTGTGCCATGCTGTTCGAGCGCCGGGTTCAAATGTTACACTGGCGCCGGCTACTCTAGCTGGTGCTTCTCTTTGAAATAAGGGATCTATGCGTACTGTACCAGTAAACCAATCAGCTGGTCCTTTATTCGACGGCTGTGAACCAATTCTTTTGATTTCCATATTTTTTTTCTTTTCTTTTTAGCGACCAGTCATTTTCTCATATGACATTGCTTCAGATACTCAGGATGGTCTTTGATGAACTGATGGGCTAGGTCAAGAGCGGCGTAATAGTTATTTGTTTGGTAGGCATGCCAGCGTTTAGAACTAAATCCTCCGTCTAGCTTCCAAATCCTATAAATGTAATCTAAACTGCATTCGGGATTTAAACCACAGCGGTGAGCTTGAGGGTTTCGCTCATCTTGCCCTCCTCCCGTGCCATACTCAAATTCTAAATTTTTCCTGAGATCGTTCATCTGCCATAAGCCTGAATCCTCGCTGTAGTTGGCCGTTCCCGAAACATTATTCGCAGACACACAGAATGGCTTGAAGCCAGACTCTGCAGAAGCCAATGCGATGACTTGTGCCAGATCCTCACACGAGAATTTCTGGCTTGCCAGACCAGCAACCTCATCGATCGACCACACAACACCCGTGGTACCTGGCAGGCAATCTCCCCCAAACGCGGATGACAAAAATAAAAAGAACCAAATTGTTAGATATAAATGAAGCCTCACAACAAACTCTTTAAAATTTTTAAAGCAGCCTCATAGTCAGGCTGAGTCCCCTGTTCGTGTACGTATTGGACATAACGTACCGTATCGTTCTTGTCGATAATAAAAATAGCCCTGGAAAGCAACCGCATATCCTTAATGAGCACACCGTAATTGATACCAAGGTCAGCAGTACGGTGATCAGAGAATGCCTTTACATTCTTAATATCAGCAGCTGAACAGAAACGCTTTTGGGCAAAGGGTAAATCCATGCTAATAAAAAGAATTTTTATATCTGGGGATAGCGAAGAGGCTTCTTGATTAAAATGACGGATTTCAAGATCACACACCTTTGTATCCAACGAAGGAACGGATGCAATAAGTTTTATTTTGCCGGAAAAATCGCTTAAACGGGCATCCGACATATCATTCGCTTGGACAACAAAATCAGGAGCTTTCTGACCAACCTTGACCTCATGCCCCAATAGAACAATAGGCTTACCTTTCATCGTTGAAACCCCTGTACGCTCCTCAATCGAAGCGCAATTCTCCTGGGCGTAAGAGAAAGACGATATCTTCAGTAAAATAAAAATGGTTACTACTAAAAGACTAAAATATATTTTCTGTATATTCATGGCATCATTTTAGCACAAAATTATTTCCTTTTAATTTCAATTTAAAGTTCAAATCCTATCACTTGCACCAACCGAACGAATAACTCTGGCCGGATTTCCACCAACAAGAGTATTTGGGGGCACGTCCTTGGTGACTACCGAACCCGCTGCGACGACCGAATTTTCACCCACAGTTACGCCACCGATGATGGTGGCACCGGCTGCGATCCATACATTTCTCTCAATTACAATAGGCTTTCCGACTACGTAGGTGCACCGATCAGATGGTGCGACCGGATGGCCCGCCGAAATGATACTCACGTTGGGCCCAATCATCACGTCATCGCCAAGGCTAATCTCGGCAAAGTCATATAAAGTGCAATTTTGATTAATGAAAACGCGTTTGCCAACGCGGATTTCGAGACCATAGGCCGTATAAAACGGCGGAATGAGTAGAAAGCTGTCATCAACCTTCCTGCCAGTCAGCTCACTAAATAAGACCCGGATTTCATCTGCATCGTCGAACGTCAATCGGTTAATGGTGGGTGTGATCGCCATCGCCCGCTTGGTATTCGCAACGAAAGCATCCATCTCCAGCGTTCCCCTGTGAATTATCTTGGTACCGTCGTCACTCAACATTTCGTTATTTTCCTTGAGTTTCATGACTACTTAATTCCAACTGCCATTAGGTGAGCAGATAAAGCCATGAGCGATGCATCTGACTCTGTTTTGCGAATCGTATTAAGTAAAAACTTTCGTTTAGATGCATTTTTCCAGACATTTTTGAAATTTGGAATAAGCCAACCAAAACTCTCTACGGCCAACAATTCTGAAGATTTAAAACCTGCGTCATCAATCTCTTCGCGTAACTCTTTAGGATGATGAAAGTAGGCCGTGGTAAAATAATCAAATCTTCCCGTTTTATTGCGGTGTTGCCCATTCTTTAAATCTTGACTCATCATGGGAACAAAACTTTCACTCTTCAAAGCTCCATGAAAGTAACCTTCGAACAAAGAAGCATATCTTGTTATTCCCACAGCAATGACCTTGCCATTTTTATTTAAAATCCTTTTCACCTCTTTAAGAGCCATTAGACGCTCTTTTTTCAGGGTCAAATGATACAAAGGTCCCAACATTAACACCATATCAAATGTATTATTTTCAAATGGAAGATTACAGGCATCAGCAAGAATAATTGAATCTAATTTGCTCTTTTTTTTCTGTTGTGTTCTGGCCAATTCTAAATTTCGCTCAACCGGGTCTATTAAATGCACCTGATGCCCTAATTTTTTAAGCCAAAATGAATAGAAACCAGTTCCTCCGCCCACATCAAGAATTTTTAACTTTCGTTGATTCAAAAAACGAAAAATCAATTCCTGTGTTCTGACCCTTTCAAGCTGAAATTCCCCTTGGAATAATCGTTTTGCTTCAACACCGGAATTATAATAATTAGAAATCTCGGATAAAATCTTAGGCATATTGTTCGTCACTAACCTTTTCCATCCAGTCTACTGCTTTACCATCAAGCTGTTCCTGAATGGCAATGTGCGTCATGGCCGTAGTTGGTGCCGCACCATGCCAATGCTTTTCACCTGGTGCAAAACAAATGACATCGCCTGGCCGTATTTCTTCAACTGGCCCTCCCAAACGTTGCGCACGCCCTAAACCTGCGATTACAATCAACGTCTGACCTAACGGATGAGTATGCCAGGCTGTCCGAGCACCAGGCTCAAAGGTAACACTATTTCCTGCCGTGCGTGCAGGATCTTTAACTTGAAATAATGGATCAATACGCACCGTGCCCGTAAAATAATCCGCTGGGCCTTTAGTAGATGGTTGTGAACCACTTCGTTTGATTTCCATACTTACATCCTTTCCATTTACTTTGGAGCGAGTCCACCGAACCAATAGGATGCTGTTACACCGCCATCCATAAGAAAATCACTACCCGTAATAAATGTACCATCAGGCCCCATAAGAAGTGCACCAACGACTCCTACCTCATCAGGAGTCCCTGCTGCCGCGCATAATTCAATCATTCGTCGATAGCCCGCACCGCGCGGCCCATTCAATTCATCATTCGCGATTGGAAGTTTGAACAGCTCTTCCACTGACGTCGTTGCCAGCAAATTATTCTGCTCGACAGTAAGCGGTGGCAAACGATGCCCGGATTGTGATGAAATAACAACACAAGAACCTCCGGCTGCTATGACATTGCCAAATTCCTCCAACACGAGCGCTGTCCCGTAGAGATCGACCTTTAGGATTGTCTCCGGCGATGCCTGACTCGGAGAAACGCCAGCCGCATGGATGACACCAAAAATCTCTCCAAAAGAAATAGCAGTCTTAGCCAAAGCTTGAACCGAAGCACGCGATGATACATCTACTTTCTCGGTGCTCACGCTAAAACCAGCATCACTTAAAAGCTTTGCTGCAGCATCGGCATTGTCCTGACGTAAATCAGCAAGTACTATGTGCTTGCCTACACTAACCCGCCGCGCAATCGCTTGACCAATCGATCCAGCGCCTATGACGACGATAACATTTTGTTTAGACTTTTCCATATATGGATTTCTACGAACTTTGAATTTTGATAAACCATATTCTTTTCTCACATTTTAAGCAAAAAATCGCTCGGAGAAAATATTTTGATCTTCTTGAAATTCTTTAAGCTTAGAAGATCGCTGTCACCTGAAACGATATAGTCCGCTTTTGCACTAACAGCACATTCAAGAATACGATTATCATCGTGATCGCTCTTAATAGCATTGATTTTATCTACCACAATTACTAATTCTGCAATTTCAGAAAGCTCATGAATGGTCTGTTGAACAACAGGGGTCGGTACTCGAAATTTCTTACCAACCAATACTCCTGCCAATTCCTTAAGAATATCTTGAGACATAGCTATTTTGATCTTACCCGATATTCCCATTTCCAAAATATTACGACATTTACCGCCAAACATGATTGCGGAAATGAGGGTATTAGTATCTAAAACAACCTTCACCATTAACTCTTCCCTTGGCGATAGTTTGCAATTGCACCAGCAATATCTTTTTCTTTCAAGCCAAGGCTCTTAACATGCTTTGCGGTGGACTGAAAAATCCCCTTCCACACACGCTTTCTAGCAATATAGGCACGTGCAGCCTCACGAATAAACTCAGACCGCGTCCGTGCTTCCTCATGACTTACCGCATCAATGTCTTTCAAAAGCTCATCCGAAAAAGATATATTAACTGTTTGTGTTTTCATAATTTTCCCTCCATTACAAGTATATACAAGGTTTGTATATTCTGCAAGATTTTTATAAAACCATACCCTCCGAAAAAAGACAAAACCCCAGTAACTTAATAAATTACTGGGGTCGCTGGCGGGACGTTACCCGCACCTATTTAAATCTTACTTAATTGACTTGCGGGCACTTTGACAACCTTGCCATTTTTCCAAATAATAGCAGGTTCACCTCTTAATCTTTTTTCAGCTAAAACCTTACGTACGGCACTTCGCATTGCCTTTCCTGCCTTATTTAAAATTAATGTACTAGATTTAAGACTTGTCATCTTTAACCTCCATTAATTCTTTGTATAAAGATTTGTTTAAAACTTCCACCTTACCATGATCACATTTCACTACTTCAATCGGCCTAAGCATTGAATTATCAAATAACAACCATGAATCCGTTAACGGCATATATAGGTTAATGAAATTCTGCCAACTTCTATTGAATCGTCTGTTAATATCCACTATTGGCACACTATGCCCACCTTCTTTAACTCGCTGTTTCACTCTCTCTTGCGCAAGTTTATTACTCGGAATACTTAAATAAAAAACTGTAATTCTGTAACCTTTTGCTTTAGCCTACTTAAACAAAGAAACATATGCCTTACCAGACAAAGTTGTTTCAAAAGCAAAATCAACATTGTGAGCCATGAATTGATCAATTTCTTTAAGAAGCAATTTACCTGCTTTAATATTAACACTGCCAGGAGAAAAAGGCGAAAGACCTAGAGCAATTAAATCTGCATTAACAAAGTTTGAGCACTTTGCATAATAGAGCAAAAATTCTTTTGCAAAAGTTGTCTTACCGGAACCGTTGGGGCCAGCAATAATATAAAGCGTGGGCATGTAAATAGTGTACCACAGGGACGGGACAAAACAAGAAGACCTTCGTTGAGCATATAGGGCTCTTTTCAAGTCCTTTTTTCTCATACAATAAAAAACCTTTTACAAGATCATATGACCTTATAAAAGGTTTGCCCTTCCTGACACATAGGTAACAGAATATACCGGAGACATAGGTAACACTTTTAATACAATATGGCATAGGAGGTGCGCCTATGTCCTGTAAAGAGAGTGTTATCATGGATGAACGTATGAAATTCGTCGGCAGATTATTAGAAGGTGAAAAAATGGCTGAGTTATGCCGTGAATTCGGCATATCGAGAAAAACTGGCTATAAATTCTTCCAACGCTATAAAGATGTTGGTATTTTAGGCCTAACAGACCGTGCAAGACGTCCTATGCGTTACGCCAATCAATTACCAACACAGCTCAAAGCTGAAATCCTTCGTATCAAACGTGATAAACCTTCCTGGGGAGCACCAAAAATTCGTGAGATAATTCGACGTAAATACCCTGAAGTCAAAACTCCTGCTAAAAGCACCATCCACTGCATTCTCGACCGGTATGACTTGGTTAAGCGTAGAAAAAAGAGGCCATTCAAAGCCCAAGGCACCCCTTTATCCATGACATACAATCCTAATGACCTGTGGTGCGCTGATTATAAAGGCGAATTTATGCTCGCTAATAAACAATACTGTTACCCCTTAACGATCACTGATTTTGCCAGCCGCTTTTTACTGACTTGCGAAGGACTATCCAATAACTGCGAGGCGCTGGCTTTTAGCATCTTTGAGCAAACATTCCAAAAATACGGATTACCCAAAACCATTCGTACAGACAATGGCGTTCCGTTCTCTTCACCCTGCGCCCTATTTGGATTAAGCAAACTATCCGTCTGGTGGTTACGGCTTGGCATCTGCATTGAACGCATTAAACCGGGCAATCCTCAACAAAACGGCCGACATGAACGCATGCATTTAACACTAAAAAAAGAAGCAACAAAACCGCCGGGAGAGAACTTATTGCAACAGCAAGAAAAATTCGATCTGTTCATCGACGAATTCAATACTCAGCGCCCTCATCAGGCCCTTGATATGAAATACCCAAATGAAATATACACTTATTCCCCTCGGCCTTATAAAGGCATTCAAGACATCAATTATCCATTCCATGACAGAACGGTAACAGTGACATCCTGTGGTAGAATATGCTTTAAAAGAAAGAAAATTAACTTAACTAAAGCTTTAGCAGGACAAAATATTGGAATTAAAGAAACCGAAGATGGAATTTGGCTTGTATCTTTTATGGATTATGATTTAGGATATTTTGACTTGGAAAGCGAGAAAATAGAGCCTTTAGAGTACCCGTTCGCACCGGAGATAGTGTAACCTATCTCTCCGGTACGAACTGTTACCCATGTGTCCGGTATGGACCAATAAGAAATGGGGTCACTGGCGGGAGGATGTTAGAACCTGTTTAATGGCCTCAACCGCCTCTTAACACGCTGAAACAAAGGTCAGAAACGTCAGTAAAATCCTGGGAGGCATGGCATATCTCAAATACATAACCGGTGTCATATACACACCACCCCTAAAAATTTAGCCTGCCCATCCTTGAAGCTATTTTTGTCCCAAATATAGTTTTTGTTTTCTGTTTTGCAGAAAATTTTAAAAAATTCTAAATTATTCACCAAGCAATTTTAATATCTGCTCCGCTTTTGTAACGGACAAAACTTGATTGGTTCTATAAACGGCTTTCTGAACACCAACAAGATAAAGATTAGGCGTCCAAACATTATCTTTTCCAGATGGCAACCTTACCCATACACCACAGCCGCTTAAACCCTTAGGCTCTACTGAAGACTCATCCTTAGGATAATCAACTAAAAATTCCCTTTGGGCATCAAAATCTGCCAGCTCTATATCTCTTGAAGTAAGGACGGTTAATTCAAAATAGGGTAAAGCTCCCATCCTTTTCTTACCTAAATCCCTGGCTAATTCCTGAGAAAAACCAGTAAGATATATCCCTTGTCCAGGATCAGGAACCTTTATCCCCCGCTCTGATATGTCATAAAATTCATTCTTGCTTACTTGCTCTGACTCAGGGTTCAATTCAAGAAAAACTAAATCATCTTTGGGTTCAGAATAAATCCTCTTTACGACGTCAAGTCGTTGACGGTACGACCTATTAGGAATAGCCTGCAATAACTCAGGAAGAGACATTGCTTTAATTTTTTCTTTACTGCTGTACTTAGACGTTCCACCTGGATAAAACAAAACACCCAGTTCACTATCTGGATAGTCTGGGGTAACAACATGAGCACAAGTCAATATAAAGTATCTGTTATGAAACTTTATTAAAGATCCCGTCCCCCAATCAGGCACATCCTTTGTGGAGACATCTACTACGACAGTAAAGTGTGAAAGCCTTTCTCGAATAGCATGAGTGGCTTGTTTTTCTAATTCGCCAATAACCAATGTATACCCCTCTCAAATAGATATCTTAACTAAACCCTCGGCCACTCTTTCCATTTTATTCTTAAAATCCTTCGTTTCGCCGAGTATGGTAATCTCTTTAATTGAACCTATGTCCAATACAAACGGCTCCCTATCTTCTTGGACTTTCCGGATAATCAATCGCCATTCTTTTTGGTGCTTATATCGAGAAGATTTTCTAAAGGGGCCCACTTCCCCATCATAAGATACTTCATCAAAATATGATACCCTTTGAGCATCGGCTCCTTCAATGGTTCCATTAGCATGCAGGTCTTTCAAAGCACTGTTTAATTTTTGAAAGAATACTTTAATATCCCCTATCGCTAAGAAATTTTCTCCAAAATCCTTAATCTCTTCTTCAAACATTCTACCATCTTCCTTACTATCATCACCATTCCAAAAAGCAGCTGCACAGAAAATATTTGTTTTCTCATCAACCAAACTCATCCTGGCATCAACTGTCCCTCCAGCTCGAGTGAACTTATGGCCAGCGATATAAATTTCTGTCTTTTCCGGATTGAACCAATGCTGCACTCCCTCATTTACATCTCTTCTTTCTTTATGGCTTTCGCAATCTTTGAACCAACGCCATGGCTGCATATATAACTTGCCTTCTTGCAGCATTTTTAGATGTTCCTTTTGCCCAAACTTAATAATAAATCGGGGCGGCTTTCGACCATCAATCAAATTCCCATTCAAAGATTGAATCATTTGACCACACCCATTTTTAGAAAACTTGGCGCATCCACGGCTGCCCAAAAAACATAAAATACATTATTGTTTGATACCATGGAGAGGGAACGCCATTGTTTCCAAATTTCAAAATTCTGTGAAGTAAAACAATGTTCGCCTAAAACGGTGTAATTTACATAGAAGAGAATATTTGTCTTTTTAGAAAAATCAGGACTACAAACATATCTTTTTAAAGCCTTGTCTACCCTATCGACAACGCCTTGAAAAGAAATTTCTTTAAATTCATATGAGCTTAATAAATCATCTAAACTGGAAGCAGCCTGGGCTTTCTTTAATTCTTCCTTCTTCTCATCATGTCGCCTACGACCTTCAACATCAATCTCCTTTATTTCAAAAGCAGCATCTCGAAATATAATATCCGGGGCCAAACCTGTCGCTGGCATTAATTCATTTTCCACGAATTCTATTCCCATTTTTCTAAGAAACTGTCCGACCACCCATTTTTCTCTCTCCTGCTTCGAATTATTTGAAAAGAAATTCACAGCCTCTTTTCGGGCTTCTACTGTCTCTCTAATTGCTTCCCTTAATGGATCAGTCATATGTTCTCAGATCGATAAAATACTACCTTTACCCTCCTTTTTAGGATTTTTCCAGGTTATCCCTCTCTTTATAATGAATTCAACACAAATATTATATAAAGCTAAATTTGTATCTCTCATTGCGTCCATTAAAGATACAAAAAAATCTTCAAGATCTTTGGTTAACCCCTTCCCTGAATATCCTTGAACAGCTTTATTTAAGTACCCCTCAATAGCTTTATCTGCAAAATAAAATCTCACTTTTCTTAAATTACTACCGAGTGAAATACAGGCATCCTCTATTACTTTATCATCTTTAAAGAATCCTAATTTATACCCCGCCATCAATTCTTTAGTATCGTAGTGGTAGACCATTTTATTTCTTATCATGAAGAATGGATTAGATCTTTTAATCGATTTTTCTTCTGAAAGAGCAGCATCTATCAAATTATCCCATGATTTGCGAGCGCCTTTATGAAGGTTTTGGACAACCTTTTTTAAAAATGGATCTTCTAATACCTTTTTATTTTCCTGGATCAATTTAAAAAGTTCGTAAACAAAGGCGATATGATGAAAAATAAGGTAATTTTTAATTCCACCATGTTCACCCCAAACTGTATTTCTTTCGATTTTTCCATCTGGTTTTGATTTTAAGTGCATGTTATAAAGCACATTTAGGAATTTATAGTCATTATGGGCCAATGCTAAAGCTAAAATAAAGTTACACACTTCTTGAGGGACTTGCTGATCCCCAATAAATGCTTTGGGATCAAATTCAAGGTGAGATGAAAGTTCAGAAGAATAATCAAAGAAATATTTCATGGTTTAATTTGGGAATAAAGTCATTATTTATTGTTTATATTACTCCAAACAGAAAAACCCTGCAATTTATTAAAATTACAGGGAACAGAAAACAAAAAAATTTACAGGAAAGAATTTATTGCCGCTTCTACTTATATAAATCTTCTTGTAATTCCTTCAAATTAGAAATAATAGAATCCCGAATTACTTTATCAGAGAAATTCTTAATAAACTGTTTTAACGCCGTTTCATCATCAACATACTCGTTCAGGCGTTCCTTGCTTAATTCCAAGGCTTCCGCATCCTCCCTTTCCCCTCTTGATCTACATATATTTGATTGAAATGTTAAAGCTTTAGCAAAATCCTCTTTAGAAAATGATAATAATGATTCTGGTATTTTCTTACGAAATAAATAACTCAATGGTAAATGTGCATGTTTAAGATATGCACCATAGATTAGTAGCACCTTATCTGAATTATAAGAATTTAAATTATCAAAATCTAATTTATTGAATGGAGTATCTTTAAAAAATCCCTCGACATAAAATTTGTTATTTTTTCGATATTCTTTAATCAATTGTAAAGAGCAATCATACATTTTTTTATTCTCAAAAGTCTTCATCATTGTAAGAGCCTTTTCGTCATTTTCATACCCAATAAGACATGCTAAACATGTATGGATTGATTCAACCATATGTCTATCACCCTTTTCATGATAATATTTTGCAGTAATATTGAGAGCATCTTCTATTAACCCTGGCGCATAAGGCAAGACTGATTCACAATGAAAAAATATTGTAAAAAGTCGTGGTTTTAAACATTCTATAAATCCCCCGTAATCTTTCATAACTTTTTCTGCAAATTCAAAATCCATAACGTACCCATGCGGGGTTTTATCACGTTCAAGAGAGTCGAAGAAATCCGAGATAGCCTCTTTCGTTGAAGATAGATATTCTTCTTTAAAATTTTCTTTCATTTTCTGGACTTCTTTTTGTAAAAAGTCATCAAACGTCACGCCCTTGGGCAATTTTTTCTCTATTTCCTTTATACGGCACCATACCACTTCTTTCATTTTCTCAATAGGAGCATCTTCACTCCTAAATTTTAATCTCTTGGAATCAGCACTGATTTTGTTATTGCGAAAAGAATTTGCTAATTCCATACATTTATCTATGTCACTAATTTTCTCAATCTCGTCACACACTTTCCCATAGACCGCAGCGGGCAAAATACCATCTGGAGCCTTTTCATCACCCATAGCAATACGAAAAGCGAATAACGAATCAGTTTCATATAACTTTTTCGCCCTATCCTGTTGTATCGTCAGCATAGTATCATCTGAATCGAGCTTATAATCAGCTCGTGCAGGTGTTTTGTTGGTATACAAGTTGAAAAACTTTCTTAAAATATCCATCTTTAATATCCTTTTGACCTTACCCCCAAATAAAAAGGGGCAAGCATTTTTAATTCTCCCGCCCAACTATCAAGTAAAAGCGAAAGACCGCTCGCCCCGAAAGCGCATAAGCGCTTCGGGACACAGTCTCTTCCTCTTGATAGTTGGTTTTTTGTAGGAAAAGCAGTGTTCCTATGTAAATTTAATATTTAATTCTTTCTCTAAAACCCCCTTGATTAAATCTTTTAAAGGATGCGCCTCAATATGAGGCCCTTGAAATCAATATAATATTCATCTACAATAAAGTCAACTTTATAAAACCATATAAATACTTATGCCAATCTCCCTTTCAGGCGAATTGCTATATTTTAATAAAAGACTCCAAGAATTTGACGTAATTGGCCATGTCGAATCCATCCCTGCCTCTTTATTTGGAATAAAAGCTAATTCGAATTGTAACAATATTAATACAGAAGTTGTTCTAAAAGTTTATTCGATATACGCAATGAAAAAGGATTATATCGATAAGAAATGCTTATTCCCTTCAACATATAAAGAATACAAAGCAACTTTCAAGCGTCAGCAAATAACAAAAGACCCCGTACTTAAAAATCGCTTTAACCTATTGCGTGGTGAAAAATTACAACAACTTCAAGAATTAGATCGCATTAAAGTAAAGAATTACCAGTATACCGAAAAATCTATAAAGCAAAACAAAAGCTGTTTCTTGCTCGATTTGTATGCTGAATTATACGAAAAAAAGATTGTTCTTAAAAAAGAAAAGCTCGTTCCACTCCCTATTCACAACATTACAGCAGATTTATCTTTTGAAAATAATTCAAATGAAAAAAGAAGCGTTGGAGAAACTCATGGAAATATTTCAAAATATATTAATGCACTATGGGAAAAGATATCAAGGGAAGAAGATACCATATTAATGTCTTTTGAGAATTTTAACTCTGTTGTGTGGAAACCTTACCAACTGGGTTCAAATTACATAAACCCTCAACCCTTAAAAAAAGCAGATACGAAAGAAATTGCCATCCTAAATCAAATTAACACCGAATATAAAAATCCCCCGAATCCGTTAATAGCATTTGCCTATTCTTTTTTTCATTCGTATATAGACAGCCTCCAAGAAAAACATGTTCTATCAATGTGTCCTGTATGTCATAAAATATTTACATTCAGAAATAGAAGAATATACTGCTCGGCAAAATGTAGAAAAAGAAATCAAAACATCAACCATTATAGGGATAATCGAGAAACAATTCTCCCTCGAGTTAGAAAATACATGAAAGAGTACCATAAACTATAATCCACGCTCCACTCTTAAATAACATCCTCCAATCAATATCTCAGTACACTGAAAATAGCCTTTTAAACCCTCTGTTTCAGCGAATTTTCAAGCTCCCTAAACTTTGATAAACTTTGTTCCATAAGAACCATTATGGAGCTTTTTATGCTTTCGCAAGAAGCTGTCAAAGAATTTCAAAATATTTACCAACAAAAGTTTGGCCAAAACATCAGCCTGATTGAGGCTCAAGCTAAAGGTCTGGCGTTGCTTCGTCTTTATCGAGCTGTTTTAAAACCATCTACCAACAAAGGTTCAATTGATGAATCAACCGGCAATACCTCAACAATTACACAATAACCGTTTTGGATTTGTAAAACTTCTCCCAAATTCAAAAAAACCTTTCGAAAAAGACTGGCCTAATCATCCCTATTCTCTGGCCGATATTCAATCATGGCTTAATCAAGGCAACAATTATGGCATCTTGGGAGGATGTGGTGATCTGGTCATTGTGGATGCGGATACGCCGGAAATGGTCGCATTCGCCAAAAAACATTTACTTCCGACTTTTTCAGTTAAAACGCCAAAAAAGGGCGAGCATTTCTTTGTCATCTGCCCAGGCATCGCAAGGAAAATCAAACTCAAGAAAGATGGCCAGGATCACGGAGAAATCATCACTGCGGGATCGCAGGTCGTTGGCCCTGGCTCCATCCACCCTGACACTGGTACGTCTTATATGGTAGAGCAAGATGTCCCCATTGCTTCAATCACTGCAAAAGATTTATTAAGAATACTTGCTGACTATACCCCTGTTCAGGATAGCCAAACACAAGAACCCTCTGATCCTATTTTCAACAAACTAGTCGACCAACACGGCCAACCTTACTACTTCAACGAACAAGAAAAACTATCGAGCATTAATCAAAATTTCTGGGCAGGCCTGCATAACGCTGAACACATTCAGATTTATGAGCCGGATGAACGAGTATTTTACCGTTATGACGAAAACACAGGAATCTATACTGATATTACTGAACACTTAATCAAAAATGAGATTGCTGAACGGATGCTTGAGGTGTCCCGTGAAAGAAATTTACTTGAACTAGAAACTAAACGAACGGCTATAACGCTCAGTCATATTGTGGCACAACTCAAAGGTATCTGTGAAAAACGGCACGCATTCCAAAAGGCTGACAATTATGTTCATCTAGCTAATGGAGTAATCATTTTTAATAATAATGGTGAAGCTGATCTTAAGCCCTTCTCCCCAGTCCTTCTCTCCCGTAATTATTGCCCGATTCTTTTTAATGAAAAAGCTCAATGCAATCGTTTCTTGACCGAACTCATCCATCCTGCTGTCAAAGGGGATGATGCCCTCCTCATTCAAAAGTATGTCGGACTTTGTCTGTTAGGAAACAATCTAATCCAACGTCTTCTTATTCTAGAAGGGACACCAGGAGGAGGGAAATCAACATTAGCACTCATTATTCAAAAACTTATCGGACAAATCAACGTCACCGAACTGCGAACGCAACAATTAAGTGGAAGATTTGAACTTTTCCGCTATTTAAAAAAGACGTTACTTGTTGGTGTCGATGTTCCTGGAAATTTCCTTTCTGAAAAAGGTGCCTATGTAATTAAAGGACTTGTAGGTGGAGATTATTTCGATGCTGAACAAAAGGGTGGAACTGGATCTTTTCAAATGCAAGGTAATTACTGCATTCTCATAACCTCCAACTCAAGACTCAGGGTTCGGTTAGATGGAGACATTGGTGCCTGGAAAAGACGACTTTTGATCGTCCCTTATGAAAATCATCCACCTAAAAAGAAAATCCGTCACTTTGCCGAACTTCTTATCAAAGAAGAAGGTAGCGGCATTCTCAACTGGGCTTTAGCTGGGCTGAGTATGGTTTTAAATGATATAGCTGAAATTGGTGACATCAATCTCTCCCCTGCTCAAGAAAGTATTGTAGATGCCCTTCTAGGAGAAAGTGATAGCCTACGGCACTTTTTAATCGATAAGATCGAAAAAGATGGAAACTCTGACCTAACAACTAACGAAATTGTTGAGGCCTATGCAGAATATTGCCCAACTAAAGGGTGGAACGCAAAACCTATTACTATCGTCTATAAAGAATTAGAAGGATTAATGCTGGAACTATTCGCCACTGCAAAGGCTCAATCCATAGAACGCTCAGGTAAACCCTTTCGTGGGTTCAGACGTGTCGGGTTCAAGAATCAAGTAACAAACTATGGGACTTGATACTAATAAATTGGAGAAAGTGAAGCATGTAGGACAAAAAATCATTGCCCGCTGTCCAGCCTGTGCTAAAGAAGGTCACGACCAAACTGGGGATCACCTATTCATAGAACCCAGTGGCAAATTTGGATGTATTGTTTATCCTGGCATCGAGGGGACTCAACATCGAAAGAAGATATTTAAACTCGTAGGTATCCGAAATTCTTGCCACAAGATATTCTCAGTTCGAATGCCTGTTTTACAAAAAGAAGAAGAAACAATACCAAATATTTTGGGACGCTTGGGACACCTTTCTTCTACTTACGTGCGAAGTGTAACTAAAGAAATATTTAAAGAAGTTGATAAGGAGTCAAAAACAACCGTCCCAGACGTCCCAGAATTATCTTCCTTCACGTATGAAGAAAAAAAGCTATTAACTGGAATTGGGCAGAAAGACCTAAAACAGATCGCTGAGATCAAGAGGATTTTTAACGGTAAAATTGTCCATGTCACAGACAAAACATTAATGATTTAGGTAAAAGACAAGTTAAGTTAATCAAATTGAGTCAAATACTTAGTGTAAACCTGGTTGGACGCATCAAATTTTCTAGAAATTTCCGCCAACTGGACAAATTCTATGGGACGAGACGCATATTCAAAAAGACATACGGTACAAGAGTGTAGATCAATCTCAACAAAACATCTTAATAAAAACCATTTTCTAAATGGTACTGAAAATAAGGGTGTTATGAATTGGAACAATAACGGCATCCAATTCGGCAGTATTGGCTTTGAAATTTTTACGTTTGAAGATGATGGGTATATTCGCTTTCAATACACGCATACAGACAGCAATGGCAAAAAAATCGAACTTGATTATGTCGCTATACTTACTACAACACCTTGCTTCTTTGGCGGACATAGATGGTGGTTTATTTGCCCATTAATAACAAACGAACAACCCTGCCGTAAACGAGTTGGGGTCTTATATTTGGATAAAGATCAATATTTCGGGTGCCGACATTGCCTTAACCTCACCTATAAAAGTTGTAAGGAACATGATAAACATGTAGACAAGTTATGCAAAGAGCCGGAATTATTAAGCTTATATTTCCAAAGTAACGATTTATCAAAACTGATGCTTGCGATAAAGGCTCAAAGAAAACTGTTGAAAGGTAAAAATAAACTCTTATAATGTTTTATAAGGTTAGGAGATGACACTATGTCTGAATTACTGCAAATCAAAGAAGCGGCAAAATTCCTTAAAGTCACTGGTCAAACGCTACGTAACTGGGATAAACAAGGCAAACTAAAGCCCCATCGCCACCCGATGAATAATTACCGCCTTTATAAAAAATCGGATTTAATAAAGTTAATCAAACGGATTGAAAAATGAACAAACTTCCCTCCCCTATCCGATATTTTCTTTACGCTCGCAAGTCTTCTGAAAGTGAAGACAAGCAGGTGGCCTCTATCTCCTCACAAATTGACGAGCTGAAAAAATTGGCCAGTGAGCAGGGTCTTAAAATTATTGGAGTTCTCACTGAGGAGAAATCTGCAAAAGCCCCTGGCAGACTTGTATTTAACCAGATGCTTCAAGACATCCATGAGAAAAAAGCTGACGGTATTCTCTGCTGGAAACTGGATCGTTTAGCACGTAACCCCGTTGATGGCGGGAATATCACTTGGATGCTACAGCAAGGCGTTCTCCACCATATCCAAACATTCCAGAGAGGCTACTTCCCCACCGATAACGTCAT
>Ga0206863_1125_pt1 | contig 25958 bp, 26 predicted proteins | sample Alteio_BWOrgCont_41_FD_152634 | JGI IMG/M metagenome (GOLD analysis project Ga0206863, IMG submission 152634) | Enriched cells from forest soil in Barre Woods Harvard Forest LTER site, Petersham, Massachusetts, United States -... | ecosystem: Environmental > Terrestrial > Soil > Temperate forest >...
CAAGCTGCTGCAGGATGAGCGCCAGAAGGCGCAGGAAAAGTGGATCGCCGGCCTGAGGCAGAAGGCGTACATCTGGATAGACGGCGAGAACAAGGACGGCAGCCAGGCCGCTCACACCGCAGCCGCGGCTCCCACGGCAAACTGACGGCCCGCGAAGCGCGCGGCGCTTGCCCACCATGCCTTCCGACAAAAGCAGCGTCATCGGGATCACACTCGGGGATGCAGCGGGGGTGGGCCCGGAAGTCGTGCGCGCGGCGCTGGAGTCGGGGCGAGTGGATGGGGACTTCACGTATCGCATCCTCGGCAATGTCAATGGGGTGACGCCGGGAGAGCCAACGCCGGACACGGCGCGTGATGCGCTGGCGGCGCTGGAAGAGGCGGCACGACTCGCGGTGAGCGGTGAGATCGCGGCGGTGGTGACGGGACCGATCCACAAGGCGCGGATGCAAAAAGAGGACTTCGGATTTCCCGGCCAGACGGAATTTTTCGCGAATCGCTGGGGCGCGAAGAATTTCGCAATGCTGCTGACTGGAGGAAAGCTGACCGTGGCGCTGGTGACGGCGCATGTGCCTTTGAACTTGGTGGCCAGCTTGCTCACCGAGGCGGAGATCGTGCGGGTGGGGAGGCTGCTTGCAGATTTTCTACTTTTAAGAAACGGCGTGGCCCCGCGAATCGCCGTTGCCGGATTGAACCCGCATGCCGGCGAGAGCGGCGTGCTGGGCGATGAGGAGGTTTGCGTTATCGCCCCGGCGGTAAAGCGGCTGGAGTCGGAGACATCAGCGCAATGGACAGGGCCGGTCTCGCCGGACACGGTTTTTAATCGCGCTGTAGCCGGCGAGTTCGACGGAGTGTTGTGCATGTACCACGACCAGGGGCTGATTCCACTCAAGCTGCACGCCTTTGACGAAGGGGTGAATGTGACGCTCGGCCTGCCGCACATCCGCACCAGCCCGGATCACGGCACGGCGTTCGACATCGCCGGCACCGGCAGGGCGCGGCCGGACAGCATGATCGCGGCGATCAACCTCGCCGCGGAGCTCGTAAGAAAACGCAGATGACCCTGGGCAAATACATCAAGGTCTTCGACATCGGGCTTCAGAATACCTTCGTGTACCGGTGGAATTTCCTGATGCGCTCGGTGTTCGGGCTGGTGCCGCTGGCGGGCACCGTGCTGATCTGGCGGTCGATCTTCCACGAGCGGCAGGCAGATGTGGCTGGATACGATTACCGCTCGATGGTGTGGTACTTTCTGCTGACAGTCCTGGTGGATAATCTCATCACGCCGACCGAGGACGAATGGCAGATCGCCGCGGACATCCGCGAGGGGCAGATGAGCGCTTTCCTGGTCAAGCCGATGAACTACCTCGGCTACCGCCTGAGCCTCTATGCGAGTTACCGGCTGCTCTACACGGTAGTCACGCTGCTGCCGATCGCGGCGCTGATCTGGTACTTCCGCGGGTTTGTCGTGCTGCCGAGCGGCGGCCTGACATGGCTGCTCTCCGCCGTGTCGCTGACGATGGCGGGGTTGATCCAGTTTTTCATCGCGTACTCGCTGGCGATGCTCGCGTTTTGGATCCTGGAGATCTCGACCATTGTCTTCATTCTCTACTCGTTTGAGTACTTCCTGAGCGGGCACACGTTCCCGCTCGATATCATGCCGGGCTGGCTGCAAGGGGCATTGCGCATTCTGCCGTTCAGCTACGAGATGTTTTTCCCGATCTCGGTTTTCCTGGAGAAAGTAAAAGGCGAGCAGCTCTGGAGCGGGCTGGCGATCCAGACCTGCTGGCTGCTCATCACGTGGCTGGCGGCGTTTACGATGTTCCGCCGCGGCGTGCGGCATTACCAGGCGGTGGGAGGATGAAGCGCTACCTGGAGATTTACTGGATCATGCTGCGCAACTCGCTGATCCGGGAGATGAGTTTCAAGGCAAACTTCATCCTCTGGATGGCGGTCGAGTTGCTTTGGTTTCTCGGCCAGATCGTTTTCATCGAGGTGCTCTTCCAGTACGTGGACCGGCTCGGAGATTGGACGAAGTGGGAGGTCGTGCTCCTCATCGGGACTCACCAATTGATCGGGCAGCTTTTCCAGGCGTTCTTTTACGCAAATGTGGCAAACCTCCCGGAGCTGGTGCGCACGGGGAAGCTGGATTTCATGCTGCTGCTGCCGGTGGACTCGCAATTCGCGGTTTCAACGCGGCAATTCGGCCTGGACAACGTGGTGAATGCGCTGGTCGGCGTGGGGATCGTGATTTTTGCGCTTGGCAAAATGCACGTGGTGCCGGGGCCGTGGCAGATCGCGATGTACATCCCGGCGGTCGCGCTGGGCGTGGCGGTGCATTACTCGATCATGTTCGCGCTGGCGACGATGTCCTTTTGGATCGTGCGGGCGCAGGGGTTGATCTACGGGTACTACAATCTCTTCAATATCGCCCGCTACCCGGACTCGATATTCGGCCGCGGGGTGTTCCGGTTCGTGTTTAGCTGGATCATCCCGGTGATCGTGGTAGCGAATGTCCCCGCGCGGCTGCTGGGGCGGATATTCGACAATCCCTGGCCGCTGCTCGCGCATCTCCTGGGCGCCGCGGTCCTGGCGGTGGGCTTGAGCCGGGCATTGTGGCGGTTCGCCTTGAGGCGGTACTCCAGCGCGAGCTCATGAGGGCGGCGTCTCGGGTAAATGGTTCGCATTTTAGTGTCGCTACGCCGCTGGAAATAGGTCCTATAGGTCGTATAGGACCTATCTCCGGATGATGCCTCCAGATGGTTTTCTGCCCAAGCGCGGCAATTACGCCGCTTTGATTTCCTTCCGGAAGGCGGAGATCGTCTATGACATTACCTTTCGCTTCGCGCACAAATTCCTGAAAAAGAGCGACCGCACGATCGACCAGATGATCCAGGCGGCACGGTCGGGGAAAAAGAACATCCTAGAGGCTAGCAAAGCAGCTCTAACTTCCACCGAAACAGAAATCAAACTTACCAATGTCGCCCGGGCCAGCCTTGAGGAACTACTGGATGATTACCGGGATTTCCTTCGAGTTCGTGATCTGGAGATTTGGGATAAGAACTCCAAAGAAGCCCGTTTTGTCCGCCGTATTGGCGCCCGGCCTTCCGAAACCTTCGACGACTACCGGGAGTTCGTTGAGACCCGGCCGCCGGAGACAATTGCGAACATCGCTCTCTGCCTCATCCATCAACCGAACTACCTCCTCAATAATCAGCTCAGACGGCTGGAGCAAAACTTTGCCAAGGACGGCGGCGTCCGCGAGCGCATGACGAGCGCCCGGCTCAGTTCCCGAAACAAGCGGACGGACCGCTGAACGAACGTCTTTCCTACCCGCCAATTCGCCAAAACTTCGCCAAAGACGGCGGCATCCGCGAGCGGACGACCGGCGCACGGCTCGGAGCCCGAAACAAACGGCCATGGCATTGAACAGACCGCTTTCCCTGCCGCCAAATTGCCACCGCTTCGAGATTCGTGGTGCTAGAAGACTCGGCCAACTTCATTCTTGAGCCGTTCCTCAAATAAAGCCACCCGTTGATCCGCAGGGACTTACACATAATTTCCTTCCCTTTTTTCCTCTTCCAAAAAAATACCGTTTTCCCCCTTGCGTAGGGGATTCCCTGCCGCTAACTTTCGCGCTCACTTTTTTCCGCGGCTCTCGTACCAGAAGTGCTACACAGGCCCTCCCCCCTTTACGCTCATGCCGAAATCCAAAAACGATAAACCCGCCCCCAAGGCGCCGGCCAAAAAGCCGGCCAACAATTCGCGCCATGAGGCCCACGCTCCCGCGAAGAAGGATGCCAAGGCCACGGTGCGCCCCGGCAACAATCACACCTCCGTGCTCACCCCACCCAAGATCGTGGAGATCAAGGACCCCTTCCTCAAGCGCCAGAAGGAGCGTCTGCTCCAACTGCGGGATGGCATGCTCGACTCCATGAGCGGCGTGGCCCGCGATACCCTGCGCGCCCGCGCAGAGGGGAGCGAGGCAAGCGCCTTCGGCATGCACCAGGCGGATGCCGGCAGCGACGCGTACGACCGCGACTTTGCGCTGAGCCTGCTCTCGCAGGAACAGGATGCGCTTTACGAGATCGACGAGGCGCTCAAGCGCATCGAGCAGGGGACCTACGGCATTTGCGAGCTTTGCAACAAGGCGATCCTCCATGCGCGGCTCGAGGCGATTCCATTTGCCCGTTTCACCGTGGACTGCCAGTCTCAGCTTGAAAAACAGCGCAAGATGACGCGTTCACGCCAGCCGGTGACCTCGCTTTTCGGCCTTACGGACGAAGAAGGCGGAGGCGGCGAGGGCGAGGAAGAAGAAACCGTCAGCGAATCCAAGGAATAAGCAGCCATGCCCAGAGACATCGTCACAATCGAGTGCACCGAGGCCAAGGCCGAGGGGAAACCCGCGTCCAGGTACACGACCACGCGCAATAAAAAGAGCCTCAATACGCCCAACCGCCTCGAGAAGAAGAAGTACAACCCTTTCCTCCGCAGGCACACCCTGCACCGCGAAATCAAATAGAAATTCCCTATGTCAATGACCGCCAACATCATGGAACCGAAGACGCCGAAGCGGCGTTCCGCGTTCCGCCGTGCCAACCGCTCGATGCCGCGCCGCCGCATCGACATCAGCTTTGAGGCGATCGATTACAAGAATCCCGACCTCCTGAAGCGTTTTGTGACCGAGACGGGCAAGATCCTGCCCCGCCGCGTCACGGGCATGCCGGCGCACCTGCACCGGAAGATCACCCGCGAGATCAAGCGTTCACGGTCCGTGCTGCTGATGCAGTAAATCCCCAGCTGATTCAGACTTTTCGAGAAAGGCCTCCGGCTCACCCCGGCGGCCTTTTTTGTTTAATCCGATTCGAGACACGGTACGGGCCAGAAAACCCCCGAAATGGCTTGTTTCCAAGGCTAAATAAGCTATTCTCAAACCCTTTTCCCCCCGTTATAGGCCGGCCGATTTGGCTGGCCCGGGGCTTAAAGAAACCGGCAACCCGTGGTGAGTATCGTAATTACATCCAATGATTGAAATGCAAGAGTTGATCGCGAAGAGCTTTCGCGATTTCCGAGAGGGCAGCATTGTAAAAGGCCACGTCCTCGAAATCCGCCCCCGCGAAGTCCTTGTGGACATCGGCTACAAGTCCGAGGGCGTCATCCCCGCCGCAGAATTCGACGACGTTGAAGACCTCCAGGTAGGCGACGAAGTGGAAGTGCTCCTCGAGCGTCTCGAAGACGACCAGGGCATGGTCAAACTCTCGAAAGAGAAGGCGGCCCACAAACAGAACTGGGACAAGATCGTCAAGGTCTTCCAGGGAGACGGCCTCATCAAGGGCAAGGTCAAGGCAGTCGTCAAAGGCGGCCTCACGGTCAATATCGGCGTCGAAGCCTTCCTGCCTGCGTCGCAAATCGACATCGTCCCCCCGAAGGATCTCCAGCAATTCGTGGGCAACACCTACGACTTCAAGATTGTCAAAGTAAACGACGACCGCAAAAACGTCGTCCTCTCCCGCCGCGAGCTCATCGAGCAGGAGCGTGCCGAGAAGCGCCAGAAATTCCTCGAGGGCGTCAAGATCGGCAGCACGGTACACGGCACGGTCAAGAACCTCACCGACTTCGGCGCGTTCATCGACCTCGATGGCATGGACGGCTTGCTGCACATCACCGACATGACCTGGGGCCGGCTCGGCCATCCCAGCGAGTTGCTCAAGGTGGGTCAGGAGCTGGAAGTCCAGGTACTCGATATCAACAAGGAGAAGGAGCGCGTCTCCCTGGGCCTCAAGCAGACCCAGAAGAACCCGTGGGACAAGATCGAGGAGCGTTTCCCGATCGGTACCAACGTCAAGGGCAAGATCACGAACCTGGTGCCGTATGGCGCCTTCGTCGAGCTGGAGGAAGGGGTCGAAGGCCTCATCCACGTCTCGGAGCTCTCCTGGACCAAGCGCATCACCCGACCCTCCGACGTGCTCAATGTCGGCCAGGAGGTCGAGGCGATCGTGCTGGGCGTAAACAAGGAAGAGCAGAAAATCTCGCTCGGCGTCCGCCAGTTGGAAGCCAACCCTTGGGACGAGATCGAGCATCGCTACATGATCGGCAAGACCGTCCACGGCAAGGTCCGCAACATGACCGCGTATGGCGCGTTCGTGGAGCTGGAGGAAGGCATCGACGGCATGGTGCACGTCTCCGACCTGAGCTGGACCCGCAAGGTCAACCACCCGAGCGAAGTCCTGAAGAAGGGCGATGACGTGGAGGCTGTGGTCATCGACATCGACAAGCAGAACCAGCGCATCTCGCTCGGCATCAAGCAGCTCGAGGACGATCCTTGGAAGATCATCGACCAGCGCTACAAGATCGGCGATCTCGTGCAGGGCAAGGTCACCAAGCTCGCGAGCTTCGGTGCATTCGTGCAACTGGCCGACGACATCGACGGTCTCGTCCACATCTCCCAGCTCAGCGAGGAGCGGGTGGATAAGGTCAAGGACATCCTCAAGATCGGCCAGGACGTGGAGGCCCGCGTCATCAAGGTGGACCGCACCGAGCGCCGCATCGGCCTCTCGATCAAGGCCGCCAACTACTCCGACGAGGAGATCAAGCGCGAGAGCGAGGCATTCGAGAGCATCAAGCCCGGCGAGGACCTCGTCGGCCTCGAGCAAGCCTTCCAAGCGGCCCAGGAGGAGTTCCGTCCCGGCGAAGGCAAGCGCAAGTAACAAACGTCACGATTCGGATAATGGGCGGATGCGCACTTGCATCCGCCCATTTCTCCCTGATCTTGACGCAGCCGCAGTTTCGGCCCGTTAATAACAGCCGTCGGCAACCAAGGATTCATTTTATGCAACAACCTGAAATCACCGCTTACGTAAAAACCCAGTGCGGCTGGAGCAACGGCGTGCGCGCCGTGCTCGGCAAGTACAGCCTCGCCTATACGGAAAAGGACATCATCCAGAACCCGGCATTCCGCTGGGAGATGGAGCAGAAGAGCGGCCAGCCCCTCTCTCCCTGCGTGGAAGTCAACGGCACCATGCTGCCCGACATCTCCGGCGACGAGCTGGAGCACTACCTGGTGACCAACAACCTCGTGCAGCTCAACGCGGAGCCCGCTGGTGTGCCCACCAACGCCGCCTGCTCGACCGAGCAGCACGAAGCCATGCAAGCCGGCCTGCCGGTGGATTTCCGCCGCTAGACGTAACTCCAAAAGCACTCAACGCAAAAACCGCGCCCCGCAACGGGCGCGGTTTTTTCTTTTGCCAGGATTGGAAGGCGCCGATGTTTTATTTTTACTGTGGCCGGGCTGGATGGAACGTGCGGATCCCGCGGGCGACGGTCGCGCGGCCATGGGCTATGGGTTTAATTGAACGGACTGGTGGGCGTGAGATTGCCCATTGGAGGAGAACGCTTTTCCAGGCCAATCGGTAAGTCCTCAATACACGGCCGGGCCATGGCCACGGTTTATCTGAATCGTCGGGCATCTTCGAACAGGCCATGGTTTTTTTCAATCCGCTGCTTTTTCAACTTTCACATTCGGCCTCATGGTGTAGGATCGCGCATGCGAATCGAGGTTCCCTCTTTCCTTTTCGCTGCGGCGGTTATGCTCGCAGGCTGCGCGACAGAGCAGCGTCCCCTCCCCAAGTACGAGCCCCCCCTGGCGAAGACCGAATACCAGCACGTCCGCACGACTGCCTATTTCGACGGCGAGGCGGATCACCTGAAGTACACGAATCACAATGCGCTGGGGACTTGTCTCCAGTATGGCCGGGTGGATAGCGCGGCGGCGGATTGGAGCCGCTGGCCGGCGGGCACGATGTTCCGCATCCTGCAGACGAACCAGACGTATGTCGTGGACGATTACGGGTGGGATCTCGCGGGTACCAACACGATCGATCTTTATAAACCAAGCAGGGCGCTGATGAATCAATGGGGGATGCGCCACGTGGACATCCAGATCCTGAAATGGGGCGATCCGGGACTCAGCTACCGGACGCTGGAGCCGCGGTCGGGTTACCGCCATGTCCGGCGGATGCTGGCGGAGCTCAAGCCGGAGCTGGATCACTTCCCCGTTGAGACCTATACGATTCCGCCCGCAGAGTTGCCGACTCCGAGCGAGGAGCCGGTGAATGCGGTGGCTGTGCGGCGCCCGAGCACGCGGAGCAGCGCTTCGGTGGCGCCGGTGGGTGTGACGTTGACGCCGTTTTATTGAGGGGGTGCGGATCTTCTGTGCAGAAGCGGCGGTACGGATTTGGCGTGGGGGGATTTCGAGGCATCGAACGGCGCTGCGCTGGTTCGATGCGGGCAAGCCGGCTGGGTCCGGAACGGAACGCGGCTTTGAAATGCGACAGGGCCGGTGTGGGGCGGGGATTTCGGGCCGGCTTGCCAGATGCTTGGACAAAGGGCTTTGCCCTTTGGAACCCACTCAAGGGTCGGTCGATCCTTGAGAATCCCGGCCAGGATTTCTCCGAAAAGCTTAGCGCTTGGAAAACTGGAAGCGCTTGCGGGCGCCGGGCTGGCCGGATTTCTTGCGCTCTTTCATCCGCGGATCGCGGGTGAGGTAGCCTTCTTCCTTGAGGGAGGCGCGGAGATTGGCGTCGCTGATGATGAGGGCGCGGGAGATGGCGAGGCGGACTGCGCCGGCCTGGCCATTGGGGCCGCCGCCGTGGGCGTTCACCAGCACGTCAAAGGTATTGATGCTCTTCGTGAGCTGGAGCGGGGCGAGGACGGCGCCCTGCAGGTTGGCGGTGGGGAAGTATTCCTCGAAGGATTTGCCGTTGACCTCGATCTTGCCGGTGCCGGGGCTCATGCGGATGCGTGCGACTGCTTCCTTGCGGCGGCCGGTGGCGATGATTTCCTGTGTTGCCATTATGGGAGATTGTTGAAAAGGGTGGAAAAAGTGTTTAGGAGAGCGTGACTGCCTTGGGCTCCTGGCTCTCGTGGGGGTGAGATTCGCCTTTGTAGACCTTGAGCTTGGTGTAAACGGCGCGGCCGAGGCGATTGTGAGGGATCATGCCGCGGACGGCGCGCTCGATGATGAGCTCGGGATGGCGCTCACGGCGGGCCTTGAAGGTCTCGGTGTGATGGCCGCCGACGTAGCCGGAGAAGCTCGTGTAGGCCTTCTGGACGTCTTTCTTGCCGCTGACGCGGACCTTGTCGGCGTTGATGACGACGACGAAATCGCCGGTATCGACATGGGTGGTGTAGATGGCCTTGTGCTTGCCGCGGAGGAGAACTGCGGCCTTCTCGGCCACGCGTCCCAAAATCTGGTCCTTGGCGTCGATGACCCACCACTGGCGCTGCACTTCACTGGCTTTGGCTGAAAAGGTCTTCATGGTCTCTGTGGTCTCGGGTCGTTTCGAAAGGGCGAGTAACCTATTGGCTCCCGAAAGGGGTGTCAACGCGGTTTTCGCCAAAAAATGAAGGAAATTGATCGCCGGGGGACCCACGCGCAATCCCGTGGCAGTTTCCGATACCCTTATCAAACAGAAGGAGGTGAAAACACTATGTTATCATGGGCACTCACATTTCTAGTCATCGCGTTGATCGCGGGCGTACTGGGGTTTGCGGGAATCGCGGGCGAAGCCGCCGGCATCGCGCATATCCTGTTTGTAGTATTCCTGGTGCTATTCCTGGTCTCGCTCGTAATGGGCAGACGGACGCCGCCGATTGCTTAAGGACCGCCAACTGGCTGTAAGAAGGCCAGTTGGGCGATTAACTTCTGGCAGCACAACAGCATCCCGTACCAACACTGAGAGCCCCCCGGAAATGGGGGGCCTTTTTGTTTTATGAGGGCTCAGTTTCATAAAAAGGGGCGGATTCAAGGGCGCACGCGTTTGATAAAACTCGTTGGACTTGCTACAGCCAAAAACCGGGTTTCCTCTCGCATCTCAGGGCGATAAAACATTTTTCGTAATAATCCTGTAAACGAAGTAAAATTCCGTAGATAAATTCATTTTGTACTTGCTTCTTTTATGACGGTTTCATAAAACCTGCCCTGCTCGCGAAGAAAATGTTCACCTAAACGACTCAAAAACACCCCAGACCTCCTCGAAAAATGATCCCAGCCCAAAAACCAAATCTCGCGCGGCGCCTGCCGCAGATATTGTCACTCGGCGTAGCCGCTATCGCAGCGCTCGCCATCACACACACCGCATCCGCGCAACTCGGTACATGGACGGCGGACACAGCTTTTCCCGGATCGGCCGGTACAGTCATCAGCGGCTCCGGTAGCTCACTTAGCTTTACCGCGGGCAGCGCGACGGCCAGCACCGGAATGGTCGCGCCTTTTTCGCCGATCACCCTGACATTGGGGCAAACCATTACGTTCACCGGCCAGGCGACCTTCGGATCGTTGACGGCTTTGGGAAATATTCAGGTCCGCTTTGGGATATTCGACACCAGTACGCCTGCCGTATCGACCTCGTACAAGGGCTACCTGGCTGAAATACCAAACAATGCCGTAGGCGAAGTGAACGGTGTGATTGGTGTCGGCAACTGGGCATCGAACACCAACAACACCGCCTTGACGATCACCTCCGGCCCCTCGAACACAGCAGGCGACGCTCTCGCCTCGGGGACGACTGCGGAACCTTTTACATTTACCATCAGCGTCACCGACAACGGATCCAACAGTAATACCGTGAAGGCGCTTTTGACCTCTTCAAATGGCACTACCTATACCTGGCAGGAGACGGGCACAGATTCCGCGACGGCCGCCGACGCAAATACGGTCTACAATGAGGTTGGATTCTTTATGGGGAATAATACGGCAGCCAACACCGTCAATCTCAGCAACTTGTCGGTCTCAATCGGCGCGGTGCCGGAGCCGGCTACGGTCGGGCTGGTGGTCGCTGGTGCTGGAATGCTGCTGACGCTTCGCCGCCGCAGGCGCTAAGAGGCACTTCGAAAGATTAATCTGCGAAAAACCCCGGAGGTATCTCCGGGGTTTTTTGTTTGGAGTGGATGCTATTGGAAGTAGGGATGGGCCCGATAGTGAAACAGAGAATGGCGGAGGGCATGCAGCACGGGCGTAAAGAGGGGTGAATAAATTTTGTATTTCTGTTTTACAATGGGATGCCGAGAAGGTCTGTCGATTGCCGATAAATAATTCATTGACTCTTTTTTGGATTCACCTTTTATTTCGGATCGGCAACCCAAAGAGCGCACACCCCCATGAAAATGGATCCCTTTCAAGATTCGAGAGCCACCCGGAGCTTTTGGAACCTTTGCAGATTGTGTGTCGCAGGACTAGCTGCGATAGCGTCCGCCACTACCGCGACGGCTGCGATCGGGACGTGGTCGCAGGATACAGGATTTCCCGGCACGGGGGTGACGGTGTCTGGAGCGGGAAGCTCGCCGGTGTGGACGAATACGAATGCCTCTGCGGGAACTGGGAACGCCGCAATCGTGGCGCCCGTGACGCCGATCACGCTGACGCTGGGGCAAACGATCACCTTCAGTGGAAACATAAATTTCGGCTCAGATGGGGCGCTGGGGAATATCCAGTTCCGTATAGGTCTCTTCGATACGAATACGCCGGCTGTTTCCACATCGTACCTTGGGTACATGGCTGAGATTCCACAGGGCGTTGCCGGCGTCATGGTGGGCGTGTCCGCGAACGGCACCAACTGGGAGGCCAACTCGGGTGGCAGCTTGCTTTCACTAACCACCAATTCAAGCCGCGGAACATCGACCACTCCCAATGGTTCCACGGAGAGCCCATTCGCATTCACGCTTTCGGTAACGGACAACGGCTCCAACAACAATACGGTCTCCATCCTCTTTACATCGGCGGATGGAACGTCGTACAACTGGCAGGGAGTGGCCACGGATACAGGATCGGCGGCAGCTGCGAATACGACGTATAACGAAGTCGGATTTTTCTTCCCGGGAAATGCTCCGGGAAACTCGATTGCGTTCAGCAATCTGTCTGTCGTACCTGAGCCGTCGAGTGTGGGGCTTGTGATTGCGGCAGCGGGGATAGTGGCGGCGCTGCGGCGCCGGAGGCGCTAAGGAGCAGCGTGGAAGATCAATTTTAAGAAAAACGGAGGCAGCACCGGCGTTTATATAGGGGGGATTCGAGGGCGCGAGGCCATGGATACCAAGCTTACCCGTTTACGCGCGCCAGGAGGAATCCGTCGTAGCCCTTTTTGCCAACGGTCTGGATGACGGTGGCGCTGAGGCGGGGCTCCGCGGCGACGAGGTCGATGAATTTCTGCACGCCCTGCACATATTCGTCGGGGCTGTTTGGATCCGCGACTTTCCCCTGCCGCACCACATTGTCCCCAATGATGACCGTACCGGGGCGCGAGAGCTTCAATGCCCATGGCAGATAAACGGGATAGCCCGTCTTGTCGGCATCGATGAAAATAAAGTCGAACGGCTCAACCTTCTCCGCCGCCAGCCGCGCGAGGCTCTCGACAGCGGGCCCCTGGATGATCTCCACCTTCGCGCCGAGGCTGGCGCGGTCGATATTGCCGCGGGCGACGGCTGCATGCTTTGCGCTAAGCTCGAGGGTGACGAGGTGACCATCGGGCGGGAGGGCGCGGGCGAGGTTGATGGTGCTGAAGCCGCCGAGGGTGCCGATCTCGAGGATGCGACGGGCGCCCTGGATCTGGGCGAGCAGGCCGAGGAGCTTGCCCTGCAGCGGAGAGACGTCGATTGCTGGCAGATCGGCGGCCGCATTTGCCGCGAGGCATGCCTCGAGATGCGCATCCTCGAGGTGCAGGGCCCGCGCCAGGTAATCGTCCGCTTTTGCCCAGGTATCGTCGTTCATAAGCCCGCCAAACTTGATGACGAGACGGGGCGAGGTCAATTCCCGGGCGCGCCCAGGGCCGAAATCGGGCGCAAATGTTTGACACCTTGTAACGGTGGTGAGATACAAAATTCTCCGCATTTTTATGGCCGACGAGAACCCCTCAGCAACCCCGGCGCCCGGTTCCGCTTCTCCGAAGAAGGAAACCGTACGCATCACGCTTCCGCCCCGTCAGGAAGAGACACCGATGAAGCGCGAGACCGTGCGTATCAACGCACCCGGGCTCGCGCCGAAAAAGGAGACCACCACGCTGGGTGCGGCTACGCCGCTGCCGAGTCCCGGTGCGGCGCCGAACATGCCGCCGCCGGCCGCCACGCGCCCGCTGATACCACCTCCTGCGCCGCGTCCGCCCTCGGCCCCCGCAGTGCCATCCGCCCCGCGTCCTCCTTCCGCTCCCGGCGTACCGCCTTCCGTAGGCTCACGGCCCTCAGTACCGCCAGTGGCCCCGCGCCCGAGCGCGCCGCCGCCACCCAGCGGCCTCAGGCCGCCCGGGGCACCGGCGCCGAAGCCTGCGGCACCGCCGCCCGCGGCAGCCCCTGCCACGACCGGTACGGCGGAGGCCAAGGCTACGACGCCGATCAAGGCCTCGCCGAAGAAAGAGACTGCGCGCATCCAGGTGCAGCCCTCCCAGCGTATCCAGCCCTCTGCCCGGCTCTCTCCGGGACCGAGCGCCTCGCTCACTTCCGGCCCGGCCCCTTCGCTCCGCGCCACCTCTGCCCCGATGGCGGGGGATGAGGATGAAGAGGACGATTCCATTGTCACCGCTTTGAGCTGGGCCTCCGTGATCGTGGGCCTCGGCGCTGCGGCACTCGGTTACCTCGCATTTAGCGCCTAAACCGGCTTAACCCCCCCTCAGACTATGTCCATTACCAATATCCTGAGCCTGGCCGCAGTGGTGCTGGCCGTTGTCGCGGTCGCCATCAGTTACATGGCGTTCGCGGCGTAGGGCGTTTTTTGCAGCAGAGTTTGCGCAGTGTTCCTCCCCGGGACGCAGATCCACCGCACAATTCCTATGTCCAGCCCCAATGTAGTCGCCGTCAACGAAGCGAATTTCGATGCAGAGGTCGTGAATAACGGCACGCCTGTGCTGGTGGACTTCTGGGCGGAATGGTGCGGGCCGTGCAAGATGATCGCGCCGATCCTGGATGAGATCGCGAATGAGAAGGGCGGGGCGGTGAAGATCGCGAAGGTGAATGTGGATGAGAACCAGGGGCTGTCGTCGAAGTTTGGGATCCGGGCGATCCCGACGCTGCTGTTTTTCAAGAACGGGACGGTGCAGGAGCAGATCGTGGGGATGACGAGCAAGCGGGATTTGATCGCTAAGCTGGATGCGCTGGGGTAGGGGGAGAGAACCTGGCCATGAATGCGCAGTCCATAGCGCCGCCAGAGCCGATCAGTCCAATGCGGTATAGCTGGGCGCGAGCACGGCTTGTTTTATATTGGATTTTGTTTGCCGGTTTTACGGGCTGTGCGCTGGGTGGTGTGATTCGATCCGGCTCGTGGTATTTGCCCGGCTATATCCTGCTCGCCATCTTGATTCGGCCGAAGGATGCGAAGGATTATCGACCGGCAGACCGCCAGCGAAATACGATTGCGATTTTGGGATTTCTCGTAGTGCTCGGGATTGTTGCGGGGAATTATTACTCGGATGGGCGGCGGCTGGGTTCGGCGTACCGGAAGGGATGGGTGGATGCGTTCTTGGGCGGTTGGCCTGAAACTATTGGGGTTTGTTTGATTGTGCTTTGCCTCTTTGTCTCTGACGTGCGTTTTTTCCGGCGGCTAAAACCGGCATGGGTGCGTAGCGAGGGATAATTCAAGAGGGGCAAGGGGGGCATCGCGCGCTGGAGATGTTTGCGCTGGAGGGTTACAGGGCTGGCGAGTTGTCCCGGGGGCAGATGAGTGAATTGCTCGGACTTGAGTTCAATGAGACGGAGGGATTTCTCAAGGAGCACAAAGCGTATATTCCGCTGACAATGGAAGAGTTTGAGCGGAGTTCTGAGGGCTTGGAGCGGTTGCTTTCACAAAGTGACGACGATCGTTTCGGATACGTCACCGATCAATTATTTGATCCTGATCGGGGCTATCGACGTCCAGGAACAGCGGCTTGCCGGGATATTGGGCATCGAACGGCGCTGCGCTGGTTCGATGCGGGCGAGCCGGCTTGATCGAAACGGAGAGGGGCTCTGAAAATCGGGAGGGCCGGTGCGAGGCGGGGATTTGGGCCGGCTCGCTTTTTGGTTTATGACTGGGGCTCTGCCCCAGACCCCGACCAAGGGACAATTATCCCTTGGTGATCCCGGTAAATCTCTTGCGGGGCTAAATTATCCCGCGCGTCTGGTTATACAGCGGTTCTTTAACTCAAACCTACAGCGTCCGGCAGAAGTCCTCGAACTTGTCCATGCCCTTCTTGATGATATCCAGGCTGGTGGCGTAGCTGAGGCGGATGGTGCGGTCATCGCCGAAGGCTGCGCCGGGGACTACTGCCACGTTGGCCTTACTCAACAGACGGTCGGAGAAGTTCTGCGAGGTCAATGAGAGGCGCGAGATGTTTGCCAATATGTAGAATGCGCCAAGGGGATTGACGGCGCTGATCTGCGAGATACTAGAAAGGCGGCCGAACATGTAATTGCGGCGCAGCTCGAATTCGTCGCGCATGTCTGCTACGGGCTGCTGATCGCCACGGAGCGCGGCGAGGCCGCCGTACTGGGAGAAGGAGCAGGGATTGGAGGTGCTGTGGCTCTGGATGGAGTCGATGGCTTTTGCAATGCCCTCGGGTGCGCCGAGGTAGCCGAGACGCCAGCCGGTCATGGCGTAGGCTTTCGAGAATCCGTTGACGGTGATGGTGAGCTTGTAGGCCTCGTCGGACAGGCTGGCTACGGAGACGTGCTCGGTGCCATCGTAAACGAGCTTCTCGTAGATCTCGTCGGAGAGAATGAGGATGTCTTCGGTGGCGGCGACCTCGACGATTTTCTCGAGCTCCTCGCGGGTGTAGACGGAGCCGGTGGGATTGCCGGGAGTGTTGAGAATGACCATCTTGGTGCGCGGGGTCATCGCGTTCTCGAATTCCTCGGCGGTCATCTTCCAGCCGTTCTGCTCCTTGGTCTGGACGAATACGGGGTCGCCGCCGGCGATGCGGACCATCTCGGGATAGCTGAGCCAGTAAGGGCTCGGGATCACGACCTCATCGCCCGGCTCTACCGTGGCGAGGATGGCGTTAAAACAGGATTGCTTGGCGCCGTTTGAGACGATGACCTGGCTGGCCTTGTACTCGACCTTGTTATCGGCGGCGAATTTCTCGGCGATGGCCTGGCGCAGCTCGGGGATGCCGGAGCTGGGGGTGTACTTGGTGAGGCCTTTGTTGAGCGCATCGATGGCGGCGGCCTTGATGTGCTCGGGCGTGTCAAAGTCGGGTTCGCCGGCCGCGAAGCCGCATACGTCGATGCCTTCGGCTTTCATGGCCTTGGCCTTGGAATCGATGGAGAGGGTTAGCGATGGCGTCAAACTGCTCGCTCGTGTGGAGATGGAGGACATAAGGGGTTCTGTGTTCAAAAAAATCTGGTTGGCTGGATGATCAGGCAAAGTGGGCGTCGATCAAGGGTTTGAAATTGTTTTCTTCGATTTGGACTATCTTCATCTCACGACCGGCGTTTTCAGGCGAGTCCGAAGCGTGCGCGGCATTGACCATGATGGTCGAGCCGAACTCGCGCCGGATGGACCCTGGAGGGGCCTTGGACGGATCGGTGGGGCCGAGAACTTCGCGTATCTTGCGCACGGCGTCCACTCCTTGATAGACGAGAGCGATACATTTCTCGGTTCCGGGGTCGTTCCGGCGGTCCGCGGGGCACTCGGAGGGGGTCATGCCGGACATGAATTTGACGATGGACTCCCAATGGGCGCGTCCTGCGAGGGGGCCGAGGAGATCGCCAAGGCGGCGCTGGACATCCTCGCCAAGCGGGAAGCCAAACTCGCCCTCGAAAGCCATCTTTGCGCGGATACCGCTGGGCTCCTTGAGTTTATCCATGAGGACATCGAGGACGGGGCGGTAGAATTCCTCCGCCTGGGCGACGCTCATGCGATGGACCTTGAAGCCGATGATGTAAAGGCCGGTGCGGGAAAAGAGGTCGATGACGCCGCCGGGGCGGGCATTCGGGAAGCGGAAGTTGTCGGGCTTGATGAGGACGAGAGTTTTTTGGACGTTGCCGCCCTGGGGGAACTGGATGGCATCGTCGAGGAGGCCGCCATCGGTGTCTGAGTAGGCGGCCCAGAGGCGGAGATTATCGCGCGCGCTGGCGGCATCGGGCGGGGCGAGGACGGCGGGCTCGAAGTAGGTGACCTTGCCGTTTTTGTCGGCAATGTAATCGCCATAGGTATCGCGGATCGTCTCGCCGCTGGTGCGCTCATTGACGATGTGGCCGACCACGCCGCGGATCTTGGTGACGGCGTCATCGCCGCGGAAGACCAGCAGGAGGACGCGGGGGCGGTAGCCGGCGCCGTCGGGCTGGAATTGCTGGAGGACGTAATCCTTGATGAGCTCCTGCGTGGCGCGGTGGCGGGGCTCGGGATCGGTGACGATGGTGGAGGCGTATTTTTCGGTCAGTTCCCTGCCGGGGGCGAACATGCGGGCGCCGACGATGTCGAGGCCGGTGCGGGAAATCAGTCTCGCAATGATGCCGCCCGTACGCGATTTCCGAATCGAATAGGGGGTCACGATCACGTACGATAATTCCTCTGCCATCACAAAAAAGGTCCGGCAGGTTAAGAGCGACCCCCGGGTGCGTCAAGCGGCATCGGGGCGTGTGGGGCGAGCGGGAAAGGGCTTGCTGAGGGCGCTGACCCATTTGCCTTTCTTCACCACGCGCTGGAAGCGGACGCCGAGGCGCTCGAAGCCGGCAATCGCCTCGCGGGACTGGGAGGTGAGGATGCCGGAAAGGACGAGGCGGCCACCGGGGGCGACGGCGGAGACGATCTTCGGAGCCACTTTGACCAGGAGATCGCTGAAGAGATTTGCGGTGACGAGGTTCCACTGGCGGGTGGGGGTCCATGTGGTGACATCCACACGGGCAGCGGGGACGTGGCGCATGGCATTGAGGCGGGCGTTCTCGCGCACAGCGCGAATGCACGCGGGATCGTAATCCCACGCATCGCAACGGACTGCGCCGATGGCGCGGGCGGCCATGGCGAGAATGCCGGTGCCGGTGCCGAGATCGAGGGCCTCCCATTTGCCAGTAAAAGTGCCGGCGAGGTCGCAGATCATGCGGAGGCAGGTGGCTGTGGTGGCGTGATCGCCGGTGCCGAAGGCCATGGCGGCGGGGACGATGAGGAGGGTGCGACCGGGGTGTTTTTTTGCGGCCTCTTTTGCGGCGCGGGGACTGCGAACGATTACGAGTTGATCGCGAATGACGAGCGGGGGGCCGTCGGCTTGCTGGGCGGGGAGGGCGGACTGACCCTTCAACTCGCGGACCTGGCCGCCGAATGTTTTCAGCACGCGCGCGGCGTCACGCTTGCCGAGGCCGTAAGCCTCGATGCGGATGCGCTTCGAGCCCGGCAGCGAGAAAATGGCGAGCCGGCCGGGGCCGAGAAAACGTAGACGCTCAACCCATGCGTCCTCCCATTTTGCGGAGGCCAGCTTGCTCCAGACCAGCGCCGGCTTTTTCCCATTCGCTGCCAAAGTGGGCGGGTTCTACGACGACTCCGGCAGCACCTTCTTGGCGAGGCGCTGGATGCCATCCTGCGCGTAATTGCTGTTTGGGTAAATCTTCTGGGCCTTGAGAAACCATGCGAGGCTCGAGCCGACCTCGTCTTTTTGCTCCAGCTCCTGCGCCTTGCGGATCGTCAGGACAAACTCCGCGGCCTGGGTGGTCAGATTGGCGCGCATCTCGTTGAGCTTCGAGTCATCGGGGTATTTGTTGAACGTCTTTTCCACGACCTCCCACGCGCCGGCGTAGTCGGATTGCTTCGTCATCTCGTCCGCCTGGATCATTACGGTGTCGATCTCGGCCATCTGGTCGATGACTTTCTTGAGCTGCTCCTGGCGGTCCGGGTACATCGCCACGGCGGCGATGTAGCGCATCTTGTCGTCATAGATGGCGCGGTAATTTTTCTGACTGAGCAATTGATCGAGATCGACGAGCGCCTTCTCCTGCGCGTCGCCCTGGTTGAAAATGAGATCGGCCGCCTTGGTGAGCGCCGGGTTGCGGGGCCAGATTTCCGTGGCGGCGGTAAGCTCGCTTTCGAGCGTCGCCTTGTCGCCGCTGACGGCGGCATTGCGCGCCTTGGCGAGATGGAACGCGCTGATCTGCTTGGCAGTCTCGATTGCGGCGGTCGCCTTGGAGGTGTCGAAATCGGTCGCAGTCGTGGCGAGCAAGGTGACCAGCTTTTCCGCGAGCGTATAATCCTTCACCTCCAATGCGGAGAGGAGCTGATCGCTCTGCTTCTCAAACTGCAACGCCTTGCGCTTCTGCTCGCGCGGGAGGGTGCGGATTTCCGGCAAATATTCGCCCGTGGTAAAGGACTCCGCGAGACGCTTGGAGGCGCTCTCCAGCTCATTTTGGCTTAGCAAATATTGAAACGCCTGGACGCCCTCGCGCACGTCCCGGATCACCTCGTCGGCCATGCTGTCCATCGTGCCGACGGTCGGCGGCATCCCGGTGGAACTCGAAAACATATCCTGTGCTTCCTTCCCCAATTTCAGCCCCGTGTCGCCATCCGTGAACACCGCCCGGTAAAAGCGCGTCCCGATGAGCACATGCTGGAAGCGGCGTTGCAGGAAAAGCTGAACGAGCAGGGCCTGGAACTCGATTTTTGATTGCAGCTCTGAGAGTTCCTTCTTCGCCTGGTTGGTCTTGATCGTGGCCATGATCTCCGTGAGCCGCACGGTGTACTGCTGCATCTCCATGTCGCGCTTCTGGTTCTCGTCCTGCTGCCATTGCGCGGCGTTTGCCTTGTCCTTGGCGCCGGGTCCCTGGTCCATCTGGAGCGCGCTGGCCGCCATCTTCGCATTCCACTCCATCTTCCGCCGGTCCGCCTCGAGCCCGGCGTCCGCCTGGGTGATTTGCGCCTGGTTATCCTGGGTGCGCCACGCGCTGTAAACCGCGTCCGCAATCGACTCGCAGAGGCGCGCATCGATGTCATAAGTGGCGGCCTGCGCGAGGAGCCGGAAGGCCTCGTTGACATGAGCCGGCGTCGCATTGCCCGGGGCCAGGTCATCGAGGATCTGTTTCAAGATCTGCTGGTACGCCAGATCCTGGGCTGTGGTCTCCTCCGGCGCGGCCAGGTATTTCTCAAAGCGCGCCTGGAAGAGCCGGTTGTCCGAGACATGCCAGTTATGGCCATCCCAGGTGAAAATCTCCGTCCCCGGATCGAACATCGGGGCATCGCCGCCGAGGAAAGACCCCTGCTGCTTGGAGGAGTTGCCGCCTTCGCCTCCTCCGCCACCACTGCTCGCGGGAGCCGATTGCGTATTTGTGGCCGGTTGCGCCGCGGGCTGGGCCGCAGGTTGCTGCTGCCCCTGTGGCTGGACCAGGCCGCCCTGGCCGAAAGAGATGGTGAGAGCCGAGCCCCAGAGAGCGCCGGCCAGGAGGGAACGTTTCATACGTGGTAGGCAATATAATTCAACCCGGGCAAATCTCACGCGTTGTATGAATTATTCCCGGGTTAGAGTTTTCGCAGGTCGGAGGCGGAAAGCATCCCCTTGTCCCCGACCTCTATCTTGAAGGTAAAGCGCTGGTCCTTCTGGACATTCACGTGGTCGAACTGGGGCGGGATCAGCACCGGCAGCACGTCGTTCTTGGTCCCATCCGCCACCACGGAGTAGAGCCGCCCCTGCCCGGCGGACCATGCGAGCTGGGTGTCGATGGTGCCGGTGAACTTGTAAACATTCCCGCGCAGGCTGTTGGCATCCTGCAGGTAAGCCGTCACATCGATGGGCGCCAGGGTCCGGTAGGGATCGCTGAGCGCGGTCCAGACATACGCTCCGCCGCCCAGTGCGCCTGCGAGCAGGACCAATGCGACAACGAGCGAGACGGGGTTGGTTCTGGAGCTGGCCCTGCGGGGCATCGGCGCAAAGTACGGCTCCCGTTCTGGCTTTGCAACGAAGTTCCGGAGCCGATCCGCTTACTCCCACCGGCTCTCGCGCGCGCCGTAGTAGGCCAGCACCAGCCCGGCTGCCACATGCGCCAGCAGGACGAGCACGCAAACCGGGTAGGCGGCGAGCGATGTGCCGGAGGTCATCCGGACCACATCGTAAAAGCGGGTGTCGCGCATCGTCGTGAGGTAGCCGGACCAGCCCCAATAGGCGGCGATGAATGGGCGGGTCATCGAACCCAGCACATGCGGCAGGGCGAGGACGGCGCCTGAGAGCGGGAGCTGAAAGCCGACGAGATAGACGCTGACCAGCGAGGCCTGGTCGGCGGTTTTCATCTGGGCGGAAATACCGAGGCACATGCTGGTCATGGCCGCATTGACCAGCACGAGAATCAGCGCCTGCGAAAAGAGATCGCCTGGGAAATGGCAGATCGTATTGACGAAAAGCGCCATCCAGACCGATTGCGCGGTCAGCAGCGCGGCGACGTACACGCCCTTGCTCGCGAGGAATGCGGAGGTTCGCAGCCCGGCGAATTTCTCCTTCTCGAAAATGGCCCGCTGGCCGGCGATCTCCCGGGCGGAATTGTTCGACCCCATGAGCGTCAGCAGCACGACCTGGAACATCACCAGCCCGGAGACGAGCCCGCCGACCTTCACCGCCTGCAACGAGAACGAGGCATCCGCGATCAATTGCTCCACCGCATTCGCGTGGCCGCCGGTGAGATTCGCGATCTGGGGCAGGCCATCCCATGCGAAAATGACCACGAGGCAGGGAAAACCAAACAGGAGCGCCAATTGCAAAAGCAACTGGCCGCGGTCGCGAATGAGCAGGCGCCACTGCCGTGTGAGCAGCACCAGGAACTGCGTCATCCACGTCGGCTCCTCCACCTTGATCTCCAGTTTTTTCTCGCGCGGGAAGACGCTCTCGATTGAGAAATTCTCGTCAATAAGCGCCCCGCGCAGCGGCTCCTCGACCGCGCGCCCGACGGGCGTCACGGCATCCACGAGGCAGGCGTAGTAGGCGGCGCGGTGCTTGCGCCACGACATGGCCCAGTCATCCGGCGGGCGCGTCTCCAGGCAATCGAAGAGATGCTCCGGGCCGGGAATCGTAAAAAAATGGGGCAGCAGATCGGGCGCGCCGTGATAGACGAGCCGGCCTTGATACAACACGGCAACCGTGTCGTGCATCTCCAGGTGGCGGAGGCTGTGCGTGACGGAGAGGACCGTGCGGCCTTGCCCTTCATTCGCCAACCGGCGCATCAGCTTCATGATCTCATCCTCGGACTTCGTATCGAGGCCGCTGGTCACCTCGTCGCAGAGCAATAGCACGGGCTGGGTCGCCATCTCGACAGCCAGCGCCAGCCGCCGCTTCTGCCCGCCGGAGAGCACGGCGGTGCGCCGGCCGGCGATCTCATCCAACCCGGCATCCTTTAATATCTCCATGGCCAGCTTCTTCCGCATCCCTTCCGTCAAGCCCCCGACGCGCAACCGCAGGGCGGTATCCATGCTCTCCTCCACCGTGAGCAGGTCGAAGGAAATGCCAAACTGCGGCACGTAGCCGATCTCATGCGGGTCGAGGTCGCGCTCCGCCGCGAGGTCGCGCCCCTCCCAATGGATCGACCCCTTTGCGGGCTCGAAAATCCCGGCGATGGCCTTGAGCAGCGTGCTCTTGCCGGAGCCGGACGGCCCGACGATGGCGCAGAGATGCCTGCGCGGAAAATGCGCGGAGATGTCCCGCAGCAGCATGAGCGGTTCCCCCTCCGGCGACGCGCCTGCTTGCAGCGAGACTTCCCTTACTTCTAACATGAAGGTTGGGATTCTTGCGGAACTCGATTACCGTTGAAAGTCCGATGAACAGGTTTCTTACACGCCTCGCCTGGTCCCTCCTTGGGCTGATCGTACTCCTTCTCGTGGCGCTGGTGGTCGCGCGAACGCTCTTCACGCGCTACCTGCACAGCGAGGCATTTCGCCAAACGCTCAGCCAGGGGGCCGCGAATGCGCTGCACGCATCGCATGCGGATTTCTCCCCGCTCGATTTTGACACGTCGATGGTCTATGGGGAGAATTTTCGCGCGACGCGCGAGGATGGCGGCGGCTTTTCCTCGCTCAATGCGGACCAGCTCCGCGCGGAATTCGATTGGCATGGGCTCCTTCATCATACGGTGCAGATCGATGAGTTGTCCGTGCAGCGGCTGGAGATCGCCCCGCCCGTCGTGAGCCCCGCCGATGCGACGCTCCCTCCGACGAGCCCCTCCGTGGAAAACGCGGCGCCGCTCACGGCAGCCCACCCCGGCTGGACCGTGGATCTGCGCAAGGCGAGCATCGCGGAGACGAACTGGCATTGGTCCACCGATCCCGCGGGGGGCATCACCGGCTCGTCATTGACGCTGACGCCCGATGGCCACAACGCATGGCTGATCGACGCGCAGGGAGGCAAGGTCCAGCAGACCGGCTGGCCGACGCTGACGCTGGATAGCGCCAGCATGCGCTGGCAGAACCCGACGCTTTATATCAACACCAGCAGCCTGAGCGACGGCGCCGCGCGGATTTCCGTATCGGGGTCCATCGAGACGCGGCAGTCGCTGGATCTCCAGCTCAACGTCGAAAACCTGGACGTGAATCCTTTTCTCACGCCCGATTGGCGGCAGCGGCTGAGCGGGCGCGTCTCCGGCCGGGCCACGGTACAGGGGCCGCTGGGCGTGGCGGATCCCGGGAGCTCGCTGAGCGTCTCCGGGTCGTTTACGCTGCTGGGCGGGCAGCTCACGGCGCTGCCGATCCTGGATGAGATCGGGACATTCACGCACACGGAGCGCTTTCGCACGCTTGAGCTCACGCACGCGACGGCGGATTTCACCCACACGGCCAACCGGCTGGAGATTCGCAACATGATCGTTGAGACCGAGGGGCTGATTCGCGTGGAAGGCTCTTACACCGTGGAGAATGGGGACATCGACGGCACTTTCCAGGTAGGGCTCACCTCGGCCACGCTCCAATGGATTCCCGGGTCACAGGAATCGGTCTTTACGGATAGTCACGATGGATACCATTGGACGCCGATGCGCCTCACTGGGCCGGTGGCCCATCCCACCGATGACCTCACCCCGCGCCTCGTCGCCGCCATGGGCAACAGCGTCCTCCACGACGCCCAGGGCGTGGAAGGGACTGTGAAGAAGGCGGCACAGGGGGCGCTGGACTTGATCCTGCATTAAAACAGGCGCGAATACTGCTGCCTTCCGTTGACACCATCGCAGTCGAAATCTACCGTGCGCATCGCGGTGCAGAACTCTCCTGCAATATCACGTTCTTCCTTCGGCCGGACCCTGCGGATAGCAGGCTGGCTGCTTGGCATCGCTTTCCTTGCGGAGATCGTGGTGGCAGGGATCGCGATGATCAACCGGGCGAAACACAGCCCGCCGATGACCATCCAGGTGCCGCCGCCGGGGCTGATCGCGGATAACAACGCCACGGCGCCCGAGGCCAGGCCGCAGCCGAGCTTCGGCGATCCCTTCGCGAATATCACCTCCGCGACACCCGCGCTGCCTGCGCCCAAGCCGGTCCTGCCGGCCCCGACCCTGCCGCCTGCTCCCGCCGCCACACCGCTGGCCGTGGCCACGCCGGTGCCGCTGCCGACGCCGGTGCAGATGGTGTCGCTTCCCAAGCCAACTCCCGTGCCGGAGAGCCAGGTCACGATGCCGGAGTCGCGTGTGGATGGGTTGATCGCCGAGGCCCGCGCGCTGCGCCAGCGCGGCGATACCAGCACGGCGATCACGCGGCTGCGCGAGGCGCTGGCGATCTCGCCCAAGAACACCGTGGCGATGACTGAGCTGGCCAGCACTTATGAAAAGATGGGCTTGCAGGACAAGGCGCTCGAGCAATGGCGCGCCATCTATGACTTGGGCGACTCGGCCGGCATCTATTACCAGCTCGCCGATGCGAAGTTGAAGGCATTGCAAATCCCGCCACCGAGCGCAGTCGAAAGCCCGGGCACGGACAACGGCTCCGGCGCACCGGCGCCCGATGCCAATGGGTTCCAGCCCGGGTCGTCGCTAGCGCTGGTCAACCTGAGCACCGTCGAGCGCCCGGCCACGCCGGAGGGCTACCAGCGTTTTACCCTGAAGATCCCGGTCAAGCGCCGCTCCGATACCAAGATCAACGTGGGCGGGGTGGTGGTGCAGGTGTTTTTCTACGATCAACTGGGCGACAACAGCATCGTGCGGACGAATTCCAACGTGGCCTACCACTGGGCGACACTGCCGGCCGACTGGCAGCATGACGAGATTGAGATTCTCGATGTCGATTACACGCAGGCGCCGCCTGAGCCGGGCAAGATCGAGGAGGCCCGCCATTACTACGGGTACATCGTGTGCGTGTATTATAATAAGGAGCTTCAGGACCAGGCGGCAGATCCAATCGCGTTGCTAAAGAAGAACCCACCGCCCCTGACCCTGCCGGAAAAGTGATCGCCGAGCCCTCCCCAGCTCATGAAAATACTCGTCGTTGACCGCCCCGAGGAGCGCGCGGGCGTGCTGGCAATCCTGAAGGCCGATCCCGCCAACGAGATCCGGGAAGCCTCAGCCGGCCAGGAAGGGCTCGACCTCGTGGAGGGCAAACACATCGACCTGTTGATCACCGAGGTCTTCCTCGAGCCGATGAACGGGATCACGCTGCGCAACAAGATCGAGAACCGGCATGGCGGCGTACGCACGGTATTTGTAAGCGGGTACGATCTGAACCCTTACAAGGAATATACGGACGGCTACGAAATCGTGGCGAAACCTGCGACGGCAGAGAGCCTGCTCTCCGCGATCCAGCGCGCGCTGGCGTGCGCCCCGGGGGAGGCCACGGGGTTTATCGCCGCTTCGCCCGCAGTTGCACAGCCGCCACCCAAGCCCGCGCCATCTCCACAACCAACGCCGGCGCCGCAACCTGCTCCGCCGGCTGCGCCTGTCAATCCACCACCGGCTCCCGCGCCGGTAAGTGTCGCCCCTGCTCCCGCTGCTATTCCAGCCCCTGCTCCAGCGCCGGCTCCGGTTCCAGTTTCCACGCCGGTTGAAACCAGCCAGCCAGCCAAAACTGCCCA
>Ga0206863_1120_pt1 | contig 25785 bp, 30 predicted proteins | sample Alteio_BWOrgCont_41_FD_152634 | JGI IMG/M metagenome (GOLD analysis project Ga0206863, IMG submission 152634) | Enriched cells from forest soil in Barre Woods Harvard Forest LTER site, Petersham, Massachusetts, United States -... | ecosystem: Environmental > Terrestrial > Soil > Temperate forest >...
CCAATCAATTCAAGGCACAATTTAACAGCCTCCCGGCACTCTTTGTAATCAATATTTCCATCCTTTTTTGCATCTAGGCCTGCAGCCAACACAGAATAAACTCTTTCTATTGTGATATTAGCTTTCTTGAAATTATCAGCAATGACTTGTTCCAGAGTCTTTTGGACCTCCGGCTGTTTCATTTTATCTTGGATGGCTTGGCGACTAACGCCTAACTCCCGCGCAACAGCAGCTTGATTGAAATCTTTATTTTGTAAAGTTTTGACAAGTTTTGCGGCTCGTGCTTTTGTTACCGCAGGTGTAAGTTTTGGCATAGAATTACCTCCAATTTAAACATAGTGACCAATGAAATCTTTCCTTCCCTAAGCCCTAAACCAGATTTACAATCTTCCCCTTAAAAATTTCTAAAGCGTCCCTGACTACTGATGGCAGTAAACTTAATATTAAAAGACGTTTTACCAGTTCTGAACGCTTTTCTTCCGGCAATTTGTCCCATCGTAATTTAAAATCTTGTTTAAGAACGCCATCTGTGGGCCCAATCGTCTCATACAACTTGACTAGTTCATCAAGCTCATCATGTCTCTCAACAGGCTGGATTATCTGACGGGCCAATTTGAAACGCCTGATACTATCCATTAAATTATTCATCTTCACCACCCCTCAAATAATTTGAGACTTTAAGCCATTTCAACATAACTAAATATGAAATAAGTAGTTACGCTGTCTCAAAATCTGCCTTAAATTTAATTTAAGCCATCCTCATAAATTAAGGCGTTATAACATGCTAAAAAATAAAGGGAAATACTGCTGTCTGCCTTAATGCCTTAAAATAATTTGATACCAAATAAGAAAGAAACTTCACGTATACCATCATCAAATCTTGAACCGTTCGCATAGATCGCTAAACTCCTTGACGTTCATTGTATAAATTCGTTTCTTTTCACCTTCAACACGTTTCTGATCTGAAGCCACCTTGACCCTTTTAAGCCTGCGGGTAAGTGCCTGCGTCTTTTCGATCCAGTCGAAATCCTCGGTTTTCTTGAAATACTCAAGCACCCGATCAGCCTCGAATGTACGAAAATCGCCATCTTCGCTTAATGGTGTAACCTCATCCAACATAGCTTTAAGGACAGTAAGGATTTTATAGGTTTCGTTCTGCGAAACGCTGTCTGATTGTTTCTCTTCAAGAGATTGCTTGCTCAGAGCTTCCATTTTGCCTGTCAAATTTAGGCTACTGGCCTGAGAGTCGATCACATTAGCCAATAAAAATATCGGCTCCCATATATCAAGCTCCCGATTATTAAGATGCCCAAGCCCTTCGATACCATCCGGGCCCTCTTTGTGATAATACTCCGCCAAGTCCTTACCATAGGTGAGGGCAAAAACGTAAAGGTCATCCCGGATGTCCCGCTGACGATCCAATATTTCCGGCGTTCCTTTATATCGTTGTGTCATTTCATCATCTTTTTTGCGTAATAGAGGAATGCGGACAGTGCGATCCTGCAAGACGTCGTCAATTTCGCTGATACCAGCAAACATCTTGGGTGAATAGGCGCTGTACGCTTTGACCACAAAACCACCCTGACCAGTAGACTCCGAACGCTTGACTACCCCTGCCTTGTTAAAGCCAGAATTGAGAAGACTAATTAAAGATCCGTAAGTGTCCTTGTCCCTCTTGCGTAACTGCTCAACCTCATCAATAAACATCGTTATAAGGTTATTTGAAATATCACGGAAGATGACTGATTCTGTGGGATTGGTGATGAGCTCACCGTTGAAGGCAATGGCTGACAAGACCTCCATCAATAGCGTCTTACCAGATGCTTTCTCAGCGTTCAGCCATACATAAGGATAATAACGAAAAATCATAAAGACATACGTTCCCATCACCCACAGGCTGATATAGCTCAAATACGATTCGTCAGGAAAGCGAATAAATAGCCTCACATAGCTGAGAATTTTCTCATATAGACCGGAGATGCTTACTTCATACTTGCTATCCAGAAAGGCAGTAACACCTTTTGCTGAAAAACGGGACGTGTCCACAGTGCTATGCTTAATGACAAAACCTTCCTGCGAGGCTTCTTCCAAAGGGAATAAACGCCTGTCTGATGTAACCAGGCAGGGCGTATCCTTTACCTTGACCATAAAAACCATCATGCCATCCGTATAATCCTGTGCCGGATGGATCGTCATATTGCCCTGCTCATCATGCAATATTTCGATAAGATCAGCTTGACTTAAAGACTTCCGTGCTTCATTCTCTTTTGGTTCTTTGCGGTAACATCTCAAAACCTTTTCATAACTTTTAAGATCATCGTTTGTGAAATTGAAATGATCCTTGATCGTGTGCTTTAATAGAGCATCCCCTTGTGCGATATTTAAAATGGCTATTTCTTTTAGGAAGGAATCTAGCAAAGCAGGAATCTTAACCGGCATAGTGTCTGCTGGTATCGCTTTTATTCTTGCCTCAAGATCGGTTACTTTATCTTCGGAGAGAATTGTCTCGGCCTGATTTTGTGACTTTATCTTTACATCCAAACCGTAACTGTCCTTAGCGAGGCGTAAGGTATTAATGAATTTATCCCCTCTTAATCTCCCTGCCACCGCTTCATTGCATTGAATAACGCCTTCTAATACCGCAATTAATGTCAGCGCACCTCCACCCGTGCTACATCTGAAACAATGCCAGACATTCTTCTCTGGATGAACCACAAAGTTATTGTTGTTCGTTGATCCATGCACCGGATGACCACAAATGAGCTGACCTCCAACATGGTGAAGCTGAATGCCTTTCTTATTAAGTACGTCAACGACATTTATATTCTCAATCTCTATTTCGGCGTCTATTTGCGGAGGATCAATCTGAATATATTCGACCAATTCGGAATAAATCTGCTCCCGGCTTACTTCTACAATATCAACATCGTTAACAACATCATATAAATTACCGCTGTCAGGATGCACACTACCTGGGCCAACCACCTGTGATCCTTTAGAAATGATTTCTCCATAATGACCACCTTCCTTCTTTAGAACAATTTTCTTTTCAATGTCCGAAAAATAATAAAAATGAAAACCTCGCCGTGATTTAACGGTAAATGTGCCTGGCAAACAACTTTTTATCAGGACAGTTAGCTCTTCCGTATCCGCATCAATAATAATAAGGCCCCCGTGGCCCCCCAAAACCCCATAATTCCCTCCCTGATCAATCCATGCCTGAATTTCATTAAAAGAATGGGGATTACTCTGCCAATTTTGTTCAAATGGAATCTTTGTCTGGGGCTTTAACCTTACAAAACCAAAACCATCTTTCCGTAACTGCTGAGGTATTATGTTTTTTACAATTTCCATATCAATAATGTCCTTTCTTACGTGTTAAAAACCATTGTCTTTAAATCCTGAATGGCGTTCTTAAATGCCGTTATGCTAACCATGCCGTCATTAAAAAAATCCCTTATAAGCTGTTGTCGGTCATCTCGATCCTCAAAAATGAATACAAATTTATCCCCGACCCTGTACTTATCTTGGAACTTTAATCCTTTCGCTTTAAGATATGCCGAAAGGTAAAGATCACTCGTTCTGTATGTCCTCATTGTTTGAACCACCATTTTCGCAATTTCCATTTAATGCCTGCTTTGCCATAAAATCTCGAGAAATGATCCTCGCCAAAATTAGAAGACCTTCCTCTACGTGTTCATCAGCTGTTAATCCATCACTGCATCCGCTTGGCATCAATCTAACCCTTCAATATAAAAATCTCATCAAATCCGCTTTCATCCATTTTAAATTCTGCCAAGATCCTTACTCTTAAAGATGGAGAGGGATTCCGAATACCTAACATAAGCTGTGACATGTAACTACTGCTTACGCCCAATCTCATGGCGAAACAATTCTGTGACATATTTTTCTTTGCTAATATTTTTCTTATTCGATTACTTCGGATAGCTACTTTCATTCCTTTTACTCCTTTCTTACAAAAGTTATGCATGTGTTTATTCTATTGTTAATTTTTGGAAAGTCAATATTAAATCATCACTAAAGCAAAAATAGTGCTTGCAATAGTTTATCAAGTCTGATATGATTTCTATCAAAAGGGAGGAGAACATGGTAACTGAATTCGGAGAATATTTAAAAAAACTACGCAATGATCGAAAACTTACGCTTCGTAATGTGGAAGAACAAGTTCACATATCCAATGCTTATCTCTCCCAAATTGAACGAGGAAAACGAGGCATTCCAACTCAAAAAACTTTAACTAAACTGGCAAAAGTCTACGGCGTTCCAGTTTCTGACCTAACTAATAAGGCACAGGAAGAAATAAATAAAGCTGTGTATGCCGTACAACAGATCGCACAAGCAAGGGGTGAATCTGATATACCGGCACCTGACACAGAATTTATTTGCAGAGCTTATGAAAATTTATCTAACGCAAATAAACTAGCGCTTATGAGCTACCTGCAATATCTTAAAAATGATGAAATAGGAAAGTTGTTTAATTTAAAGGAATCTCAATAAATGAAGGTCGCATTATACGCAAGAGTTTCCTCTGAAAAACAGGCCGAAAAAGATTTATCGCTCCCTGCTCAATTAAAAGCCCTTCGGGAATACGCCATCAAGAGGGATTGGATCATTGTCCAAGAGTATGTTGACGAGGCAGAAAGCGCCCGTTCAGCTAACCGACCTCAATTCCAAGAGATGATCGCTACAACCAAACAGAAAGATTCGCCCTTTGAAACGATTCTTGTTTGGAAGCTTAATCGCTTCGCACGCAATCGGGAAGATTCTATCCTATACAAATCTCTCCTCCGCAAAAGGGGCATTCAAGTCATTTCTATCAATGAAAAGTTTGAAGACAATGCCACCGGAAAACTGATGGAAGCAATTATCGAATCTATGGATGAGTTTTATTCTGCTAACCTTGCTCAAGACACTGTCCGAGGGATGAAAGAAAATGCCAGTCGAGGATTTTGGAATGGTGGTTGTGTCCCTTATGGTTATGAAATTGAAAAAACTATTGTGGGAAAAAATTCCAAAAACAAGCTCAAACTTATTCCCCACGAAGCAGAAGTAATAAAACGAGTTTTTAATCTGTGCCTCAAAGGATATGGTCTTAAAGAAATCAGCAAAACCTTGAACAACGATGGTGTTTTTAGAAAATCCGGTAAGCCTTGGAATATTTCTAATATTGCTTACATGTTAAAGAATGAAACATACCTGGGAATTGTTGTGTGGCGTGACCATAAAAACAGAAACTCCATAATCAAAACGCCTGAAGCCCATCCTTCAATCATTTCAAAGGATCAATATGAAAAAGTCCAATCTTTGCTCCAACAAAGAACCCGGTTTGTCACCCATCCCAGGGCTCTTGCTTCAGATCACCTATTAAGCACTTTCCTAAAATGCAAAAAATGTGGTTATTCAATGTCTGCTTGTGGAGCCAAATCCGGACAATATCATTACTACACCTGCTTCAAGTATATAAAGATGGGACCTGGCCATTGTTCACAACGTCTCATAAATGCCAAGAAATTGGAATCTTTTATCATCAAAACATTACAACAGAGAGTATTAACGGAAGAGAACCTCAAAAAATTACTCTTGATGGTCAATAAAGAAATTGAGATCGAGGATAAAGACTCTTGGAAACAAATCGAAATACTGAGAGGACTCCTTGAAGACAAACTGGAACGACGGAGAAAGCTTTATCAGGTTATCGAAACCAGCAAGCTTGATCTGTGCGATGTTGCCCCTCGAGTTAAGGAATTAAACGAAGAAATTGAGACAATAAATCTCAAAATCAATAAACTGGAAATGGATAAGATAAATAACCGAAAAATCATAATGAGTGAAGAAGATTTGAAACCGTATGTCCAAGATTTGCGGGAAACCCTTCTAAAAGGCTCTATAACCGAGCGTAAAGGCTTCCTGAGGACGTTCATTAAACAAATAACGATTGACTACCCCCACCTTGAAATTGTGTACACTATCCCCCTCCCCGATCCCAATAAGAAAACCCCCTCAAACGAGGAGGTTCTTTCTATGGCACAGTTTGGTAGCCCCAACCGGATTATACATACCTCTCGTCGGTAACAATTCATTTCACCACTAAATTCACCACTAATCAACTCTCTCCTCGTCATTTATTAAAATATTTTACTACTGTCCAGAACCTTCTTAACCCCCTCTCCTGTTGCATGGGTGTATATCTGAAACGACCCAATGTCTTTGTGTCCTGTAATGGCCATGATGTCTCTTTCAGGCAATCCCTCTTTTTTAGCATGCGTACAAAACATATGCCTAAAATCATGCGGAGTTAGTCTAATTTTGAGAACTTTTTCTGACGTCTCCGAAATATAATTCGAGTAATTGTTGGAATGAACCTTGTTACCCTTTCGATTCGGGAACAACCACTCATAACCTCTACTTAGTTGGTAATACTCATTTAATACATCGGTTATATCATTACCAAAATTTCTTAAAACAAAGGGTTCTTTGTTCTTAGTATTTTGCGGCTGGCAAACAATTTCAACTGGCTTTACTCCAATGAATTTAATATCTGTCCGCTTTAAAGAAATCACCTGTTCTCTGCGCCAACCAAGTCGCATAATAAAAAAAGTAATCCCATATAAGTCTGGTCGGTCTTCCTTGATATACTTCAAAAATTCCCTTTTCTGGTCTATTGTGATTTCCTTATAGACCTTTAATTCCCTTTTTGGTTTAGCGAACTTGGCTAAAACATTCGCGCATATCCGTTCTTCACAGCAACCAATAGCCACCATCTTCCTGAATATTGACTTAATTTTGGTCAATTCATCTCTCCAACCATTTTCTCTCTTTTTATCGACGACGATGAATTGTTTATACCTTTCAATAATCTGTTGATTAAGCTCGTTAATGCTTTTGACGTGCGGATAATGCAATGGTAAAAATTCTTCAAATAGTGTATGAAATTTTCCCATCAAATTGATTATCGTCTTAGGACTATCTTTGTCTGCCTGACACTTAAGTTTTAGTCGTTCTTTAAGTTCAGGAAATGAAAACTCCTGTGTCTGATATTTAGGTTTTTCACCCATAAGCTGGGCACGTTTAATAAAGGCCTCTTTTTCAGAAGTAGCTTCTACCCGAAGATATTTCTTTTTAGCCCCAGGAAAGGGGTAATAACTCACCTCATAAGTTATCCCCTTTTTCCCGTTACAAATTCTGACACCCAAGTATCTACTTTTTTTATATTGCTTACTTTTAGACACAGACCACCGCCCTTGCCTGATACCACCCCCAAAACTCACCCTTGAAAGCAAAAAGATATTTTCCCTGTTTAAATACTGGGATACCTGAAAGCCTACGCCATTTTTTTGTATAAAGTGTGTTTCCTTTAATGTGCAAAATTTCGCATATTTGCTCTGCCGTTAAAATCTCTGTTGCTGATGTAATCATTTTCCATCCTCCTGATCTTGACTTGACAACCAAGAGTCTTTATGGTCAAATAAAAAAGCTGATAGACGCATAAAAGCGCTCTTGAGGTTATTCATCCAGCCCTACCGCAAGCCAGCCCTCGAAAAGTTAGCTTACGGTTAGGGCTTTTTTCTTAAAACTTTCGTTAAATGTTACGGCATCAATTTCCAGTAAATACCTGCCTGTTAATACCAAGTTCTTCATTCCATTGTTTTTTGAAAATATTGAAGACCTTTAAGCCGTTGCCACCTGGCATTTGCAAACTTCTTCAAAGCATTTTCTTTAATTAACCAACCCTGTTTGTTGAAATCATCTTTATTTAACTGGAAGCTACAAACATCGGCCTCTTCGTCTTTGAGAGTTTGTACCGATTTATTCTTTCTGCTAATACGATACGGGTCAAATAACTTTGCGATGTCTTTGATCTGAGAAGCTCTCTCGTTAATATCCTCTTGCCAGACGACCCTCTTGCCTCTCGTTTCTCCTATTGGCAATTCAAAATTATCGAGATCTAAAAACGCATCAACCCTGCCGTCATATTTTTGAACTTGAATCTTAATAGTTATATTAGGATACATTTACACCCTCCGGTTTTTTGTTTAACACTGGTTAATTTTCGTTCTGTTAAATCACAGCATTTGATTCAAGAACACAAAGTCGTTGATTAGGTCTTTCATAAATACTTAACCTATTAACTCTTTTATTCACTTCAACAACCTCACTTTTTCTAATCAAAAATTCTGGAATATCTGCTAAGGGAAAATTTACCAATTCACGACCTTCTTTATACAAGAAACGTTTTCCTGAAATATAAATTGAAGGCGGTAATAACATGATTCCTCTCTTCAACACTTTGAGGCCCTTTTTAAATCCATCAGGAATAAAGAAATTGGGATAATATTTAAAGAAATATAGCCTCACGCCCATAAGACTTTCTGCTTGCGGAGTTTCTTCTAAAAAATCACATTCCTTAATAAGAGATTTCAAAGACACCAACCCTCCCTCTTGAGGGGTTACTCGTAAAGCACAAATTTTGTTTTCAGGCCCAAGAGCGAGTCCAATATTTGCATCCGGGAGCCTACCCCATATTAGCCTGACAACTTCAGGATCGTTTGTAAATCCTACAGGGCGTTGACCAGCTAGGGGTGTAACGAAAAAACCTGCTTCTACTAATTTTAAAGCTTCGTTTACATTAAATTCTTTCATCTTTTCTCTCCTTATGTTTTTATTGACAGTTTAGGAGTTTTTATGAGACAATAAAAATGCCTTAAAAGAGCATAAAAACTCCAAGAGGTTTATTACCTTAGCCCTTCCAGCCGCCCGCAAAGTCGTTGGTTGGGCTTTTTATTTATCTACTTCTACGAAACTACAGTTACTTCAAGATTGTTCTCTATATTCACCTCCTTGATTAAAGAAGACTGCTTATAAGGAATAAATTTAACGTAACCACTGCAAATCACGCAGTCGCCCCTTACTTGCACTCTTCCGTCTCTAATTTCTACCAATGACTCATTAAGGTAAACATTTTTATTGCATCTTCTACAAAATCCTCCCGCTTTCCGTTTCTTTATACTGTTGCGCTTTGACATTTGTTTTTCCATAAATCCTCATGTTCAAATATGACATGTTTAAACACTGTGTAATATTTAATAAAAAAAATTAGAGGTCAAACATTTTTAGGGACAATTTTACTTAAATCTATTCCGCTTAATTTTGTTAATAATCGTTCTACATGAAAAAAAGCTTCTCTCTGTCTTACTATACGATTCATAACATCCATTGCAATTGGATGTTGTGGACCTATTTCACCTATATAGGGCCATTCGTCCTTAATTTCATCCAAACTATACCCCATATTCCTAAGAACAGAAATTAAGTTAAAATATTCTACGTCTTCTAATGAATAGCTTCTTTTTTCTCCTTTGGCTCTAACACCTTCTTTTGTTTTGTCAGCAGATAGGATATAATTATCCCACTTACGGATCACCCCAGCAGAAACCTTATGTGCAAATTGCTCACTAAGTATTTTAGCTACTTTAGCTGGCTTGTAACGATTAACCATTCGTTCTTTAACTTCTTTTGAACTTGGAGGAGCAAAATAATCTGTCATAATTTCTTTCGATCAATTGACTTGTATTGCACAACATTTAAGTATGCTATATTACAACACAGATAGGCATTAATTGTCAAGATATTTTTTTAGAAATCTTTCGCTTATTGTTTTTTCAGTCATACTAAACTAATTTCCCGTCGACATGTTCTTATTTCTTCGTTTTCCAAGTCGTCGCTCCTCCTTACTTCTACCAGCATACCTCAAGCGATATCCTGAAACGCTTCTTTTGTTTTTATCTTTAGACCCTGTTCTCCGACCTAATTGTTTCCCTTCTCTTCGAGCACGAGCAAGCCCTGCACGAACTCGCTCAACGATGATTTCTCGTTCCAGCTGGGAAAAAACCGAAAGAAGAGACCAGAAAGCTCTCGCAGTTGGTGAATCATCAGCGGTATTGATATTATCCGAGATTGATATTAACTGAATTCTTCTATTACGCAGTTCCTCGAATATTTGCAATAAATGTCCTAATGACCGCCCCAACCGATCCAAACGATAAACAATGATCGAAGTAAATTCTCCTGCTCGCATATCTTTAAGCATTAAATCAAACATAGGCCGCGACGTTGTGCTTCCAGAGACGCCTTCGTCTGAATATTCCCGATAAATCTGAAAATTATGATATTTGCAATAATCCATTACCGGTTGCCTCTGGGTATTTATTGTTTGCTCTTTTGTACTTACACGTAAATAGATCGCAACTCTGTCCATTTCATCCTCCTGTTATTTTACAATTGTTTCTTTATTACGTCCGCTAAAGTATGTTCACCAAAATATAGATCACGCTCAATACCTAATCCTAAAGGGCCTTTGAACTCCTCCATCTCATCAAGGCTAAAATTTCCAAGCTCTGATTCAAAACCTCGAACAAGTCCAAAGAAAATCCTTCTTACTGGATCATATTCAGTGGCATACCAAGTCCATGACCCGCAAGGATCAAAAAATTTAGCGATGACTTTAACTTCTTCTGGCTTCATATTCTCAGTCGCATATAACTTTGGAAACTTTTGTTCCAATTCTTTAGTCATTAAATCCATTTTAGCCCTCCTAAAAAATAAATACAATTCTTCCGATATCAATTGCTCAATAGTATATATTCTCCGACGATAAAGTGCACTTTCTTTGGTGGCCTTTCTCCTATGAAGAACCTATAATTATAGTAAGAAAGGAAAAACATATGCCAATCGGAAATGTAATTCCACGAAGGGGTCAAGGGATTATTGTCTACAATGAAAAGAATCAGCAAATGTTTACCTTATCCAGCGGTGATGAACCTAATTATGGTTTACGAGGATATACAAGTGGTACTGTTAACATTCAACGGCAACGCTTAATTTATACATATAATGAAAAAGGACGTCATGTTGGAACCACTTCCAGTGGTTAACTCTTAAACAGGTAGGCGTTTCATTCATGATCCCTTTAAAAAGAGTGTCCCTTATAATGCTAGAAAATTGGTGTGCTATGGAAGATGTCTGCGATTATCTTGATCGTAAAGGAGCTCTCAAAAAGAGTGTTTCAAAAGAAGGATTCGATTTTTTGGCACAAAAGTATTACGTTAGACTAAAAAGAAGGATTATTTATTGCGAAAATATAGAACCAAAAGATGAATTTGTTTTTTATACATTGGCACAGCTTTATGACAGGGTTGATGTCGATGGGCCTAAAGAAAATCGCTATAAGCGTAAGGCCAGATATTATGCAATCAGAGCAATAAGGAAAAATAGAAGATATTCACGGGCATGGGCTTTACTTGCTGATATTTACTCATGGCTATCCCTCATAGGCAGTGAGAAAGGAAGCGACAGGTATATTTCGATTTACTTTGCCGAAAAATCAATTACTTGTATCAAGAAGGCGGTAAAGTACAATCCTGAAAATACAAAATACCGCGAAGATTTGAAGGGGTATTATCATTTGAGAAATGAAGAGTATAAATGTTAATCCATAAAATCTAAAAAGAAAATGGCTATGACAGATTTATTTGCACCACCTACTCCAGAAGAATTGTTGGATAGAAAGATTATAAACGTTGAGGTTCTTTTAAATAGATTTCAAGAACAATTAGAATATGCAGCAACTCTTGATCCAAGAACATTTTCTTTACAGAAAGCGGAATGGATAAAGGCAGACTTAGAAGATATTGCTACCCGGATAAATGACCTTAAAGAACAATATTCCAAAAAAATCGAATAGAGCAATAAAACTACCCCTGCTATTGAAGCAGTTAATAGAAAAGAAATTTATGGAAGGTTCAAAAATTTTAAAAGATTCACAGATCATTATTTTAGGTGTTTGCATTGCCGGAGCAACCATTGTGGCCAGCCTTATTTTGTCTGGTGGATTTTTAAAGATAATGAAATTCTGGCAACATACAATAACCGTTAAAGGATCAGCTCAGGAAATCATCAAAAGTGACTATATAGTTTGGGATTGTACTTTTACAAGACGAGAAGCGAGCCTACAGATAGCTTATAAGGAATTAAAAGGAGATTTGGGAAATATTTTAGCTTATATGACTTCAAAAGAAGTGAATAAAAATGATGAGCATATCAACCAAATTGATACAAAGAGGGTTTATCAAAAAGATAACGACGGTAATGATACCAGTGTCATTAGTGGCTATGAATTAAGTCAAAGCATTGAAATACGTTCCAAAGACATTGATAAAATTGATGCTCTCGCTCACCAATCCACAGAATTAATAGACCAAGGAATAAACTTTGAATCAGTAACCCCTAATTACTTTTATAATAATATTGATGCTTTAAAAGTTGAATTATTAGCTAAAGCAACTGAAAATGCAAAATCAAGAGCAGAGAGTATAGTAAATTCCGTAGGAAATAAAATTGGTTCCCTTCAATCCGCTAAAATGGGAGTATTTCAAATCACGCCAATTACGTCTACACAAGTTTCTGATTATGGGGAAGATGATACCAATTCTTTAGAAAAAAAAGTGATGGTTGTGGTAAATGCCTCATTTGCGATTGAATAATTATAAAAAGGAGTGTTATGCAAAAGCAAACTGTTTATAAAATTAGGATGCCAGCATGCCCCTGTTGTGGCTGGGATGGTAAATGGATTCATTATGATGGATGTGTAGGATACGAATCTCTTGTCTGTCCAAAATGTCGTTTAGATATTAATGATGTTAAAATCGAAGTGAAAAAAGATTGTTTTTAAATTTTAAAAGTAATACATAATTACCAATCTTTCTTGAATAAGATTCCGCTCTACAGTAGAATAAATTATATGAAAAAAGAAGAATCTAACTTGTCATTCCATTCAGAACTTAAAATTTCTCGGGAATTTTCTCCTGATTCGAATGTTGTTTTATTTCATGGTGATAGATTAGACTTAATGAAGTCTATCCCTGATCAATCTGTTAAGTTAGTTGTAACTTCTCCTCCTTATAATATCGGTAAAGAATACGAAAAAAGAAAAGACCTCAATCTGTATCTTGGTGAACAAGAGGATACTATGCGGGAAGCTGTTAGAATTTTGACAGATGATGGCAGTATTTGTTGGCAGGTTGGTAATCACATTGCTAAAGATGGAGAAGTGTTTCCTTTAGATGCTTTGATTTACGCAATAGGTAAGAGATTAGGATTAAAACTAAGAAATCGAATCATTTGGCATTTTGGTCACGGGCTACATTGTACTAAAAGATTTTCTGGACGGCACGAAACCATTGTGTGGTTTACCAAGTCAGACGAGTATACTTTTAATTTAGATCCAATCAGAGTACCACAAAAATATCCTGGGAAAAGAAATTATAAGAAAGATGAAAATCACGGAAAACTATCTGGTAATCCATTAGGAAAAAACCCCTCCGATGTTTGGGATATACCTAATGTAAAAAGCAACCATCCTGAAAAAGTAGATCATCCTTGTCAATTTCCCATTGAATTAATAGAACGGTTAGTTCTTTCTTTAACGAATAAAGGAGATGCTGTTTTAGACCCATTTATGGGTGTTGGCAGCGCCTTATGTGCAGCAGTTCTTCACGAAAGAAAAGCATTCGGCTCAGATATTCAAAAGAATTATTTAGATAGTGCTGAAGAAAGAATAAAAATGGCAGCAGATGGAACACTTCAACGTCGTCTGATGGGAACTCCTGTGTACAGCAGTAATGATGTATCGTCTAAATTAACCCAACTACCAGAAGAATTTGCTCAGGCAAGATTAGAACTATTCGGACTTCGGGCCGGGAGCTGAGCCATTATTCTCTCTTAATTTAATTTCTGATGGGTTATTAATAAAGATTTCCCGTCGCTTAATAGTTCTAGCCAACTCATCATCAGTTAGATCAATCCCAATAACGAAGACAGGGATATCAATATTACTTTCACCACGGTACTGGAAATCAACCATAATCTGTTCGAAAGCTGATACCCCTGTGGACATTTGTTTTTGTAATTTTGCCATGGGAACAATTTCAATGCCACAATCAATTTTTCCCAAGTTTTTGAAGATAACCATCTTACCAAAAATGTCATAGCCCATAAAGGCATACTTGCCGAACTGTATTTCTAATCCAACTCTATTTTTAATACCATCCATTTCTCGATATCTACCCTTCCCAAAGTAATGCCTTGGCTCTTTATACTTCTTTTTACTTTTTGGGGAAGCTTTTTCTGTCCAGCCCCCTATAAATAATTCTTCCTTTAGATGATCATTCATTTCTGCAGGATGAAAAAGTAATTTGCCATGCATAGTTTTTTCTTTACTTTTTTTGGTAAGGCAAGAAACGGCATCGAGGTTCTCGACAGCTCGAATCACTTCTTGTAGTTCCATAGGGTGGTTCACTTTCAGGAACTCTTCACCACCTTTAAAGGAGTATATTTTTTCTATTTTCATAAATTAAATTTCTCAATTTCTTAAAAGTATATCGTGTTTTATAACTGTTGTCATTAAGATATCATTATTGCTAAATTAAAGGATTCAAAAATAACATACCGTGTTGTTTAATGAAGTTTAGATATCCTGCATCTTCCTAATTTAGAAGATATAATTCTAAAATAACATCCTTTTGCAATACCTGTCCTTGAATATCTCTCCCCTCGATGGGTCCATGCACCCTTTACCTTATTTCCTGTGCGTTCCTTTAATCCGATAAGACGTAGAGGAACTGTAAGCACTTTGTATTTGAATAACTCATTAAGTTGGCGAACAGCTTGTTCATAATAGAGGGTACTGTTTGAAGCTGGAAACATGTGACATTTAGTAATTAAAATTATTAAAGCAGCTTTTCTTTCAAGAATACCCATTTTAGATTTAATAAAAAGTTCAGATCGAACTGTGTTATTTAATAAAAAAGGGTAGTTAGAAAATTGGACTTCTAGAATAATTCCTGGTTTAACGAAATCAATACCTGTTCCTAAAAATTTAAAATCTCCTGGAATTGCAAATTTAGAAGTCCACCCTTTTTTGGTAAGGCTATCTTTTAAAAACTTATTAGTTCCTACGGGGTCAAATATAGGGTTTCCAATAATTCCATCTTGATCTGAAGGCTTTAAATGGAGAGGAAGGTTAAGAATAGTTTTTTCAACTTCTGACCATTCTCTCTGATAGGAAGATTTGATTATTTTTTCTGAACGATTGTAATCTGTAAATTTAAATTGCATGGGGCGGCGCTCTTAATTTTTAAATATCTTAGCACACTTGTAAAATGCCGCCATTGTTTAAAACTTAAGAGGTTTGTCATCTTCTAAAATTATTTTAATTTTAATAATTTCCAAAGCGGTATCCCAAACCCTTTAGCCAATTTTTCTAAAGTCACCACACTTGCTACTTTTGGATTTTTACCTTCCAAGTTTTGAAGGTATTTTGTACTGATACCCGATTTTTCAGCTAATGCCTCTTGGGTCAGGTTGTATTTGATCCTTAAACACCTAATTTGCTTACCTAATTGAAGACAAATATTGTTTGGCATATGCTTTATATTGCCAATAAAATAAACATTAACAACCATCTACAGATGGTGTATAATCCTCAAAATTTTAAGCTATGACATGAAAGGAGCTAAAGTATGAAAAGTCTTGTCGTTGGATGTTTTGTTTTTTGTTTATCAAATGTGGCATATGCTGGTCTATTTGATAGTGTGGTTTCTCAGGTACAGCAAGTAACTCAGACAACCCAACAACAAACTGCCAAACAACAAGCAGAACAACAGCAAGCTGCCCAACAAGCGCAACAGCAACAGGCTACACAGCAGCAACCTGCTCAACAACAGGCAACCCAACAACAAGCCACTCAACAACAAACGACACAGTCTCCTCAACCATGGCAACAAATACAGTCCACGCCCCCTCCTTCCCCAGAACAACCAGTTATCGCAGCCCAATATGCTGATTTTAAGTGGGGAATGACTATGTCAGATGCAAAAATGCTATTGCTATCAAAGGCTAAGATTGGCAAGTCTGATGATTCTGCGGAAACGTGTCTTGCTCCAATGACTGGTGCTCCTGATTACGCAAATTGTTATGCCATGACATTTCCAGATAGTCTTTTTGACACAAATGTGACTGTGCACCTTTTATTTACTCTAAACAGTAAGAAACTTTACAGCGTCCAAATAGGCGAACTGCCTGTTGGAAATCTAACTGACGGAACACTTCTTAAAAAATTAGACCAAAAATATGGGCAGCATGATCAAGAAGGAAGCAATTTTCTTTGGGGAAATGATAAAAAAGGAGATTCGGTTTTAATTTCAGTTGAAGATGTTTCCTATTCCATATTTTATTATGATGCGGACATGGTAGCACTTGCACAACAAGAAAGTACAAATGCAAAACAAGCAGTAACAAATGAAGGTATGTCCAAGCTGTAAAGATAGTGATTGAAAAACCTTAATGCCAGATCGATAGCCATTTAATTTGAACCAAATAAACTACTGTTTATTTGCTTTTAAATTTCTCCCTATTCTCTATTGAAAAATTGGTGAAAAACACATACAGGTTTATTTGGTAATATCTCTTGAGAACCCTTCTAAAACTATGTAGAAACTGTGTAGGATTAGGGATATGTGGAGAAAACCAATGAAAATGTATACTCTATCGGTTCAACAGTAGAATGCAGTAAATCAAGTCTTACGGGAATACGGGCTTGAAGCTGGACAGTTAAGGTTAGATATTAATAAAGAATTTAATTATTAACAATTTCAATTTGTAATTTTAAAACACAATCTTTAACTTCATCTAATTTAATTTCTATTTCTTGAAGTCTTTCGCGACTATAAATTACTTTTCCGTCTGTACAAACCAACGGTATTTCTTCTGATGAAGAAATACTAATTGGTATGTTCGTCATTAACACTCTTAGTTCTTTATGAAGATTCTGAAATTTATTTCTAAAATCTTGATTCTTAATCTTGGTTAGAGTTAAAACCTTACTTATTCTCTCTGACATCATAAAAATCTTTTTTAAACGAAAAGTGATCTCACCATATTTTTGTCCTGAAATACTAATAAATTCAGCAATTTCATGAACATATTCATCTAAGTCTTTAGCTCTACTTAAAGCCAAGTCTCTTTTTATCTTAAAACTGTCTTTCTGACTTTCCAATATTGAAGAAACATAAACTGCAACAAATACCGTACACAAAATTGAAACACCCTCAAGTGGATCCATGGATACAGCAAAACTGCACGGAATCGTTACTATCTTTCCGATAAGAATTCCAATCACAAGGGTGATGAACACTAAAATAAAAAATATGATCTTACTTCTGTCCACTAGCATCACCTATGTATTGCAAAACTTCTTCTATCAAATAAGATTCTTCCTGTGATTTAAATTTTAGTATTCTCTTTAAATCAGAACAACTATATTTATCCTGACGAATTAACCCTCCAAAAGCTTCTTCAAGGAAAGAAGTACCGTAACCAGCCGTACCGTCTAAATCAACTAAAAGTACTTTGCCGTCTTTCAAAGCTTCAGCGACTTTAGGCGCCAATACTTCTTGACGAAATTTCTCCCCAGAAAATGCCCCCTCCACAATTAGTCGTGGTCCTGGTGTTTTACTAAAGTCATTAGCAATAGTAATACTAATTTGATTTGCAGTTGACATTGTCTTTATTAACCTCCCAATAAACAAAAGTACCAATAAATGGTGTGCTTAGTTTAACATAAGAATTTTCACTAGGGCAACAATAAGTATCGTTGGTAATTATTCTTAGCCCGGATATTTGACCTAATTTTTGTGCATGAAATATCCCCGGCAATCCCTTCCCCCTAAAATCAAGTCCGGTCACTGTAAAATGGAAATTCCCACTCAATATAAGTCGTAATAATTCGGGATTATTTTTCCCCTCAATAAAATTCTGAAATTTTTCTTTCCATTTTGCAAACTTAGAATCACTTGGCTTATGCGCTAGACTTTCAAAAATCCCTACACCTAAATCCACAAAGGCAAAACGAACTTTTCTTTCCCCAGAAGTATGGTTTACGGATAGCCACCAATGCTTTTCTCCGGGCTTACCGATTTCTGCATGATTATTTGTATTTTGCATTAATTCTATCAATACTCGATATACCCCTTGGCATCTCCTGATCTCTTTCCATATTGTTAAAGAAGAAGTCTCGATTAAACGGGCGGCAAGAATAGGATCCACTCTCTTATTAGCATGGGTTAAAATTCCCCCCTTATCAGTTCCTGCAATCTCGTAGTTGTCTTCTTCTTGAAATTCTTTTTTGTTCAAACTTTCAAAAAAACCGCTGGTCCTAAGTAACTCTATTGCTGTCAATCTTTTTGGAAAGTTACCATTAAATTCTATATTCCCAGATTTAAATTTAATCATAATAGACAATAATAAAATAATCGCTCCGGAATCAATATCTTGGACATTATTCAAATTCACAAAAACCGGCTTTTTAGCATTAAATTTATTTTCAATTTTTCGAATAAAGTCTAAAACTTGATTGGTATTAGAATTTAACAATAAATTATTTGGAGCATCTACAACATTTTCGGCAGTCAACTGTAAGCCGCGATATGGGCTTCGATATTTTTCTTCTTTTTTTAGACGTCTACTTAAGGTATTAAGATGGCTTCGAAATTCTTTATAGAATCTAGCGCGTTCTTGTGTTTTAAGAAACCGCCTTTTCTGAAGCTTTATATAAAGCGGCTTATCTTTAATTTTTTTCATAACTTAATTCGTACTTTTATTAAAAGCATCCCACTTCACATTGAAGTTGTAGAAATTTCTGTCCATTCATAGAAACATTTATTACATCTACAATACTCTCGATATTTAATATCTATCGTTGGTACCGTCTCACGCCAGCTCTCCCGTTTAATCAGCCTACCGCTCGAATCTCTATGATCTCTGTAACGGGTTACCTCCTTAAGGCCGTTACTACGGTCAATCTCTTCTTTATGTACTATTCGACGTGCCCATAATTTCTTACATGCAGGACATTGTCCAACTATTCCCGCAATTAGCACACATAATACTACAAGACTTATAAATGCTACCCAACCAGCTAAATGCCCCCAAATATTTTCTCTTACCTGAGCAGTGGAACTTGGGACTCCAACTGATTGTACAGGAGTTACAACAGTTGTATAAGAAGTCCCCGTCCTATAAACAGCCTGAAGTTGTGACACCGAAGGAAACTGTGAATAATACTCTCCTTTTTGTCCAGTGTATCCATTACCCGATTTTGTAATAACTATTGCTGTATACCCTCCCTGAGAATTTGGCACATTTACTGTAAATGAATCATAATCTGCGTGAGATACTTGAAGTGGGGTCAAACAAAATAATACAAAAAACACACTTAGAATTCTTAAATTTAATTTTTTGACCATAAAATCTTTCTAATTACCATAATCTACGTCACAAGGGTTAAATCATTTATCCCTGCAATTCTACTGTATTTCTCAAAAAAAGCTACTTTCACGAATAAATCACCGCTTATTTTTGAAAACCACGCTAAAACTATGAAGAACCCCCTTAGAATTAGCAATATGCAGGGAAAAACTGAAAAAGTATATGTTCCATAGGATTAACGAAAAAATTCGGCAAAACAAAATATAGCATGAAATATTAAGAAAAAATTAGATTCTTGAATTATACATACTTATGATCTGGATTTCACCGTAAACACACCAAAAACACACTTTTTTGTGTTTTTTTCATTTTCTTCCACACAAACACACTAAGAAATATATAAATGATCACTAAAAAACAAAAAATAATAAAAATTATAGGACTTACTTAACTTTCTTTTGTAAAAATAAGTTAAGAAAATCCTATAATTCCTATAATTCTGATCTTAGACCGTTAGAATTCTTATATGAAAGAACTACAACTTACCTTTGTGTAAGGGTAATATTTCCATCAGGCGTTAGCTGAAATCGAGTTGCCTCTCTTACTTCAATCCCCTGCCACACCCATACCCCATTAGTAGTGGTTTCTTTCGTTAGCTCTTTGAATTGCCTCTGGATTTCTTTGCCAAACCTTATCTTTTGAAGCCTGTAACACCCGGTATTTTTGCACCAATTGACATAATCATCATATAAATATCCTATAGGAGTTGAGACATCTGAATGTAGAACACAACTTTCGTTCACATATAGTAGGACGTTATTATTTTCAACCCTGTACTCGTGGATTTCTTTTTTAAGGTATTCTTTTTCGTCAAAACGCCCCCTTGCATTTAATCGTTTTAATCCTTCAAGGCACCAATTTAATATCCCTTCTGCTTCAAGCATAAGCTCTTCACTTAAATTTTTATTTTGCTGTATTTCTGTGAATTGCTTATTAAATCTTATGATCAATAAACGCCTAAAATAAGCGTCGGATTTGTCATCGACCCTTGGCAGATTATTTGTAGCAATTATGAGCTTGCTGAAAGGCCTAAAGTGAAATGAAGGTTTGTATTTTTGATCCGCCTGAATCGGATCACCGGAAACAACGGCTTTAAACACACTGTCATAGACATCTGATTTGGCATTTGTTTCAATGCTCACATTTGCCAATTTACCAAAAAGATTGACTATGTAGTGTGCATTGTCAAATTTTTCAAGAGGGATCGCTGCTATATTATCATCCCCTAATAACTTTGCTATTATACCCAAAATAAGGCTTTTACCGTTTGCTCCTTCTCCAACACATAGCAAGGCTTTGCCAAATTTAGTCTCCTTAGTAAAACAAAGACCAAAAAATTCCTGTAAATCACTAATCTTGTCGTCTTCTCCCTCAAATGGAAATATCTCTTTGAGCGTTTTTATCCATAGATCACATCGAGCATTGGGATTATAATTTACATCCAATTGAATCGTAGAATAAGCATTAGAGTCATGCCCTAATAATTGCCCAGATATCAAATCCAACAAACCATTCTTAAGATTTAAGTACCCCGACTTATTCAAATCTTTGACATCAACAAATGCCCTTGCTTGTAGGAAATAAATAATCTCTTCCGCATCCTTCTTGCTTGAAGTTATACCCATAACCCATCTTTTCACTATCTCAATATTCACTTCCCTATAACATCCGTCTCTGTATTCATAAAAATTTCCCCCCGAATAAATAATCTTACGCTGATCTAATAAACTACCCCCAACTACTTTTGATTTATTCTGGAGCGAGTCCATAATATTCTGTCTTGCTCTATCAATAGTATGTTTAAGATAGGTAATCCCCTGCTCTCTATACTTTGCTCCAATAGCGTGCTTAGCAAAAATAGCTTCTACGGCGTCTTCGGAACAATACGCTTTGATCAAATCATGCACCACTTTATAATCAGCTTCACTACGAGACTTAAACCCATCTCCTTCCTGTTTTCCATCTTTAATCAGTTTTACTGTTTCTTTGCTTAACTTCAATCCTTTAAGTTCAGTATCCTGTTCTTCACGATTACCCAGGTTCTGAATCCCTCCATTTTCTTGAACTTGAACCCCGTAGGAATCAAACTCGCTAATGGTATACCTAATTTCTGGATTAAACTCAGCCACCTCAACATATTTAAAATTGTTTTGATCTTTTAAAGCATCTTGAAATATAGCCCAAACCTTATCAAAATCCCTTTTTGCAATATCACGAATTTTGTCTATTTTTTGAGAAATACTTGGCTTAAAACGTACCTCTGTTGGTGAGATCACCTCCAAAAATTTCTTTTGTATCAACTGATCCAAAATTCCTTGCCCATCAGGACAAATTTCGACGAATTTTGATTTCATAACTACCTTTTTGAAATTTTTTGTATCTGGTACCCGTAAGATTCTTGATAGATCATGACAATGATCAGCTCCTAATGCGATAGCCAATCCTTTCAAAATATTTTCTATATTTGGCTTAACTGTCTCTGTTTTTTTCAGCAACCAGTATATCTGTGTGTGAAAACCAGAACTAATAATTATGGAAGGGTTAGGGAATCCCTTCAGCCGTTCCTTAGCCTGTTCAAGGGGGATGTCTAAATCGACCCAAAGGGAAACTATAAATCCAACATCTTCTTTTTTACCGCTTGTTCTTAGTCTTGGACATACCCCAAAATAATAATCCCCAGCAGGTGTATGACTTACAATTGCATCAATAGTTCTATGAAACCTTGCTTCAGGCCTTGCTCTATCCAAAAAAAATTCTCTTGTTTCTATAAGACCTTCTGATTCTTGTAAAAATGCTTCAAATAATACTGTTAAAAACTGCTTCCTGCTAGTTTCTTGAGTAACAGTAGTCATAACCATATTCCCTTTCAGAATTTTCACCACCAATTCACCACCAAAGCCCCTAAAATATCGACTTTTTTAGTGTCGTGATGTGTTGACTAATGTTGATATAACATTAGTCGTTAGTGATTGTTTTCCGAGGAGATACGATGATTTTGGTGGATTTAAATAGGAAATGGAATTGTACTCTAAAAGTACTGGTAGCCCCAACCGGATTTGAACCGGTGTTTTCTGCCTGAGAAGCAGACGTCCTAACCAGGCTAGACGATGGGGCCAAGGAGAACTAATATAACCACTGTATTTTCAAGCGTCAATGAATATTTCTCGTTGGCCGAATTTCTAATTATGGTTGACACTTGGTATCTTAAATTTATAATCGAATACAGGAAGCAAAATTAAACCTAAGGAGTTCTTCTTTGTCTACCAGCATCAGCATTGGTTTCAGTCAGCACCCTGATCCTGAAAAAGCTATTTTGCAGGCCTGTGTGCAAGTCAAAAATCAACTCAACACCGCTAATACTGATTTAATCATTCTTTTTGCTTCACCTCAATATGTTGTTCCTGAAGTGCAATCCATTATAACCCGTACTCTCAAGCCCAAAAACCTGGTTGGCTCTTCCACCGGCGGTATTATTTTATCCAATGGTGTGACTAATCGCGGGATCGCTATTGTAGGTATTAATTCCGATGACATGCTCTTTGGAATTTCAGCAATCGGTGATCTCGGCGGCCAGGACATGTACTACACTGGATTTAATTTGGCCCGCAGAGCAGCCCAGGACTTAAACGCATCTCATCGTGAAGTATTCATCACTTTTTCAGAAGGCATTGAAAAAAACAGTTCCCAATTCATACGCGGCGTCAAAGAATCATTGGGAGGAGGCTTCCCCTTGCTTGGTGCAATTTCCAGCGATGATTTTAAATATAAAAACCTCTCTCAATTTTTTCAAGATCAAATACTGCAAAATTCTGTCGTTGGTCTTTTACTCGGAGGATCATTCCAACTGGCCCTGGGCTGCAAACACGGTTTTAAACCGCTGGGTAAGCCGCGCACGGTCACCAAGGTCGACGGCTACATCATCCGTACCATCGACCATAAGCCAGCCGTTGAGATATATAAACATTTCCTGGGAGCAGAAGCAGAAGGATTAAAAAATGTAGCCTTAAATTCATACGCAGCGCTCTATCCCTTAGGGATCTACCTTGAAGAACCCCGCCAATATTTGTTGCGTAACCTTATTGACATCCTGGAAGACGGTAGTATCGTATGTCATGAGGGCATCCCCCAGGGCGCTGAGGTGCATTTGATGATCAGCAACAGCGAATCTTGTCTCAACTCTGCCATTGAAGCTGCAAAATTAGCCAAAGCTTCACTCGCAGAAAAGCCGGCTAAGTTGATACTTATCTTTGAATCTTTAGCTCGTCATAAAATCCTGGGGAGAGCTGCTTTCAATGAAATTCAAGCCATCAAGGATATTCTGGGCCACACAACGCCGATTATAGGCATGTGCTCTTACGGCGAAATAGGACCCTTTGGTACGCTAAACAATATCAAAAACGTTTATTTACATAACGAAAACATCCTCATTATGGCCATCTCATAAGAGAGTGTGCATTTTATGGATTCAACTATTTCTGAAATCGTAACAGTACTTGGCATCTTGATTTTTATCCTGATCTGTGCCACGGTGTATCTTATTTATGCCTCTGTTGCCAAGGAAGAAATCATCAAAGAAATGAACGGAGCTCATCGTAAACTCATGCGTTCCTTTAACGACTTGGATGAGCAAGCGAAATTAATTGTCCGTACTGACCTGGAACTTAATAGAACCCGTGAAGAAATGGATAAACGTCTCAACGGCTTAAACGCCCTTCAGAGGACATCCCGGCAAATGAGCCAGGCGCTGAATGAAAGTGAAATCTTTCAAAGGATTTCCCCAGCACTTTTCGAAGATTTGGGCTTTGCCCGCGTACTGATTGCCTCCGTGAATGATGATAATGTTTTAAAAATCCGCCTTAACGTCGGTTACAAGGATGCCCGTGCAGAAGCAATACTCAAAGAAATGATCGCTGATGAGTCTCTGATGGGATCAACCCACTCCCTGTCTTCCAACAATAGCCCCAACAAAGCACGGGAAAAAATAATCCAGATGTTTGAATCTGAACACTTTATTATCTCCCCTATCCTGACTCAAACCGGAAGCATCGGCTTTGTGTTCGCAGGAAACCGTTTTAACGCCCCTGCAGTCACTCAAGGTGATGAAGAATTGATCACGATCCTCGCCGGACAAATAGGGCAGTCTATTGAAAACGCGAAACTGTTTGAAAAAGTTTTTCGTTCAAGCCAGGAATTGGAGCTAAAGGTCGCGGACCGCACCAAACAGCTGGCTGGTGCCCTGGAAAAAGTCAACGACATCAGTAAGAAAAAATCAGAATTTATTTCCGCTGTTTCGCATGAACTGCGCACGCCTTTAACGTCTATTAAAGGTTATGCCGCCATCCTCATCGCCGGAAAAATTGGCGAAGTGCCTGCCGCGGTCAAAGAACGCCTGGCCAAAATCAATTCGCACTCTGATAATTTAGTGAGCCTGATCAACGATCTTTTGGATATCGCGCGCATTGAATCCGGACGCCAGGAAATGAAATTTAATGCCTATAAAATTAAAAATATCGTGGATAACGTTGCTGATTTATTGGCTCCCCAAATAGCCACCAAGGGTGTAAAATTGCAAGTACGTCTCCCTGAACACATTGAAGAGGTTTATGTGGATGCTTCCCATGCTGAACGTGTCCTTATCAATCTGCTCAGCAATGCCATCAAATTCACACCCAAAGACGGGACTATCACCGTGGAGGTGGCGCCAACACTCGAAGATGACTTTCTCGTCTTTAGCGTATCTGACACCGGTATCGGTATCCCTACGTCAGAATTACAAAAACTTTTCAGTGAATTTTTCCGGGTTGACAATGAAATCAATCAAAATGTCAAAGGAACCGGTTTAGGGCTGGTCCTCGCTAAAAATATTGTCGAGGCCCATCATGGTAAAATGAGTGTTAAAAGCCAGGTCGGTGTAGGAACTACCTTTTATTTCACCCTGCCCTCCTCACAAAATGCATTTGAAAAACATCTAACAATCGAGAAAAATGATGCGTCGTGAACGAGTCTTAATCATTGATGATGACCCTGATATCCGTGATGTCCTTGACTTAAGCCTTTCAGAACATTACACCATCTTCGAGGCTAGCAATGGCAAAGAAGGCCTGGAAGTAGTCAAGGCCAAAAATCCTGATTTGATCATCACCGACTATAATATGCCGGTGATGAACGGCCCGGAATTCTGCCGCCAATTGCGTCATGATATTTTACTGCGTCACCTGCCTGTCATCATGCTCACCGGTAAAGGTGAAACCCGGGACATGGTCACTGGCATAGAATCCGGCGCAGATGATTATTTAGTCAAACCTTTCGAGCCCGAAACCTTGCTGGCGCGTATCCGTATGATCTTAACGCGTACCACCCGTTCCCTGGATGCCAATCCCTTGA
>Ga0206863_1119_pt2 | contig 25730 bp, 21 predicted proteins | sample Alteio_BWOrgCont_41_FD_152634 | JGI IMG/M metagenome (GOLD analysis project Ga0206863, IMG submission 152634) | Enriched cells from forest soil in Barre Woods Harvard Forest LTER site, Petersham, Massachusetts, United States -... | ecosystem: Environmental > Terrestrial > Soil > Temperate forest >...
CTCCGCGCTGACGATCCCCGTCAACGTCCGTCCGTCTTTGAGGTTGATTTCGTAAGCAATAAAGCGCGGCTCCACAGCCGCATTGGGATCAAGAATGGCGAGCAGAAAATCTCCCGGTGTTTTGCCCGCGAGCGCCGCCAGGTCCGGTCCCACCGCGAACCCCTGGTCCTTGAGCGCATGACACGCGGCGCAGTTTTTACCAAAAAGCTCCCGGCCTTTGACCGCGTCCCCGGCCAACTTACCCGCCGATTCATACCGCCCCATCACCTCCGCCCGGTTGCCCGCGGGACGAGCCTGCAAGAGGCCCGCCGCCCGGGTGTGGACCGCCGGCTCGGGATTCTTCAAAAGACGTTGACGAGTGGCCGGCGAGATTTCAGCGGGTAGCACCGTGCCATTTTGGACCGCGTCCAGCAGGTCGTTGACGAATTCTTCGCGACTCAACAGCGTTTCAAGAACCGAAGCGCGCAGCGAGGGTGAAAATTGCTTCCAATCCGCCAGCAACAGTCCGGGCGTTCTTCGGTCGTGAATATTCTGCAACGCCTCGAGCGCGGTTTTCTGCGCGGCTAAACCGTTCACCGGCTGGAGCAGTTCCCCGAGCAGCCGCAGGTCATCCTCCTGATGTTGCGCGTCCTTTCCGAGCAAGCGAATGGCCGCTTCGCGCAAAGATTCTTCCGCACGCGTATCGACCGCCAATCGACGCGCCGCGGCAAACACCGGTTGGACGCGGCCGATCACGTCGCGCGTTTCCACCCTCGCGTTGGTGGCGTAGGAGGCCAGCGTGAGCTTCTTCGTCTCGAGCGCGTCAACGACGCTTTTCAACATCGAGAACTGCCAATCCTCAATCTGGCGCCCCGCTTCTGGAACTAAGACGGCGAACACCGTGGCCCGCGCCTCCTCATTGTCCAGCCCCGTCGCGGTGGCGATGAGTTGGTCCGCCATTTCTCCGCGCCCGGCCGCGTCGGGCGCCGCCGCCAGGACACTCCGGAGAATCTCGGCGGGTTGATGGACGGCGGAACTCAAAATCGCGGCGCGCATCCAGACGTTGCTCATGCCGGCCCGGGCAAGTTGGCCCAACGCCCGGCCAGCCCGCGGATCGTTCCACTCGCCAAGGCTGAGCGCGAGTTGAAGACAAACCGCCGGATCGTCCGTGAGACGGAGCACTGCGTATTCAATTGCGGAAGAAGAGGCGAGTTCGGCCTCGCTCAAACGAATGGCTTGGCGGCGCACGCGCGCATCCGCATCCCCCAACGCGGCCACCATCGTGGAGGGATCGAGCGCTTTCAATCCATCCAAAGCGCAGAACGCCTGCAGGCGAACCGCCGGCAGCTTGCTTTTGACAGCCAGTTCCCTCAACGGTCCCACCGCCGATTGGCCGCCTCGCTGAACAATTTCAAGGTGAGCCAAGTCGCGCACCGTGCCGTTCGGGGTGTCCAATGCGGCGACGAGTTTCCGGGTGGAAAGCTTTTTGAGATTGGGAATCGGGCGAAGGTTTTTGCCGGCGGGAGAGATGCGGTAGATGCGGCCCATCTCCGCCCCGGCGCGAACATCCAATTCCGCTAGCCGCTCCTTGCCGATCCAGCGCGGATGTTCAATGACGAAACGGTACATATCCACCACGTAAAGCGCGCCATCCGGCCCCGTCTTAACTTGGACGGGTCGGAACCAGTTATCGCGTGACGCCAGGAATTCCAAGTCCTGCTCGTCCGCCGGGCGAACTCCGTCAACACCCGCGCCATCGGCCTTTTCTTTCAGTTGCAGACGATAAACGAGATTACCGACCGGCTCGCAAGTGAACGCGCTTTCGTAGAAGTCGTCGCCGAGGAGTGTGTCGCGATAAATTCCCAGGCCGCAGCCCGAAGTGACATGATTGGCCGAACCCGGATCATTAAACCGTTCCAATAGATGGCTGATCGGGTGAACCAAATTGGGGTTGGCGCCGGTGGCGGCGGAAACCCGGGGCTCGGGAGACCTGATGAAAGGGTTGCGGCGCGAATAATGATCGGGCAACGGATAGTGCCACAGCGGATTGCTATTGTCGCACCCGAACCAGTTGCCCCAGTCATCCCGGACCCGCCCTTGCTGAGTCAAACCGGCGGCGGCTTCAAATCTGCCGTTGTCAGGGTCCATGCGAAAGTCGCGTCCGCGAATATCAATTTCCTTGCCGCTGAAGGTTCCATGAATTACCCCGCCCAAAAGTCCGTTTGCCCCATACACCCAGTTGTCCAAGCCGTAGCTCAAGCCGTTGACGCGGGCTTGGTAGTTGTCGGTGAAAAACCCGTGAAAAAGTTTCCCGACCACATCGGCATAGCCGGTGTGCTGGCTCGAGCGGGCGAAAAGAATGTCCGGCGCCGCGCAAATCAGGGCGCCATCGCGCCACGGCATCACTCCGGTCGGAAATGGAAGATTGTCCAGGAACAACGTCGCTTTGTCATACTTGCCATCGCGACGGGTGGATTCGAGATACTTGACGCGACCGCCCGGTTTCCATTTTCCATCCATTCCCATCGGATAATCGCGCATTTCGACCACCCACATTTTTCCGTCCGGCCCAAAATCAATATAGACCGGGCTGACAATCAACGGCTCCGCCACGGCCACTTCAATTTTGAGTCCCGACCTGGTTTGCATCGCCGCCAGTGATTCCGCGGGAGTTTTGGGAGGCGGAAACGCCGACTTTCTCTCATCCAGTTTAAAATCGCCGGGCATCAACTCATGCACTGTTCCGACGATGCGTTCCTCGATCTCCGGCGCGAACCGCGCGGGGTGATCGTAATAAATCATCGCGCCGCCGCCCTCGTAGCCGCCCTCTTTCAAAATGCGCTCCGAGGGAATGTAGCCGGGAACATAATTGGCGTAGGCATTGACCCAGAGACGACCGGGATCAAATTCCTTTTTCAATCGCAACGAATAATCGACCACGACCTCGCCCGAAAGGAAGACCATCGCCAGGTCGCTACCGAAATTCCACGTCTGCACCAGATAGGGGATTTCGGTTTCCAGCGTTTCGCCGCGATCAAGCCGGGCCAGATTCTTTCGCGCGTGGTAACCGGTGGCATTGGTCTGTTGAGCGAGCGTTTCCCATTGCTCGCGCGTCGGCGGCGTATCGAAAGCAAGTTCGATTTGCTTGAGGCGGCATTCGATCTTCCCGCGAAGCGGAAACGTGGTGTGCGTGAGCGCGTGTCCAACCGCGTCCGCGAACTCCCGCCCGTGCTTTTGTGCCAGAACCAGCGTGCCGCGCGGGTCCGGATTCGCATCCGCGCCGCAGCCGATGGCGACCAGCCCAATCGCGCCCGGATGTTCCCGCTCGATATATTCTTGGGCGTAGCCGGCCCAATCCCCGCAGATTTGGGTGAAATTTCCGCCCAGGGTCGTGCAATGGCAGGCGTAATTTGCGAAGACAGCGCGCAGATTGCCACTGGCATCTGTCACCGTCAGAAAGGGAAGGTCATCATCCACAGGGCCACCTTTGGTCCGGCGGTTGGCCGCGAAAAAGGCCTTGTCCTGGCCCCACCCGAGGTACGCCGGACGGCGGTCTTTCAAAGCGGCAAGTGAAACTCGTTCCAAGTTATCGATCAATTCATGGGTATAACGGTCGATGTGCGCCTGGTCCGCCGGCGGAATATCCATGCCGAACAGGTTCGGCGCGGCGCCGGTGAGGCAGGGAGCGGCATGGGTATGAGAGGCGCAGAGGGCGACGCGCACAGGATCGATGCCCGCCTTTTTCTGAAGACGTTTGACCACCTCTTCTCGAAGGGCGAGAGGCAGGATGCAATTGTCTATGGTGATGAGGATGGCCGGGCCTTCCCGGTCGCTGCCGAGCGCGAGGGCCTTGGCGAAAATGCGTTGTGCCGCGTTGGTGGCTTCGACATTGCGCCCGAGGTAGCCATTAAGCCGGACAGGAAAGTTGGGGGTAATGTCCATTTTCGCGACACCCGCGAGCCGCGGGGTTTCCCGGTTTGCCGACTGGGCGAGGACCAAAGAAAAGTTGCTTCCGGCCAGGATGAGCAGAATCGTAAAATAAGTGGATAATTTCGTCATAAACTCGACCGGTGCGCGGGTGTCAGGGTGACCGAGTTTATGGCGGGCGCGGCGCGTCTGACGAGCTTTTTTGACGGGGATTGGCTGCTAAAGAACGGAAGGACACAAGAGTGGAAAGCTTCCTGGCTCCCGCTTGTGGAGGGTTCGAAATTTACTCGCTTGCCCTGTGGGTTCTGCGTCAAACTCGGGGCGTGTCCATGCGAGAATTTCTCGGTAAAATGCTGGCTCTGACGCGGCCCTACCGCCGCCGGGTCGTGCTGGGCGTTGGCTTTGGCGTTCTGGCGGGATTGGCGGACCTCTTGTGTGTGATGGTCACGGTAGTGGTGCTCCAAATTGTTTTTCCCGAAAACGCCGCCGCCGCGGACGCGGCGAGCAAAGCGCCCCCCCGTGTCCAAAAACTTCTCACTCACATTGCCGAATGGTGGCAGCCAGGCCAAAGCCACACCGCTGCCGTCAAAATTATGGTGATCTCGGCGATCCCCATGGCAATATTATTACGAGGCGTGGTGGGTTACTTGAACAATTATTTTCTCCAATGGGTCAGCATCCGCGCTGTGACCGACTTGCGCAACCGGATTTTCGCCCACCTCAACAGCCTGTCGCTCGGTTTCTTCCACCAAACCAGCACCGGGGAATTGATGTCCCGCATCAGCAGCGATATTGCGGTTCTCCAAGGGGCGCTCAGCGCGAATATGGTTTCCCTGGTGAATGATCCGGTCACTATCGTGGCCCTCGTCACTTATCTCTTTCTGAGCCAACGGGCACTGACGATGCTGGTGCTTCTCGGCTTCCCTCTTTGCATGGTTCCCATCATTGTTTATGCTAGGAAGGTTCGGAAATCTGGCGCCGGTATCCAGCAGAATTTCGCCGATCTTTCGAGAATCATGGAGGAAACCTTTGCCGGCAACCGCATCGTCAAGGCTTACAACCTCGAAGGTCCGGTGCAAAAGCAATTCGAGGAAAGTGCCAGGCGATGTGTTCACCATTTCATGCGAGTGGTGCGCTCGGTTGAGCTGCCCGGCCCAATGATCGAGTTTGTCGGCTCTCTCGGAGTCGCGCTCATTTTCCTTTATATCATCCTTCGGGATCCCACGGCCATGCCAGTTGACTTGCTCAAGTTCGTCATGAGCATTTTCATGCTCTACAAGCCGGTCAAATCCTTGACCCGGCTTTATCACGGACTCGTGCAAGCGCGCGCCGCCAGCGAGCGGGTTTTCGAGATGCTGGCCATGAAACCCACCGTGGCCGAGCCAGCCCGAGCCGTACCGCTGAATGCCGCCGGCGCCAATATTCATTTTGACCACGTCACTTTTGCCTACGACAAAGAGAAAAAGCTTGTCCTGCAAGACTTCAATCTCACCGTTAAATCCGGCCAAATGGTCGCGCTCGTCGGTCGCAGCGGCGCCGGCAAAACAACCGTCACCAATTTGCTCCTCCGCTTTTATGATCCCGTCAGCGGCTCGGTCAAAATCGGAGATACTGACATCCGCGAGGTCGGTCTCCGCGACCTCCGCACCCATATCGCCGTGGTCACTCAGGAAACCGTCCTGTTCAACGACACCATTCGTCACAACATCGAACTCGGGAGGCCCGGCGCCTCTGACACCGAAATTCGCGAGGCCGCCCGCCACGCGCATGCCCTCGATTTCATCCTGGCCAAACCTTCGGAATTCGACACGCTCATCGGCGAACGCGGGGTGACGCTCTCAGGCGGCCAGCGCCAGCGTCTGGCCATCGCCCGGGCCATCCTCCGCAACGCGCCCATCCTCATCCTCGACGAGGCCACTAGCTCCCTCGATACAGAATCCGAACGTGCGTTCCAAGCCGCGCTGGAGGAACTCATGACAGGGCGCACGACGATTTGCATCGCGCACCGTCTCTCGACGATTCAAAAAAGCGGATGTCATCGTGGTCATGGAGCACGGAAAGATCGTGGAAATGGGCCGGCACGCGGAATTGCTGAACGGCGGAGGCGTTTATCAAAAGCTCTATTCCCTTCAATTCCACGATTGAGTGACAAAAAGGCGGGGTGCGGGTGCTCATTGCTACTAGGGTTTCAGGGGAATCATCCCGGAGGGATTGCCGAAAATAGCCCGGCGTTTCAAAGCCGGGGCACGTGTGAATGAGCCACGAGTCCCGAAGGGACGGCTGAAACAAACTGTCATTCGTCCCGTTCGGGACTCGATCCCCAGGAACAGCAAACCCGGCGTTGAAACGCCGGGCTATTCTCGGTCGTCCCTCCGGGACATAGAAGGGCTCCTCCGCTTCAAATCCTAGCTTAGTCGCATTGGGCCGAGCGCGCCCGTCCTTCTCTGCGGCGGAACAACGGAGGATCCCCGCCGCATCGCGCGGTCTGCAATCGCGATCCTTACCCCAGAATTCGTTTGCCTTCGGTGAGGAAAATGCCCTGGAAATTCATCTCGAGCGCTTGGGCGTTGGTCGCCTTCGAGAGCGCCTCTTCCTGGCTGACCTTGCCGTCCTTGACCAGTTGAAAGAGAGCCTGGTTGAAATTCTGCATCCCGTCATCCGTCCCGGTCTCGATGGCGGCGGGCAGCTTGTCCAAGCGATTTTCTTCGAGCAATTTGCGGACCGTCCCGGTGTTCAACAGAATTTCCACCGCGGGTATGACTCCGCCTCCGATCCTGGTGATCATGCGCTGACAGATCACCGATTGCAGGGTGCCAGCCAGTTGCCGCCGCACCTGCTCCCGTTCATCCGCCTTGAAGAAATCAAGAATACGCCCGACCGATTGAGCGGCGTTGGTCGTATGCAAGGTCGAAAGGACCAGATGCCCGGTGTCCGCGGCGCTCATCGCCGCGGCAAAACTGGTCGCATCCCGCATTTCACCCACCATGATGATGTCCGGGTCCTGCCGGAGAACATGCTTGAGCGCGTGGCCGAACGAGAGGGTGTCGAGCCCCACCTCCCGTTGCTCGAGGATGGACTGGTTATCCTCGAAAACGTATTCGATGGGGTCTTCCATCGTCACGATATGCTTGCGGAAATTGGCGTTGATGTGCTCGATCATGGCCGCCAGCGTGGTGGACTTCCCGCAACCGGTGGAACCCGCCACCAGGACAATCCCCCGCGCGGATTCGGCGATTTTCTTGATGGTGTCGGGCAATCCAAGTTCGTCGAACGTCGGGACCTGCGTCTTGACGAACCGCATGGCGAGACAGTTTTGGCCGCGTTGCTGGAAGAGGTTGGTGCGGAAGCGACCAATGCCGGGCACATAATAGGAGAAATCGACCTCGTGCTCCTCCTCGAAACGTCGCGCCGCGTGCCGCGGAACGATCTGTTGCACCACCTTGTCCAGCCATTCCGCGGTCGGCGCCGGCGCTTCGATGGCGATCAATTTGCGGTGGATGCGAAAGATGACGGGGTTGCCGATTTTGAGATGCACGTCGGAGGCGCCTCCCTCGACGGCGGTGGACAGGATGCGATGAAACAATTCCATAATATCAATATGAGGCCATGAAAAAGAAACGGTTGCCAGCCGGCAACGAAGAGACCCGCGGCGGGGCTTATGCCTTATGCCAGTTAGCGGACCCCCAGGGAATTAAGCGCGGCCTGGGATTGGCGCGAAAGGCTCGTAAACAGAAGCGAGACCAGGTACCCGTTTTGCCGGCTACCCCGACAGGCTACCACCACTCCATCGCACTCGAGTCTCCGGTCCCCATGAGATTCCAGACCGATGGTCATTTCGGTCCAAAGGGTGATGGCGGAGGCCGAACGAAATTCGATGCCGTTCTTGCGGATGGAAACCCACGCGGCGGGAAGGGTGAGACGGGTGTTGATGGGAAACCGCTCCGGTGAGACCGCGAATTCGAACCGGGGTTCCATTCTATGTGCGCTCATACGTGTATGTTAAATCTAACACTCATCGCGCATTCGTCAATCAGGTGTTTTCACACCCTACCATTCGATAACCACCGCGCCCCAGGTCAGTCCCGCTCCGAACACCACGAGCAGAACGAGGTCGCCCCGCTGAATCCGGCCGCTCTCGACCGCTTCGTCCAACGCAATGGCCACCGAGGCGGCCGAGGTGTTCCCGTACCGCTCCAAATTCGTGAAGAGTTGATCGTGGCGCGCGCCCAAGCGCTCGGCGACCGCGTCGATGATGCGCCGGTTGGCTTGATGCGGGATGATGCATTTGATCTGGGTGATGTCCAACTCGCACCTCCGCAGCGCCTCTTGCGCGGCGGTAAACATGGCGTTGATCGCGCTCTTGTAAGTCTCCTTCCCATCCATCCGCAGAAAATGCAACCGGGCGGCCACGGTCTCGGCGCTGGTGGGACGGCGACTTCCGCCTCCCGGCATGCAGAGCAGTTCGGCTCGCGAGCCGTCCGACCCCATGCACGCCGTCAGCAACCCGTGGGACGAGGGCTGGCTTTGGAGGATCGCCGCCCCCGCTCCGTCCCCAAAGAGCACGCAGGTATTGCGGTCGCTCCAGTCGATGATCGATGAAAGCTTCTCCGCCCCGACGACCAACACCGTTTCACACGTTCGCGACGTGATGAACTGGCTGCCGATTTCCAGTCCAAAGACGAAACCCGAGCAAGCCGCTTGGATATCGAAGGCGGCGGCGCGGGTGGCCCCAATTTTTTGTTGGATCAGGCACGCGGCCGAGGGGAACGGCATGTCCGGTGTGATGGTGGCGGTAATGAGGAGGTCGATCTGCTCGCTCTTCAAGCCGGCCTTGCCCAGGGCGTTGAGGGCGGCTTTCGCGCCCAGATCGGAAGTAAATTCATTCGCGGCGGCGATGCGGCGCTCGCGTATCCCCGTGCGGGACGTGATCCATTCGTCCGAGGTATCAACGAGCTTTTCCAAGTCGGCGTTCGTCACCACGCGGCTGGGAAGATACGACCCGACGGAGGCAATCGAGCAACTCCGGCCCAGGAAATCATGGCCGGCTTTCGGATTCTTGAAATGCCTGCGGGGCAGGGTCATTCAGTCGGCGAGGCTACCAGCTTGGCGGCGGCCAGCCGCTCGTTCGCCAGGGCGACGGCCTCGACAATAAGCTGATTGATTTGATTTTGCACGGCGCCGGAAGCGAGACGAATGGCGTTCATGATCGCCCGGTCGTGAGCCGAAGCATGCGCTTTCACAATGTTTCCATTCAAACCCAGCAGCGGCGCGCCTCCGTAGGCGTCCGGATCGATCCGCCGTTTGATCTTCTGAAAGGCGTTTCGCGCCAAAAAAGCTCCGATCTGGCGCTTGGGACTGCTGGACAACTCGGATTTTAACCATGAAAAGAGTCCTTTGGCAAAACTTTCTATCGTCTTCAGCACGATATTGCCCACGAACCCGTCGCAGACCACGACATCCACCCGGTCGCTAAACAAGTCGTGACCTTCCACGTTTCCGATGAATTCAATGTCCACCGCTTTGCACAATTTGAAGGCCTCGAGCGTCAGTTCGTTGCCCTTGTTGTCTTCGGTCCCGTTGCTCAACACGCCCACCCGGGGCTTTTTGTAGCCGAGGATTTCCCTCGAATAAACGCTTCCCATGACCGCGTAGTGGAGCAAATGGATCGGTCTGCATTCAATGTTCGCGCCGGAATCGAGCAGGATGAACTCGTTTTTTTGCGCCGGAATGACGGTTAAAATGCCCGGGCGATCCACCCCCGGCAGAGGGCGGAGCCGGATGGTGCTCGCCGCGACGAGCCCCCCGGTGTTCCCCGGTGAAATCAAGGCGTCGGCGCGCTTGTCTTTGATGAGTTCGACGCCGCGGAGGATCGAGCAATCTTTTTTCCGCCGCAAGCCTTCAATGGGCTTGTCGGTCATGGCCAGAACCTCGCTGGCATGAACGATGTTGAGGCGCGCATCGCTGAACTGCCGCTCCGCCAGGGCCTTTTCGATCTCTTCCCGGCGACCGACGAGGTGCAATTCTCTGATTTTGGCGTCTTGTTTCAGCGCCAGTATCGCCCCGTCGATAACGACTCCACAGCCATGATCGCCACCCATCACATCCACAGCGAGTCGCATAAAAAAAAGAGCGCAGAAGGAAAAAATCCGCTTCCGCGCTCCGGAAATCGAAGGCTAGGCGACCGCGACGGTGACGACTTGGCGATCTTTATAAAATCCGCATGCGGGACAGACTCGATGAGGGAGAAAAGGGCTGGCGCACTGCGGACAAGTGGTGAGTTGCGGCAGGACCAGGACACTATTGTAGGCTCGGCGTTGCCGCTGGCGGCTCTTCGACGGTTTGCGTTTCGGTACACCCATAACTATTTTTCGAACTTCAGTTTATTCAATGCGGACCATGCCGGCGACGGCACTTCAGCCCGGCCTGTTTTTTCGGGACGGCTTGATTTGCCTGCCGGTCGTTCTATTAAACCGCGGCAACCTTCCTGACACAACGGATGTTGTGGCAACCCGAGGAGAATATCCTCGCGCACATAAGGCGTCAAGTCCACACAATCGTTGGCCACCGCCGCCCGCTCCTCCCCCTCGAGGGGAATATGGCAGACCCAATCCGCCAGTTCGAACTCGGTCTCGAATGGTTTGAGGCAGCGGACGCATTCGCAATGGAGTGAAACCCGTAAGTTCCCTTGAATCAACAGGTTCCGTTCGAGCTTTTGCACCTCCAAATCATAGAAAACCTTCCGGGGCTGGAGGACTTCATCCTCGATTCCCAACTCCAGGGCCTCGGACTCGGTCTCTCCTGTGAGTTGGAGGGACTTTTTCTCGAGATGCCGCAAATTGACGAGAATAGACATCGCTTTCAGGGGGCGCGCAGCTTATTGACCAGCGCGGTTTGGACGTGGGCGGGCACGAAACCGCTCACGTCGCCGCCCAGCCGGGCGATTTCCTTCACAATCCGCGAGCTGATGAACGTATAGATGTCTTTAGGCATCATAAATATAGTTTCGACCCGTTCATTGAGCTTTCTGTTCATTAAAGCCAGTTGGAATTCGAACTCGAAATCCGAAACCGCCCGCAGCCCCCGGATGATGGCATGGCCGTGCCGGCCCTCGACATAATTGACGAGCAACCCGTCAAAAGAGTCCGCTTGGACGGTGGGCCAGCCTTGAATCGCCTCCCGCACCAGCGCGAGACGTTCGGCGTGGGAGAACAATGGGTTTTTGCCCTCGTTCTCGGCAATGGCGACGATGACACGGTCGAAAAGCTTGGCGGCCCTTTCGATCACGTCGAGGTGGCCGTTGGTGAGGGGATCGAAAGTACCAGGGTAGATGGCGGTTCTTTTCGGCATACGCTGCTGCGCACACTGCTGCAAACGCTTTGGAATTCGTCAAGGCAAAAGAGCGGAGCAGTCCACCCCGCTAAAGGCAGCCGAGATCCTGAGGATGGGATGCCCGTGGCGGGGAAAAGCGCGACTGTCGAGAGTCGGATTGGACCTTTTCGATCACGAACTAAACCTTACGGATCAGCCGCCTCATGAACTGCTTCACCTTGCCATAGTGTGGTCCCTCCAAAGCGTGTAGCTCATGTTCGATATCCTGTTCGTTTCCAAGTTTACTAGACCAAATACCATTTTCTGATTGTCGGGCTGCGTGGGCCGGCGTGCCCGCCGGCTTCAGGAAAATGGCGATCTTTTCGACCCCTGGCTCAGGAACTCCGTTTTCGCATTCTTGATAACCGAGCGTGGCATAGGCCGCGATAAACGCGGCAAGTGTCGCTTCCCTCTCCACTCCTTTGGGCCAGTAAGCAACATTTGCCTTGTCAGGCCACCAAGTCCGCCAGTTCTCACCAGCCGCCCAGGCAATGCAATTGTACGTTCGAGTTCTCGGACTGGTGATCTCAAATTTGGTCGGAGGAGCCAGCCCGGGGAAGTTGGTCATCAACGCCAGCTTTTCCATCAGCTACAAAGTCGTACAAAAGCCTTGCGCCACTCCGGAGCGAGTTTACCCTTGCAATCCTCCGCCCAATTCAGCCACGCCGTCCGCATCAACTCGATATCACCCCTGTGATTCTCGGGAACCGGATCAAAACCGCTGATCGCCTTTAGAGCCCAAAACCAGTGGTCCGCCTCGCGTTGAAGTTCTCTAAAAATAAATGGCAAGGCCAGAATGCCCATGCCAATTATTTGCTGATAGGCCGGATGGCCGCAAATTTCGTTCGTGTCGGAGATGAATCGTGTTTCATCGCGCCAGAGCTTGGTTAGCGCGTTGAATCTCTCCTCCGGGGAATTGTGCAACTTAAGGAAAAAGGTAAACGAGTCCAGATACGAATTCCAATCAGACGCCTCACGCTGATCAAAGTGCGAGATCAAATCTGCGAGGTTCAGCGCCGTTTTTGATCGCTCGGGATCCCGAAGCGCCTTCGAGCGCGACAGGACCAGGGATTCATCGGCGGGACTGAGAGGAACAGCGCCCAGTTCCAGAGCCCGGCGAATGAGCAGTTGCCGTTGCTCGATCGTCAAAGCGGGCAGTTCCAGAACAACTTCATTAAAGCTCATCGCGGAAACATAACTCGACCCCTTGCAATTGTCAGCCGTAATTCTTGGGGGCCGACGCTCAATGATGCGTTTGACGCTCGCGCCTCTGGGCGTCCTGGCAACTTAATTTTGCCGGTGGTTTTTAATGGGATAAGTTTATTGATATGACCCTCGAATCTTTGATTCTCGCGGCCCGGCAAGCCGACGCCAGCGATCTGCATTTGGAACCCGGTTTTCCGGCGGCTCTTCGCATTCGTGGAACCCTGCGCGCCAGCGGCCCGCCGATGACCGGCGCGGATCTTTTCCAAATGGCCAAGGATTCCATCGGGGACGAACTCTGGCCGCTGTTCCTCGAACGCCGATCCTTCGACTTGTCCAAGACCATTCAAGGAGTCCGCTGTCGCATCAACATTTTGCAGACGGCGCGCGGGGTCGGTTTCGCCATCCGCCTGCTTTCGGCTTTTCAAGCCAGCGTGGACACCCTCAATCTGCATCCGGACCTGAAGAAGCTGGCCGCCTCGACGCATGGTTTGATTCTCGTCAGCGGCGCGACCGGTTCGGGAAAATCCTCGACCATGGCGGCCCTGATCCAGGAGATCAACCTTCTGGAAGCCCGGCACATCATAACGGTTGAGAGCCCCATCGAATATACCTTCCGCCCCGTGCGCAGCTTCATTCGACAGCGCGAAGTGGGCCGCGACACGCCCGGTTTCGAGCAGGCCCTGTTCGACGCTTTGCGGGAAGATCCCGATGTCTTGATGGTCGGCGAGATGCGGGAGCCGGAGACGATGCGTCTCACCTTGAACGCCGCCGAGACCGGCCATCTGGTTGTGGCCACGCTCCATTCCGCGACGACGATTGAAGCCTTGCAACGGGTCGTGGCGGCGTTTCCAGCGGAGATCCAAAGCCGGGTGGCGGCCCAAGTGGCGGATTGTCTCGTGGCGGTGATCGCCCAACAGCTTCGATTTCGCCCCGACTTGAATCTCCGCGTGCCCGAATGCGAGATTCTGCTTCCCACTCACGCGGTGAAAAACTTTATTCGCAACCGCGAGTTTCAGCACATCGCGTCGGCGCTCGAGACCGGGGCCGAGCACGGCCTCTGGACTTTCGCCCGGTATCGCAGTTGGCTGCAAAACCGGACCAACTGGCACATCCCTGGAAAGTCAACTACTCCAGCCGATGGCGAAGGAGACGAAGTGAGAGTCAAGGAGGCGGCCGGCGGCGCGCTCCCGCCACTCAGCGCAGTCGCTCGCACCGATAAAAAACCCGGAACCGTTCCGCGCACCGATGCCTTGCCCGCAGCGGGAAGAATAGAAATACAACCAGTCGAAGGCGGTCTGGAGGAATTGTTAAAGAAACTCGAGTAAGCGAGTGGGAGCGCGATTCCCGCCGCGGATTAAGTCAGAGCTTCCTTACGTCATCTGCTACGCGGACGAGGGCACTTCTCAAGGACGGGCCTCGAGTATCAAATTGAACGGAGTTTCGGTGGCACGGCGGAAGCGGGAGAAACCACCCTTCGTCGCCACTTCCTTTAACCGCGCTTCGCCTGCTTGCGCGCCCAGACCCATCCCAACCTCCTGCGACAACGACGCCGGCGTGCAAATCATCGTTGAAGCGGCATAGTAAATGCGCCCGATCGGGTTCAGATTCTCCTCCAGCCGGTCATTGGCGTAAGGCTCGACAATCATCCATGTCCCATCGGCCCGAAGTGACTGGCGCACATGGCTGGATGCCCCAACCGGGTCTCCCATGTCGTGCAAACAATCGAAAAACGCGACCAGATCGTAATCCTTGCCGGGAAACGCCTTGGAAGAGGCGGTCGAGAAACTCACGCGGTCGGAAACGCCCGCTTTGACCGCCGAGGCGCGCGCCCACTCAATCGAGGGAGTATGGTAATCAAACCCGAAAAATAATGATTTTGGATAAGCTTGCGCCATCAGGATCGTCGAAGCGCCGTATCCGCAGCCTACATCCACGACCTTGGCGCCGCGCTTCAATTTTGCCTCGACCCCGTCGAGCGCGGGAATCCATTCTGAAACCAAATGGGCGGAGTACCCCGGACGGAAGAAACGCTCCGTCCCCTCGAAAAGATTGCAATTATGCTCGTGCCAGCCGACGCCCTTGCCGGTTTTGAACGCTTCCCGGATGATAGGCTCGTCCAGCACCGCCGCAGCGATGATCTGATAGGCTCCGGGAATAAACACCGGGCTGTTCTCGACGGCGAGCGCCATTGCTTGTTCGTCAGGGAGCGTAAATGTTTGCGTGGCGGCATCATAAGTGACATAACCTCCCGCCGCCTGGGCGGAAAGCCATTCCCGGACATAGCGCTCGGCGGTTCCTGTTTTCGCCGCGACTTCCGCCGGGGTCATCGGCCCCGCGCCGGCCATGGCTTTGTAGAGGCCGAGCCGGTCGCCGAGCAGGATGAGAGCGGTGTTCATGGCGGCGCCCATGTCACCCAGCGCTTTGCCCATGAACTCGTTCAATTTGGATTCGTTGACGTTGAGTTTGGATGCGCTCATAAGGATAATTATATTATCATTATTGATCCCCGTTTGCAAGGCGTGGGAAGACGGAATGGCAACCGCGAATGGGAGGTTGAACCACAGATTCCCCAGAGCGGCGGAGCCGCAACCAAGGGGATTTAACCACAGATGGGCACAGATGGGCACAGATGGGACTATTTTTTGGAAGGCGCTTCATCATTTTTTTCTCATCTGTGCCCATCAGTGCAATCTGTGGTTAAAAAATCTTGCCGTAAATGAAGGGCTTTTTCTTATTGTGGTACAGATTTACATCCGCCGTCGCCAAGGCTATGGAGGACAGGCAGATGGGACACGAACCCGAACCTTTTTAACAGGAGGCAAACAGAGGTAACAGAGCCCGAGCCAAAAGGGAATTTTCTCACGCATCCCCCTTCGCCAAGGCTACGGCGGACAAGAAGTCCGCAGAGGATGAAACCTTTTTTCCCCCTTCCCCAATTCGGCAATTCGGCAATCGGCAATCGGCAATCGGCAATCGGCGATTCCCCTCCCCCTTCGTCTCCCCTGGCGAGTGGGCTTGCTCTAGTTCGACCGGGGCGGCTTGAAGTCGCCGTCCGACTTGGGCGGAACAAATCCTTGGTCATTTCGCAACCACACCGTGCCGGAGACGGGCTTGGGTTTGTCGATCCCGCCCCGACGGGCCGGGCGATACGGCATCGTTACCACCAGCCGCTCGGGAGCATCGGTCGGAACAACGAAATGCCCGAAAATCTCTTTGCCACCGAAGGAAAACATCCATTGCACCGTGTAGGACGCGCCCTTGTGGAGCAGCAGATAATAGGCGGCCTGGTTGGTGTCCGTTTTCGAGGCGTAAGGGAAGGCGCCCCTGCCATTGCCGTCCGGGCCGGTGACATTCAGATTCGGCAGGCGGCCTTTGGGGAAAGGATTACCGCCCGGGAAAGTGACCGCGAGGGCGACCTCGGCCGATTTGCCGGAGCGGAGCGCCTCCTGCCGCGCGGCTTCAAAACTGGCATGGTCGTCGAAACCGGGGAGCCTGGCGGTCCGGGTCATGGAATCGAACCAGGCATCGGAAGCCACAAAACCGCCGTAAATGCCGTTATTGGCGGGGTGCGTTTGGGCTGATGCCCGGTTAATCAAACCGGGGAACAGACAGGTGGTAAATGCCAGCCAAAGCCCAAGCTTTCTGTGAGTTTTGATGATAGAATTGTATTCCTGTTTTGGGAGCGGGTCAATTCCCGAGTTGAGCTGTTAAACCGCGAGAGAACGCGAATGGGAAGTTGAACCACAGATACCACTAATGGGCACAGCGCCGCAGATCCGCGACCACAGATGGCGAAGGCCGTAATTGCGGAGAGAGGAGCAGCCGCAAAAGAACGCATCCTCCGTCGCCAAGGCTATGGAGGACCAGAAGAACGCAAAGCCGAAAAGCCGCAAGCCAAGGAATTTAACCATCCGGCGTCGCTCCGAGCGATGCCGCGACAGGCAGATTCCACTGATTTACACAGATGGAAAACTGAGGAGAGGACTTTCAGCCCATCCCTGTTCCCAGCTGCGCAAAGGCGCGAAAGGGCGGTAATCGTGGAACGACTGGGTTATCGGGCCCTCGCTTCTGGAATCGCAGCCCGCACAACGTCGGCAAGCTGTTTCGCGGTCGGAAGTTTTCCCTGCATTCCCGCCGGTAGTTTCGACTGGAGTTCATAGACGGCCACGCCGATGGGATTGAGCTTGGCGCGCAGGGCGTATTCGACTTCCACGTCGTCCTTTTCAGCGCAAAGGATGATGCCGATGGAGGGTTGGTCATCCGGCGCGCGCTCCTTGTCGTTGAGCAAATTGAGGTAGAAATCCATCTTGCCCGCGTGCTCCGGTTTGAAAGGCCCAATTTTTAGGTCGAAAGCCACAAGCGCTTTGAGAAAGCGATGGTAGAAGATGCTTTGATCTGGTTGAGCAGCACGCCGCGACTCCAGCCGAGCCTGGCGGTGGCGCGGAGGTAGTAAACGCGGGCGGCCGGATCGGCGAGCTTATTCAGGATCAGCAGGTGCTGGCCCCAGGGGATTTCTGCGACAAGCTGCCGCAGAAATTTGATGACGTCTGGTTGAGAAGGTTGGGCCGCAAATTTTTCCGTCGTTTTAGGGTCGTCGGATTCTGGAAAAGACGGTTTCAGAAATCCACCGTGTCCGATTGGACTGGCGGTATCTGATTCTGCGACAGCTTGTCGCAGAATTGGAGTCTTCGGATCGCGCGCCAATTCTCCCGCAGCCCGCGCCAGAAAAAGGGAATCCGTGCAGGCCGTATAGAACCGCCGCATATCCCAGATGTTTCGTGGCGAAAACCCGCGCAGGTTGGGAAACGAGGCCCGCAGGTCGGTGGCGAGACGTTCCACCACGGAGTCTCCCCATCCGGCCGTTAGTTGTTTCTCCACAATGCCCCGCCCAATGTCCCAATAGAGCAGGATGAGTTCATTGTTGACGGCACGGGCGGCCGAGATTCTAGCGTGGAGGATGCGGTCCTTCAGGGCGGCCAGGAAGGCTGGGTAATCGGGGAGTGCAAGCGCCGTGGTCATGACTGGGAGGCAGATTAGAGAGTTGGCGGGCCACTCTTGCGTATCAATTCTTCAACAAGCTGTTGAAAAATTGGATCACAAAGTGAAACCATCAGCGGAACCGCGGCTTCAGCTTGCCGGCAGTGGTATACATGCCGGTGGCGGCAAGAAAGCGGAGGATGGACTTTTTGGCGGCGGCGATGCGCTTACCGGTGGCCCGCAACTGGCGAACTTCGAGAGTCGCGCCGTTTGAACCGATAGCTTGCTTGCTCGGTAACGTCTTCACATGAGCAAGGTGCCATGAACCCTTGAGGCACACAATAATTTAATAAACATGCGTTCCTCCGCGGCAATCCTCGGCGCTCAAGAATACTGCTCGGGCGGTGGGATAGACGACAGAATTTGGCGAGGGATTTTTCGCCGATGGCTAGGCGCAAGCGCGGGATGATACCCTGGCGGTCTCTGACCAAGGGCGCAACAACGCCAGCGGCAAAAAGCACCGCTAAAAATGTCGTCTGTCCTGCCACCCGAGCAGTAAGCCCGCCCACTCCCGGATGGGCCAAAAGGGGCTGGAGAACTGGTTATCAGAAGTTGGACATTTTAGGGCTGATACGGATGGCATCGCCGTCCTGAAGAACAATGTCTTTCACTTTGAGGCCTTTGCTCAGGATCTCCTCGACGTTTACAACGAACGTTTTCGGCGTTGCGACGCCAGCCTCCTGGCGGATGAGTTTGACACTCTTGAGGTCTGCGTGCTCGCTGGGTTTCATCTCAAAGATCGCCTCGCTGAGATATTTGGGCTGACCAACTTCTAGCGGCATGGTCCCTTTGATTTCTCCATAGAAAATGACCGAGCCCTGCTCGCGGGAAATGACGACGCGGTCGCCATCCTCAAGCAAGTAGTCTTTGTCCTTGAGCTTTTTGCCCAGGATTTCTTCGACGTTCACCAGGATGGTTTTGGACTTTCCCGTACTGTTATCGAGACGGATGAGCCGGACTTTCTTTAAATTAGCGGAATCGGGGGGCTTCATTTCGAGCACCGCCTCGCTGAGATATTTTGGTTGACCCGCCAAGAGCGTGAATTTCCCCATCACCTCGCCATTGAAAAAGACGGTGCCGGGCGCGCCGTTCCTCGCCGGATTTGCTGCCGGCGGAACGCCGCCGTCATCCGCTCCAGATGCTTTGCGGGTCGTCGGAGCGATTGCGCCATGGTTTAACAGGATTTGTGCCAGATTTGCACGGATGGAACTTCGTGCCGGCTCTTCAAGTAGTCGTCCTTTTCCGGTCGCAAAAGTATTGTCCAAAACTTGGAGGGCCGTGTGACCTGAATTGTCCTTGACCTTTGCGTCGGCACCCGCGTCCAAGAGCACTTCCACGTTGCGCGTGTTCACTTTTGCGATGGCGAAGAGCAACGGCGTACGACCCTCGTTATCTTTTGCATTTACGTCAGCTTTATACGAAAGGAGAAGTCCGAGAACGTTCGGGGTTACGGGAGTTGGGTCCGTCGCTAGGAGATAGTCAAGAGGAGATAGCCCATTCTCGTCTGTGAGGTTGACATTCGCTTGGTGGTCCAGAAGCGGCTTGACCATTACCCATTGCGCCGCCGAAATCGCGGCCATTAGCGGAGTTCGACCGGCTACGTCCTTCGCGTTTACATCCGCTCCATGGGCAATCAGAGCCGCGACGGCTGGATTTAGTCCGAGTCCGTCAGTGGGCGGCATGGATACACTATAATGCAGCGGAGTGCGGCCGAGGTTGTCCGCGATGTTTTCATTCGCACGGCGCTCCAGAAGCGTATTGACCATTGACCAATGTCCAGTTGCAATCGCCACAATGAGCGGGGTTTGGCCCAAGATGTCCTTGGCGTTCACATCCGCCTTGTGGTCTAACAACCACCGAGCCCATTCGGGACGGTCCCAACGCACGTCTTGGTGCAGTGCAGTCTGCCCACTTGTATCCTTCGCATCAATCATTGCCCCGTTGGCAAGTAGCAACTCCCCGATATCGTTGGCTGGCGGGATAATCCCCGGCGATCCCGGTCCTTGTCCTGTTGCGAGATGAATCAAGGCCGTCCAGCCGTTTGTGTCCTTGGCGTTCACGTCCGCTCCGTGCGCGAGTAAAAACTCAACTTCTTCCCGGTTAAGGTGCAACGCGGAAACTACCAGAGCCGTTCTGCCCAGCTTGTCCTTCGCATCGATTTTGGCATGATTCTTCAGCAAAATTTCGACAGTTTCTTTCCGCTCCCACCAAAGATGGAGAAGATTTTGACTTTGATCAAAGGATAACTGGCCCAAATCAGTATCAAACTCCCTTCGATCCAGAAAAGCGATCCAAAGCGGCGTCCGTCCATAGTTTTCACGAGGATCGATCTCGGCATGGTAATTGAGCAGGAGTTCGACCATAGCGATCTGCCCGCCACGCGAGGCATAGTGCAACGCCGTCCAGCCGTGATTCTCAGAGATATTGGGATCCGCATGAGCCTTTAGGAGAAGTTTGGCGGCTGCAACGGTTGCCTCAGAAGGCTGCGATCCATCAAGCCAGGCCGCGCGAACGAGAGGTGTCATGCCCCCGGCATCCTTTGCGTTTACCTCGGCGCCATGTGCGAGCAACAACTCGGTCACGGCTATAAAATTGAGGGAGACGTGCAGAGGAGTCAGGCCTGATTTATTTTTAATATTTACCTTCGCGCCATGCTCCAATAATACGTCCACCACCGCCTTGAAACCACTTCCCGCCGCAGATAAAAGCGCGTTGTATCCATAGGAATCCAGCGCATTGACGTCCGCGCCATGCGCGAGAAGAAGTTGAGTCATCGTCTTATGACCACGACCAGCCGCATTCACCAGCGCCGCCGGATGAGATCCTCTCCCACTCGCATTAACGTCCGCCCCGTGGGCCAAGAGGTATTCCGCCACTGAGAGTTGGTCTAGCGAAGCGGCATTCGCCAGCAGAAAGTCGCCATTATCGGCGTGCGAGTTCACCAAATCCGGGCTGTCCTTGACCAACGCGATGATTCGGATCAACTCGTCGTGTTCCTTCTGAGTTGCGGGATGCAGCGCTTGGCCATCCGCCACGATGTCGAAGGGGGTGGCGGCGCCCACTGCGGCGGCGGTCGCGAGAGCTGGATTGGTCGAGCCCAAGTAAGCGCGGCTGAGTTCGACAAGGCGGATTTGATCGGAGAACTCGCGCAGGACGCGCTCGTATTGGGCGTTCGCCTCGTTGGTTTGACCCAGCTTGCGATAACATTCCCCCAATCGAAAAATGGCGTTGGCCACGTTCGGGCGCTGCTCCTCGAATTGTGACAAAACACTCTGATAGGATTTGATCGCCGCGTGGAGGTCGAGGTTGGCATCCTCTTCGAGGATGCCTTTGACCAAACCGGACGGCAACTTCTGACCGGGTGTGGCTGCGGCGGACGGGCTCGGCGTTGCGGTCTGCGCCGGAGAGAGGCTGGCGCTGGCGAGCCAGAAGGCCGGGACAAGCCACCTCCAGTGGTTCGTGATTTGGAATTGAGAAAGTGGGTTCATAAAGTGCTTTTCATTTTTTGGTTCCACGAATTCATTTCATGGATTCAACTTGTCGTGAGCGTAACGAGTGGCGCCCCTCGAGTTGCGACGGTTTTGTAACGTTTGTCGGGGAGACGTGGACGCGAGGCCGAAGAGCCGCAGGCAAAGGGATTGAACCACAGATTGCACAGAGCGGCAGAGCCGCAACGAAGGGGCTTTAACCACAGATGGGCACAGATGGGCACAGATGGGACTATTTTTTGGAAAGCGGTTCATCATTTTTTTTCTTATCTGTGCCCATCAGTGCAATCTGTGGTTAAAGAATCTTGCCGTAAATGAAGGACTTTTTCTTATCGTGGTACGGATTTACATCCGCCGTCGCCAAGGCTATGGAGGACAGGCAGATGGGACGCGAATCCGAACCGATTTTTACAGGAGGAAACAGAGGCAACGGAGCCCGGACTTTGACAGGATTTACAGGATGGGGAGTGGATTCCGAATCCTGTTTCATCCTGTTCATCCTGTCCAACATTCCTCCGGCTTCCTTCCGTTCTCCCTGTCCCACTCCTGTTAAAAGTTTTCTTTTCATTTCGGTTTCCCATCTGTGTTAATCCGTGAAATCTGTGGTTAAAACAATCACGGAGTGTCCGGCGGGTTTATGCGGTAGCCCACGGCGTGGACGGTCTCGATCCAGCGCGGCTGATCTGGATTCTCTTCGATCTTGGCCCGCAAACTGGCAACGTGTTTATCCACCGTCCGCGTGGTGGGATAGGCGGTGTAACCCCAGATCACATCCAGGAACCGCTCGCGCGAAACTGGTTCTCCCGGTGTCTCCAGCAGCAATCGCAACATGGCGAATTCTTTGGCCGTCAAATGGAGCGCTTTGCCCTTGCTCGAGAATTGTTGTCGGACAAAATCGATTTCGATCTCTCCCAACGTCACTGTCTTTAACGCGAGTGTCTGCCGCTGGGTCCGGCGCAACAACGCCCGAACCCGCGCCAACAACTCATCACGACTGAATGGCTTCATCAAATAATCATCGGCGCCGGCATCCAGACCGGTGACCCGGTCCTCGACTTTGCCCTTGGCCGTCAGGATCAAGATCGGCGCGGGAATGGCCAGACGCCGCAGTTCCGCGCACAGGGCAAAACCGTCCAGGCGCGGCATCATGATGTCCAAAAGGACGAGGTCCGGTTTTTCCTCGAGGGCTTTTTGCAGGCCGGCTTCGCCATCCGCGGCCAGCAGGACCCGGTAGCCCTGTCGATCAAGGCAATCGTGCAGCGCGGTGCGCATCGGCAACTCATCTTCGATCACCAGGATTCGAGGGAGTGGATTCATGCCATAAACTTTCGGGTTTTCTTTGGTGGCGGTTGGAATGGGAGCTCGACCGTGAAACGGCATCCCTCGCCGAGGGCGCTTCGCACGGTGACCCGTCCGCCATGGGCTTCCGTCACATTTTTTACAATGGCCAGGCCAAGCCCCACACCTTGGGTTTCGCGGCGCAGTTCCGAGCCCCGTCGATAAAATCGTTCAAAAATCTGTTTCTGATCTTCGATCGGTATGCCCGCGCCCTGGTCTTCGACCCAGAGGCACAGTGTGACATGTCGGCTTGGTGGAATTTTATCGGAAGCGGCGCCAGGAAAATCAAGGCCAACCGTGACGGTGGAACCGGAGGGGGAATGCTTGATGGCGTTGTCGATGAGATTCACGAGGACCTGCTGAATCGCGCGGCCGTCGGCTTCGATCTCGACCGGTTCGCCCTGAATCGCGCCGACCACGGCGATTTGCTTTTCGGCGCTGTAAGTTTGCATGAGCTTGATGGTTGCCTCCACCAGAGCGGTCAGGTCCGTGGGCTCGAATTCATACTGTTTGCGTCCTTCTTCGTGCCGCGAAAAGTCGAGGACATTCTCGATGAGCGCGGACAAGCGCCGGCATTCCTGCACAATGAATTGGTGGTAACTGCGATTTTTGCGCGAGTCCTCGGAGCCAATCTCGGTCAGTTCCTCGGCCATCAACCGGACCGAGGCAATCGGGGCGCGCAACTCGTGGGACACGCTCGAAACGAAGTTGCTTTTCATCTCGCTCAACTCTTGTTGGCGTCGGAAGGCGCGCCGGGCGGTCACAAATCCTACCAGAACGGCGAGGGCTGAAAGCACCATGAGCGAGCCAAACCAGAGTGTTCGCGCTCGTTGCCGCGCGAAAAGCGCGGAGGGATCGGTCAGATAAACCTGAACCGCTAGGTCGGGTGGCGCAGCCTCCGGTTCCGCAGCGCTCGTGCCGAGGCTCTTGGCGCTCGCAACGGCGATCTCTTCCGCGTCGCGCGGCGGTGTTGTCAGGCTTTTGCCAGCAATGACAACTCCGACCTTGAAATAGGCCGGAGCAGATTGCGCGGCGACGACTTCATCGACGATTTTGCGTATGTCCGCCTCCGAAATCGCGAAGACCCAGCGTTGTTTTCCCTTCGGCTCGGCGGAGGCAACCCACGAGTGGTGATCGAGGAACTCCAGCCAACGGCCGCCCGCCTCGCGATTGGTCATCGTGTGGGCGTCGCTGAATCCTTCGCAGTACAGATGATAAAGCAGGCGGGCGTTTTGATGCGCGGCCAGCACCGCTCGCCATTCCGCCGCCGCCTGGGCCGTTACACTTTTCAAAAAGTTTGGATCATCGAAAATGAACTCCGCCATGTCTGGACAATTCCACACCAACAGCGCACAAACCGAATCAACGCGCTCCGCCCGCTGCGCAGCGATAGCGGGAGCGTCATTGGTCAAGTGGAGCAGTTGAAGGGCGGCGTAAATGCTTAAGAGGGAGCCAGCCTGCGTGGTTGCAGTCGGAAACCGTTTGAGGACCATCTCGAACTGACCGCGCGCCGGTTCTTCCTGGCCCTGCTTGACCATGAGCACGCCGAGGCGATAAGCGGCCAGCGCCGTGGAATAGCGGGCAGGCGCGCCATCGAGAAACTGGTGATACTTGGCGATGGCGGTGTTATAGTTCTCCTCAACGAATTCCGCTTGCTCCGCCTCGATCCAAAGGGCCTTTCGGGGGGCGTCCAATCCACTGAGTTCGACCGGTGGCGCCGGCGTTTGCGACGGTGCGACGGGCGGATAATGCAGCTTTCCTGAATCATCAAGCAGGCAGGCAATTCGGGGGGTTTTCTCCCGGGCGTACTGCAAGATCGGATCATTCAAGGGTTGCCCGGGCGAGGGGACTAAATCAGGTTCGCGCTCGTCTGATGAATAAACGGCGCGTAAGGCTTGAGGCAAACGCACTTGTGCCAGATCAAACGCGATCCTCCCCGCAACTTCGACCGCGTCGTGCCGGGCCAATACCCGGTCCTGCCGCAAGGACCACAATCCGGCGACCGCCAGCAGGATCGCTGGCAGGACGATCAGCAGACCTTGCCAGAAAAAGCCGGGCTTTTTGGAGTCGGCGGGGTTCATCGGATTAATCGTAACATGATTGGCTTGTCTGTGTCGGAAAATTTATTGGTTCGCAACCTGGCCGCCACACCCGCCTGGCATACCACAGGGATGCCGGAGGGTTGTGAAGTTTTTGTAACGAATGGCTTCGGGCGGAGGACGAAAGGGAGAGGCATGGCCACGAAAGAACACATCCTCCGTCGCCATCCCCCTTCGCGCAGGCTTCCCCCTCCGCCAAGACTACGGAGGACAGGACGGAGGACAGGAGGCTATGCGGGAAAGGAACTGATACAAGATGGCCGGACGAATGGACCCGATGGCGCAAATGGTTGAGAAGGTTTTTGGTTGCCGGTGCTGCGATGAGGCGTGGGGTTTCTCATCGAGGACGGCGAACTCCGGGTATTTCAAATTCCCTCCGCTCATCGGGAAAAAAGGGGTCAAAATAGAGTTTGGACCGGTTGGTCAGCGATCACGGCTTAATTTCCATCGGCGCAGCTTCGCGGCGGCGCTTTTCGATGTTCCTAGCCTCAGCCGCGCCGCCACCCAAACCAGCGTCAAGGTCGTCTCCGCTTGCAAACGCGTCGCGATGGCCAGCTTTTCCGGATCGCTCTTGAGTTTGTCCCTCAAGTCGTCCTCCGTCCAACGACGGCGTCTCAATTCCTCGCCGATGATGCGTTCGGCTTTGGCCTCGACGCCCTCGCGCTTCAGCTCTCCGGCGTGGTGGTCGCCCAATTTGCCTTCCATCCGTTCCAGCAACCCGACCTTGAACTCCGCCGACCCCAGGCACCATCCGCGCCGGACTTGCTTGAGGTCCTCTCCATCCGAAGGCTCCGTCCGTCGGGCCTCCATCCGTTGCTCAAACTGTCGACGCCCCGCCGCGCAGTCCTCCCGAATCCCATGTTCGCCCAAGAGCCGGTCCACGCGAATCCAATGCGACCGGTGAGCCTTGGCCGCCAAATAGCCGCCAAAACTGCTCCACGGCTACTCAAGCAACCGCTGATCCGGCCCGAGCAGCCAGGCCTGGACCGGGTTGAGATGCACGTAATCGCACACCGTCCGCAAGTAGCCGTCCCCGCTTCCGTCCACGACCAGCGCCTTGTAGCGTCCGCTGAAGACGTGTCCGAAAAGGCGGTTCCGGCGGTTGTAACGAAGAGTGTAGGCGCTGAGGAACCATTTCATCCCGGCGACCAGATTGGCGTTTGGCGTTTCGACCATGAGATGGAAGTGGTTGTTCATGAGGCAATAGGCGTGCGCTTGGAAGCCGGTCTTTTCGCAGGTCTCGGCCAGGCTTTTAAGAAAGTCCTGCCGGTTCACGTCGCCAAGAAAG
>Ga0206863_1127_pt1 | contig 25684 bp, 17 predicted proteins | sample Alteio_BWOrgCont_41_FD_152634 | JGI IMG/M metagenome (GOLD analysis project Ga0206863, IMG submission 152634) | Enriched cells from forest soil in Barre Woods Harvard Forest LTER site, Petersham, Massachusetts, United States -... | ecosystem: Environmental > Terrestrial > Soil > Temperate forest >...
GTTCCGTATAGCCGGTAATCCACCACAAATCGATTTCTGGCTAGATGAGTGAGGATGAACGCCACTCTGAATCGCGACTCTCTGTTTCAGCCAGAAATGATCCGAACAGAACCGGCTGAGATTCTAAAATACGCGGGTTTGTTTAGCTCGATTCGCAGGTGCGTAGTCTTCATGTTGAGGTGATCACTCGGCCCTTATCGCATCGATGGGGTCAATAGCCAGGACTCGAGTGGTTGCACTCCAGGCCGCAACCAAAACGGCGGCCAAGAGAAAAATTGACGCAAAAACGCATGCCGTCACACCCGGCCCCTTGGCTCCCACAAAAAGATGCTGAAGAATGGACCCGGATCCTATTGCCCCGCCGATCCCCATGATGATTCCTACCCCTATGGGAATGAGGCTTTGTCTTACAATCATCGCTCGAATGCTTCCAGTCGAGGCCCCAAGTGCCATGCGAACACCCAACTCGTGTTCCCGTTGCGTGATTGCGCGCGATGATGTGCCAAAGACGCCAATGATAGCGAGCAACATGGCCAGACACCCAAGGAAAAGGATCGAGATTGTGTAGAGCTTTGGACGTCCGAGCGTTTCACTCAGACGCTCATTCAGTGTCATTACTTCATAAACCGGCACACTTCGATCCAATCCGATGACTGCATCTCGGCAGGTTGTTAGCAACCTCGACGAATTGCCGTGCCCCTTTACGACAAAGGTCAGCGTTGCCGGCGGCTCTTCCTGAACGGGCCAGTAAGCCTGCGGTGTCCCATCATATTCAGGACCTGCCATGCGCGCAGTTGCAACTACACCCACGACCGAATAAGGTCGGTTCGTCCACGGTGCAATGATCGTGCGACCGACAAGTCGCGTACCTAAGTTAGCTTGGCGCGCGAACGCTTCGTTCACAACTACGGGAGGCTCAGCTGAATTCCCCTCATTCATGACGAATTCTCGTCCCGCAACCAGCTTCGTGCCCATGGTTCGGAAGTAGCCCGGCATCGCGCCGTTTAAGACGACTGTCTGAATCTGCTGACCCGAATCTACCTTAATGGTGCCTGCCATCAACACGTTCTTCGCAAGCGGTAGGTAATTGACTGCACCGACCGATTCGACGTCCGGAATCGACCGCAGACGATCCAGAACGGCGGCGTAGTATTGCCACGCTGCACTTTCCTTCAAATATCTAGTTCCCTGCAACGAGACATTTATGGTAATCACGTTCGCCGGCTCAAAGCCTAAGTCCGTATTAACCAGGCGAAGGAAAGCGGAGCCGAGCGCGAGAGAACTCACCAGCAGCGTGAGTGTAAAGGCTACCTGGACTCCGACCAGGATCGACCGCAACCGACGAGTCTCCGGTTCACTTGTTCCCGGATGTACACGAGTGAGTTGTGTAGAAGGTTGGAGGCGTCCGATAAGCCATGCAGGCATGACTCCAAACACGCCCCCGACGATTAGCGCGAGGGTAATTGTGAAACAGAGCACGCGCCAGTCCAGAAGAGTGTAGTTCTGTGTGGCCAATTGTGCGGGCAACACTGCGTTCGCGATACGAGCAACCAAAAAGGCAACAATAAGCCCGACTGTAGACCCGGCCAGAGTCAGCGCGGTTGCCTCTACTGCGAGTTGCTGTACAAGTCGTGATCTGCTCGCTCCGAGGACAGCGCGTAAAGCCAGCTCTTGGCGACGTTCCACGGTTCGCGAAAGAAGCAGTTGCGCTACATTGGCGCATGCGGTCAACAGGACGAGAAGAACAACCGCGAAGAGGATAAGCACCGACTGACGGACCTGAGAAGTAATCTGATCGCGGAACCCGACTAATTCAGGGTTGTCATGGTCATCGCGATGAAAGCTCTGAGGGCTAACGCGAGAAGCCTCAGCTGTAAACTGCTGTCGCGCCTGAGTCATCGTGATTGCGGGCCGTAAGCGGCCAATCGTTTGCCATAAAAAGGCGCCGCGCTTTGGAATCGTTTCGAAATCGAAGACAGTCGGAATCCAAATGTCGACGTTGCCGGGATAGTCAAAACGACGTTGGGCGACGCCGATAACAGTGAGCGCAGCGCCATTTAGGTGGATGGTCGCGCCGAGTACAGCAGGATCTCCGCCGAACGACTGCAGCCATAGACGATGGCTGATCACCGCGACATGGTTCTGGCCCGTCTTGTCTTCATCCGGCGCAAATGTGCGGCCCACGTCGCTTCTTGCCCCGAGCAAAGCAAAGAAATTCCCCGAAGTCTCCGTTACACGCAATCGTAAAGCGTCACGGCCCGAATTCAGATTCATCTCGGAGGTCGAGAATGTGGCTGCTCCCTCCAGGTAAGAACTGTGATCTTGCCACGCTTTAAAACCGGCGCGACCGTTTCCTGCGCTAAAGGGCGAAAGATGAAGTTCGACCAGCCGAGCGGCATCCAAAAATGGTAGGCTTCGCAGCAACAGCGCATTTGCCACACTGAAAACACCTGTGCTTACCCCGATGGCCAGAGCAAGAGCGCCGACGGCAAGAAATGCGCTTAATGGACGTTTTCGGTAAACCCGTAAAGCGAAGCGTAGGTCCTGCCCCAATTCACGTCCCAGTTCCCGCGGCGCGGTGAGCACGACATCCCAAAGAGCATGAAGCCATAAACGTGCGTGTGCGTTCCAACCCTGCGCTTCTCGCTGCTCATCGCGGAATTGCCGATCCATGGGTATCTCGTATTCATCCCGAAAACTTGCCGGATAAAGCTTGAGTAGTTTGCGGTACAGCTTCGTGGATTGATGCATGAGCACCTCAAGCCGGGTCAGGAATGCCCAGACGGTTTTGGGCAAGTTGCACGAGTTCGCGCAGGCGCGCTACCTCGGCCTGAATCACGCGACGTCCTAAAGAAGTGATTCGGTAATAGCGGCGACGTTCATCATCTAGATGCGAATCGGGCCGCTCGTCCGATTCAACGATGAGTCCTTGCTCCAACATTCTGTTGATGGCTCCATAGAGCGCGCCGGAGCCTAAGTTGACGCGCTTGTCTGTCCGCTGCAGGATTTCTCGCTTCAACGCGTACCCATGTCGCTCGCCCTCGGTCAGCGATAGAAGCATATGGAACACCGGAAGCGAGAGCGGCAGCATCTGCTGGATTTGTTCGTTTTTCGTCGTCATACTAAGTCACTTTGAGACATACTATGACGGAATCAAGCTGAGAATGTCAAGTTTCACTGCTTTTGGGACGCGAAAGATGCCGCTGACTTTACGTTCTTGGCCAGCTTGTCAATCTCCGTCGCCTCTTGATTACATCGACGGAGAGCGTGCTCCCGTTAGACTTGTCCACTTCTTCCTTCAACTGTTTTGCTAGTTCGAGCAACTTGGCCGTGTCCTGCATAAGCCGCTTCTGCCAGTATGCATTCTGCGCATTCTGAATCTGGACCTGCTCGACAGTCTTGACGTTATCATCTCGATGCCCGAAGGGTGGCGGCAGGGGCTCCAGAGTTGGAGATTGCGAGTTCTGCGGCGGAGCTTGGGCGGCGGACGCTACCCATGCACCTGTCAGCAGAACCCCAGATAGGGTAACTCCAACCCAGCGCATTTTGGCATTTGAGCGTCCCATCCGTTCACCCCGCGGAACCTTGGCGATAAGTAAGCATGCATTCCATTTAGATCGACGAATCGTACAATTGGCAAGTTTCCCTCCAAAAGCCTTTGGTCAATTGGCGTGTCGTCGGCAATCCGGAAGCAATCACATCGCTTGGAAGCCGACGTGAATTACGAAGTGCCTCAAAAACGGGGCGGGCTCAACCGGTCGATGCAAAGCCACGAGCTACCAGTCAGTTCGGTGTGCTACGTGCTGAGCGGGAGCGGTATTTTCGATGCGCCTCAGCGCACTCACCAATAGATGGTCCACATTTGCCGCACTGGTTTTGAGAACCCGCGCGGCATTCAACCGCGAATACTGCAGTACTTCACGCAGAACAAAAGCTGCGTGTTCAGGCGCCGGCAACATGCTGACGTCGGTCGTAACCGGGAAGCCGTGATCGAGCCAGGACCGTAGGCCGCCAGCAAGCGGCCGAACATTGTCAAATCCTCTCTGGCGCAGTGCGAGCGCAACGCGTGCGCTGATGGCTTCGCCGGGGGAAGCGCAGTAAAGGATAACCTCGCGGTCGGTCGCTAAGTCGACACCTCGGTATCGCTTTAAATATTGACAAATCTGGCGAGGGTCGAGCCGAACTGCACCGGGAATTGCCGGGTGGCTCTGATCGCTGCTCAAATCACTCTGCAGATCCAAAACCAGAATCCTTGCACCGGCTCCCAGTTTGTCGCGGAGCTCCTCGGGTGTGATCCGCGCCAGTTTGAATTTGCCCAGGAAGCGATACCAACGAACCAACCTGAGAGCAATCAAAATACCAACCGCACCGCTCCCCCCAAACAGCACCAATTTCCATATCGCGGCCGTGTACTCGGCGATTTGATCCAATTGGTCGCTGAAGATATACCCCAAAGCCGTGTAGGCAGACGACCACATGATGGCGCCCAATGCATCAAAGAGTAGAAAACGAGGTAAGCCGGTTTGTAAGATTCCCGCCATCGGAGCAGCGACGGCATCCACTCCGATGACGAACTTCGAAACCAGCAGCAATTTCAGCCCGTGACGGCTAAATCTGCTGGCTATCTTGTCTACGCAGGAACATGGATCCCCCGCGGCTCCGCAAACGAACTCCAGCGTTCCGTTGCCCCATCTCCTTCCCGCTGCGTACCATGCCGTATCGGCAAGCAGAAATGCTGCCACCGCGACCACGATGTTGCCGGCGAGGTTCCACTTCCCCAGACCGGCAAGTGCTCCGGCGGCAAGCAGAAGCAAGTTCGCGGGTATCGGCAAACAGGCTTGCCGGCCAAGCACCGACACGAACAGTAACCAGTATCCGTGTCGGGCAAGAAACTCGACCATCTGCTTCATTTGAACTCCGATTGAGTCTCACTCACCCATTGCATCCACGCGGCTCGTGGTAACAGCAATTTCTCGGTCTGAATTCAATGGACACCAAGAACGCTGCAGGGAGCATCATGTGCAAGTGAGTAAACCGTGCTCCAAAGATGTGATATGTGCGACTGGTGATGATGAAGCCCGATCCCGAGAAGGTCTGCTTTGTAGTCAGCGAGGAAGCGAACGATGGCGTCTATCTCCTCGCCTTCCACAAGATGGATCTCAAATTCGCCACCTTCGCGCAGTGCGGCTTGGCGGGCCGCGGACTGCAAATCGTTCCTAAGCTTGCATCCGATCACTGTTGATTATCAGCGTGAGAGAAGGGTCTGCAGCGCCGGCAAAGGCAGTGTAAGCAGGTGGGGACTCAAGGATCGTTACTGCCCGCAGTTCAGCGCCCAACATCCTGGCCAGGCGAATTGCAGAGGTTAGCGCACGGCTGGCTTCGGGAGATTCGTGGTACGCTACCGTGATTCTCTTATGCATGGCTTTTACTTATCCACTTTGTCTTACATTCCAGGACGAGCGATCCCAAGCTTCTTCATGCGTAACTGAAGAGTAGAGCGGTTCATCCCCAGACGCGAAGCCGCTCCACGTGCCCCGGAAACGACCCACTTGGTCTCTTTCAAGGTGTTAAGAATGTGCTCGCGCTCTGCTTCTTCCAAGGTACGGCGCTTGACGCTGCCCCGGCTGGCTGCGGCGCCGGACTGAAGTCCCGCAAGTGGCACTCGTAACACCGGACCAGAGGACAGAATCACAGAATGTTCGACCAAATTCTGCAATTCACGAATATTCCCCGGCCACGAGTGGCGAACCAGCGCCTCCATCGTGTCCGAGGGAATGGTATCAATCACTCGGTTCATCCGGCGGGCAAAGTGCTGTACGAAGTGCCTCACCAGCACTGGAATGTCTTCAGCCCGATCGCGAAGAGGCGGCACCTGAATGGGGAAAACGTTCAGCCTGTAGTACAGATCTGCGCGGAACGTCTTCTTCTCGACGCAATCCGCAAGATCGCGATTGGTGGCTGCGATCAGCCGCGCATCTGTTTTCAGCGTGCACGTGCTCCCCAGCCTTTCAAATTCACGCTCCTGCAAGACACGCAGTAGCTTGGGCTGAAGCTCCAGCGAAATTTCAGAGATCTCGTCCAGAAATGCGGTGCCGTGGTTCGCCACTTCGAACCGCCCAATCCGCTGCATAATGGCGCCCGTGAAAGCGCCCCTTTCATGGCCGAATAATTCGCTTTCCAGCAGTCCGGTCGGTATCGCCGCACAATTCAACTTCACAAACGCATTGGAACATCGCGGACTGCGTTCGTGGATCGCGCGCGCAACCAGTTCCTTACCGGTGCCGGTTTCACCATAAATGAGTACGGTCGAGCCGGTGGGGGCGACGGTTTCAATGTTCCGCAGCACAGCGCGAATCGCTGCGCTACGTCCGATGATTTCTTCAAAACCTTTCTCACTTCGGATCTCATCTTCGAGGTAAAGCTTTTCCCGTGAAAGCTGGTTCTTAAGCTCCGTGATCTCTCCGTAGGCAAGCGCATTTTCAATAGTGATCGCAATCTGGTTTGCCACTTGCACCAGGAAATCGATATCTGCTTGGGTGAAAGCTGGCCCCTGAAGCCGCCCTAGCTCCAGTACACCGAGAGTCCGGTCGTGGCAGATCAGTGGCAGAGCGCAAGCTGACTCGAGACTCTTGCCGGCGAGAACCGTACCATGAATGGAAGCACCAGACGACGAGCTGCATGGTCCAGAGCCGACTTGACTCATCAGCATAGGTTTCCGTGTTCGGAATACTTCGCCCGGGTTGCCGCCGCCGCTGCCTTCTCTCAAGACCTGGGCGTCTTCCGTGAGCAATCCGTTGCCGTCTGGGATATCGAGGGCATAAAGCTGCAATTGCCCACTCTCCGTGTCTGGCAAATGCACTCCGACAGCGTCGCATTGCATGACGCGCCGCACGCTCACCGAGATAGCCCGAAGCAGCGTCCTGAGGTCCAGGTTCGAGACCACCTGGTTGTTTAATTCGAGCAATAGCTGCAGTCTGTCCTTTTCGGCCTGAAGATCGGCCTGTGTCTTCTGCAAGGCCTCGAAATTGATAGCACCGGCGAGGGCTGACGCGATCATGTCCGCGATCAGGGAGAGAAAACGAACTTCATCATTGGAATAGGCTTCGGGCTGCTTGCTCCTGATAAGAAGGCAACCAATGTGCTGATGAGCGCAAATCAGGGGCAAAGCGCAGAGTGAGCGTATCCCGTCCTCTGTTAGCGCGGTGATTTTGCAGTTCAGCAGCTTCTCCTGATCCAGGAAGGGAATCGTTAGCGGCTTCTGGTGCTGATACATCCAGGCAGAGATCGTCTCTTCCATGGTCCCATCCATACTTACGCGCTCGACTCCACCCCCAAGCCGATGCAGATGCCAGTCCACTCCGTTCATTGCTTCCTCAAGTCGGGACATGCCTATCACGTCGAAGTCGACGATTCGAAGGTCACTTTCATTCTCTTTATCAATATCGATCATCGGTCTTCTCTCCGATTCTTGATCCGACGACTCGCCTCGGTCGCGAATGCGTCTTCTCTCTCCCAAGCAACCGACTAACCAATCATTGCGGCTTGCTTTCGCCTTGGATTCAAGTGACTTGTGAAATCGTGCATGTTCGGGTGCCCTGATTTTGTGTCGATCCTGTGACGTCAGGACGGACCCAGGATTGACATCGCGCAGAGTCGGCGACGCCGAAACAGTAACTGGAGGGATGAAACCGACGCACGAGTTTTCACGGCCGACATCGTACGGCGAGAGCGGACCAGCAGGTACAGTCCGCGTGACCTCAGCATATGGTTTTCGTCCACCAAACCTGTCCAACGATCATCCTCGGTACGCTGACGCTCGTGTTGTAGAGCGCCGGCGTGGCGGCTAACTCGGAAGAATCGCAGAAAAGTTTGAGCTTCCGACCACGGGATAGTCGTCGTATGAAAGTTGCCCGGCATTAGCATCTCTACCTGATCGCACAGAGGAGGGGAAAGTAGTGCCGCCGCTTGGTTCAGCAAGTCCGATACTCACAGAGCCCAGAGCCTTCCTGGTTTGTCTCAAGCTGAAATGCGTGATGGAATTGCGGACGCGCGCCGCGTCAATCTGCTTTCCGCCTTGACGTCATAGATTCGCCACGCAGCGAATACCGGTGAGATTCGCCATTTCGCAACCCTTTTCAAATCAGGCAATCCTGCGACGCTGCCTTCTGGCACTTGGCATGCTCAGTTAAAGAGCGCGGACGTTCTTTGATACGCGACGAACTGCTCACTCACCCTCATTGACAGGTGGGAATTAAATAGTCTGCGCACGTAATCGCGACGTGCACTGGAGATCGGGAGAAGACTCGTGAGAACCTGTTCGCTCTTGTTTATCTTTGCATGTAACCTGTTGGCCTTCGGCCAGAGCGGCGATGTGAGCGTTACTCCCGCCACACAAACGAGCCAAACAGCGCAGGCTGACTCACCGGCGCCTCCGAAGAAAAACCCTGACGAACTGATACAGGCGCTCGACGTAGACGCCGTCGCGTTGTCGAAGATACCCGCTGACCCACTCATCCAGCCGGATCCGTTGGCTCCGATCTTCCAGCCGATCAATAGACTCTCTGATAAGAGCGCTCAATCTCTACGGTTGAAGTTCGGCGCCACTTACACCTTTCTCAATCAGTACGCGACCATTACTCCGGACAGCGTCCGGCACAATCAGTTCAGCGGACGCCTCGACTTCACCGGAGCCTGGAACGCCTACGAACACGGAAGCACTGCTGGATCCATCAGCCTGCTTGTTCGTTCCGGAACCAACATCGGCATAAGCCAACAGTTCAACCTCAACGACAGACTCGGCTCAGGGCTCTATCTCAACTGCCTGCAAGGCGGCGGCCCGCAGGAGCCAATCACCTTGAACGTCCTCTACTGGCGGCAGGATTTCCTCTACCATCGGCTTTCTTTTTATGTGGGCAAGATCCACCCCAACGAATATGTAACTCTCAGCATGTTCAACAACGACGAGCGCACGCAATTTTTGAATGGAGCAAACGATGGCAATGATGCTGTCGCCTCGGATGGGACATACGCCGGTGGCGCGGCGGTGGAATTCCAGGCTACTCGCCATTTTTTTGTACATGCAGTCGCCGTAGACACGGAGGGCGCACAGCAGAGAAATATCGAAACGCTCGTCGATCGGAAGTATATGGAATCATTCGAAGCGGGCTGGTCCTCCGGTACGCTTGGTGAAGAATACCGGCTTTATCGTGGCGGCTTCTGGCGAGACGATACGAAGAACAACGGCAGTGGATATGGCGGCGGCTTTGAATTCGATCATGAATTGTCCAATGGCTGGACGCCATTCGGAAGATTCGCCTTCGGCACCACCAAGGGAACCGCCATTAAAGATATCTACGGGCTCGGCCTGGCAAGGGTTCATCCTTTCGGACGCCGGGGAGACATGTTTGGCGCTGCATTCAACTACAGCCAGCCGAATCCCCCGGGCAAACGCCACGAGAGCGTATTCGAGACGTTTTATCGCTTTCGCCTTACGCAAAGCGTGCGCATTGGCCCCGACCTCGAAGTCTCGATTCATCCCACCTACGCCAACAAGGCTTATACAACGACTCTTCTCGGCGCGAGAATGGAGGCTATCTTCTAACGGGTAAGATCCTCACTGCAGTAGTGCCTGAAACATCATGGTAGCTCCTGGTTTTCACCGGGACGTTTTCAACAACGCACTATGGGCACCAACACCCCACATGCTGGAATTTACGGTGAAGGAAATGAGCACTCGACCAATTGCGACTAGCTCTGGTTCTGTCCAGAGCACTTCGGCCACTTCGGCGACGCCTAATTACTCACGCCCCCTGGCCATCGTCACCACTCTATTCTTCATGTGGGGATTTCTTACCTGCCTGAATGACATTCTAGTGCCACACCTGAAGTCGATCTTCGACCTGAGTTATGCGCGAGCTATGCTTATCCAGTTTGCGTTCTTCTCGGCCTACTTCTTATTCTCCGTGCCCTGGTCGAAGATCGTGAATACCATCGGCTACAAGACAACCATGGTGGCTGGCTTGCTGACCATGGCGCTTGGGGCCTTTCTGTTCGTTCCTGCCGCATCCGCTGTCTCGTACCCACTGTTTTTGACAGCACTCCTTGTTCTCGCAACGGGAATCACGGGTCTGCAGGTGTCGGCGAATCCCTATGTCGATCTATTGGGCAAACCTGAAACGGCATCGAGCCGGCTGGATTTGACGCAAGCTTTCAACTCGCTAGGTACGACAATCGCTCCGAAAATCGGAGCGCTGCTTATCCTGAGCGCGGCGCCGTTGGCGATCGAACAACTACGCCAGCTCACGCCACAAGCATCCCATGCATATCGTGTGCAACAAGCGGCCTCGGTCAAGCTGCCATATGTGGTGATCGGTGTCGCACTGCTGTTATTAGCAGTGTTGATCGGCGTTTCCAGGCTGCCAAAAGTCGAAACCGCGACCAGCCGCTCTGGAGAGAGTGGGGATGATTCCATCTGGAAACATCCCAATCTCCTCTTCGGCGCAATTGGCATTTTCGCGTATGTGGGTGCCGAGGTTTCGATCGGAAGCTTTCTGGTGAATTATTTCTCGTTGCCCGAGATCGCGGACCTCACTGCTAAGACAGCGGCAGGTTTTGTTTCCTTCTACTGGGGCGGAGCCATGATCGGACGTTTTCTTGGGGCTCCTCTTCTGCAGCGTTTCAGGCCCCGATATCTGCTTGCTCTCTGTGCGATCGTTGCCGGGGCATTGGTTACTGCCTCAATGCTCTGGAACGGCCATATAGCGATGTGGAGCATCCTCACCGTCGGGTTCTTCAACTCGATCATGTTCCCTACCATCTTTAGTTTGGGAGAAGCAGAGCTCGGCCCTTTAAGTGGAAGCGGGTCCGGCATCCTGAATATGGCCATCGTAGGCGGGGCGATCCTCCCGGTGATTCAGGGAGTAATTGCGGACCACGTCGGGCTTCACCACGCCTTCGTGCTTCCCGTTATCTGCTACCTGTACATCGTGTTCTACGCACTAAGCGGCTCGAAGCCGAATAGCCTTCGATTCTCCAACGACTCGGAGGCACTGCCATGAATTGCATAGGCCAAGACAGGCTAATCGAAGATGCCGTCGAATTGACCGCAAGACGCGAGGACCCACTAGTGACGGCGGTCCAGGTGGGAGTACCCGAGGCCTTTGCACAACTTCATGCGATATATTCTTCGCGCCTATACAAAACGATCATTGCGATTACGAAGAACCCGGAAGATGCTCAGGACGCTCTGCAGGAGACTTTTCTGCGGGCACATTTGGGGGTTCATGCATTCGAGAGCAGGTCTAGCATTTATTCCTGGTTGAGCCGGATCGCGATCAACTCTGCCCTTATGATCCTTCGCAAACGGCGCGCTCATCACGAGGTATTGTTCGATCCCCAACCGGATAATCGATGCGAGACGATCTTCTTTGAGCCTAAGGACCCTGCTCCGAATCCTGAAGAGGCCTACGGCCTGCGTCAGCATCAGGTCAAGACCCTGATCGCGATTCGTCACCTCAGTCCCAACCTGCGATCGCCACTTCAGATGCAGATGAAGCACGGATGGTCAGTGAGGGAGATCAGCCAAGCGCTGAATATCTCCGAAGCGGCTGTCAAGACTCGTCTAAATCGCGCGCGTAAACGGCTTTCAACAACGCTCGCTGACCAGAAGCATTTCGCAACTCACCACCGGCAATCACTCTCAGCGAGCGCCGGGAGAGATTCGGTGGTACCGGCTTTCAACCAATGCAAGTGTTGAAGACCTTGATCACAACAGGAGAGCCGTCTGGCTGCCCTGCGCATTCTCAAACCGAGCGAAGCAGCAACAGGAGAAAGGAAGTCACTACAGTGTGGAGGATGACCTCGCGGACTCGAGTGCCGCTTCGGGAACCTTTACCCCGCGGCGCGGCGCGGGACGAGAAATGCCAAGCCTTTTCATTTTGTAAAACAGGGTGGTGCGCTTGAGCCCCAGTTTGGCTGCCGCACCTTCCGGGCCGCCGATCATCCAGCATGCCGCTTCCAATGCCTGCAAGATCAGGGCTCGGTCAACTTCTTTTAGCGCCGCGGATTTCGACGTTACAGTTACCGTCTCGAGATGGTTCGACTCTAGGGGATTCGGAAGCACGCCATTACAGGAAAGGATCACTGCGCGTTGAATCAGGTTCTGCAGCTCACGCACATTGCCAGGCCAGTCGTATGAGCGCAACGCCAACATGGTTTCTTCAGGAATTTGTTCAATGCGTTTACCGATCTGGCGGGCATAGAGGTCAACGAAATAAGTAACCAGAGCGGGTATATCCTCACGGCGCCCCCGCAAGGGCGGCAGTAGTACCGGGAACACATTAAGGCGGTAGTAGAGATCGCCACGGAATTCGCTGCACTTCACCATGTGCTCCAAATCTCTATGGGTGGCAGCCACCACCCGCACGTCTACGTGGTGGGTCCGAGTACTCCCCAGACGTTCGAACTCTTGCTCTTGCAGAACCCGCAGCAGCTTGGGCTGCAACGACAGTGGAATATCACCAACCTCGTCCAGAAAGAGCGTTCCCTTGTCGGCTAGTTCGAAGCGCCCGATTTTCTGCGAGATCGCTCCGGTGAACGCTCCCCGCTCGTGACCAAAGAGCTCACTTTCCAGCAAATCCAAAGGAATGGCAGCACAATTGACCTTTATAAAGGGACGACCGTAGCGCGGACTGATATTGTGGATCGCTTTCGCGATCAGTTCCTTCCCGGTGCCCGTCTCGCCCTGAATCAACACCGTTGCGGTGGTAGGCGCGACCAGTTCAACTTTCTCAAGAACTGCTTCAAGGCGCGCACTCCGTCCGATGATTTGATCAAAATGGCGATCTTTGTCCTCCTGGTCTCCGGACCGAAGTGTTTTGAAGCCCGCCACAGCATCCCTCCCGTCAAAACCTTGCTCAACTCGGTCTTAGGCTTCGCTTCCCAAGGCCGCTCGAACGCCTTCCAGTAGAATTTCACCGTCAAATGGCTTGGCGAGGAATTTCACTGCGCCCCCCCTCATTGCCTGGAGCCGCATTTTTTCGTCTCCATGTGCGGTAACAAAAATAATGGGAATCGGGCAATGATCCGCGTTCAACTTTGCCTGAAGATCCAAGCCTGACATTCCGGGCATGCGGATATCGGCGATAAGACAACCTGTCTCCAGCTGCCAGCCGGATTCCAAGAAGTCTTCTGCGCAAGCGAACGACTGCACGGAGAAACCCGCTGACTTCAGTAATCGTTGCATCGCGAGCCGGTACGATTCATCGTCTTCGACAACCGCGACCATTTTGGGTACCCTCTCTCTGGCCATAGAGATACAGGATCAATTCGACCACCGCAAAATGCAATTATGGCTTGTGATTAGGGCTCTGATAGGTATCTATAAGGTGATCTTTAATTGTGCAGGGGGTAGTTTCGCTTGCCGCTCCATGGTCAGGTCACTGTCGGAAGCTTAAGCTTTTCTGCCATTCTTCCCAACTCAGCCGGGGAGTTGGCTTGCATCTTGTGCATGACGTGTCCGCGATGGACGGTCGCGGTCATCTCGCTCATAGCGAGCGTTGAGGCAAGCTGTTTCGTAAGCATGCCGGAAACAACAAGACTCATTACCTCGCGCTCACGTGCAGTCAGCTTCTCGTAGCGTTCTCGCAACTGAGCAATCTCCGCCTGTCGTTGCCGCGACTCGTCGTCGCGCTTCAGGGCGTGCTGAATCGCATCGACAAGATCCTGATCCCGGAAAGGCTTTGTGAGAAACTCCTCCGCCCCCGATTTCATGGCTTCGACAGTCATGGGGATATCGCCGTGCCCGGTGATGAAGATGATAGGGATGGTGACTCCCCTCTCGTTTAGTTTGCGTTGGACATCCAGCCCACTCATTCCAGGAAGCCTTACATCCAAAATGAGGCAACTGGCGACGTCCGGAAGCTTGTGCCGGAGGAATTCCTGCGGCGTGGCAAACGCCTCGGAATGCAAGCTCACCGTCCTCAGCAAACGCTGCGTGGCCGCACGCATGCGATCGTCATCATCGACAATGAACACGGTAGCTTTATCGGGAGAAGTCATGCGGAGACGGTCGTCCTGATCGGCAGTGTAAAGTGAAACGTTGTACCTCGCCCGGCGTTTGCGGTAGCCCACACGCGCCCACCGTGCGATTCCACGATGGAACGAGCGATCGAAAGTCCCAGCCCGGTGCCCTGAGACTTGGTAGTAAAAAATGCATTGAAGATCTCATCTGCTCTTCCGGCAGGCAGCCCCACGCCATCGTCCGTTACGGAGATCAGCAGTTCACCATCTTCACTCTGCTGGGACCTGATGCTAAGGTTGCTCCCGGTATCCTTCATTGCCTCAATTCCGTTGAGCATGAGATTCATCAACACCTGCTGTAGCTGCATCCGATCCGCCAAGATGATGGGCAGCCCTTCATCCAGGTCCGTGCACATCGTAACCGAATAACGGTTCGCCTGGTTGCGCAGCATAATGAGCATCTCCGCGACCACCTTGTTTACATCCACAAGTTCCAGTTGCTGACGGCCCTTCTGGTAAAGCGAGCGGACACGGTCGATGATGTCGGCTGCCCGTCTCGCGTCCTTCGTCATCTCTATGGCAGCTTCCCGCGCGGGCGGCAAATCGGGATCCTTGCGATTCAGCAATCGTAAGCACGCTTCGGCGTTGGTTACTGCAGCCCCAATCGGCTGTTTGATCTCGTGTGCCAGCGAAGCGGTGAATTGGCTCATCGTGTTCACGCGGCCGATGCGAGCAAGGTCAGCCTGGAGCTGCTCGGCACGTTTACGATCCTCAATATCGTTTATCACTCCATACCACTTAATGATTGTTTCTCGTTTGTCGCGCACAGGTACGGCACGCGTCTGGAACCAGTGGAAATTTCCATCCACGCCACGACGCAATCGCGCCTCATACTCCAACGAATTACTGGAACCCAGGGCATCCTGCCACTCTTTGAGAACTCGGCTGAGATCCTCGGGATGAATTACAACCCGCCAACCCCACCTTAAGGCATGTTCTTCTGTCAATCCCGTGTATTCGATCCATCGCTCATTAACGAATGTTAGTTGGCCGTCGGGCATAGCAACGAACGCTAGAGCCGGCATGGTCTCAATCGCTTCCCGAAATCTTCTTTCTTCGTTCCGCAGTTGGCGAACACGTATTTGATACGCCGTCCCAAGCAGTGCAAGGAAGGCTGCAACGCAAAGTGCACGGAACCAGTTCGTCTGGTAATATGCTGGCGCGATGGTGAAATCCAGAAATGTGCCTGCCTCGTTCCATACGCCGCTGTTGTTACAGGCTGTCACCCGGAACCGGTAATGACGCGGAGGGAGGTCGGTGTAAAATGCCTGCCGGCGATTACCCACCTCGTGCCAATCGCCATCCACTCCTTCAAGCTTGTAGCGAAAGCGAACTTTCTCCGGTGCCACAAAACTCAATGCGGTGTAGTCAATTTCCAGGTCTCGAATAAGTGGCGGCAATCGCAGAGGTCCAGCCCTATCTAAATTGGTATTGTATGCGTTTCGATCAGCAGTGACTTGCTCCACGTGCACCAGTGGAGGAACCAAGTTCTTCTTCGTGTGAGCAGGATCGAACATCTGTAGCACTGAATTGTTAGCAAACCAGAGTTTGCCATCAGGGGATCGGGAAGCCTGCGGTGAGAACGGAGCTTCCCCCGGTTGAACTCCATCGGACTGATCGATAATATTGACTTTCAACAACACTGATGGGTGCCCCCACCACTGTTGGATTTGCGTGCTACTAGTCCCGACCAAGCCACATCGCGTGTACAACCAATAGTTATTCTGGTCGGAAACGATGGAAAAGATGTCGTCGCAAGGAAGACCGTTGCGTACGGTCATCGTTTGCAGCCTTCCGTCTTTCCAACCGATCAGTCCGCCTGCAGTAGTGCCTAGAACTAAGCCATCGCCATTTACGATTACCTGTCTGACTCGCAGATTCCTAGAGCGATTGAATGAGAAGATTTCAGCCTTACCGTCCCTATAGCGGGCAAGAGCCCCATTCATAAGACCTAGCCAAATATTGCCATGCTGATCAGTCGCCAATGCATGAGCGGCCGGAAGACGGGGCGGCTGTATTTCCTCAACGACTCGAACACCTCGAATGCGAACGAGTTTCCGGGAAGGAGCGATCGTCACTGCCCAGATGTTGCCTTCTCCATCTTCCGTGATTCCAGCAACAGTTCCGACAGGGCTGCCATCTGCCCGCGTGATTTCGATGAAACTTCCGCGTCGGTAAGTCCAGAGCCTATCGCTCACGCCTAGCCACAACCGTTGCGAGCGATCTTCGAATAAAGATGTGACTTCATTCCCAGGGGGACCTTGGCCCTTATGAATTGAAGATACTGTTCCGCCACGAATTGCATCGAGCGCCGCGGTCCCTACCCATACAGTGCCGTCGTGCGCGGCGAGAACAGAAGCCACGTTATTTGAACTCAAACCTTCTTCCATCGTAAAGCTAACAACCGGAATGTCCCGGAAGCAGTCCACTCCTTGCGAGGTTGCCACCCAGATATTGCCTTCACGGTCCTGAAAGAAGTTGTAAATCGCGTTGCTCGAAAGGCCGTCTGCGCTGCTGAAGTGATCCACTCTGCTGCCGCCAATCCGGTATATTCCTCGATCCCATGTTCCAACCCAGAGCGCGCCATCACGATCCCTAAAAAGAGACGCAATTGCTAGTTTGCTTCCGTCCAAACCAGGTTGGCGGAAAGGCTGCCAAGAACCTTGCGCAAAGTGTTCCAGACCCACTCCGCGTCCACCATGATCAATTCCCACCAACAGCGATCCATCCGAAGCCGGGACGGTGCTTTCCACGCCATCGAAGCCTTTGTTGGGTACTAGATATTTGTTGGAACGTATAGTCAGTGATCCATTGCGCCAGCGCAGTAGTCCGGTACTGGTCCCCATCCAGAGGTCTCCTGAAGGATCCTCCACCAGAGTGTTGCAACAATCGCCGATCGAGCGTTCGTCAGGCACGCGATAGCACTGCGGTTTTGAGCCGGAGACCCGACAGAGAGGACCGTCAGCGGGGTTGGCAAGGCGTGAGCGGGTTATCCAGATTGTTCCGAGGCGATCTTCTAAGATCGAACTTACGAGGCTGGACTCCTTGAGGTAAGTAACTAAATTCTGGTGCGTCGAATGGCTCAAACCCGCATCTGTTCCAATCCATAGACTGCCGTCACGCGCAGCCAATAGAGCTGTAATGTTAGGGGATGGAAGCTGACTGCCAGTGGGCGGTTCCCATGGGACCAGACGTACGCCGTCGAACCGCATTAACCCTGCCGCCGTTCCGATCCATATGTAACCATCTTTCGTCTGGCTTATGACATTGGGCTGACCGCGTAGGAGCCCATCCTTCATCGTCCACGCAGTGTGCCGATATTGAGAGATATACGTCGACGGTTCGACTCCCCAACTTAAAGTCGATACAAAGAAGAACAGCACGGAGATGAACCGAATGATCCCAGTACGGCTATGCGCCGGGAGATGGCAGGCGATATTCGGACGTTCGGCCGGCTGGAGAATCATCAAGAAGCGCAGAAATTCGGTTCGATCAAGGAATTTCGCCGTTTCAAACACTCTAGGAGCCGAATGCTGTTTCAGCACCCGGTGAACAAGGCGCAATTTGGATATACACGGCTGATCGTGCGCGATGGGTACCCGCAAAAACATCATGCAACCGGAGCCAGTCGGCTGGGGAGCGTAAAGTGAAACGCTGCCCCCCGTTCGGCGTTCGTCGTGGCCCAAATGCGGCCACCGTGTGACTCGACAATGGAACGGGTAATTGCCAGCCCCAGACCTGTACCTTGGGGCTTTGTTGTGAAGAATGCTTGGAAAATCTTGTCGATATCCTCGGCGGGCAATCCCACTCCGGTATCGGTGACCGAAATCAGCAGTTGATCGTCTTCGGCCAGTTGCGACTGGATGGTCAACTGGCCGCTAGGGCCGCAAATCGCCTCAATGCCGTTCAGCATGAGATTCATCAATGCCTGCTGCAACTGCACACGATCGGCCATTACTTTGGGGAGCCCTTCGGCGAGATCAGTGCACGTTGTTACGGAGTGCCGATGGGCCTCGTCGCGCAGCATAACGATCATCTCTCGAATCAGGTCGTTTAGGTCAACCGTCTCATGATGTGAAGAGTCTTTTCGGTAAAGCGAGCGGACACGGTCGATGATGTTGGCCGCACGTGTAGCGTCGAGGACCATTTCCGAAGCAGCCTCGCGCGCCTCGATTAGATCAAATCGTTCCCCATCAAGAAATCGCAAACACGCTTGAGCATTTGTAACCGCCGCCCCAATTGGTTGCTTGATTTCGTGGGCCAATGAGGCCGTCAACTCCCCCATCGTACTAACTCGGTTCAGATGCGAGAGATGCGCCAGTTCCTGCCGTAATCTCTCGTGTTCTTGCTCAGCCTGTCTGCTTTCGGTCACGTCCATTATCACCCCCACCATCTGTGTTACTTCGCCAAGTGCGTCCAAAACAGGATGGCCGACGGAACGAATATATCTGATGGTCGAGTCCGGAAGTAGAATTCGGAACTCCGCGTCCAGGTCCGATTTTTCGGCTATTGCTCGGTTGAATGCCTCTTCATATCTAGCCTGATCCTCGGGATGAATTCGCTGCAGCCTTTGTTCCCAGGTGGGCATACCGTCCTTAGGATCGAATTCCTGGAGACGATGCCATTCCATTGAAAGGTGCACGGGTCTCATTCGAACTGTGTCAAAAACCCAGCTCCCGATGTTTGCCACACGTTGCGCTTGCGCCAGGTAGGTTTCACTCCGCTTTAAAGCTTCCTCGGCACGCTTCCGTTCCGTTACATCCATCGCAACGCCGACGAATTGTAGCAATTCCCCTGACGAATCCAAAACAGGGTGCCCGACGGAATGAAGGTATTTGATAGGAGAGCACGGAGGCAAAATCCGGAACTCCACATCAAAATCCGCCTTTTCGGCAATTGCTCGGTCGATTGTCACTTGCCACCGACCTCGGTCCTCTGGATGGATGCGCTGCAACAGTTGTTTCCAGGTAGGCATCCCATCCTGCGGATCGAAGCCGTAAATCCGATACCATTCCTCTGATATATGTAGCGCATTCCTTGTAGGAGCCTCCAAAACCCAACTTCCGATACGTGCCAGTCTCTGAGCTTGCGTGAGATGACTCTCGCTTCGGCGCAACGCCTCCTCGGCGTCTTTGCGTTCAGTGATATCCGCAACCGTGCCGACTACTTCAACAAGCTCTCCATCGGGACTCACTACTGGATGGGCCAGGCCACGAATGTGTTTGAGCTTTCCATCAGGCAGCACGATTCTGAACTCGAGGTCGGCATCTACCTTTTGGAGGAACATCCGATCACTGGCCTCCCGCCTGACCTTGTCGCGATCCTCTGGATGCAGTCGATGCTGCAGCCATTGGTCCCGCTTCGGAGGGCCCTGTCGCGGATCAAACCCGAAAATTCGGAACATTTCCTCGGACCAGTACAGGTACTCGTGGGTTGTGCCATCGCTGGCCCAACTGCCTGTGTGGGCCAGCCTCTGGGATTCGGCTAAGTAAGCGTCGTGTTTGCGAAGGGTCTTCTCCACCCGCTTTTGCTCGCTTAAATCGAGAACGAATGCGACGCCCTCATTGCCGCTTTCTTCGAACAGAGCTGCCCCAATCAGCACCGGCACACGGTCACCATCCCTCCGGAAATACTCCTTCTCGAATGGCTGAACCCTTCCAGTTGTCTTCAGTTCGGCCAGCGCCCGTTCGTCGCGCTCGCGCCATTCAGCTGGCGTCAGGTCTGTCCAGCGCACGCGACCCGAGACGAGATCTTCACGTTCGTATTGCACAATGCGTAGAAATGCATCGTTGGCCTCGACGATTGCGCCGTCGAGCTTCCATATGAAAATCCCAAGAATGTCGGCATCGACTAAGCGACGAATCCTCGCTTCGCGATCCTCGAGATCGCGGTAAAGCCGCGTATTCTCGAGCGAGACTGCTGCTTGGGAGGCAAGTACCTTCAATACCGCGATCCGGTCAGGAGTGAAAACGTGCGGGGTTAACTTGTTTTCAAGGTAGAGCATACCGCTGAGTCTTGCTTGATTAATTAGTGGCAAACACAATATGGAACGTAGGCGATGCTGAACAATGTACGCATCGGATGAAAACGGATTCTCTGCAGCGGCATCGCCGAGAATAACGTCTTCGCGAGTGCGCATCACGTAACGAACGACGGACTCAGGCAACACGGCTGCGGCGACAGAGGCATTACGCTGATGCACCGAGACATCGTTTCCGCTGGTCGTGACCTCCGCCTCTACTTGCAACTCATCGCCTCGCGGAAGGATCAGGAGACCCCGCTCAGCACCCGCATGCTCGATGGCTGCGCGCATGATCCGGTTGATCAGCTTTTCCAAAACCATCTCGCCCGAGGCTGCCTGCGAGACCTTGATCACCGTGGCTAGATCCAGAAGCTCGGTCGGCGCCACGATCGTGCTGGTAGGGGCGGGAGGGGGTTGTTCCTGCTTAATGTGCGGATATAACTGATCAAGTTGCTTTACTTTGCCGTCGGCTCCCCAACGGACATAGCGGTACCGGGCTTCCCGCAGATACGCGTCCGCGATCTTGTCGAAACCGTGTGTCCCGTAGAAGCGCCCAGCGAGTTCGTAGGCGAGCGCCTCATTGTGGATGAAGCCGTTTGCGTGAGCCGAGCGGATGGCCTGCTCGTAGAGGCGCATGGCCTCGAATTCGCGCCCCTCTATCCGTGCGATTTCCGCGCCCACCAGTGCCGCGCGGTTTTCGAAATTCTCTGGGCAGTTCTCCGCCCATATTTCAAGCTGCCTGTGGTGATCGGCCAGAGCCTCGAAGTGTCGCTGTCGAGGGTCCTCGGTTGCAGAATCAAAAGCCCCAGCCCGAGCAAGAGCGCTGTAAAAGTGATACTCCGCCACTTCAAAGAACGAGGGCGATGTCCAGAGCAGTCGTTCGGCATTCAATGACGCCTCAATCGCAGAAGGATAGTCTTCCGCAAAGACACGCGCTTGTAATTTTCGGATCCAATACCAACATTCTGGCAGCGCCAATGCCGGGTAAGTCGCCAGATGGCGCTCGAATTGGAGCTCATCAAACAGTCCATCGTCAAAGAAGCCGAATTTCGGCGTCAACCCACGAAGAGTCCGTATAAGTTTGAGCTGCGAGGTAATGATGTCAATGACCAGGCCGAACCGAGCCTTCTGGGCAAATTCAAGGCCATTCTCGGCTTCACATTGGACCTCAACCAGCGGATCTCCCGCAGCCAGAAGCCTTGTGTTCATGTTGTTGCAGCTGTAAGCCGCATATGTGAGGTCACCCATCCTGTCCGCAACCTCGAATGTGTTACGCAACAATTCAGCGCTAGCTCGGACATGTCTCGACCACGGCATAACGAAACTGCCGAACGCTATGTATGTTCGGGCCCGATGACGATGCAGACTACGCTTTTCGACCAGCGCATACCCGAGCTGGCCGAACTGGAAACCACCCTTATAATTGTCGAAACGGGGTCCGGCAATCATGCCAAGGAATACATAAGCGAAGCACGATCCGTCGCTGTTGCCATGCGTGAGGCTGAGATTAACCGCCCTGCAGACAGCCAGGGAAAGGAGGTTCGCATCCGTAATCATCGCAGGCGGCAAGGCCTTGGTCAGCAAATCAAGAGTCGCGAGGGATTCCGGGTCGCTCATCAAGGGCAGTTCAAGGAGATCCTCAATTGCGCGGTGGCCGAGCTGGGACCAGATCTGCTCGTATTCGCGTTGCGCTTCCTCTGCAGTCGGATGTGGCGACCATTCGACGCCCAAACGTCGGAGGTAGTCCAGACAGACGGCAACCGCCCAGTCGGGCTTATCAAGGGCGGTGTATACATCCACGAGCATGCACGCGACCGTAGCCTGCTCGAGCGTGTTTGCGGCCCGGGAAGAAAGCGCAGTCAATCGCTCCTCTGCGGCCGCCAGTTCGCCAGTCAGGAATTCGCACTCAGCCCGGTTCAACTCCAACGCGAAGGCAAGTTCATGCCTGCGCTCCCAACGGTCGTCTGCCAAGAATGCCGCACCGACGATAAGGTAGTTGAGCGCCGAGGCATAGGCCGTGGAAGTCTTCGCACGCTTGCCTGCCATCAGGTTCAGTTCGGCCAGTGCCTCGCGTTCCTCTCGAGAGGTGATCAGCGCGGTGCCGCGGTTGAGCTGACCCGCGATTTCGAAGATCATCTCCTCACGTTTGTCGGGGGAGATTTGCGCTTCGAGCAGCCTTCCTATGCGAAGATGCGTTTCCGCACGCAATTCTTTCGGAATCAATGAATAGGCTGCTTCCTGGACACGGTCGTGCACAAACTTATAGGAGCCCTCCATGCGTACAATTAACTCGAGACGGAGAGCCTCCCACAGATCCGCGTGGACCTCGTCCTCCAATGTCCCGTGAATAATAGAAAGCGCACTGTTCTCGGCGCTGTTCCCGAGGCAGGCAAACTCTTGTAATGCCTTCTGCGTTTCAATTGGCAGACGGTTCAACTTCCCAACCATGAGGTCCACAACGTTATCCGTGTAGCCCTTGGCGTGAATCCGATTCAAGTCCCAAGACCACCTCGCTTCGCTATGATTGAAGGTGAGTAACCCCTGCTCGGCAAGTGCAGAAATAAACTGAATCGCAAAAAATGGATTGCCGTCCGTCTTCTCATGGATCAGTTGTCCTAGAAGCGCGCCGCGCTCCGGCTCGCAGTGAAGAGAATCCGCGATTAACCCTTTCAAGTCTTCAGGGGTGAGGGGCGCGAGGATAATCTCATGAACTCGCGCTCCAGTTTGGCGGATCGCCTCGAGCCTGCGCGTCAGCGGATGCCCAGGACCAACTTCGTTGTTCCGATAGGCGCCGATCAACATCAGGTATTTCACGTCCGGATGCGCCAGTAGATCTTCCATCAGATTTAACGTAGCCTCGTCAAGCCATTGCAGATCATCGAGGAAGAGGGCGAGCGGATGATCCCTCGTGAACACGCTAATAAATCGACGGAATACCAGCTGAAAGCGCCCTTGAGCCTCCTGCTGCGGAAGTTCAGGAACCGGTTGCTGCTCGCCGATAATGAGTTTCAATTCGGGGACCAGATCCACTATAAGCTGACCGTTCGGACCTAGCGCCTCTCGGATCGCATCCCGCCAGCGGCCTAGCTCTTCTTTGCTCTTCGCCAGGATGGGACGGATGAGGTTCTGGAAGGCCTGTGCGAGGGTTGCATAAGGTATGTCGCGCTTGTACTGGTCGAACTTGCCTGATGCAAAAAGGCCACGCGGCGGTACCAACGGCTTATGGAGCTCATTGACAACGGAGGACTTGCCGATACCGGAGTAGCCGGAAACAAGAACCAGTTCCGGCCTGCCTCTGGCTACGACACGATCAAAAGACGCTAGCAGGGTATTGATTTCGGATGCTCGCCCGTACAATTTTTCGGGAATCAGTAGCCGGTCCGGCGTGTCGTGCTCGCCCAGTCGGAACTCGTCGATGCGGCCACGAGTTTGCCATTCCTTGAGACACCGCTGAAGATCACGCTCCAAGCCCGCAGCCGTCTGGTATCGCTCCTCAGCGGTTTTCGCGAGTAACTTCATGGTGATGGCCGATACGAGACCGGGAATATTTGGCGCCCGTTTGCCGGGCCACACTGGCTGTCTTGCGATGTGGCAGTGCACCCATTCCATCGGATTAGAAGCGATGAAGGGGAGACTCCCGGTCAGCATCTCGTACAGCGTGACGCCCAAAGCATAAAGGTCGCTGCGCAAATCGATGGAACGATTCATTCGTCCTGTCTGCTCCGGAGCCATGTAGGGCAGGGTTCCAGCGATGAACTCGGGTGGCCCGGGGGATTGTCGTTCGCGCGGAAGACGCGTGGCTATTCCGAAACCCGTGAGCCAAGCATGGCCGGTCGCGGCGTCGACAAGGACATTCGAGGGTTTCAGATCTTTGTGGATCACTGACCGACTGTGTAACTGGCCGAGTGCAGTTGAAAGGCCAATGGCGATGCGCAAAAACTGCTTTATTTCCATCGGGCCTTGAATGAGACGATGGAGAAACTCACCACCGGGATCCTCGAGCACAAGCGCTTTCTGTCCGTTGCACTCAGAGAGCGCAAAGGGTCGAACTGCCCATGTTTTGTCGAAATCATGGCAAAGCGAATATTCGTGCTCTATCTTCTTGAGGCTTTCCAGTCGAGGGTATATGGAAGCAAAGGTCAGCAGAAGAACAGAAGGCACTTCTGCTGCGCTTGCACGTGCTCTGTACAGGACGAATTCCTCATCCTCACGCAGACATTCCCGCACATAGTCTGACATCTCCATAATGCCTGGTCTCTGTTCCATCGGAACACCGCGTTGGTGTTCGTACGGGCATCCGCGAATCGACTTCAACAGACGTGGCATCGATGCGCGCATACGGGCATCACCAAAGATAAATGTCAATGATAAATAATGAACACCATGACGTCATCCGCTGAGGTCAGGAGTGCACTGTCCACCGTGTGATGCGTCGTCTTCTTCATGGGAAACAGTCTCTCCCTTCCGAGGTGACATGCTCATCTCATCTATCGTTACTAGTCGGTCTTTAGTCGCTTAGGCTATCTTCGATGAGTGCGTTGCCCTAAATGCGCCAACCTAGAGCCAACCAACTTCGCTCTACATACTCTTCAGAACTGCATACATCCAGATATTCACTACCTCAAGCACTCGTCACCGCCACCGGAGACGAGGCTCAAGCACGAACCGACTGAAAGGGTCACATCCACTGTCAAGAGTTTTATTGTATGAAACGAACTTAGTCGTTGAATCGACATCTATGGCGCGTGTCTGGAACAGAAGGCGTCATCTATACCTCGTCCGACTGGGACGAAAGCCAGGGCGGCATCAACTTATACCAAACGGCCAGAAATTAGGCACCCTGGGCCGTCATGGGGAAACCATGGGCGGGGCGATGAGCGGCGATGCCACCGATCTCTTCGCCGCGCTGCAATTCAACACCAGCCTCGGCGGCAGCGGCTATATAGGCCGATACAACCGGAGCACCGGGACGCGGGATCTGACGTGGTCGGCGAGTACGGACACGACCGAGCGGCTCGCGGACGTAATCACGGGGATCGCCGACGCCGGCACGCTCGTTTACGTCAGCGATCATCCCGACAATCTAGTGCGGTGCTATACAACCGCTGGGGTGTGGCAATCGGATTGGAGCCTCACGGATCCCGGCGCGATCGCGCTCGACGGATCGGGGAACATATGGGTCGCCCAGAAGAACGAGGGCACAATTCAGGAATTCTCCCCGTCGGGGAGCATGCTGAAGACGATCAACATGGGTTCCAGCTCGCGGCCTTCGGCCTTGTACTTTGACAGCGCCAATAACCAGTTGATGGTCGGCGACCAGGGGCCGAACATGAACATTCAAATCGTCATCCCGGCCCTGAAACCCCTCCGTGGATCTTTTGAGATGAAGTACTGCGGATGTCTTTTCATGCGCATCGTCTCTCTCGTTTCCGAGGTGACCTTCTCATCTCACTTTTGGGTAACTTGCCCAGCCCGATCGGCCATGGCGGCAACTTACCTGTAACCGGGGGCGGTCTCAACCGGTCGCTAAGATAGCATTTTGAAATTCATCGCAATATGCTCGGTACGGAGTGAACTATGGGC
>Ga0206863_1128_pt1 | contig 25504 bp, 17 predicted proteins | sample Alteio_BWOrgCont_41_FD_152634 | JGI IMG/M metagenome (GOLD analysis project Ga0206863, IMG submission 152634) | Enriched cells from forest soil in Barre Woods Harvard Forest LTER site, Petersham, Massachusetts, United States -... | ecosystem: Environmental > Terrestrial > Soil > Temperate forest >...
TCTCGGCACCGAGACCTCTCCGGTCACAGTTACATTTAATAACGGAACGACCACCAACCTCCGCTTGGGCTCTGCCGGTGTCCAGATCGCTGCCGGTGCGGGGACGAATACTTGAGGAGTGGCAGGTGGACATGGGAAGGGATGGCGGCGGCGAGGTGGGCATAGGGAGATCGAAGGGGTTCGCGAACTTAAGGATTCGGGATCACGCCAAAAAAAACGATGGGAGGTGAACCGGGGGCCGAAGGCGCATTTCTACAAAAGGGGACTTTTCCAGGATTCGCGATAATAGTTTTGATCAAATAGGTTATAATATTACCTATGTGTACTATCACCGCGACTGATAGAGGAGGTACTCTATTTTAGTTTACCCCAGCAAGCTAAAAGTCCTGGCGATCCCCCTATTTATCTAAGGAACCAAACAAAAACACCCGGCCCCCAAAATGGAGACCGGGTGTTAAAGTTATCGATGACTTATCTTAGTCGCGAGTGCGCGGCTTAGTAATCCATCCCGCCCATTCCGCCGCCCGGAGGCATCGGAGAGGGCTTATCCTTCTCGGGGATCTCGGAGATGACCGCTTCGGTCGTCAGGAGGAGGCCGGAGATGGAGGCGGCGTTTTGCAACGCGCTGCGGGTTACCTTGGTGGGATCGACAACGCCGGCCTTCACGAGGTCGACGTACTCGCCCGTCGCGACATTGTAGCCTTCGGCGCCCTTGCGCTTCTTGACTTCCTGCACGATGAGCGCGCCTTCCTGGCCCGCATTGTCGGCGAGCTGACGGAGCGGCGCCTCGACCGCGCGACGCACGATCTCCTTGCCGATCTTCTCGTCGCCGGTGAGCTCGAGGGTATCGAGCACCTTCTGGGCGCGGATGAGCGCGTTGCCGCCGCCGGGGACGATGCCCTCCTCGACTGCTGCGCGGGTGGCGTGGAGCGCGTCCTCGACACGGGCCTTCTTCTCCTTCATCTCGGTCTCGGTTGCGGCGCCGACATTGATGACGGCAACACCGCCGGCCAGCTTGGCCAGGCGCTCTTGCAGCTTCTCGCGGTCGTAATCGCTGGTGGTCTCCTCGATCTGACGGCGAATCTGCGAGACACGGCCTGCGATGTCGACCTGCTTGCCGCCGCCTTCAACGATCGTGGTGTTCTCCTTGTCGATCGTGACGCGCTTGGCCTTGCCGAGGTCCTCGAGGGTGATGTTCTCGAGCTTGATGCCGAGGTCTTCAGTGATGCAACGGCCGCCGGTGAGGACGGCGATGTCTTCCATCATGGCCTTGCGGCGATCGCCGAAGCCCGGGGCCTTGACGGCCGCGACCTGCAACGTACCGCGGAGCTTGTTCACGACGAGAGTCGCGAGCGCTTCGCCTTCCACGTCCTCTGCGATGATGAGGAGCGGGCGGCTGGCCTTGGCTACCTTCTCGAGCACGGGGAGGAGGTCCTTGAGGCTGCTGATCTTCTTCTCGAAGATGAGCAGGTAGGCGTTCTCCAGGGAGACTTCCATCGACTCCGCATTGGTCACGAAGTAGGGGGAGAGATATCCCTTGTCGAACTGCATGCCCTCGACGACTTCGAGAGTCGTCTCGATGCTCTTGGCTTCCTCGACGGTGATGGTTCCATCCTTGCCGACCTTGTCCATCGCGTCGGCGATGATCTCGCCGATCGTGGTGTCCCAGTTGGCGGAGACGGTGGCGACCTGTGCGATCTCGGTGCGGTCCTTGACCTTCTTCGAGATGCGGCCGAGCTCGGCGACAATGGCCTCGACGGCCTTGTTGATGCCGCGCTGCAGCGAGGTCGGGTTGGCGCCGGCCGTCACGTTTTTGAGGCCTTCGCGATAGATCGCCTCGGCGAGCACGGTGGCGGTGGTGGTGCCATCGCCAGCGATGTCGCTGGTCTTGCTGGCCACTTCGCGCACGAGCTGAGCGCCCATGTTCTCATAAGGATCCTCGAGCTCGATCTCCTTGGCCACGGTAACACCATCCTTGGTGATGGTCGGGCTGCCGAATTTCTTGTCGAGGATGACGTTGCGGCCGCTCGGTCCGAGGGTCGCCTTCACCGCTTTCGCGAGTTTCTCGACGCCGCGCAGCAGGGACTGCCGCGCCGCTTCGTCGAATTGTAGTTGTTTAGCTGCCATAAGTAGTAATTATTTCGTTGGGTTGCTTTGTTTGACTTATCAAGGTTTTGACTTAGCCGAGGATGCCGAGGATATCGTCCTCGCGCATGATGAGATAATTCTCCCCGTCGACCTTGATCTCTGTTCCGCCGTACTTGGAAATCAGGACGCGGTCGCCCTTCTTGACGGTGAACTCGATCTTCTTGCCGTGCTCGTCCAGCTTGCCGGTGCCCAGGGCAACGACTTCGCCTTCCTGCGGCTTTTCCTTTGCGGTGTCGGGGATGATGATCCCGCCTTTTTTGACTTCTTTCTCGTCGAGCGGCTTTACGAGCACGCGGTCGGAGAGAGGTTTGACATTAAGTGCCATGTGTTTGTTTTCCTCTTTGTTGGTGTTGGTTTTACTGGTGTTTTACGTGACGCGAACGGCGCTCTTATTACAGAGCGCCGCGCGCGCCGTTTCGTAAATTGATTCGGGTTATTTCTTTTTGTCTTCGTCCACGACCTCGAACTCCGCGTCGACGACGTCGCCCTTGTCCTGCTCCGGTGCGGCTCCGCCACCGGGATGCGCTCCCGGACCGGGCTGCGGACCGGGGCCCGCGCCAGCGGCCGCTGCGCTGGCCGAGGCCTGCTTGTAAAGCTCCTCGGTCACGCTCTGGAACTTGTTCTGCAGGTCCTCGTAGGCGGTCTTGATCGCGTTCACGTCGTCGCCCTTGAGCGCTTCGCGCACCGCGGCAATCGCGTCCTCGATCGGCTGCTTCTTGTCCGCGGGGATTTTGTCCCCCAGGTCTTTGAGCTGCTTCTCGCTCTGGTAGGCCAGGTTGTCCGCGTTGTTGCGGATCTCGATGGCTTCCTTGGCCTGCTTGTCTTCGTCGGCATGGAGCTCGGCTTCCTTCTGCATCTTCTCGACTTCCTCCTTGCTGAGTCCGCTCGAGCCGGTGATGGAAATCTTCTGCTCCTTGCCCGTGCCAAGATCCTTGGCCGAGACATGGAGGATACCATTTGCATCGATGTCAAAGGTAACCTCGATCTGCGGGACGCCACGCGGGGCCGGCGGGATGCCGTCCAGGTGGAATGTCCCGAGCTGCTTGTTATCGCGGGAAAGGGGGCGCTCGCCTTGGAGCACCTTGATCTCAACGCCCGGCTGATTGTCGCTGTAGGTCGAGAATATCTGCGACTTGCGCGTCGGGATGGTCGTGTTGCGCGGGATCATCGGCGTAGCCACGCCGCCGGCGGTTTCAATGGCCAGCGTGAGCGGAGTCACGTCCAGCAGCAGCACGTCCTTCACATCGCCACGCAACACGCCGCCCTGAATGGATGCGCCGACGGCGACAACCTCATCCGGGTTCACACCCTTGTGGGGCTCCTTGCTCACGAGCTTGCGCGCAGTCTCGATGACACGCGGCATGCGGGTCATGCCGCCGACGAGCACCAGCTCATCGACCTGGCTGGTCGTCAGCTTGGCGTCGTTCAAGCAAGCCTTCACAGGCCCGATGGTCCGCTCAAAAAGATCGTCCGTAAGCTGCTCGAGCTTCGCCCGGGTCAGCTTCTTCTGGATGTGCTTCGGGCCGGTCTGGTCCGCGGTGACGAACGGGAGATTGATCTCGTACTCCTGCGAGGATGAGAGGGCGATTTTGGCCTTCTCGGATTCCTCCTTGATGCGCTGGACGGCGTCCGGCTGCTTGCTGAGATCGATGCCGCTCTCCTGGCGGAACTCGTTGATGATCCAATCCATGATGCGATTGTCCCAGTCATCGCCGCCGAGGTGGGTGTCGCCATTGGTCGCCTTGACCTCGAACACGCCTTCGCCAATCTCGAGTACGGAAATGTCGAACGTGCCGCCGCCGAGGTCGTACACTGCGATCTTCTCGTCCGCCTTCTTGTCGAGGCCATAGGCCAGCGACGCGGCGGTGGGCTCATTGATGATGCGCAGCACTTCCAGGCCGGCGATCTTGCCCGCGTCCTTGGTCGCATTGCGCTGCGAGTCATTGAAGTAGGCCGGGACGGTAATGACCGCCTGCGTGATTTTTTCGCCCAGCTTTGCCTCGGCGTCGCTCTTGAGCTTCGCGAGAATCATCGCCGAGATCTCCGGGGGTGAAAAGGTCTTGGTCTCGTTGCCGACCTTTACCTGGATATTGGCGTCGCCGTTTGCGGCCTTTACGATGGTGTAGGGCACGCGCTTCGATTCCTCGCCGATCTCCTCGTACTTGCGCCCCATGAAGCGCTTGACGGAAAAGATGGTGTTCTGCGGGTTGGTGACCGCCTGGCGTTTTGCCGCCTGGCCCACGAGGCGCTCACCGCTCTTGGTGAATGCGACTACTGAGGGCGTAGTGCGCGCCCCCTCGCTATTCTCGAGCACCACCGGCTCCCCGCCTTCCATTACCGCCATGCAGGAGTTGGTTGTCCCGAGGTCAATGCCTAGTATTTTTGCCATAAATTAGAGTTTGAAAACTGGATGAGAGTTAAAAAAGTGTTCGTCAGTCCAAAGCATGGACCACTCCATCGCTGGTAGGTTATCGGAAGTGACTTACCATAAGTCCTTTGTGACTTTCGTCTATTACGGAACATAGCGACATCCTGTCCCATATTCAAATCCGTGTCACACCTCCCATGCCCACTGTGTCTCACTTCCGGTGCCTTCGCTCGGCATCCCTCACCTGAATGAACTCCCCGAAAACCTACCGCTCCTACGATGGCACCCACGCTTGGTTTTTCATCACTCAGAATTCAGCGATCATAAGATCACAATTTCTCCGCCACATCTCCGCTTGAATTCGCTGCCGCGACCGCCCATTGTGACCGGCTCGCTAAAAACAACGGACGGGTGCCAGAGTGGTCTATCGGGCACGCCTGGAAAGCGTGTGTGCTTTAAAAGGCACCGAGGGTTCGAATCCCTCCCCGTCCGCCAATATAGGACACTGCTCTACTCTGGGAGAAACTCGTTCTCATCATACGGAATTCTCGTCGGCATGAGAGAAAATGTTTTTTGACCTCTTCATTAAATCTGGCGATACCTTCTGACGATCAATGGTCACAAAACTTTTCGATCTAGTGACACGGCAATTCACCGTCGCCTTGCTACTCACCCTCTTCTACGGCTCGTTTAGTGTTTGGGCAGACTCACGAAATGACCTCGACGCCACTCTCTCCCGCTACAAAGCTGGCGATCTGGAAGAGACTTTGCTCAAAGAACTAAATCTCAATTCGTATTCCAAAACAGACATTCCCAACCTCCCGGAAGGCCAGGCGCTCACGATTTACCATTTGCCCAAGGGCGATGTCAGAGTGAGTACCCAAATGACCAAGGACAGACAATCCGTATTATCGAGTCCTCCTTTTTTCGTACCAGACTCAAGAACTGTCGCACAGCGCCTCAAGGACGAGGGTATTGCCTGGGACAATTACGTGAAGCAATTAAAGCAGGAGAATCAGAAGTAAGTCCGCCGTCGGCCTCGCCGATATCCTAATTATGTCAGACACACGAATCTTCTTCACTGAGGCTGCCGGCCATTTGCCAAATGCCTGGATCGTGTTCATCATTATGACGTAACTTTCATATTGTCGGAAAACGACGTCCCATTCGCCCGGCTTACTCCCTACAAAGGAAAGTTCTGCACCGGTAAGCACATCGCCAATGCAAGCGACGCGTTAAAGTTAGCGTCCAAGGAAACCGCGACTTAAAAGCCGCGCACAAGAACCTCAAATCACATCGCCGGCAGTGAATGATGCTCGTGCATCACACGCCAGCGGCCATCGATTTTCTTTAATCCCATCGTCAGGCGGAACTCCAGGGGCTCTCGTTTTCCGCTCGGATCAATATTCACGCACTTCCCGAGTGCGGTTACAAAGGCAACGTCGGCGCCGCAAGTGACCTTGGTATCGTGAATTTCGAAAGCGATCGGCTTTTCGACGTTTGAGAAGAACATCTCCCAGGTTGCCATATAAGCGTCGATCCCTCGCGACAGGAACGGGGGCGGCACGTCATACATCAGGATATCGGCATCGTGCTCTTCACGGATGGCGGCCCGGTCCTCCGCGCGCACAGCTCCCGCCCAGCGCTGGATCAGCAAATGAATCTCCGCTTCATCCTCCGAAGATGAAGCCTCCGCCGTATCGTTTGTCATGGCTACCTATTACCATCCCCTCGACCGCGCTGCTACAATTCCCAGTTTTCCACGCTTCGCCAGAAGACCTTCGTTGCACGGATGGGCAGATTCCAAGTGGCTTGGCATTTGAGCGGGTTCGCGACAGGGTTATTCAAGCCGGCAATCTGGTGAAATGGTAAAAACTATCGTTTTCGATAGTGGGATCTGATGTAAATACAATGTACTTGTCACCGACGAGAGGGAGCGACCCTCGTCGAGCTTCTTTTTATCATCTCGATCATGGTCGTGCACAGTTCCCACCGGCAACCGGGGCCTTACCCCGCCCGGGAGACACGTGCAGGTGCGCGTGGCCGTGGACGAAACCCTCGACTCCGCCCGCGATCCTACCGAGAACACCATGAAAACTCACTCCGCCGCCCCTCCACGCGGCTTTGCGCTGATCGCCACTTTGATGATTATTGCCGTGCTGGCGATCCTGGTAACGGCATTTGTCATTGCGATGCGCACCGAGCGCTCGGCGTCGAGCAACTTTGTGGAGCGGGAGCGGGCGCAGGCGATCGCCAGCGGCATGCTGCACCGGCTGATCGCGGACCAGTCCTCGCCGTACATCGTGACCACGGGGTCGTTCCTCGGGCCCTTCCAGACGGATTCCAATACGCAATTGCCGCTCGAGACGTCGTCAAACACGTACCTTGCGGATCCGACCAAGGCGGCGAATACGCCGATGCTGTCCCAGATATTTACGATGCCGGCGAGCCCGGGCATTTCATCGTCCAACCACCTGGTGCGGATCTCCGGGACCAACGCGACCAATTCCACGGCGAAATGGGCATACAATCCGGATTACTGGGGCTACGCGCGGCAAAACCCAAACCCGACGTACCATACGGGCTATTTCAATTATTACCCGCTGGATAATACTCAATCCCCCATCGCGCCGGACTGGGTGGATTATTACGACAGCACGGGCAAGAAGATCGGGCAGGTGGCGTACACGATATGGGATGAGGCCGGCAAGATCGACATCAACATGGCAGGTCCCGACGGACTGATCCCCCCCAGCACTTCGAACACCAATATCACTTTAATATCCGGCCGCCTGAATGGCTTGGCGCCGCATGACCTGAAATTTGAGTACCTGGCCACCGACCCGACCGGGTTGCTAAACTATCTGAACGGCGAGGACGCGCTCCGCGAGCGCAATAACTTCTCGCTGCGCGCCATTGTACCCGCCTCGATGACCAACGCGCCCGCGCAGAATAACACCGGGGACGACCGCTCGATCTTCAGCGTGGAGGAATTACTCAACCGCAAGGGAGATAACGGCGAGAACCTGGTAACCGCGGAAAACGCGCCTGACATGCTGAATGTGACCACCATGTCCAGGGACTTCGAGGTGCGGCCGGAGTGGAATGGCGACCGCACCCCAACGGTCGCGGTCAGTTACCTGAAGTCTTACGTCAACAACCCGAATCTTTTCACGCTCTTCGCCGGGGCGAACGGCACGGGCGGCCCCAGTTTGATCTCGAAACTCGACCCGACCAATCCGCTCAACGCTGTGGGCATCAACAACGCTCTTACCGCGGTGGGCATTCACCCGACCGATGACTGGCGCCAGGTTGGACGTTTGCTGGCCATCCTGCGCATTGCCCTGCCGCCGGGCGCTCCGTACACGCGTGGCGGCGCTGTGGGAAATGAAGATGAGTCGATACCGGCAGAGCCAAATCTATGGGATGACCAGGACGTCTATGCGATCGCGCTCAACCTTCTGCAGGCGAGCGATCCTTCCGACGATGAAGAGCTAACCGCCTACGACACCAAGGCCTTCGGCATCCAGCCGTATCAGGATCCCGGATACCGGGTGGGTATGCGCCTTTCTCCCTATGTCGTGGAGACTGCTCTCAAGGCAACCCGTACGAGCGCAGGCTTTGTCCAGGTCACGGAATTTAACAAGTTGTGGAATCCCTATCCGGTAGATCTCGATAGTGACGGGCCCGGCACCAAACCGATCAACTATGACTACGGAGACTCATGGTCGGGTGGATACTGGCCAATCCAGTCCGGCGTAGCCACAGGGCTAAACGGGGTGGTGGACGGAATGTTCAATAACGGCGACTCCGGGGACTCGAATGCTCAAACCATTCCTCAAACCTCGGGCACCAATACGACATTGACCCCTACCGGGGATTCGGAAGGTACGACTCCGCCCTTCAAGGTGTCCGGTTTGTCCGATCTTTTCAAACCAAACTCATTTGTACTCGTAAAGCACAGCAGGGTCATCGCGCTGGCACCGGGCCATGACCTGGTCATGCTTACCCGCCCATGGATGTACAATGACAACTATTTTTCGTCTTTCAATGCAACCTTTGGCAGCGGCAACCCTCAAAGCAACGCCTATGTTTTTACCGGCGGCCCGCTCACCGGCATCCGTAACCTCCCTCTCCCTGCCAATAACAATGGCGGCTCCGACGTGGTGAATATGGGGATGTTCTTCGTGATCCCCGCCGCAAGTCTCAAAAATTTTGGCGTGTCCAATTATTTCTCCTTTCAGATCGACGATCCCCGCATGGGGACCATGGCTCGATATAATCAGTTTCCGCCAAATCAAAATAGCTACACCACGAACCTGATCATGTCGCCGGGCGTGCCGATTGTTACCACCACCAATACCGGTCCACCCGAGAATGGAAATACTCCAAACCTTTACTCGATAGCGAGCTCCGGCACTGCTCCCAATCACACTCCAACGGGCATCAGACCAATCAATTACAGCGCGATGATCTACTCATGGCAGCCATTGCCGGGAAAACAATCGCTCTGGGCGACTGCGACCGGGAAATTGGATAACACGGGGTATGTATCGAATCCGGACCCGTCTCTCGCCGGCGCGCTGCCAGGCTGCAATTACAATTTTCTCGATCGGGTTGATCTTCCCCCAGCGTGGTCGAATAATATGACCAGCCTCCAGAGATATCATGCGGCGATGGCTACATTCGCGCTTCCGGGCCATCCCTTCTCGAACCTGGGTGAACTGGGAACGGTTTTTGCAAACCGGCCATGGACGACGCTCTCGATGGCTGAAAACCTCCCACAGGCCACGGGAACAACTGCCAAGGGAGCGTCGACGACTGCCAACTCATTTACTTCTGTCCCGAATGCCAAAGTCGCATTGTTGCTCGATTATTACACAACCATCGGGACAACGACCAACCCGACCGATCCCCAGGACAATCGACTGAACTACCAGACAAGCGCGCTTTTTTACACCTCCAGCACGCCGGTCACTGCCAATATTACCAAGAGGACACAGAACGGCATCTGGCTCTTTGAAAGCATCGCCGCAGACGGAACCCCAACGGGCAGCCTTCGTCCTATTCGTGGCCGCATCAATCTCAATACCGCCAGCGAAGACGCTCTGATGCGGATCATTTGCGGGCAAGGCGCGTCGTCCAAGTCGAGCGACCCGCTTTCCTCGTATTTTCTAGTCCCCAGCATCGGCAACACGCCGCCCAGCGGATATAATACCAGCGACGCGCGCGTGATGGCTATCAACCCGGTGAGCGTGACCCAATCTGAAGCCCAAAGTATCGCGGACGATATTATCAAAATCCGTCCGTTGAGGAGAATGTCGGACCTCGTTCTCGGCGGCTCCGATGGCATGGGGCTCAATTCTCCACACCTGGAAGCCAGCGGCGTATCGACATTTCAAAAGCTTCAAAGTGACCAGAGGGACGCGTTTGACAAAACCGACACCTATTGCACCAGTTATCTGGCAGACGCCATTCTTGGCCGCCTCACGGAATTTGGCACAGTACGGGCCCAGAGTTACACCATCGACATGGTCGCGCGCGCCACAAAGACGACGCCCGCCGGCCAAACTGTGACTACCGGCGAAGTCCGAATGCTTGCCCACGTCTATCTCGATTCCTTCTCCCGGCAGGCGTTCGTCCAGTCGGTCGAATTCCGATGACCGGGGCCTCTGTCTGAGGCGGCGCCAGCTAACGCTTCGATCCTTCCTCCGCAATCGCCCAGCCGACATTCAGCTCTACTCCCAGCAGCCGTCGCTTCTTATCCAGGCCCCCCGCAAATCCCCCCAGGCCTCCGTTCTTCCCCACGATCCGGTGGCATGGAATGATGATCGCGAGCGGATTTTTCCCCGTCGCCGTCCCCGCCGCGCGCGTCGCCTTCGGCACGCCCGCCCGCTCCGCCAGCTCGCTATAGGTGATCGTCTCCCCAAATGGGATCCGCGCAATCTGCCTCCAGACCTCCTCCTGGAATTTTGTCCCCTCAAAATGCAGCGGCACCGTAAACTCCTTCCGTTTCCCCTTGAGGTAATCCTCGATCTGCCTCGCGGCTTCCTTCAGCACCTTGTGCTTCGGATCGAGCGTCCACTTCGTCATATCCGGCACATGATCCCGCCCGAGAAAGTAAATACCGGTCAATTGCTTTTGATTGGCGATCAGGACGAGGTCGCCCAGAACTGATGTCTTGAGGATGGTATAATAGGTGGTCATAGTTTTAATTAAAGGGTAGCCCATAGGTGCAGCGCGGCATAGGCGCGCCACGGCCGCCATTTCTCCGCGATCTCGAGTACGCGTTTAGGATTCTCTTCTCTCAGTGCTTTGCGAATCCCGAGGTCCGTATGCGGAAATGCGTCCGGCCACGAGAGCGCCCGCATCGCAATGTATTGCGCAGTCCACTCTCCGATTCCCGCCATCTTCCGCAGTTGCTTCAACGTCCCTTCCAGCCTGCTCCCGGGTTCCAACCGCAACTCCCCTCTCTGGATTCCCCGCGCCAGCGCGATGATCGTCTCGGCCCGCCGTCCAATAATCCCCAGTTTTCCAATTTCGCTGACCGCCGCCGCCGCAACCCGCGCGGGAGCGGGAAATAGATACCCCAGTCCCGCCACCGGCGTACTCACCTTCACCCCGAATCGCTCGACCAGCCTCCCCGCCAGCGTCCGCGCGCCTGCGACCGACACCTGCTGGCCCAGGATCGCACGCACCGCCATCTCGAATCCGTCAAAACTCCCCGGCACCCGCAGCCCCTGGCGCCCGCGCGCGAGCGCCCCCAGCACTCCATTGATCGCCTCCGGGTCCGCGTGCAGGTCAAAGAGCCGCCGCACGCGCTCCAGCACCACCGCGCACACCGGCGCCAGCGCGTCGGCCATCCGCACCGAGATCATCCCCTTCCCGGCATCGTGCCGCACCTCGATATGTCCCACATACTCGCGCTCCTGCCTGCTCAGGCGCACCGTGCGAAAATAGGCGCCATCCTCCACCACCTCCACGCCTGGGATCGTCCGCTTTGCGAGGAATCCGAGCACGCCTTCCCAATCGAAGGGCGCACGGTATCCCAGCCTGCAGACCAATTCCGAAGAACCATTCGCGCCCGGCTTCCGCTGCATTTTCCGGAACTCCGTCGGCGTCACCCGGTACCGCTCCTTTAGCGCCACGTTGAACCGGCGCAGACTCTGGAACCCACTCGCCATCGCCACCGCTGTGACCGGCAGGCGCGAGTCCGTGAGGAGTTGTTTCGCCAGCAGCAGGCGCCGCGTCTGCCAATACTCAACCGGAGATACTCCAAACTCCTCGCGAAACACCTTCCGCATCTGCCGGTCCGTCACCCCGAGCGTGCCGGCCAACTCCTCCAGGGAGCCTTCCGCGAGATATTCCTGGTTGATCTGCGCCGCGGTCGCCCGCGCGAGCTGGCTGCTGACCTCCATGATGCTGCTCCCCGGCGCCAGCTCCGGCCGGCAGCGCTTGCAGGGCCGGTAGCCGGCCACCTCCGCCTCCGCCGCATGGCTGAAAAACGTGCAATTCTTCTGCATCGGCGTCTTCACCCGGCAGATGGGCCGGCAATAAATCCGCGTCGTCCGCACCGCCACGAAAAATCGCCCGTCAAACCGCGCATCGCGCGTCAGCACCGCTTTGTAGCATTGGTCCGGGTTTAATATCACGCCACCACATTATCCCACCTCTGCGCGCTCCGCTCGCCATTTTCGGAACTCGAATTTTTTGGCCTGTGGATGCTCTAGAAATCAACCCCCGGGTCCGTTTACCGGCGGCGTATTCACATCCGTACGGAATGGCGAAGCGGGCAGTTTCGCCCGGCTCATCAGGTTCCCAATCGGATCATCCGCCCATGAGTAGCGCACGCTCACCGGCTTCGGCACCTGCGGACTCGACACGATCACCGCTCCCTTCTGGATCGACGCATTTCCCCAGACAAACTTCCCGTCCGCGCCCGCGATGGCAAAGCCCGTCAGCGTGTCGCCTAACAATTCGGGGCTGTTGGCAAAAGCGCCATACGTGATCGGAGTCAAGAGGCCGCCATCCGTATTGGTAAAAGTCAGGCGCGCTTTGCTTCCATTCACGGTCATCTTGTCGAAGAGCGGGCCCGTGTGCGGGATCTTCCACCCGTACGCCACCGCCAGCGCTACATCGGCCAGCCGCTTCCCCACGGTGATCTTGTCCTTGGGGTGAATTGTCGTCGGGTCCTCGTTTCCCAGCGCGGATGACATGCCCGTCGCCGGGAGCGAGAGCGTCATGGTCTGCGCCTCGCGCAGGTAAGGCCATGCGTCGGCCGTCTCCACCGGATGCGTCTGCTCCGCGCGGAAATTCGCCAATTGCACCCAGACAAAGGGCACCTTGCTCCCCCACCTCGCCCGCCAGTCGCGGATCATCGTGGGGAACAACGTCCGGTACTCGAGCGCGTCCGGGATCGTATTCGCATTCGCCTCGCCCTGATACCACGCGATCCCTTTTAGCGAGTAGGGGATGACCGGAGCGATCATTCCGTTGAAGAGCACGGCCGGGCGATTGTTGTCATCGGCTCCGCCGCCAGGGGCCCACGGCTTGGGAGGCGCGGTGGTTCCGGATGCGAGCGCCGCATCCGCCCTCTGCTTCCATTGCGGTAGTATCTGCTCGTCGTACATCTTCTTCGCCGCGGGATACGCGCTGGTTTTAAATTCCCATGTCTGCTTGATCCGCTTGTACGCCGGGTCTTTCTGCAGCGCCTCGATGCTGGTGAATGCCTCCACCGCCGTGCCGCCCCAGTAACTCCCGATCAACCCAATCGGCACCCCCAGCTTCTGCCGCAGCTCGCGCCCCATGAAATATCCGGTCGCGGAAAACGTCGCCATGGTCTCCGGCGTGCAAGGCTGCCACTGGCCGCTGAGGCTGTGCGTGGGCGCGTGCTGCACATTCTTTTGCACGACAAAAAACCGCAGCAGCGGATCATTCGCTTTCGCGCTCTCCGCCGCGAACACCTCTGGCTTCAAAATCCCCCGGTTATCAAACTCCATGTTCGACTGGCCCGAGCAGAGCCACACATCCCCAAAGTAAACATCCTCAATCCGCAGTATTTTGTAACTCGGTGCGGGCATATCGCCCTGCCCACTCCCGGACTCAATCGGTATGTCCGATCTCGTTCCGGCGTTGGTCCCGCCGCTGTCCGCTTTCGCCGCAGTCACCACAATCGTACGGACAACCATCTCATACGGTCCTCCCGCCTTCTCCGCCGCCAGCTTCGCCTTCCATCGCCCGTCCGTCCCCGTCATCACGGCTACGGTATGGTTATTCACTTTAATCATTACATCTTCCCCCGGCGCGGCTGTCCCCCAGATATTCACCGGCACGTCGCGCTGCAGCACCATGTGATCGCCAAAAAGCGGGCAAAGACTTACGTCCGCGCGAGCCTCAGCTGCCATCGATCCAAGCAGAACACAAACAACAGGAATTAATCGGGGGGTCATAAAAGGAATCATACGGTATCCGAAACCCCGCCCGCCAGCCGCCGATTCTGGAAAAAATCTAATGGACCTGCCCTTCCTGCCGCGCCTCGGCAGTTGACCGCCGCACCGCGTTCCCCTACACATTTGCCCCCGGTTTCCCGGCCACTTCCTCGATTTGACTGCACGTTAGCCCGCTCCGCTTCCACCTTTCGCCCTTCGCAGTCTCGATTACCCTTACACAGTGCGCACCGCAGAAGAACAAATCCAAAGGACGGTCGTCTCCCTGGAGGTCGGCATGCTCGCAAAATGGCTCTGGCTCGCCGTCTTCATCTTCACCGCGGTCGGCCTCTCGGAATACTTTCTCGTCCATGAATTCCGCGGCCTGCCGATGTCGCAATCGATGGACCAGGCGCAGATCGGCCGCGAAATCCTCCGCGGCCACGGATGGCAGACGAAGATCGCCCGCCCCCTCGCCATCGGCGAACTGCGCGCCCATGGCAAGGACATTAAGACCGCGCTGTGGGAGGACACTTACAACGCCCCGATCCCTCCCCTGCTCGACGCCGCCGCCATCGAAATCCCCATCCAGAATGGATGGTCTCTGACCCGCACCACCCAGGTTTACTCGGGCGACCGCGCCATCGCGCTCATGGGAGTCCTCTTCTTTCTCGCCTCGGTAGTCGTCCTTTACTACATCGCCCGGGAGCTCTTCGATCAACGCCTCGCGTACATTGCCTGCGGCCTCGTCCTCATTTGCGACATGATGTGGCGCTACTCACTCTCCGGGCTCCCGCAGATGTTCATCCTTCTGCTTCTCCATCTCAATGTCCTGGCGCTCCTCCACGCGATGCGCAGGCGCAATCTCAATGAGCCCCACCTCGCCTGGGTTGCCGCCATCGGCGCCGGCTTTGGCCTCATGGCCCTGACCCACGCGCTCACGATTTTCATCTTCGTCCCCGTGCTTGTTTTCTCCTCCGTCTATTTTCGTCCGCGCTGGGTGGCCGGCGGCATCATGCTCGCCGTCTTCCTTGCGATCTACTCCCCGTGGCTCATACGCACCGCCATGGTCTGTGGAGACTTTCGCGGCATGGCGGGTTTCGCAGGCCTGGATGGCATCGTGCGCTCGGAGGCCGGCCACATGCGACGTTTCGCCATCGATCTCGGCGAGACCAATGGCAACTACTACGCCGAGAATTTCCGACTCAATCTCATGGCGCAGCTCAATCGCCTCTTTGAGTACATGGGCCTCAGTTGCGTGGCCCCGATCGCATTCGTCAGCCTTCTCCACGCCTTTCGCCGCCCCGTCACGGCGACCTTCCGCTGGCTCCTCTTCGCGATGTGGGGCTCGGCGGTCTGCGGCATGGCCATCTTCGGCATGAAGGAGGAGCACGGCCTCGCCGCCGATCAATTTCACCTTCTTTTCCTCCCGCTCCTCATCTGCTACGGCATGGCTTACGTCCTCGTCCAATGGGACCGCCGCATCGGCCTCGGCTTCATCGCCCCGAGTTGGGCCCAGCATTCCGGCGTCCACTTTTTCCTCCGGCGCTCCCTCATCTTTGGGATTTTCCTCATCTCCGCCATGCCCATCCTGATGCGCATCTTCCTGGATAAATTCCCCTTCCCTTTCGAGTGGCCCCCGTACGCGCCGCCTTACACCGCGGTGATCGGCGAGTGGTTCGCCCCCGATGAAATCATCGGCTCAGACATGCCGTGGGCCGTCGCATGGTACGCGGACCGGCGCAGCCTCTGGCTCCCCTATCGACCCGAGGATCTCATCGACCTCAGCGATTACCAAAAACTCGGCGCCCCGGTCTCAGCCATCTTTCTCACCCCCGTGAGCGGCACCCAGAACACGATCGAGGACCTCATCAACGGCGAGTACAAAAACTGGACCGGCTACATCGTCCGCACCGTTGACATCAGCAAGACCCCCTATCCCTTTAAAACATCGCTCGGCACTCGCGACTGCGTGCTCTACATGGACCGCGACCGACGCAAGCCTGCCCTGTGATTTTCTCAACGCCCGCGGCCGAGCACCTTCTTCGCTTCGGGAATGCGGAGGGCGAGCGTGATCCCCGCGTACACCGCGCCGAACGCCGCAAAGATCGCCACGAGATTCAACCAGCGCTGACCGGGCATCGCATAGCGCCCGGCGGCCCAGCCAAATGCACATGCGCAAAGCGCGGCCGCCCAGATCTTCGATGGATAATGATTCGGCAACGCCGTGCTCCCGATCCGCGCCTGGAGCGCGCGCCGCAATAGGAGAAACTCAACCCACCCCGCAAGGCCGGCCGAGAATGTGAGGCCCACCGCCCCCATGCCGAGATCGATGTCCGGCAGATTCGGCTTCGGGAGATGCAGGGAGGCTAGAAGGATGGAATTGAGATATGGCCTCAGAGGGAATGCAAAGAGCAGCCCGAGGATGGCCGTAAGCGCTACCCGGATAAGCGCGAACCAGAGCGGCGTACGTGTATCGCGCAAGGCGTAGAACACGGACGAGTAAAGCCTGCCCCATGTAGCCGCCAGCAGGCCTACGGTGGACCCCATGAGGATGTACCAGACAAACAGGGTATCCTGCGTCGTGAATTTGCCAGTCTGCAACCAAGCCGCAACGAAGAAGCGGCCGAGTACGAGGAAGCTCGCCACGCACGGAATGACATAGAAGGCGATCGTCCGTTTGCCCGCGATGAGCCGCTCACGGAGCTTTGCGTGGATTTCGTCACTGGTGCCCGTAAGACGCGACATCTCGGGCAACTCGGCCGCGGAAACCGACATCCCAAAGAGGCTGATCGGCAGGGTGTACATCATCTGCGCGTAGCTGAGGCTGGCGACCGCCGCATATCCGAGCCATGACGCGATGATGCCATCGACGTAAGCGCTCATTTGGACAACCCCCCGGCTTATCACGACAGGGCCAAGGCTGCGGAAAACCTGCCGGACGGGAGCCAGCGTGGTATCGACGGCAAACACGATCTCGGAGCCGATCGAACGCCCGGAGGCGGTTTTCCGCCCGTAGATGAATGGGATCTGGACGCCGAACTGGAGGAGCGCCCCGAGCACGGAACCCCACGCGAGAATTACAACCAACGAATCCTGGGAGCGATGCCCACCGAATCCAAGGAGGCTGCCAATCATGGCGAGATTCCAAAGTACCGGCGCGACGTAGGAGACGAAGAAAAGCCGATGGCTATTGAGGATGCCGAGGCACCATGCCGAGAGGACGAAAAGTCCGACACCGGGGAACATGATCTGGACGAGATGAATGGTGAGCAGGCGGACATCTCCATGGAAACCGGGAGCAAGCAGGTCGATGAGGAAGGGCATCAACAGGACTCCAAGGAGGACCACCACGCTGACAACGATGGCAAGAAGGCTGGCGACGATGCCGGCCACGCGACCCGCCAGCTCGGTCTCGCCCTCGGCCAGGAGCCGTGCATACACAGGGATGAAGGAGGCGGAGAGAACGCCCTCTCCAAGCAAGTTCTGAAGAATGTTGGGGATGCGGATTGCCGCTTTGAACGCCCCCGCGGCCTTGGAATTTCCCAGGTAGTGCGCGAATACGCTCTCGCGCAGGAAACCGGCAATCCGGCTCAGGAGGATTCCCGCGAAAACCAAAAACGCGGAGGCGCGTGGCGCGCGCGCTTTATTTGGCGGTACGCTGGTCACGGCGGTTGGGATTACAGCACCGGCTCGCCTACGAGGTCGTACACCCGCGTCCCGGTGATCCGCACATTGACGAACTCCCCCGCCGGCGCGGGCGCCGTGAGAAAAATCTGCGTATCGACTTCCGGCGCATCCCCCTCCGCGCGCGCCATGTCGTCTTTCTCGACCAGCACGCGCATGGTCTTCCCGATTTGCGCCGCGGCGATCTCTCCCGCGATCTTCTGTTGCAGCCGCATCGCCTTGCGGAAGCGCGCCTGCTTCACCTTCGCGGGGATTTGTCCCTCCATTTTCGCCGCGCGCGAGCTCTCCTCGCGCGAGTAGGTAAATACTCCCAGCCGCTCGAATCGCACTTTCTCGATGAAGCCCAGCAGCGACTCGAAATGCTCCTCGGTCTCGCCGGGAAATCCCACGATGAATGTCGTCCGCAGCGCCAGCCCCGGGATCCCCGCGCGCAGCCGCTCGATCAGAGTCTCGATGTGCGCGCGGGATGTCTCCCGGCGCATCCCCGCCAGCATCTCCTCATGGATGTGCTGCAGCGGCATATCGATATAGCGCGCCACCTTGTTGCAAGCCGCGATGGTCTCGATCAGCTCATCGCTCCAATGCGCCGGATGCGTGTAGAGCAGGCGGATCCAAAAATCTCCTTCGACATTTTGCAACTCCCGCAGCAGCGCCGCCAGCGTCGGCCCGCGCGTGGAGTCCACCGGCTGCGTCGCGCTTGGCCGCTCCTCCCAATGATCCATCCCGAAGTAAGTTGTATCCTGGCTGATCAAATTGATTTCGCGCACCCCTTCCGCCACCAGCCCGCGAACCTCCGCCACCACGGACGCAATGGTCCGGCTCCGGTGCCGGCCGCGCATCCGAGGGATCACACAAAACGAGCACGGGTGGTTGCATCCCTCCGCGATTTTCACATAGGCGCTGTGCGACGGCGTGAGCCGGAAACGCGGAGTATCAAAATCCGGGATGAACGTGGAGTTCCGCGTCACCAGGTTCAGCGGCTGCCACCCGTCATCGTGCAAAGCCGACGGTTGCGCCATCAGGCCCTCGACGATCTCGCCCAGCTTGTTCACCTGGTCCAGCCCGATGAATGCATCGACCTCCGTCATCTCGGCCGCGAGGTCCTTTGAAAATCGCTGCGCCATGCACCCGCTCACGATCAGCTTTTGCCCCGGCTTCTTCCGCAGCCCGCGCTGCTCGTGGGCCTGCAGGATCGCCTCGATCGACTCCTCCTTCGCCGAGTCGATGAACGCGCAGGTATTCACCACCAACACATCCGCATCATTCGCGTCGGCGGTGATGTGCATGCCACGGCTCGCCGCATCCCCCAGCATGATCTCCGCGTCCACGAGGTTCTTCGCGCAGCCCAGCGATATCATGCCGATCTTCACGGGCGCGGCTTCCGTCTTCCGCTTGTTCAAGGCGGCGGGCTGGAGCGTAGCTGGGCTGGTGCTCATTCGATTTGGATTTGGTTGTTCCCCGCCGGGATCTCCCGCCCATCCTCGGTGATCTGCACCGCCGACGGGTCATCGACCTGGATCCAGAATTTGTGTCCGCTCAATTTCAGCGGCGGCGCATCCGGGTAGAGCCAGTCTTCAAAAAAGGGAGCGGAATCTGCCACATCCTTGCGAATTGTCACCCTCGTTTTTCGGATTGGCTTGATGCTCACCTCGCGCATCGGCTCGGGCGTGGACACAGGGACGATCGCGCCCAGCGTCTGCCCGGGTCCCGTCACCGCCGCTCCCGGCGACCCCGCGGCCTGCGCCGGCGGCGTTGGGAAAACAGGTTCCGCCCGCCGCACTTCCCGCGTCGGGTCAAACGTGGCCGCGGGCACCGGAGTCGCAATCGGACGCGGGGCCATCGGGGCGGGAGTCGCCGCACCAGGCGCCGGTACGTAGGCCTGCATCGGCTGCGTCGGCGCTGGGGTAGCCGCCACCAGCGCCGGGGCCGTTGCCTGGAATACCGGCACCGCGGGCCGCACGGGCATTGGCGTTGCAACCGCCAGCGGCGTCGCCACCGGCACGGGGGTCAACGTCGAGATTGCCGGCGAAGCCGCTGGAGATCCCCCCTCCTTCTTGTCCGCCAAATCATCGAGCGGCCCCAGCCGCTGAAAGGTCATGAACAGGTAAATCACCAGCCCGATCCCCGCGATGAGAAACCCGAACACCACCACAGGCAGGATACTCCGCTCCCGCTTCGGCGAAAAATGATACGGCCTCCGCGTCGGGGGCGGTGGCGGCCCGCTCGCTGCCGCATTGAGATACTCATAATCATCCGTGCTCACCGGGTTCGGCGTCACGAGGTGATCGGTGTAATCCCGCACATCGACTTCCAAAAAGCGCGCATACAGAAGCAAAAACCCTTTCGCGTATGACATGCTGGGGAAATTCGCGTAATTATCCTCCTCCAGGTCGATCAGTTTATCGGGCCGAATCTTCGTCGCGCGCGACGCTTCCTCCACCGACAATTGCTTGCTGATTCGCGCCTGCTGAAGTCTGTTTCCTACGGATTGGATCATCGGGCTACACGGAGGGATTCGCGCGCCCCCCGCGACAAAGCGGTGTCGAAAATGGATACGGCACGCAATTTGGATTTCATAATAGCCCCGGTGGGTTTCACACGAGACTGTCGAGATCCACAAGGATTTCGCGCGGTTTCGCCCCCTCGCCGGCCGCAATGTAGCCCCGCTGCTCGAGAATATCCACCACCCGCGCCGCGCGCGAGTAGCCCAGCCTCAGCCGCCGCTGGAAGAGCGACGTGCTCGCCTTCCGCTCCTGCCGCATGATGTCGATGCACTTCTTCACCAGCTCCTCCTCCTCCTCGGTGATCTCCTCCACCGGCCCCCCGCTCGTGAGCTTGTCATGCAGATCGGAGTCGTACACCGGCTCCGCAAAACTGCGGGTGTGATCGGTGATTTTTTTAATCTCCTCGTCGGTCACCAGCACACCCTGCGCCCGGATCAACCGCGAGGTCCCCGGCGGCATATAAAGCATATCTCCCTGCCCCAGCAGACGCTCGGCTCCCGGGTTTTCAATAATGATGCGCGAGTCGAGTTTTGACGCGACCTGGAATGCGATCCGGCATGGGATGTTCGCCTTGATGACTCCCGTGATGACATCCGCCCGCGGCGTCTGCGTAGCCACGATCATATGGATCCCCGCCGCCCGCGCCAGTTGCGCGATGCGCGCGATCGCGCTCTCGACATCCGCCGGTGCTGTCTGCATCAGGTCCGCAAGCTCATCGATGATAACCACCACGTAGGGCAGCCGCTCCGGGATCACCAGCTCTTCATCCCGCGGCACCTTGATTTCGGTGACTCCCTGGATGTACTCCTCCACGCTCCCCGGCTCCGGCAGCGCCTCTTTATCCACGGCCGGTTCCGGCTCCAGCGCAGCCTTCGCCGCCGCCTCGGCATCCAGCTCTTTCTGCGTCTTCAGCTTCGGCCGCGCATTGAATCCCGTGATGTTCCGCACCCCTGTCTGCGCAAACATATCGTACCGCTTTTGCATCTCATCGATGACGGACCGCAGCGCGATCAGCACTTTCTTAGGGTCGGTCACCACGGGCGCGAGCAGGTGCGGCAGCCGCTTGTAAATCTGCATCTCGACGACCTTCGGGTCGATCATGACAAACTTCAGCTCCTCCGGCGTGAACCGGTAGAGCATACTCGCGATGATGGAGTTGATGCACACGCTCTTTCCCGAGCCCGTGGTCCCCGCCACGAGCAGATGCGGCATCGCCGCCAGGTCCGCGATGATGGTGTTCCCGTACACATCCTTGCCCAGCGCCAGCGGGATCTTTGCCTTGGTATTGTGCCACTCGTCGCTCTCGAGCAATTCCCGAAGCCCCACCTTCATCTTCCGCGAATTCGCAATCTCGATGCCCACGGTGTCCTTCCCGGGGATCGGCGCCAGGATATTGATCCGCTCCGCACGCGTCGCACGCGCCAGGTCCCGCTCCAACGCCGTGATCTTGTCCACGCGCACCCCCTTGGCCGGGTACACCTCGTACCGCGTAATCGTCGGCCCGCGCGTGATATCCCCCGCGACCACTACAATCCCAAATTGCGCCAGCGTATCGATGATGGTGGCCTGGATCTCCTTCAGCTCCTCGGGGTCCGCCGCCTGCCGCCCCTCCTCGTCCAGCGCATCGAGCAGCTCATACGGCGGCAGCGTGTAATTCTCATAAGACACCGGCGGCGGCGCCGGCGGCTTCTTCTCCTTCGTCGCAGGCTTCGCCAGCGCCGTGTCGATGATCTGCGGCGTCGGCCGGGACACCGCCCAAAGCTCTTCCGCAGTCGGCGCCACCTCGTCCTCCGGGTCAGTCATCGCCGAGGCAGAGGGCATCGCATTTTTCTTCCGCAACTGCTTCTCGATCTTATCCGCCTCACGCGCCAGCTTCCGCCCCTGGATCGCCAGTTTCTCCTGCTCATCCGCGCGCGCCAATTGCGCCGTGCGCCGATTCTCGGCCATTATCCCCGGCAGCGCCACCAGCCTCCGCACCAGCGCGATGGGGTGAATCCCCGTCATCATCACCAGGCACGTGATATAGCAGAGCGTCAGTAATATCCCCGAGCCGATCGGTCCCAGGGTATTGTAAAATAGATGCCCCAGCCAATGCCCGAGCCATCCCCCGGTCCCCGGGATGCGCATCGTCGAGCGCCAGTTCGCGAGGAAAACATGCTGCAGCTCTGCGATGCACGAAAACGAGAGCACCGCCCCGGCCACCCAGACGATCCGCCGCGCCAGCGCCATCCCCGGCTCCAGCAATTTCACCCCGCCGTACCCCAGCATCACCGCCGCCACCACATAAGACCCGGCTCCCACCAGAAAATAAAAGATCCCCGCGATGATCGCCCCCGCGGGCCCGATCAGATTCTGCCCGTGCCGCATCGCCGATGCCGAGTTTGAGATGATCGGCACCCACGCGGGAACATCCCGCGGATTGTACGAAACCAGCGCCAGGAATAGCAGCGTGCCCACCCCCAGCAGGGTCAGCCCGATGACCTCCCCGACCATCTGGTTCTCCTGTTGGCGTGCCATGTGGCTGTATATACTAGCGGTTGCCCCCGGCGTTTCAAGCCGCGCGGACCCCTGCGCCCGGGATGCCCGGGAGCTGCGCGAAGGGCTTGTGCGTCTGTTTTTCATGGGCCAGTCAGCCAGAGTACCAATGGAATCCCGGATCGCACAGCAAGAACGAGCACAAACCGCACCTGCCAAAAACCGGCGCTCTTATCGCATCACCCGGCAGACTTGCGCATGGCCCGCCACCCGGCATTTGCGGTAGAGTAGGTTTTGATGAACCCAGCCTTCCCTTACCGGATGGCCGTCTTCGACATGGACGGCACGCTTCTCGGTCCCGACCACAAGATCAGTGCCGAAAACCGGGATGCCCTCCACCGGCTCCGGGACGCGGGCGTCGAGTTGGTCATCGCCTCGGGCCGATTCCAGGCCAACATCGCCGAGTTTGAGGCGCGTCTTGGCTTTTCCGGGTGGATCATCTCCTCAGGAGGCGCGGTCGTCAGCCACGGTGGCACGGGCGAGATCATCCACGAGATCACGGTGCCGCAGGATCTCGCGTTGGAGCTCTTCCATCGCGCCCGCGAGGCCGGCATCAGCCTCATCGGCTATCACAATACCGGCATCTTCTGCGACGCGCAGACGGAGTGGACCCGGCTCTACAATCGCCGCACCGGCCAGGTCCCCATCGCCGATATCCCCGCCCTCATCGCCACCGGCCTGCAAAAGCTCATCTGGACGACCTCCGCCGCCCGCATCGCCGAGCTTACCCCCGCAATGCAGCAGGAGTACCGTGGCCGCCTTTATGCGGTAAACACTGAGCCAGAGACGCTCGAGTTTCTCAGCCCCAGGGTCAACAAGGCCCTCGCGCTCGAGGTTCTCGCCACGCGCCTCAATATATCCCGGGAGCAAGTCATCGCCTTCGGCGACGGCAACAACGACATCCCGCTCCTCGAGTGGGCCGGCATGTCCGTAGCGATGGCCCACGGGCAGGTGGCAGCCCGCCACGCCGCAAAGAAAGTCAGCCCCCCAGGCGACCCCGCCACTGCCGTCGCCCGGTCGTTGACGGAATATTTTCACCTGCCGGTTTCCACTCCGAGTTGAAGGGAAAACTCACGCCGTCGTGAAACTTTTCTTCGGTCGCGGATTCTTGAAAATCAGCGCCTTCCAGCCCCGGTCCCGGTCGTAATCGTGATAATGGATGTCCGAGTAAGGCCACTCTGGAAATACTTCCTCCAGTATCGCCAGCACCACCACTGCATCCTCCTCCTCCGGTATCCCGCAGACCTCCAGCCCGAAAAGGTCATGCATCAGATCCACGGAACTGAAGTCCGTAAACCACTCGTAGCCATTCGCCGCCAGCGCCTCCATCGCCAGCGTGCGATGCTCGAAAAGCTCCGGATGAAATGCGAAGTTGCTCACACGCCGGGTGTGGTTTTCTCTCCTTTAGGATCAACGGCGCGCGCAGCGCGAAATTCCGTAAAAAATTCCGCCCCCAGGAATCCAGAAGCTCCTAAAAAACGTCCGCGTTTTCCGAGAAACCCGAGTCCTGCCGGATGGAATCCAGACGCTTCTTCATCGCCCGTGCTGAGCCCGGGTGATTCGCCGTCCGCGTGAAATAACCGACCAAAAACGGAGCCACCGATGCCACTCCCAGCGACACCATGATCCAACCCGTGATCTTCCGCGCCGTGGCCTGGAGGCGGTTTGCAACGAGGAGCCCTATTCCGCAGCCCACAGCGGCCTGGGTAACAGCCACGAGACTGGTCACTTCGATCTGCTTTGCACGTTTGCTGGACATAAAAAATTTGCTCGCCTCGCGCCGTCATGCCCCGAAAGCTGCCAGCCTTCGGTATTTCAGACCGCGCGCGCATAAACCAACTAAGCATAATCCGTACACAGTGACCACGACTTCTTCAATTTATGTGCTGATTCTCGCCGGCGGCAGCGGCGAGCGCTTCTGGCCGCTCTCCCGCCGCGCCCGTCCCAAGCAGCTCCTCTCCCTTTTCTCCACCACGACCTTGCTGGAGGATACCCTCGCCCGCCTCGATGGCCTCGTCCCGCGCGATCACATCCTGATCCTCACCAATCAGGACCAGGAGCCCGCCGTGCGCGCCCTCGCCGCCGGCCTCCCCCCGGAGAACATCGTCGCAGAGCCCGCCAAGCGCGACACCGCCGCCGCCATCGCCCTCGGCGCCGGCTGGGTCTCCCTGCGCGATCCCGGCGCCACGATGATCGTCCTCCCCGCCGATCATCTCATCCAGAATCGCAAGACCTTCCAGGACACGCTCCTCACCGCCGTGGCCGCCGCCCGGGAGACCGGCGAGCTCGTCACCATCGGCATCAAGCCCACATGGCCCTGCCCCGGGTTCGGCTATATCGAAATGGGCAAACCCATCAACCTGACGGCCAAAACCCCCGGCCAGGCCATCCACGAGGTCGTTCGCTTCCGCGAAAAGCCAAACCCCGAGCTCGCCGAGCAATTCCTCAAGCAGGGCCACTTCCGCTGGAATGCCGGCATGTTCATCTGGCCCCTCTGCGCCATCCTTTCCGCGCTGGAAAGCCACGCCCCGGAGCTCGCCAGCTTCGTGGAGGCGCTCCACGCCGGCGGCGATTTCAAATCCACGGTCGCCAGCCGCTTCCCGGATCTCCCGAAGATCTCCATCGACTACGCCATCATGGAAAAAGCCAAGCGCGTCCTCGTCGTCGAAGCCGGGTTCGATTGGGACGACGTCGGCAGTTGGACCGCAGTCGCCAAGTACCTCAAGCACGACGAATCGTCAAACGCCGCCAATTCCGAGTTCATCACCGCCCACGATTCCAAGGACAACATCGTTTACACCACGCGTCCCACCCACATCGCCCTCATGGGCGTCCGC
>Ga0206863_1129_pt1 | contig 25369 bp, 23 predicted proteins | sample Alteio_BWOrgCont_41_FD_152634 | JGI IMG/M metagenome (GOLD analysis project Ga0206863, IMG submission 152634) | Enriched cells from forest soil in Barre Woods Harvard Forest LTER site, Petersham, Massachusetts, United States -... | ecosystem: Environmental > Terrestrial > Soil > Temperate forest >...
GCGGGCAATTGTATTCAAAAATGGGATGGTACCCAATGGAGCGATGTAGGCGGAGGATTAGATGCAGAAGTATTTAATTTGATAGTGTATCATAATAAGCTATATGCAATGGGGGAATTAGACCATGCGGGAGGTATATCAACAAGTAAAATAGCTGAATGGGATGGAAGCAAATGGTGTAGCTTAGGCAGTACTTTTGGTAATGTCATTGGAACATCTTGTGTCTATAGAGATAGCTTATACGTAGGGGGGTGGATTCAATACTATAGATGGCGATAGTATAATTTATGTCGCCGAATGGACGGGGGGGAATTATACCAGTAATTGCAGCCAACCGACTGGGGTGAGCGAGGTAATAGATGAAAGCCAAGAAGTAAGTGTATATCCTAATCCCAATAATGGACAATTCACGCTATCCTTATCAAACAATACTGGAAATTGCAATGTTGAAATTTACAATGTGCTTGGAGAGAAAGTGTATACAGAAACTTTGCCTCAAAGCCAAAGTAACATTAACCTAACTGAACAGCCCAACGGGGTTTATTTGTACCGTGTACTTGCTAAGAACGGACAGTTGATTGGGGAAGGGAAAGTAATATTGCAGAGGTAGGATTGTAGCTAAAAAACAAATTGATTGCCCAAAGGAGGCTTAATAACCTATCTTTAATAATAGATGGATGACAGACAAAGAGTTGGTAATTGAGTTGAATAAAATTCCTTACGCTAATGTGCTAAGGTTTAGCAGTAAAGGTAGTGATATAGATTTCTGTAATAATTCCTTGCTTATATTAGTATTACTCTCTAATCCCTTCAAAGCTGTATATAATATTTATGCGGAAAAATATATAGCAGAATACCAAAATGGAAATGCTGATTTTTTTGACTTGCCCTTAAATACTGACAGAAATGAGGCTTTTATCTTTCTTTCATCACCAACAACGTTGATTTAGACAAGATAGAAATATTACATACAGTAAAGTAAAATGAATCTATCAGCTATATAGTAGCAAGCCTTTATGAACGTTACATTTTTTTGCAAATATCTCAATTCTTGTTACCCTATTGTTACTTTTAATACATAAAAAGGCGATATGTGTTTGAAAGTTAAATACATACCGCCTAATATAAGTAGCGAGAGAGGGGATCGAACCCTCGACCTCCGGGTTATGAATCCGACGCTCTTACCAACTGAGCTACCTCGCCAGACATTTACTTTTTACTAAAAGTTTGCGAAGGTAATGATTTAACCTTTTCCTAATTTTGGTTTTCTGCCATACTTCAATGTGAATTTTCTTTGTTACATTCACTTATCTATTGGTTTTCAGCATAAAAGCAGATAGTCAAAGATATTTTGCCAGTAAATTTTAAATTTTATTCAGTGTTTTCGCAAATTTTTGTAATAAAATTAAAAAAAATTGCACTTTGTTTTGTTTTTTATTTATTATTGCCGCTTGATTTTGTTTGGAAAATGAAGAAAAATAAAAAAGCCTCCCCGAAAGCAGTTCCTAAAAAGAACCTGAAAGCTAAAACAAAGCAGACCAAAAAAACGGTTAAAAACCCAGTTGTAAAAAAACAAAAGGTGTCTGCAAAGCCAGCAAAGAAAGTGGATATTAAGAAAATTGCAAAACCAGCTGCAAAAGTTCCCGTTAAAAAAATGACTATGCCAGTGAAGCCTGCACCTAAGATTGCTGAAGTAAAACCTAAAGGTCTATATTCTATTGAATATGAAATGAATTCTTCTCCCGATGTTCTTTTTGAATTTATCTCTACACCGGGAGGGCTTGAAAAATGGTTTGCTGATAGGGTCTATATTATCGAAAGTAACTTTGTTTTCAATTGGGAAGATGGCGAACAAAGGCAGGCAAAGCAAGTTGGAATAAAAGAAAAAGACTGGGTGCGTTTTCATTGGCTTGATGAACCTGAAAAAAGATATTTCGAATTTAAAATTGTAATTGACGACCTGACTAGTGAAGTAGCCTTGATTGTAAGCGATTTTGCCGATAATCCCACGGAACAGGAAGAGTCTACAAGGCTTTGGAACCAACAAATTAGCGATTTACACCATTCAATAGGTTCCGCCGCCTAATGTTTTCTTTGGTTAAAAAAAACACTGCTTTTTTTATCCCCTATTTTATCTTTCTGCTTGCAGGAGGTATCCTTTTACTATTATATGGCAAAACTGTTGTAACATTATCTATCAATAAATACAATAACCCAACGGCAGACTTCTTTTTTAAAAACTGGACCAGCTTGGGATTAGGTATTATGATCATACCTGTTGGGCTAATTCTTGCCTTTGTCCGTTTCAGGTATATGCTCATTTCCCTTGTCGCATTTGTGCTGACTTTTATTATAAACGACTCCCTTAAATCACTTTTCCATACACCTCGCCCATTAGCTGTTTTTAACCAGTTACACCAATCGCTTCATCTTGTTCCGGGTGTAGAAATGTATAGTTGGAATAGTTTTCCATCCGGACACACGGCAACAGGATTTTGCATGTTTTGCCTGCTTGCTCTTTACACAAAAAACAACTTATGGAAAACCATTTGTTTTATCATTGCTTTACTTATAGCATATTCGCGTATGTATTTGTCCGAACATTTCTTAGAAGATGTTTATGCTGCTTCTATTATTGGTGTGGTATGCGCCTTATTTACCTATAAGTATTTCATGGATGCTAAAATGTTTTCTAAATTTGCAAATACTCTGGATAAGCCTCTCATCAAGTTAAAAAAGGAGAAATAACTACTTCTATGAAGCTTTTTTTATTTATTCTATCTATATTCTTCTTTATCGGTTGCAGTAATAAAACTACACAACTGAAAACGCTTCAGTCGGAAATCAATTACCTGAATATAAAAAATGATAGCCTGGAAAAAGAGATACAAAACATAAAACCTGGGCTTGGAGACCTGATGCTCGAAATACAGATTCACCATAATAAATTATGGTTTACCGGGAAGGAGGAAAACTGGCCCCTTGCACAATTTGAGTACGATGAAATAAGGGAAACCTTTACGCAAGCGCAAAAAATAGAGACGGAAAGAGCTGAGGTAAAATTATTCAAGGCTATGATATATCCCCAATTAGATAGCCTACAACTATCCATTACCCAAAGAAGTACTGACCGCTTCACTTCTGCCTTTATAAACCTTACCAACGCCTGCAACAATTGCCACGCCAACACAAAATTCAATTTCAATAAAATAATCATCCCTGACCATCCCCCCTACTCTAACCAAGAGTTTTGAGCCTGTTAAATAAGCTTAATTCCCCATTTCACAATTGTTCTCATTAAACTATTTCGCATCTTTGTCCTATGGCAGAGAGTATTATTATACGCGGGGAAACAAAAGAGGAGAAATACAAGTCACTTTTACCTCAACTTAAATCGTTAGCGGAAGAACCCGACCAATATGCCGCACTGGGAAATATCATTTCAGCCTTAAAATACAGCATGGATTTTTTTTGGGCAGGTTTATACATTGTAAAAAATGATGAACTGGTACTTGGCCCTTTCCAGGGAACGGTGGCATGTACACGAATTGGCTTTGGAAAAGGAGTTTGTGGCTATGCCTGGGAAAATAAAAAAACGGTGTTGGTAGATGATGTAACTACATTTGAAGGACATATTGCGTGCAGCACTGAAAGCAAATCGGAGATAGTATTGCCCATATTCGGAAAAACAGGTGATGTAATAATGGTTCTGGACATTGACAGCAATCGTTTAGCTGATTTTGATCCTATAGACGAATCCTACCTTATGAAAACAGTTCATATTATTGAAGGTATTGTAAACAGCTGAAAAATGAGTAGGTTATCCATCATATTCCTTTCTTTTCTGCTATTTAGTGGCTGTGCCCAGGTAGTAGCACCCACAGGAGGGCCAAAAGATACCACCCCACCCAAAGTAGTATCTTATTCTCCCAAGAATAAAAGCATTCAATTTCACGCCAAGAAAATTGACATAGAATTTGATGAATATATACAACTGAAAGACCTTACAAAACAATTTATTGTATCTCCCCCGTTAAAGCACTTGCCAACACCGATTGTAAAAGGGAAGGTACTTGAAATATCCCTTGCAAAAGATACACTTCTCGACAGCACTACTTATACCTTTAATTTCGGAGATGGCGTAGCGGACTTACATGAAGGCAACCCTTATAAAAACTTTCAGTATGTTTTTTCTACCGGAACATACGTAGATTCTTTATCCATACAGGGCATTGCTTTGGATGCTTTTTCGCATGATACCATAAAGGGTGGTCTTGTATTAATGTATACTGATTTGGATGATTCCACGCCATACAAGAAACTCCCTGCTTACTGCGGACAGACAAATGACCATGGAAAATATCGCATTGATAATATAAAAAATGGCAGCTATAGAATCATTGCCATATCAAAAGCTTCGGGTGATTACTTCTATCATCCTTATAATCAAAATATAGGATTTAGAAACGGTGTTCTCTCTCTAAACAAAAATGATACTATTAATTTTTTCTTATTCAGGGAAGAGCCGAAGAAACTTGAATTTATAAAGGCAAAAGGAATTGGTAAAGGAGAAATTATGTTAATATTTAACAAATCGACAGATAGCATCAAAGTAACTCCTTTAAATACCTCCACACTGACCCCCTATAATACACTATACCAATATTCAGGAAACCGCGACACAGTTACTTACTGGACAAACTATCCCGACCTTGATTCATTACGATTTATTATTTCAAGAAAAGATACAATACTTGATACAGCTATTGTATACAATATTCCGGGACATACCGTTAAAACAACATCTACCAAGAAAAAAAATACAAAGGCTGAAAAGCCTCCATCTATGCAGGCAGCTCTGAATGCAACAGAAAAAATGCCTTATGATTTTCATCAGCCTTTTGTTATCAAATTTGTGCAACCGGTTACAAACTATGACCTTTCCAAAATCAAGCTGATACAAAGAAAGGATACTATTCCATTAAAGCCGGTGGGTGAATCATCCCCTTACCGTCTTTTGCTTGCTCCACAGAAAGATCTAATTAGTGATTCTGTATATTATTTTACTATTATGCCCGGCGCATTTATTAATTTTTTCAACTATACGAATGATACTATTATCAGGCACTTCCCAATAGAAGAGCAAAGTTATTACGGAACCCTTAAACTGGATTTGTCCTTTTCAAAAAAAACACACTATTTAGTGCAATTATTGAATGAACATAATGCCATTTACAGACAAGATACCGTAAGCAGAACAGGTAGCATTTTTTATGACGGCGTTCCTCCGGCTTTATATAGTATTCGTGTAATTGAAGACGATAACAATAATGGCAAGTGGGATATTGGAAACTATATGAAAGGTATAGAACCCGAACAGGTGTTTTATTATCCTGACAAAATAAATATCCGTTCTAACTGGGATGTTAACCAAGGATGGAAAGTAAATTAACTAGTATTAAAAAGAAAAGGCCCGTCTTGCATAATGCGAAACGGGCTTTCCTTTTCCTAAATCAGAACCTATTACTCCTTAACTAACTTTACGGTATATTTATTACCGGTACTTACTTCTTTAATTTCAACAAAGTAAACACCCGTTACTAAAGAAGAGGTATTAATACTTGTTTGTATATCTTTATTTTCTGTAACACTTACCACTTGACCTACTAAATTATATATGGTAATTACCTTAGCACCTGTGTATTGGGTAGAAGTAATATTTATCATATCATTAGTAGGATTAGGATATACATTATATCCAGCCGATTGAGCTGTTAAAGAACCAATCCCTGCGCTGCCTGAATTTCCCCATACGGTAAAATTGTCAAACCTTGTGTTACCACCTGTTTGCTCATGGGTATTAGGCCCTGCCAACATCATTCTTATAACAAAATTGGCATTGTTATTTACGTTTACATCGCTGGTAAAATTAAGTTGAACTGGATACCATGCGCTGGCTGCGGTAACCGGATTTTGCAATTGCAGTGTATCAGGGCGATATATGCCACTAATATTAAAAGTGTCCATTGCCTTGGTCAAATTGTTCCAGCCTGCGCCACCATTGGTGCTATATGAAAATATCCCATAATTCGCACCCTTTGTACTTGAAGCGGAAAGCGCAAAATCAAATTGGATATTGGTATACCCGGTAGTAGGAATATAAATATACATTGCACAACTGTCAGAAGGATTACGGGCTCTTATATAAAGGTTTCCTGCGGCAGTGCCATTCGTATCATTACTATTGCTCTTGTCAAAAATAGCCGATCCTTGGCTACCATTATCTAAAATACTATCTCTAGTAGAAGCATTATAGTGCACTGTAGGGCGGGAATAGATAATATGTCCGGTATCTAAACCTGCTGCTACCTGATTTGCCTTCAGAGAATTAGTAACATTGCCGAGGCTATCGCCACCACCACCACCAGTAGGGGCGGTTTGATTGAAATCCCAAAATTGAATAAGGGTTTGAGCTTTTGCACTCGGCGCTGAAAAGGCCAATCCAGCAGCCAAGATTACGAAATGAGAGAGTTTTGTTTTCATCTTTTTAGTTTTTAGTTTTTTGATGCTGCAAGATTAGACGAGTAATTTTATCTTATTATTAACCGTAGATTAAGAAATTGCATATACAACTCTCTTCTTTTGGTATCATTAGCAGCAGTTATTGGGGCTTATCTTTACATAAAGCAACTATTACCATTTTGTTAAGGATTTATTAATTCTTGAAATAAATTCAGTAAGAGCTATATGTTTGCAAGTACCAATAAATATTCAACCTATCTTAATTATCCTCAACAGAAACCGTTTTATGAAACCAAAACCCAAATCACTGGCTTTACTTTTTTCAGGGCTTTTCCTTTTTTTCTTACTTACAAACAACCCTTGCTCAGCGCAAAATGATACTATACGGGTAATGGCATATAATACCCTTGGTTTCAGTTACTCCAGCGGCTGCCAAGGTCCAATACCTCCATTATATGCAGGATTAAAAGCTATTTTCCAGTTTGCAAAGCCGGATATTATGGGATTAGATAAGATGGCATGTGTACAAACAAACCCAAATGACCTTGAGGGAATATCACCTTATTATTTTCCTGACACAGTTATTTCCGAATGTCTTGACACCAATTATTCATTCTGCCCTTTTACCGATATATCGGGCTGTACTGATGGTGACGGCAGCGTGCTTTTTTATAATCATAGGAAAATGGGGTATGTATCTACAACCCCCATGTATACAGGACAAGAAGATATAGACCTTTTTAAATTATATTACAAAGACCCTTATCTTTTGGCTACACAAGACACCACATTCCTTTACATTATACTGTGTCATACCATATCGGGCAACGCTTCGGCGGGGAGAGACGGCCAAGATACTACCGTAATGCACAAGTTAAAAACAATGTTCACTTATTTACCTAACCTCATTTACATGGGCGATTTCAACACGCACTCTACCTCAGAACTAGGGTATGAGTACATTACCCAAACAGATGCCGATACTAATTTTTTATTAGACGACCCTTGTTTTCATCCTGATGCCAAATTAACTTATCCTATTAATTGGGATAATAACCCCACTGCATGTGCTGCCGAACTTACCACCACCACCCGTTCCACCACCCTGCCCAATTCCTGTGGAACAACAGGTGGGGCAAAAGACTGGTATGACCACATTTTCTTATCGCACACTATAGTAAATAATGCCGACTACATTTCCTACATACGAAATTCATATACTACCATTGGTAACGATGGCAACCGAATTGGTGTATCAGTAAATGCAGGCACCAATTCATCGGCTCCTGCCAATGTAATAAATGCACTTTTTACCTTTTCCGATAAATACCCGGTTATGGTAAGACTCCTTGCAACAGCCCATCCGCTTGGTGTGATTAATATTCTACAGGAACCAGGAAGCATTAAAGTAACGAACCCGATTGTAGATAATACTATCTCATTGCATTTTGCTTCCTTTTTAAATGGTCAAAATATGGCCATGGGTGTATATGATATTTGTGGAAGGCTGATTTGCCAATACTCCTTTACCGTCAACAACAATACCATTGACAAAAATATTTCCCTTGCTCCCGGAATATATATGCTGCATTTTACTTCCGGTGGGTATAGTACTACTTTAAAGGTAGTAAAAGAATAGAAAATATCATTCCCTTCCAAATAAAAAGAGATTAACTCAATGTTAATTTAAATATACATTTTAGGCTTTTTAAAGCCCTAAAGGTTACGTCAGTATTATGATTGTTATTTAATTGCTAACTTCTGCCTTGGTTGAATAGACGGGTGTTTTATAAAAATAGTTTTGCGCCGAAAAACTAAAAACCGTCATGAAAAAAACATCCTCTTTCCACAAGGAATTGTTACTCGTTATTGCATTATTAATATCAGTAGTACCGGCCTTTTCGGCCACTATTAAAGGCCGGATTAGGGACGGTAAAACGAGTGAGTCACTTGTTGGTTCAACAGTTTACGTGAAAGAAAATAATCAAATCAATGCCGTTGCAGGACTTGATGGTTCCTATGTTTTAAAGAATATACAGCCGGGCACATATACCTTAGTTGCTGAATCATTTAGCTTCAAATCGGAAGAAAAAATCATTACTATAAAAAATGCTACGGATGAGATTACAGAAGATTTCAATATGCAGTCTGATTCTGTGACACTGGCGCAAGTTCAAGTTGTTGGCATTTACAATCAAGGCTCGGACAACTACGCAAGAACCGAAGAAAAAAATTCGGATGTGGTAATGAATATCATGTCAGCAAAAACCATACAACTCCTGCCCGATTATACGATAGGAGATGTATTGCAAAGGGTATCGGGCGTAACTACGGAAAAATCGGTTACCGGGGGCGGACAATTTGCTACCATACGGGGAATGGATGCACGTTATAACTATACTACCATAGACGGAGTAAAAGTACCCAGCCCGGATTATAAAAACAGTTATGTGCCTATGGATATCTTCCCTTCGGAAATGGTAGAGCGTTTAGAAGTTATTAAAACACTTACCCCCGATATGGAAGGAGATGCTATTGGAGGAGCTATGAACCTGGTATTAAAACAAGCTCCCGATAATTTTACACTTAGCGCAGAAGCGGCATCAGGGTTTAATCAAAATTTATACAACCATGGATTCCAAACATTTAATACCAGTGTAATAAACTCCCAATCTCCCAACCAGGCAAACGGTGCTAACTATAATGCACAAGCCCCCGCCAATTTCCCGGTCGCTGCCACAACCATTAAAAGCGAGTCTGCTCCGCCTGATATATTTTCCGGCTTTACGATAGGAGACCGTTTCTTTAATGGAAAATTTGGTGTATTAGCATCGTTCACCTATCAAAATACATATTCCTATACCACCGGTTTTTTTATCAGACCACAATCCCAACCAAATGCGTCTCTGGCACAATCTAATATTCCTATTTGGGATTATATAGAAAGTAGAGAAGACTACGTACAACAAACCAGGGGCGGCGGGCATGTAATGATGGATTATGCTTTTAACCGGAAAAACAAAATAACCTTATATAATGTATATGCCCAAATGACCCAGGTGGAAATGCGTATTACAGACGATACCGATAATGCTGTCCGCGGCAGTTCGCTTGACCCCGGCCAGCGGTTTGAGACTACTTACGAACATATTTACAATACTACCTTGAAAGGAACAGATACCCTTGCCCATAATCTGGCTCTTGATTGGACCACGGCGTATGCCCGTTCATGGTCGGTTATACCCGATTGGAATGACCTTTCCCTGGATGGCTACTATGGCGCATCGACTATTGACTTTGGAGGCCTCACAACCCGCTGGATAGACAATACCGAACAAGATTTCAGCGAGTATGCTAATCTTACATACAGTTTTAAACTTTTGGGAGAGGATATTACCCTAAAAGGCGGAGCTATGAACAGGGACAAATCAAGAGACGCCTATTATGCGCAATATGATTTTTCCACCGCCCCTCCGCCTAACCAGGAAGTTTATACGGGTATGGGCGAAATATTCAGTAATCCTAACTATTATGGTTTTTTTGATAGAACAGGTTCACCCGGCAGTGCTAATAGTTACAATGTGCAGCAAGATATTACCGCCTATTATGGGATGCTTAAATTTAGCCTTGGCCCCCGCATACAAATTTTAGGAGGGGCGCGAATGGAAAATACAAATGAGGCATATCAAACACAGGAGTCTGTACAAATTCCCGCTGCGTACGGCACAATACAATATAATAACCTTTTGCCAAGCGTGGAAATAAAATTCAAAATAACAGATAAGCAATCCATTCACGCCAGTTATTTTGCATCTCTTGCCCGCCCCAGTCTTTATGATATAATTCCATATAGCCTGCCAGGAGATTATTACACGGAAATAGGGAATCCGGAATTACTCGCTACCCAGGCGAATAATTATGACCTGCGCTACGAATTTTTCCCGTCTGCCTCGGAAGAAATATTGGCTGGCGTATTTTATAAACAAATATATAATGCAATCGAAGACGCCATTGTGCGTGGTGCGGGACCTAGCGCTATTAATCTAGAGCCCACCAATATCGGCGGCGATACTAATCCTGCCATTAATTATGGTTTCGAATTTCAATTTATTAAATACATCCATAATTTCGGTGTAGTAGCTAACTATACCTATACTCATTCAAGCATCACCGTGCCCGAACAGCTATATAATGATAATCCAGCATTAGGTGGTTTCAATACTAAAGTTGTAGATGAATCCAGACCTCTACAGGGGCAGGCAAACGATATTGCCAACCTTTCATTAATTTACAGAGCGCCCAAAATAGGACTTGAAATGGAAGTTTCAGGGGTATATACCGGTAAGGAAATATCGGCTGTTAGTATATGGTATGAGATGAACCTATGGCAAATGCCTATGACCACACTGGCATTCTCATTTGAAAAGAGATTAAGCAAAAAGATAAACCTGAGCTTATACGGGAAAATAAATAACATATTAAATACCCCAATGCTTATCGAGATGTTCCCACCCAATGAATATTTAAATTCAACAAAAGGGGTGAACCTGCAAACTTGGCTACCTGACCAAACCAACAGCGAGGGCTATATAAACAGCATTACTGTGGAAAAAGAACTTTATGGGCAAAGCTATTTAATGGGGATACGCTATAAATTTTAATGACAGAAGTTAAATTATTGGAAATATAAACCTTGTACAGTGATGTATAGTTAAATTGGTATACACTTCGCCTATCATTTAAATTAACAATAATTTAACAAATGAGTCGCCCCTTAATAATTAGATAACCCTGTTAAAACACTCAAGTAATCTTTCCGATGCAATTTTGTACCAAATTAAAAACAACCAATAAATTAAACCAATGAAAAAAATCTCAACTATTCTTGCAGTGTCTGCCCTAGTTGTAGGCTTACTATCTTCCTGTAAGAAGAGCACATCTTCCGGTAATGAAACAGTTCATCTTTCAACACCTCCCTACCAGGTAGGTCAGGTTATTCAACCGGGTAACGTGGCGGCTGGCAATTACCAGGGAACCATGACAAGCGGGAACGTCTATAAAATTAATGGCGCTTTTGTTATTCCTAGGCATGATACGGTTTTAATCCAACCGGGTGTAAACGTGTGTATGCAGCCGGGCTCAATCATTATTGTGCAAGGCGTGCTTATATCACTCGGAACACAAGCTAACCCTAACTACATTGAAGCATGTGACGTTACACCTATTGACCAAATAGGGAACAATCCGGCTACTGACCCTGCCTGGAATGGCGGAAATGGCCAATGGTATGGAATTGCCTGCGACACATCATGCACATTATTAGATATTCAATGGACACATATTAGTTATGTAGGGGGAACTACCGCAGTAACTTATCCATTTAATAACGGAGCATCCGGCTATACCGGATGGCCTATATACTTCCAAAATCCTAATGGCGACTGTATTTTAACAGACTCCTGGATATATGGATGTAACGATGATGCCACACGTTTTGCCGGCGGACGCATTTATTTTGCCAGAAATACCCTTGAAAAATCGGGGTATACAGGTGGCGATGGTTTCAATGCGAAAAATGGAACCCAGGGAGACATGGCCTTTAACCTATGTATAGGCAATGCAACCAACTCAACGAAGTGTTCAAACAAAGGCAGTGGCGGTCCTGAATGTAACATTAACATGTATAATAACACGTATATTGATTGCGGATATAGACAAGCACAATACATACCCCGCGGTTCCGATATTGACTTTGAACAACAAGGAAGAGGAACATGTTATAATAACCTGATAGTAAATTGCCGTACCGGCATCCGTATTGGAAATGGGGAAAATGCAATACCTTGGCCCGATACAAGCAACCTGTTTTACAGCAACAATTACATATATGCTGATTCGACACATGAAGTGGCTCAATTTTTCGATTATGCTGCAGGAAGTGGCCTAAAAGGTATTGCTTATGTTATACCAACAGCAGCTCAATTAAATTTACCAGCAGATTTTTATGATCCGACCAGCAATCCTGGCGGCGATATACTTCGTCTTCCGGGAAATGATAGTATAGCTTTAGCAGGTGCAGGAAACGGAGGTATAAACAACCCAATGTTTAAAAATTTCCCTTTACCTGAGCATGTCGCTGGACACGACCTTTCTGCGATTGCTTCAGTAGCAACGGGTAACGCTGACGTGGGTAGTCCTTACGATTTCCATCTTCAGACTGGTTCTCCCGCCATTGGAAAAGGTACTACAAACTTTTCAGCATTCGTAAATATCTCACATAAGGTTACGTCTGATCCAGTATATAGTAATGCGCATTTCGGATTTATTGTATCGCAGCCAAGTGCTGATCTGGGTTGCTATCCAACCAATGGTAGCGGTAACCAGCACTAATTGCTAATTTATTTTAGTATCCAAAAACCCTCTTGCAAATGCAAGGGGGTTTTTTATTGGAACTAACTCGCTTATAAACTTCACAACTAATAATAGATAACTCCATTTAGCCTGATTTTATCTTGTTTTTAGCAAACTTCGATTGGAACATTTTCCTTTGAATACACTATATTTCACATAGAATATTACATTTGTAGTAAATCTTGCACACTCTTATATACATGAATTAATGGCCACCCACGGAAGAATAGGTTCGCGATTTAAAACAAATAATGATACTGGCTTCAGTAATAAAGCAGATACCGCTTCGAGCAGGTTTGTAAATAAGGATGGCAGTTTCAACATTCGTAAGTCAGGGCTTGGATTCATAACAAGATTTAGCATTTTCCAGACTATGCTAACTATCCCCCGCTGGAAATTTATAGGTGTTATTCTTACATTTTATGTTGTTATTAACCTTTTGTTCACTTCTATTTACCTATTAGTAGGTACTGAACAATTGCAAGGTTTGATAGAAGGGGATCCCTGGGTAAAATTCAGGGAGGTTTTTTATTTTAGTACACAAACATTCACAACCGTCGGCTATGGGAGAGTAAATCCTTTGGGAAATGGCGTAAATATTGTAGCTTCTCTTGAATCACTTACAGGTCTGTTATCCTTAGCTATTGCTACGGGTTTAATTTATGGACGTTTTGCCCGGCCCAAGGCTTATCTTATATTTAGTGAACATGCAGTAATAAGCCCTTATAAAGATAAAACAGCTTTAATGTTCCGGTTCGTAAATTTCAAAAACAACCACTCGCTTACTGATGTGGAAGTGAAAGTAAACGTGGGTATGAAAGTGCAGGAAAATGGAGAAGAAGCATCATATAAGTACTATACACTTATGTTAGAGAGGGAGCGAGTAGAAAGCCTGCCTATGAGTTGGACAGTTGTTCATCCCCTGGATGATAATAGCCCATTAAATGGCTTTACCCCTGAAGATATGAAACATGCCGATGTGGAAATTTATACACTAATACGAGGCTTTGATGACGTTTTCTCTGATATGGTACAACAGCGTACTTCCTATACCTATCATGAAATACTTTTCAATCGCAAATTCAGTAAAATGTTTAGGGAAAGTGAAGATGGCATGACTACCATTCTTGAACTGGATAAATTAAGTCATCACGTTGCTATGGAAAAAACTTAACGTGAAGTAAGTTCTCAGGCTTTTCGAGCAATTAAGCCATCATATGTATGAATCATCTCGTTCAGGTTATTATCCCAATTATAAAGCTTTTCCACCCTTTGCCTTCCTTGCTTTCCAAGGTCTTTTCTTAACTGTTCATTCTCTATCAGAAGTTCTATTGCATCCGCCAGTTTTTCAGCATTTGAATGAGGTACTACCAACCCGGTAACATTATCCTCAACTACTTCAGGCAGCCCTCCCACATTGCTAACAACAACAGGCTTTTCGCAAGCCATAGCTTCTACCGCGGCCACACCAAAACTTTCACTATCGTCTATAGAAGGGAAAACTGAAATGGTCAGCATATTATGGTAAAAAGGAATTTCACCCGGCGGAATGTAGCCCGTAAAAATTGTTTCGCTCTCGATCCCTAAATCTTGTGCTTTTGCTTTTAATTCAGAGCTAAGACTGCCTTTTCCTACAATCATTAAATTCAAAGAACGTTCTTTCATGCGTTTATGTAATATGGCAAAGGCTTCAATGAGATATTCCATTCCATATTTTTTTTCAAGCGCCTTAACGGTTCCTATTACAATGGAATTTTCTTTAAAAACATGATGAACATGCATAGGCTTAAATACATTCAAATCTACTCCGAATGGGATAATAGAAATATCCTTACTGGTATATTTCTTTATCTCATCTTTCATAACGTAACTTGTAGAGCATATTTTGTCTGCCCTTTTCAGATTGAATTTGAATATCTGTTTGTGTATCGGACTTATTTTAGGAAAATCAAATACATCACTGCCCCATACGGAAAGAACAAAAGGATGGAATCGAGATAGCGCACCCAATAATCCATAGCTTGAAGCATAATGTGCATGAACAATATCCGGTTTGTATTCTTTTATCAGCTGCCATAATTCATCTATTGCAAAAGGATATAAAAGTTTCTTTTTCCCGGCATAAGAAGCAAAGTGGATGTCAATTCCTTTTTCTTTTAGGATTTCGCCGGTATACGGCATGAGTGAAAATATTTTCACCATATACCCCTTAGATGTAAGGCCCAAAACCCATTTTAATGTATGAGAGGAATTAGCATCACTAAGGATTAGAATTTTTTTCATTTTATTATAACACTATTTCCCTGAAAATTGAATCTAAGATAACCTTTTAATGCTATACCGTATGCTTTTCTTTTGGCACTGTACTTTTTGTTTATGAGGGAAAGCAGGCAGAACGCAAAAAGCCTGCTGCAAATAAATAACAGCGATAAGCTATTTATCAGGTAGAATATGGGCTTAGAGTCATATTTTTGGGAAAATTTAACTTTACTCATCACCTGGTTAGGAATAATAATTGACTCGTTCCCAATCGAACTTTTTCCACCATGATGAATTATTTTTATATCAGGATTCCATATTATTTCTTTACCTGCTTTATGTACCCTGTAACAAAAATCAACATCTTCTGACCAGAACATAGTTTCATCGAGGCCTCCGATCTCATCTGTCAAAGATTTTCTAAAAATTAAAGCTGCTCCTGAGGCGGCTTGTACTGGAAAAGGTGCAGAAGGTTCCTTTGTTTTCTTGATGAGGTGCAGATAAAACAACTCCAGAGCCCATTCCTTTACACTATGGAAACTCCAAAATGAGAGTTGAAAAGAACCATCTGTATTTAGTAGTTGGGGAGCTAAAATAGCCGTTTGCAAATTTGTCTCCATATAATTTTTGGCATGTGCAAGTGTACTGGTATCCATTAATTCAGTATCGGGGTTCAACAACATTATCATTTCCGCTGAAGCAACTTCAATTCCCCGGTTATTAGCAGCAGAAAACCCAATATTATCTGCATTACTAATAAGTTTCACCGCTGGATATTTTGCTGAAATTACTTCCCTTGTTCCATCTGTTGAATTATTATCAATCACAATAATTTCAATACTAATATCCCTTTGAGCCAAAACGGAATCAATACAACTGCAAAGATACTTTTGCACATTATAACTTACTATTATAACACTTATGTCTGGTTTTAAAGCGTCCATTTACTACAAAACTACATCTTTGCCAGCACTTAATTAAGTATAGTGTACTTTAAAATTTGGAGCCATTTTATATTATATAAAATATGCTTATTCATGGCTTTCATCTATCATATAAACGCTTTGTAAAGTTTTCAGGTCTTTAAATACTATTTTTTCATCAACGGGTTTAGTGCCTGTATCATTCACACAAAATTTATTTAGCACGCTTAACGCTTCCGCATCATCATATCCTTTAAGGTACAGGAGCATCTTTTTATTCTTTGCAGAAAACTCAGCCATAGGTATTGTCTGTTCCCAATGTGTCAATGTCTGTAACCCATTCCAATATATATAGGTACCAGGGTATATTTTTTCAAGAAATCGCGCATATACATCCTGTGTACCACCTGCGTACATATACCCCAGGTAAAGAGCAGGTTCTTTACGCCCACAGGCCAATCCGCTTTTAACAGAAATAATAAGAGGTAAGGCTTCATACTTATCGGTAGATTTATCAATACTAACTGGCTGGACGTAATGTAAAGGAATATACCTGATTTTTTCAACCATCAAAAACAGAAAAAATATAGCCAGGGCAGAATACAAAATCTTTTTTGTATAATTTCTAAAATTTTGTATAAATGAACTAAAAGAACCTGAAAATATTTTATACGATATTACCAATCCGAGAGGAAAGCAGCATTCTGCAAAAATAAGGTAATGGAAGTCGCAGTGTTTGGCAACAGCCAGGATAAGTGAGGTAATAGAAAACCATACCCCTGAAATAGTACGGACAAATGGCGTTTCTCTTTTTCTTATGCTGTTTACCACGGTTATAAGCAATGCCATAGTAATGACGAAATAAATGAGTGTGAAAACAGTATCTGTTAACAATAAGTCTTTAAGGTTTTTAATAAATTGGGGGGGATTAATAGCTTGTTCTTCAACATTACCATATATATCATTGTAAATACTGAAGTCCCGTACCCATTGGAACATATTTTCGATCTTGGGAAGAACGGGTATTATGAGGATAAAGAATGATAGCATTACCATCCCCAGATATATCAATCTTTCCTTATTTTTTTTTAAGATGAATAGAACCAAAAAAATAATCGGGACACAGGTATATTTGGAAGCTATTAGGAATCCTGAAAATAGCCCAAAGAGAATAGCGCTTTTCTTATTCTGTTGGTTATCTGTGTTTACCTTGTTTTCGGGGGCTTTCAAAAACAAGTAAGCCATAAAAAAAGCAGACACTATAATAATTAAAGATTCCGGCTCAAGCACTATCGCTCTTTTTATAATGTCAATATTAATCAAAGGGGTTATTTGAAAGAGCATAGATACTCCAATACTGCCGGTATGACGAAAGACATAAACTCCTGTCAGATAATTAATACATACTAACAATAAAGTTAGTATTACACTGCAAGCGGATAAATAACTTTCGGGGTTCCGTATTACATCCTCATAAATTGGACTATGTGAAGAGGAGAAGAGGCTCTTAATGAAAATAACTCCCGATGCAAAACATTGTATTGTAGCGCCAGGCTGTAGCAGGTTTTTAAAAGCTTGCTTTCCCATGTTCCCGCCGAGTGTATTCATGCCGTTAAATAAATAACAGTAAGATGGGTCAGGTTGATTTAGGTAAAACGGTAAGAATGTCCTTAAAAAAATAAAAGATAAAATAATAACATATAACGGGATGAGGAATAATAGCAATCGTTTTCCCCAATGTGCGGAATTCATAGATTATAGTATTTTATTAATTTTCATCACTCTCCGCAGGTGACATTAAATGAATATACCGCTCTTTATTCTTTACCAGATAATCGGGAAAGGACCCGTCAATAGGAATGAATTTGTAATGGAAAGCTCTTCCAAAAATATCCTTTCCGCTTTTTAGAATTTCATTTATTTTTTCAGGGTTTTTATACTGCTCCTTATTATATTCGGTATGTGCAAAAGCCTCCAATTTTTTGATAATCATTTCCACGCCTCCCAAATACGTAAAATGCCATCCGCCGTTTTCAATACTTTTCACTTTTTTAAAATGAGATAGTTGCCATCGGATAAGCTTATATTTAGCATACATGCGAGACAAAAATCTTTCAGAAAAAGTTCCTGCATGAAGGATGCTTGCTCTTCGCATTTCCGTGGGTTGAAGGTGATAGTCAAATCTACACATTACTGTTCCGTCCCATTTGCAATTTTTCCCATTCTGCACATTAAGGCAGTTGATAAAATAGCAATACATGTCCTGACGAAAAACAAAAACACCCGGTTCGCCTTTATGTGCCTGAATCATTTCAGGATTTGGAATTTCATCCACATCAGAAACAAGCACTATATCTCCTTCTGAACAATTCCTCCATCCTTTAGCTATCATTTCGCGCTGATAACGTTCCAATATCCAAGCTGACTTTCCCTCATGAGGAGGATATTCATCAATAACTATATGAATAATTTTGTCCGCAAACTCTTTGTATCTTTCTCTATTCTCCAAAAAATAAAGAGGCTTCTCCTTTCCCTGGTGAGTGCGGGTCGCTTCAACAAGAACAAACTTATCTGCAACATTTTTTAATATATTAAGTCGAATCTCAAGAACATCAAGTTCATTAAAAAAAGTAAAGCAATCGTATATCATTACTCGGAACGTTTTTAAAGGATATGAGACAAAGATACAAAGTATGAACTATAGAGATACTTTACGGCATCTTATGTAGCAAATTAAAAATATAATTATTTATATTTTATTTATTAATAATTCTTCTTATTTTTATAATATTCTCCCCAATTAATGTAAGAAGATTCCCCTTTTTATATGTTCCGATATTGGGATACTTTGCCGCCGCTAATTCCAATTTCCCCTTATCTTCAGCGGATATTCTCTCTACAGTTTTATACGACTCCTGAACACGGGTTATAAAAAATAATTTTAGTTTCACTTTTTGTGGCCATGAAAGCGATTTTCTAAAGCTTTTAAAAACCCCATCGTAAAGTAATTGGTGCACGGTAATAATAGGATCAATATAGGCCAATGAGAATTGTCGTTTGGCAATATTAGCGCCGGATGCGGAATCTATATGTGCACCTGCCCTGAAATAAGTGAGCGGTTGGGGAATATATTTAACTCCGTAAAAAGTAGCAATACGCAGAAAGTATTCAAGGTCACATATTTGTATTAAATCGGCGTTGAAAGTTCCGAACTCTCCAATAACCTCTTTTTTAAACATAACTACGGTAGGTTCTCCAATAAAATTCATACAAATATTCTGTACTGCTATTGACGAAATTTTTTTCGGAGAAATAGAAATAGGTACATGGGAAATAATACCCAGCCTTTCAAATGTGAGTGTTTTATCAATAGAATATCTTTTTGCAGCTTCATCAAGAGATTCTTCCAAAATAAGCATGCGGGAGGAAGTAACAATTTTGTCATTAACCGAAAGTGCATTCACCATCACTTCAATGCAATCAGGTGAAAGATAATCATCCTGGAAAAGAAATTTTATCCATTCTCCATTTGAAAGCTCCATACATCGGTTCCAATTGGGAACTAATCCTGCATTTCTTTCATTTTGGAAGAGCTTTATTCTTGAATCTTTTGCAGCATATGTGTTTGCAATGTCATACGTTTTATCTGTTGAACAATCATCCACAACGATAATTTCGATATTTTGGTAGGTTTGCCCAATAGCTGAATCAAGGCACTTTTCAAGGAACTTACGTCCATTATAGGTAGGTATGCAAATGCTTATAAGTAGATTGTTCATTCTATTTCCGCTAATTGGCGTATTTTACAAGGAGTGTTCAAATACATCTTATTTACTAAGAAAGGATTTATAATGTTCCACGAATGAAGTAAGGCCACTACTTTGATACTTTTCAATTTCTCTTTCCAGGTGGCCGTATTGCTTAGCATAATAGGGGCCGCAAGCATGAAAGCAAATATAATTTTTAATAATACCTGACTTTAATTTAAGGCGCTTATCAAAAAGGCCCGATAATATTGCGTCTTCGCTTATTTTAAAATTAAATGAAGTAAAATTAAACCTAAACCTGATTTTGCGGTAATCACTTCTTCTGAAACAAGTACACCACCCTCCTGTGGGGCCTTTTTGAATAACCTTATCGTCCCTTATATCTTCCGTATAATATGAACTATCAGGCTTGGCTCCGTTTGTAAATTCATTCTGAATAACGTCCAATGCTAAAAAACCATAATCAGGGTAAGAATTCATATATTCAATCATGGTTTTATCAAAATGAAGAGGAAACTCAAGTACATCGTCATCCACCTCAATAATATACTCTCCTTTTGCTTTACTAAATAGCCTTTTGTATGCTTTGAGCCCTTTATGCTTTCTATTGCTTAGAATTCTAATGTATCTATTTTGTCTGAGCCTTTCTAATAGTTTTTGTGTTTCACCTGTGGAGCCGTCATCCATTATTATTATTTCACAGTCGTCATTATAAAACATCTTTCGTTGTAAATCATTTACACATATCTCTAAAAATTTTGGACGGTTCCATGTTAATATACAAATGCTTATTTTCATGATTTTGGGGTAAATATGTTAATCTATTATTTGCCGCCCGTAGCAAGTACAATAGCTCGTTTCATTTTATTAATTCTATGCACAAAAAAGAAATACGTTTCCGCAAAATAAATGCGGCAATAAAACTTGAGTTCCTGCCACCAGCCAAGATTAATAAGGATACCTGAAGATAATTCATCAATGTTTCCCTTGGGACGCAGTTTTTTTATCAGTCTTATATAATTACGCGGGTCAGGATCAAAACCAAACCGCACCATGTACCGCCAACTGGCATCCCCATAAAACCGGCTAAGTATTTTTTTCTTTATCATCGGCATGCCACTTTTTATTAACTCTTTTGTCTTAATCCAGGTAGGATCAATATTTAGAGATTCATTTTTAAAGGAAAAATATGCCTCTACATTCAATCCTGCACCGATAAGATACTCACTTAATCCAACTTCATAAGTATGGATTATTTCTTTTACATCAGTTAATATACCATTCTTCTGAAAATATTCTATCACGGGCTTAATGGCATTCTTATTGAGAATGATAAAATAGGATTGAAGATGGTACCTTACAAGGTTACAGTCTGTCATGCTGGCGTAATCCATATCTTCTTTTTCAAGCCATTCAAAAAAGAAATCAAGTTTATTGAAAAGGATACACGAATCGTTTATTAATCCAATCCTGTCGTAATTTTCAGGGTTATATTCACCAAACGCTTTATACCACATTCCGAAATCAAATCCTTCATTCTGATATAACCGATAAGGGATATTATTAAAGGATAAGAACTCCTTATCATTTGCGGAAATATCCTTCTGATTGGTAAGAAATACCACGTCTGAAAAATGCCTTTTTAATTCAGAAAGATAAAACTTGCAATATGAGGGAATAGCTTTAGCATTGAAATAGCTGGAAAAAAAACAAATAGACTTTATAGGTGTAGTTTTTGCCATTTCAAGTAATATCTGTTTTCATTTCTGAACCGTCTGCCATTTTAAAAGAGGTCTTACCACGCCCGGAAAATCAAGTAAATAATTTCCCCGGGCAGAATCGCCTCTCATATAATCCCTTACATTAAAACGGAGAGCATCCATTTCATGAAAAAAAACATAGAACGGATTTATCCTGATAATGGCGACACTTATTATATGATTACCTTCTGCCAACATATTTCCAGGAATCCATGCGGTTGCTGTATAAATACCTTTTTTAACAAACTGGTGTACTGCTTCAAATTTTGTATCATGTAAGCTGAAAAGGTGAACTCCATCTTCGTTATATACATTAAAGCTGTGTGTAAATTGTTCCCCATCTTTTAGTACTTCATAGTCCATACTTATGCCTATAGACTTTGTAATGTCATAATTCTCATATATCTCGAAATTCTCATCGTGCGCACGAGTTTCAAGCAGTCTCACCACTTCATTTTCCCCCTTTTTCGGCTCATCATCCCAAGTTCTGCGGGCAGATGTCCCCATGTTTGAACGATAGTAACTGTCTACCACTTCTTCAGCATTACCTGATGTTTCTATTTTGCCCTGGTTCAACAATATTGCTTTATTACAAAGTTTCATAACGGTGCTCATATTGTGACTTACAAACAAAACTGTTTTTCCTCTGCCCGAAATTTCTTCTATTTTATTCAGGCATTTTTTTTTGAAAGGCGGCATCACCTACGGCCAATACTTCGTCAATTATCAAAATGTCCGGGTCGAGATGTGCAGCCACTGCAAAGGCAAGTCTTACATACATTCCGCTACTGTAGCGCTTAACAGGTGTATCCAAGAATTTTTCAATCTCCGAGAAAGAAACAATTTCATCAAACTTCGACTCAATTTCGCTTCTGCTCATACCCAAAATAGCTCCATTCAGGAATATATTTTCGCGCCCCGAAAGTTCCGGATGAAACCCTGTTCCTACTTCCAGCAGACTAGCTATTTTGCCGTTAATTGTTATTCTCCCCGTAGTAGGTTCGGTAATTTGGCTTAGTATTTTGAGCAAAGTAGATTTGCCAGCCCCGTTACGTCCAATTATCCCTATCTTTTCACCTTGTTTTATTTCAAAAGAAACATCTTTTAGCGCCCAAAATTCTTCTGAATAGTTTCCGGCTTTTCGATGGCCCGAAAAAACAGACTTAATACTTCCGGCAATTGTATCGCGCAAGGTCATATAACTCTCCTTCGCATGATGGTTGAGGAAATACTTTTTCCCTAAATTCTCAACTTTAATTACTGTCTCCATTATATAACATCTGCAAATGATTTTTCAACCTTCCTGAAATACGAAATACCGAGTATTAAAAACAAAATAGATAATATGATAGAAATTATAAAACCGGGCATATATACATCAATTTTACCGCCTAAAATGCTCCATCGGAATCCGTCGATAACACCTACAAGCGGATTGAGGGAATAAATAAACTTAACTGCTTCGGGAATTCTGGTACTTTGGTAAATGTAATTACTGGAATAAAAAACAGGAGAAATGTATAGGCCAAATTGAATAATAAATGGAACAAGAAATTTAAAATCACGGTATTTCACATTTAAAGCAGCAATATATATCCCACCCCCCATCGAAATCATAGTGGACTGGAGCAGAAAAACTGGAAGCAAAACTAAATTCCAGCCCGGAACATAGTGATAATATATCATAAAAAGCAATAGCAGTAAAAGTGATGTAAAAAAATCAAGTAGAGAAACAATAATGGTACTTGCAGGCACAATTAAGCGTGGAAAATAAACTTTGGTAAGTAAGGTGGAATTAGCCAGTAAAGAGTTGCTTGATTCACTGAAGGCGGTAGAGAAAAATTGCCAGGGGAGTATAGCAGCGCAAACAAATATAATTCTTGGAACACCTTGTGGAACTGCCGTATGCAGTAATTTACCAACCACAGCAAATATAACGATGGTCAGCAGAGGCTTTATTACGCTCCACGCAATACCAATGGCAGCCTGTTTATATCTTACCAATACATCCCTCCATGCCAGGAAATAGAAAAGTTCACGGAATTTCCATAAATCCTTCCAATAATTCTTTCTTTGGGCTCCCGGCTCTATTACTATTGTGTTATTCACTGAATGATGGTTTTTGAAATCGAGTGGGTAATATCATATAAGGGCTGACAAATTTATGTAATTACTGAAAGCTATAACAACTACTTTTACTAAGGAGCCTGCATTATAAAAGGATCGTTTGTGAAAAAACTTCATGTACGTTTTTCAAAAATATCATATAAAAATACTCTGGCCCGGTAAAGAAAAAACCGCCTTACAAAATGCTTGGTAAATAAAAATAGCGCTATTCTATGTTGTTTTATCAAATTAGCATATGCCTTTCGCACATTTGCAAAGGCCACCATCTCCATTTTTCGGGAGTGGAATATCGGCGACCATTTTGATCTGTTATAAAACTCAATAACGATTTCCTTCTTTTCATGGCTTGTAAACTTCAAATGCTCACATACATATTCAATTATCCGGCTATATTCATATAGTCCCAACCCGGTATATAAAGTTCCGCTCCGAACACTGCCACCATGCGTTCTAAAATAATTGAGGCTTCTGGCTACAAATGCAAGAGTCGAGTTCTCCATCAGCCGTATCCAGAATAACCAGTCTCCATTTAGCCTGAATGTTTCATCGGCCATGCCAATAGCTTCCATTTTAGATCTTCTGAATAATACCCCACTGGCATTAGGTACGCAATTATAATGAATCATATAGTTCTTTATCATTTCATTGCCATCCATAACAAAGTCACTAGCCCATTTACCGGGAGCCAGTGCTTTGGTTTGGTCAAGCCAAGTACCTGTTATATATCCTTTTGTATTAATTTCATACGATTGGGAATATACAAGTGCAACGTTGGGATTATTATCCAAAACCGTTATTAGGGTCGAAAGAAACTCCGGAGCGGCCACATCATCACTTTCGGCTATCCATATATATTCTCCTGATGAAAGCCTGGCTCCCTTATTCCATTGCTTAAAACTGCTGCCCGAGTTTTCTTCATTAAATACTATTTTTACATTGGGTAGCAAACGATAATTTTCCAATATTTGCCTGCTATTGTCAGATGAATTATCATCCATCAATATCAACTCAAAATCCTTGAAAGTTTGAGACAATATAGAATTTATGCGTTCAGCGAGATAAGGTGCATGATTATAATTGGGTACAATAACAGAAACTTTAGGCATCGGTATATTATGAATACGAGAATATTTATTCTCCGAAGAACAAATTTACTGGCTAACAAACTAGTAGATGCTAAAAATACAGAAAATTGCTTTGCAAAACATTACATGCCTGTTAAGCAATATGTATATTAGCGGTTAATAAGTAGATTTCTATAGTTATCAGCAAGGCTACTTCATACCAACCAAATTGATATATGCAAAAAAACACTAATGAAAAAATAAAAAACTTCAATCAAGGCCGATACAGAGAAACCCTTAAACTTAAGTATCAACTGATGCGGGAAGATAAATTCAGGTTTCTTCGGGCCACCACTCATTTATTTTACGAAGATATTCCGACCGGTTCGTTCTTGTTTAATTCGCCCTATGCCTGGATATGTGGAGATTTGCATCTTGAAAACCTGGGAAGTTATAAAGCGGATAACCGGGTTGCCTATTTTAATGTGAATGATTTCGATGAATGCCTGCTTGCCCCTTGTCTGCTTGACACATAC
>Ga0206863_1130_pt1 | contig 25239 bp, 21 predicted proteins | sample Alteio_BWOrgCont_41_FD_152634 | JGI IMG/M metagenome (GOLD analysis project Ga0206863, IMG submission 152634) | Enriched cells from forest soil in Barre Woods Harvard Forest LTER site, Petersham, Massachusetts, United States -... | ecosystem: Environmental > Terrestrial > Soil > Temperate forest >...
GATCAGAAGAAACGCCACGCCGCCCAGAGTCAATGCTTCCAGCGCCAATGTCGCCGCACGCAAAAGCACTGAAAGCAGATCAAAATCTTTAAGTAGCCAGATCAAATCAGGCTATTCAACAGTAAAGGCTATTGCGCCGCGCGTGATATGCCCATCGCTCGCCAGCGCCTGCCAGCGAATCGTATAGGCACCTGCGGCCAGCTTCACACTCTGTGCGGAGAGCGTGTCAGGAGCATCCTGTGGCGACAGCGACAGCGTCTGCATCTTGCCATTTGGGTCGACAAGGTACAAACGCGAATGCGCACCGTCGATGCGCGAATTGAATTTGAGGTGGACAGCGACCTGAGGCCCCTTCAGTGTTGCGTGAGCAGAAGGCGTCGACTCAATCAGAACCGCATGCGCTAGCGCATGACGCGGCACGAATAAGACCAGAGAGAGGATTGCAGCAAAAAATAAGGTCCTCGGAAAAAAACGGGTTATCTTCATATCTCTCCCAACTACAACAAGACGTTCGGGAATATAGATACGACTCAGGAAAACTGCACAGATGCAGCTCGCACAGATCGCCCGCTGAGCTCTGCTGCACGTGCTTCCGCATAGGCAGCAGCTCCCATCAGCGCGGCACGGCTCTCCAGGATAATCCGCACAGGCATGTGCACAAGCAAGTCACTCAGACGTCCCTTATCAGTGAACGCCTTCATGAAAGTTCCGTCTTTCATCTTGTTGAGAATTTTCGGTGCAATGCCGCCGCCCAGATAAAGGCCGCCGACCGACAACACTTTCAGCGCGAGATTTCCTGCCTCTGCGCCATAAGAAGAAACAAAAATATCCAGACTTTTTGCGCAAAGCTCATTCGATCCGTCTTCACCAAGCTCGCCGATGACAGCATTCGGATCTTCCTTCTGCATCCGCTCTTTCAACCATGCAGGCTCATCCATGCCTTTATCGTCGCGCAGGAACGAGTAAACATTCTTCAATCCAATACCGGAGACAACACGCTCAAAACTCACACGTCCCTTCATCTGCCGCTGCAGATAACGGAACAGCTCAATCTCGATTTCATTGCGCGGAGCAAAATCGCAGTGACCGCCTTCTGAGGCCATCGGCACATGCATCTTGCCATTCCAAACTAGAATTGCCTGTCCGAGTCCTGTCCCGGCTGAAACCAGTCCGCGGTTGCCCACGGCGCTCGAATCGCCTTCGCTCAGCACATGAATCTGGTCGGCATGCAGCTCGGCAATGCCATAGCCATTGGCTTCGAGATCGTTGATGAGAAAAAGGTGCTGAATCTCCAACTCCTGCGACAACTCTGCGCAATCGAGCACCCATGGCAGGTTCGTCAGCTTCAGCCTGCCATGCCTCACCGGGCCAGGCACGCCAAAACATGCTGCGGTCACTTCAGGGTTGCCACTTTCGGCGAGAAACTTCTTCGCCACCACATCGAGCCCGTTATATTCCTGCGCAGGAAACTTCTCATCTCGAATATGCGTCAGTTCGCCCTGTTCAAATCCATAGAGCGCCAAGTGGACTTTTGTTCCGCCCACATCCCCGGCGAGAATCATCGTGCAATCTCCAGTCTTCCCACTCCGCTCGCATCCGGCGGAGGTAGCAGGGCCGCCGCATCCTTGTCCAGCAACAACAGCAGTTTGCCGTTCTTCGGCTGAATCAGCTGTGATGGCAGCGTCTCAGGATCATAGGGCCCTTGCAGCACACGATGCAACGGGTCCGCCTTGTCCTTGCCACCGATTAGAAAGAAAACCTCGCCCGCCTCTACGATGACTGGCCAGGTTAGCGTGACGCGCCATGTATCTTTCTGCGGAACCTGGTTGGCATACACCAGACGCGCGAGTTCGTGAATCCCGGCTGTATGCGGAAAGATCGACGCCGTATGCCCGTCATCGCCCATTCCAAGCGCCAGCACATCAAAACGCGGTACCTCTGCGCCCTCTAGCTTGAACTGGTTGCGAAGGACTGATTCATAGCGCGCTGCGGCTTCTTCCGGAGGCAGTTCACCCTGGATGCGGAACACCTGCTCCGGCTTGAGCGGAACTTTATCCAGCATCGCTTCGCGCGTCATCCGGTAGTTGCTGTCCATATCGTCTGGAGGCACCGTGCGCTCATCGACAAAGAACAGTTCCAGCTGTTGCCACGGCATCACCTTCAAAAATTTTTCCCGTGGATTAGCCAGTAACGCAAAGGTGCGCTTCGGCGTGCTGCCGCCTGAGACGGCAACACGCGCCTTGCCTCGGGCTGCGACGGCCTGCTGTGCCTGTTCCAGGAAATGTTCCGCCGCTGCGTAGGCCAGAGCATCTGGCCCGTCATACACGCGATATTCGACTGCTATCTTTTTCGCCATCGCCAAATTCCCTGACAAACTTGTCATCCGACTGGAACGGGGATTCTCTGTCTTGTCGCGGTGTTGCGACAAGACGAAGAATCACAAATATAGTTCTAAATCTTGTGCCACTCTCTACCGTCACGCCTGATCAACCCATCGGCAGCTTTCGGCCCCCATGAGCCGCTGGTATAGTTCGGAAAATCTCTCGGCTTTGACTTCGCCCAGGCATCCAGAACCGGCGTGTACAAAGCCCAGGTTGCCTCCACGCCATCGCGGTGCGCAAATAGGGTCTGATCGCCCAGCATTGCGTCCAGCAGAAGCCGTTCATAGCCATTCGCGGAATTCACGCCGAACGCTGTTGCGTATTGGAAATCCATGACGACCGGACAGACATTCGTCTCCGGCCCCGGAACCTTGGCGCCAAAGCGCAGCGAGATTCCTTCATCCGGCTGAATGCGAATCACCAACACATTCGGTTGAATCTCATTGCACGGCCCCGAGCCAGGCTTATCAAAAAGCAGCAGCGGCGGCTGCCGGAACTGGATCATGACCTCTGTCACGCGCTTTGCCATACGCTTGCCGGCGCGCAGGTAGAAGGGCACTCCCGCCCAGCGCCAGCTCTCGATCTCAAGCTTGAGAGCGGCGAATGTCTCCGTCGCTGAATTCGGATCGACGCGGTCCTCTTCGCGGTAGCCCTGTACCTGCTGGCCATCCACTGTACCCAGCGCATATTGGCCGCGCACCGTGTTGTCGATGGAAATAGGTTTAATCGCGCGCCAGACTTTCAACTTTTCGCTGCGAACGGCGCTGGCCTCAAAGGAAACCGGAGGCTCCATGGTGACGAATGAAAGCACTTCCATCACATGGTTCTGCAAGACGTCACGCAGCGCTCCGGCTTTTTCATAGAACGGTCCGCGGCCTTCAATGCCGATACTCTCGGCCGCCGTGATCTGAATGTGATCGATATAGTTGCGGTTCCAGATCGGCTCAAAGATTCCGTTCGCAAAGCGAAAGACCAGGACGTTCTGCACCGTCTCTTTGCCAAGGTAATGGTCGATGCGGAAGATCTGGTCCTCATCAAATACCTTGTTCACATCATCATTCAGCTCTCTGGCCGATTCCAGATCGTGCCCGAACGGCTTCTCGATGATGACCCGTGCATGGCCCTTCTCGGGATGCGCCATGCCTTGCGCGCCAAGCCGGTTGATGATGTCGGAAAAATACTCCGGAGCCACGGCAAGGTAAAACAGCCGGTTGCCTTGCGTTCCACGTTCTTTGTCGATCTTTTCGAGGAGAGCCTTCAGGTCAGCGTAGCCAGCGTCATCGTCAAAGTCCATCGCATGGTAATCCACCTTCTCGATGAACGCGTCAATTTTTTTGTCGCCTTCTTTGCCGCCACCGAATTTCAGGATCCCGTCTTTCATGTCCGCCGCGAACTTGCTCTTCAAATCACGACGCGCCACGCCGACAATGGCAAACTCCGCAGGTAGCAACCCTTGCTGCTCCAGGTGAAAGAGCGCCGGCAACAACTTTCGTTTGGTCAAGTCACCCGACGCGCCAAAGATCACCACCACGCCTGGGTCGGGAATGCGTTCGCTGCGTTGCGATGCTGCCTGTACATCCTCAGGAGCGATCTTCACTTCTGTCGTTGCCATATCAATCTCCTACTTGTCTTTCTTGACTGCATGCCTGCCCAACGCTTCATCACAAGCATGCGATCGGTAAAGTTGTTGTCCGAATCTTTCCTTACAACTTGATTCCCAACGCCTCAAACTCACGCTTCAACGAGTCACTGCCTTCATAGCGAATCCCGTGCATGCCCGCTGCCTTCGCAGCCTCCACATTGCCTGCCCGGTCATCGACAAATGCGATCTCCTGCGGATTACGCTTCAATACATCCAGGGCAAGCTTGAACATGTGCGCATCCGGTTTGCGCAGCCCAACATAGCAGGAGCTCAGGAAGAGATCAAAGAAATTAGGCAGTTTGAACGCGTCGATGCGATAGTCATTCAGCTCGCGAGCCTCATTATTCAGCATACCCAGCACAAATGAATCAGATGCGCCAAGCTTCCCCAGGATTCCCAGCGCACTGTCTTCCAGCACCTTCGACTGCGCCTTCATCGCATCCACAAATTCTTCGACTGTAAATTTGCGGGGTTCATAGAACACAGTCTCCTGCAAATATTCCTCGACTGTGATGAGCCCTTTCTCCCATGCATCGTTCGCATCCGGGTGCCGCTGCTCAAAAGCATCCCAATCCACCCCAAAACGCGAAAGCACTGCGGCGCGCTCCTTGTGGTCCCAGCCATTCGTCAGCAAGACTCCGCCAACGTCCCACAAAATGGTAGTGATGGTTGCCATTGCCGCTCCTGACCCGTTCGTGCGCCTGCAGTGCTTCGTTATTCCGTTGATTTATTTGACGGTATGACTTTCCAGCTTTGCGGCATCCGGCATATTCCGCGCCTCAATCGCCTTCACCTTGTTCAGCCTGCGCACAAAGCGCTCTTCCTGCTTCTGAAATCGCGCATTTAAATAAGCAGATACCAGATCGAACGCCAGCGCCGATCCAATGATCCTCGCGCCCAGCACGAGCACGTTCATATCATCGTGCTCGACCCCCTGGTGCGCGGAATACGTGTCATGGCACATGCTGGCGCGAACGCCCGGCATCTTGTTCGCCGCAACATTCACGCCCACGCCACTTCCGCAAATCAGGATGCCGCGTTCTGCCCGCCCCGCTGCCAGTGCCTTGCCCACAGCCTCGGCAAAATCCGGATAGTCGGAAGGCTCCGAATTATAAGCGCCCAGGTCGACGACCTCATGCCCCAGGCGCTCCAGGTAGCCGCGGACCTCCTCTTTCAGAGGAAAGCCCGCGTGATCAGCCGCAATCACCAGCTTCATGCCTTATTTCCCCGCGAGCGCAGCTTCTGCCTTCTTCGCGCTCTCCAAAAGGGCTTTCGCGCGACTCACAATGTTGCTCACGCTGTAGCCGAGTTTTTCGAGAGCAATTTTGCCCGGAGCCGATGCGCCGAAGCGGTCCAGCCCGATCACATCGCCGTGACGCCCGACATACTTCCACCAGCCAATCGCGCTGCCCGCCTCAACCGCCAGCTTCGGCAGATGATCCGGGAAGATCGAAGCCTTGTACTCTTCGTTCTGCTCTTCGAAGATTTCAAAGCTCGGCATTGAGACCACGCGAGCCGTCACGCCTTCCTTCTTCAGCGCAGCCGCCACATCGAGCGATAGCCATACTTCAGCGCCCGTCGCGACAATCAGCAGGTCAGGTGAGTCGCTGCCCTGCTCCACAATGTATGCGCCGTGCTTTACACCTTCGTAAACGTTGTGCTTTGCAGGATCGAGAACCGGCAGATCTTGCCGTGACAGCGCCATGAATGAAGGCTTCGTCTTGCGCTCCAGCGCTAGCCTCCAGCAGGCTACCGTCTCATTCGCATCTGCGGGGCGGAAGTCCGTCAGGAACGGCACAGCGCGCAGCATCATTAAGTGTTCGATTGGCTGGTGTGTCGGTCCGTCTTCACCGAGGGCAATGGAATCATGCGTGAAGATGAACAACGAATGCGTGTGCATGATCGCCGCCATCCGCAGTGCTGACTTGCAATAGTCGCTGAAGGTGAAGAAAGTCGAGCCATACGGAATCAGGCCGCCATGCGCAGCCATGCCGTTCACCGCCGCGCACATACCAAACTCGCGCACGCCGAACCAGATGTTCCGGCCCTTGGGATCGACGTGGAAGTTTCCGCCGTCTTTCAAAATCGTTTTGGTGGAAGCCGTCAGGTCGGCCGCGCCGCCAATCAACTCCGGCACATCCTTGGCGAACGCATTCATGATCGCGTTGCCCGCGTTGCGCGTCGCCATCGGCTTTTCTGTCGGGAAGGTGGGCAACGACTTCTCCCAGCCATCCTTCAGCTTGCCCGCGTGCGTGCGCTCAAACTCCGCCGCCAGTTCAGGGAACTTCTTCTTGTACTCGGCGAAGAGCGTATTCCACTCTCCTTCGTATTTCGCGCCGGTTTCCTTGATCTTGTCCCAGTTCTTCTGCGCCTCTTCCGGAACATAGAAAAACTTGTCCTCAGGCCAGCCAAGTTTCTTCTTCGTCTCGATCGCCTCTTCCGGCTTCAACGCTTCGCCGTGAACTTTATTCGTGCCTGCAATCGGGCTGCCGTAGCCGATGACCGTCCGCACCGCAATGATCGAAGGCTTGTCGGTCACGGCCTTGGCGGCTTCAATCGCCCTTGAGATCGCATCGAGATCGTTACCATCGCCGACCTTCTGCACATGCCAGTGATAGGCTTCGAAACGTTTCTCTACGTCTTCGGTGAATGACAGCTCCGTCGGCCCATCGAGCGAGATCAGGTTGTCATCGTAGAGGAAGATCAGCTTGCCTAGTTTCAGCGTCCCCGCCAGCGAAGCTGCTTCATGCGAGATGCCTTCCATCAGGTCGCCATCGCCGCAGATGCCATAGGTGTAGTGATCGACAATGTCGAAGCCAGGCTGGTTATAAATCGCGGCCAGATGCTTCTCGGCAATCGCAAGCCCCACTGACATCGCGAGACCCTGGCCCAGCGGACCGGTCGTAACCTCGACACCATCGGTATCGCCACGCTCCGGATGCCCTGGCGTAATCGAATCATACTGCCGGAACTGCTGCAGGTCTTCAATCGTGACGTTGTATCCGGAGAGATGCAGCGCGCCATACAGCAGCGCCGAAGCGTGCCCATTCGAAAGCACGAAGCGGTCGCGGTTAGGCCAATGCGAATTCTTCGGATTGTGCCGCATGTACTTGTGAAAGAGCAGATACGCAATCGGCGAATCGCCTAATGGCGCGCCCGGATGGCCGCTCTTGGCCTTGTCTACGGCATCGACTGCAAGAAAACGAAGTGCATTAATTGAAAGCTGGTCAATCTCGCTCATAACTTCACGCTCCAAAGAATTTTTGGCCCAGGTGTGGGGCGATTTCCAAATTCACAACGCGCCCTGAAGATGTCGTTGTATGACTCAAAATCACTTGATGATTCTCATCCCGGCCGAAGCACGCCGTCCCGGCATGCGCAACGGAGGGAACCGCAATTCGCTTCAGCTGTCATAAATCTTCGTCGTTATATTTGTATAGATGCCCGCCATCTCCGGCCGGTGTCAGGAAGCAGCTTCAATTTCCACATCGAAATTGCGCCCTTCCCAGCGATTTTCCTCTATCCAGAAAAGAGTAAACGAAACTGCGCCATTCTGCTTTGGCACCGTCGGGATATCCGCAAAGGAGCCCGCATGGCCGACCGCTGTACTATCCGTCACCTGATTCGTCTTCCATGCATCAGCGGTCCAGATTACCCGAAAGCGGCTGTGCGCCGTGATCCGCAGCGTCTTTCCAGCTTGGATCTTTTTCACCTGCCGTCGCAGCTTAAAAACTTCTAAATGACTTTTTTTGTGGCTCTTGCCGTATCGCTCCTCAACCACTGAAATGCGATCGAATACCCGTCCATCAGTCGTCGATCGAAGCAGCTTCAGATATTCCGCATGCGCCCACACCAGCGGCATCGCAGCGCCTGCAGGCTCGCCGAAGATCAGCCCGTTCCGGTCCGGCTCATCCCATATCTGCTCTGGAAGCAAGCCCCCGGTCGAGGCGAAACGCTCGATGGTCTGAATGTATGGCTTCACATCACGCCCTGCGGCCAGCTCATAATGCGCGCGCTCACCCGTCAGTAGCGGCCATGGCCGCCCTTTGCCCCACCCCTGAAATGGACCGCCGTCTTCCCGCTGCCCATACCCGTCATGGTTGTACCGGTACCAGCATGGCCCCTTCGGCGTATCGACTTTCAATACCTTATCGATCACCTTCAGCGTATCGACGATTAGTGGATCATCCGCGCGCCTGACGCCGTACCGCACCAGCTCCAGAAAACCGCAGTCCACAATTTCACGAGCCTCAAACTCGTTACTCATGCCCGGCCGCCCGTTGGCGATCCGCACGATCTCGTTGCCGCACTCTTCATGCGCGTATGGCTCACCGCACTCCGGCGGACGAACCCGCACATAGTACCGCTTCACTTCGGGATGGAGCACACCGTTATTCGTAACGGTCCAGTTTTCCAGATGGCTCTCAATCCAGTCCGCCTGCTCTTCCAGAAAATGCGCCAGCTCCAACGATTCATTCGCGCGCGCAATATCGGCTGCGCAAATCAGTCCCGCAATCACCGCCGCCAGCGTCGAAGGCGAATACCCTGGAGCCTCTTCCCAGCGCTCCTGTTGCGTCACCGGCGCGTAGCGCACTAGAAATCCCGCAGCTCGCTCCACAAATGGCGCAATGTCGAATTTGCCCAGCCCATTCAGCTTCCAGAGCCGCCACGCCAGCATGATCGGGAACGCCACTTCGTCCAGCTGAATCCCCGTCCAGTAGGGCGTCCCATCGATCCAGAAATTTTGCGCAAAACTGCCGTCCGGCTTCTGCGTGCAGGCAAGATACACAAGCGCGCGCCGCGCCGTCTCTACGCGCCCGCAGGCCAGCAACGCCGTCGCGCTCTGCACCATGTCGCGCGTCCAGACGAGATGATAGCCACCCAGGTCGTCGTCGCCTTTGGCGTAGCCCCATGGAATCGACGCGGAAGCAATGAATGCCCCGCCATAGGTCTTGTCCTCATGCGCCAGAATCACGTTATGGCTGATCTGCATCAGCCTGCCGTTATCCGTCGAGCTCGGAATCAGCTCGTGCGGACTCGCGGCCCGGCGCCATTGCTCGATGAACCGCTTCACATGCTCTTCAAACGGCTTGGACAGCGCACCCATCGTCGCCGAAAGCGCCGCATGATGCCCTTCGCCAAATCCCAGCGCGACCGTAAAGTCGCGAATGTGTTCGGGCTCGATCTCGCCCATCACGGAAACGTTGCCCTCAAGCGCCGACCCGAACTCCCAGTCCATCTGAAAGTTGTGTCGCAGGTCCTGCCAGCCATCGCTTGCGCCTACATATCCGCAGCTCGCGCGAGTGAAGCCGCAATCCGCCGCCAGAACCAGGGACGTGTGGTTCTTCCATGCCACCGCCACGCGCTCCCCAGCAATCTCGGCAATGCGGACATTGTTGCCCATGCCTCCGCCTTCGATATGCGGCGACAGCAGCACATAAATTTTCAGCCGCTCCAGCAGCGCCGGATCGCCATCCAGCTGCACGCGCGTCAGCACCACCGGATAATGCGGATCGTTAATGATTTCCTTCGTAATTGTGTAGCGCCCATCCCGGTCGCGGTTGCGCACCCGGATCGCCAGCGAATCGGCATCGATATATTCGAAATCGTGGTCCAGATCGCGCCGCTCTTCGTGGAAAAACGTCTCGCCATCCGTGATCAGGAATTGCATGTCACGAATCTGGGGCCGGTCAATCGTCGGGTAGTAAACCTCGTTCAGAATGCCGTGGGAGACCGTGTACCACGCGCGGCTTGACGACGAATACGCCGTCCCCACTGCATCCTTGGCGCTTGAAGTCCAGCGCGGCTGCAGCCCAGGCGCTCCAAATGCCACTCCCTGCCCGTCGATCCATCTATACTGCGGCGCTAGTACCGTCATCGCGTCAGCAATCCCTTCTAAAATCCCCGGAATAAGCAATCTACTCCAGTTTGATAAAAAGCATGGAAAAAGGTGACAAAGGATTCAGTTTTCTCAATATCCGACCGAAAAAAGGTGCCCCATCCTGAGCCGAAGGCGAAGGGTGAGAGTCACAATATCAGCACGAAAAAGGGTGCCCCATCCTTTCGCGCACTTTGCGAAAGGGTGGGAACCACACATCCCACCCAGCCCTCACAATACCTGCGTATTCGCATCCGGGTCAGGATGGAACTGCACCTCCCGCATCGCATGCCCCACCTCGCGGTTCTTCATGAACTGCTCCCACACAAACCCTGAGCGCAGATTCTCCGCCATCAGCACGCTGATCCCCTGGTCGATGCCAAGAATATCCTGCGCATACCAGTTCGCTTTTGGATTGAAAGCATCCACAAACCCGTACCTGGTCCAGATCCTGTCGCCATACTTCTGGCGCATGGTCAGCAGCACGTGAGAGCACTCGGCGGGCAGAAACGGCAGCGAGCCCGCGCATGCCGACGGCACCACCGTGCCATCCAGCGGTCCCATTGCCGGAGGACCGCCCCACACGCGATATCCGTCCCGCGAATCCGACGCCGTAATGCCCCACAGGTCCTGGTCGATCCAGGAATACTTCCCACCCAGAGTCATGCACCACAATTGGTGCACGCGCGTCGCGGCAATCGAATTGGTGAAGTAGTTCGTATGCAGATCGCGCTGGTCGCGGTAGTCGCACCACGCATGCGCATACTGGTGGATAAAGAGCGGTGCCAATCCACTGATGTAGTCAATCCCGCCATACTGCACCAGCGGCCGCTGCAGCGCATTCCATGTCTCCACCGTAATCGGGTGCGTCGGCGATCCGATCGCCAGCAGGTACATCGTCATCAGCTCTGCATAAATGTCCCAGCGATGTTTCAAAAATCCCTGATCCGGCAACCATCCCATCGAAAGCGTGGTGCCGCCATTCAGCATCCACTCCCAGTCAATGCGCCGGTAAAACGTAGTCGCCAGCGCTTCAATCCGCGCGTTTCCGGAAAAATACTGCCGGCACGTCAGCACTCCGCAAAGCAGCAAGGCCGTATCAATCGACGACAGTTCGCTGCCGAACATTCTCTGGCCGCTCTCCATGTCGATGAAGTGATACAGAAATCCATGTTCATGAGGACAATCTTCGAGCAGGAACGCCAACGTCTTTTCGACACGCTGCTCACATTGCAGCTTCGGCAGATAGCTCCGCTTCGCCGCAATACACATTGCAGTGAGCCCGAAGCCGGTAGCGGCAATGCTGGCCACGCGACTCAGCGACCGGCCCGCAGCCGGTGCGCGGTCACGCACCAATCCTGTCTTCGGACTCGCTTCGTTGTAAAAGAAATCGCAGCCGCGACCCTCGAGATCATCGAGCAGCACATCGGCCTGCTTTGAAACCTGCGTCAGCGGACGGTTGATGAAGACGCCGGTGCCGCGCTGATACTGCTCTGCCGCCTGCGCTTCGGTCTGCGGCTCCTGGCCCGGCTTCACCGGCGGCGGCTGCGGCTGGTTCTGGAAGCCCTCGGCTACGCTGACTGCAGGCGCACCCAACACCAGCATGCCGGAGGCCCCAGCGGTGCGCAGAAGTTGCCGACGGGTTATGCGTGAACGACCCAAACGCAGAAAGTCTCTAGCAGTCTCTGGTGGCAAGAAGCTTCACGCCGCTTGCCTGATTTGTCAGCACCGAGGACTTTCTTCTGTCCTCTGCGCTCTCTGAGGTGAAAATCTGGGTAGCTCCATCCCTTTCGCGCAATCTGCGCAAGATGGGAAACCGCAAATCTATCGGACAGGCTCCAATTTGCAGTGTATCGAAAGAATAGAGATGTGTTCCACACCACGCCGGGATGGCTATCCTATCTCTATGATTTCCATACGTCCTTCCACAGTCATGGATGCAGACCCGGTGTGGAAGATTCTCGAACCCACCATCCGCGCTGGAGAAACCTATACTCTTCCCCGCGACTTCACCCGCAAGCAATCCCTCGACTACTGGTATGCACCCAGTCATGACGTATTTGTTGCGGAGGAAGATGACGACCAGGGAAAAGAAATTCTTGGCACCTATTATCTCCGCGCCAACCAAATGGGCGGCGGCAGCCACGTCGCCAACTGTGGCTACATGACCGCATCCTCAGCCACCGGTCGCGGCATCGCCAGCGCCATGTGCACCCATTCGCTCGATCAAGCCCGCGCACGCGGCTTTCGCGCCATGCAATTCAACATTGTCATCAGCACAAATGAACAAGCCATCCGCCTCTGGCAGAAATTCGGCTTCGAAATCGTTGGCCGCCTGCCCGGCGCCTTCGACCACCCCGCGCAAGGCTACGTCGACGCCTTCGTCATGTACTGCAGCCTTTAAAGTTGTCATCCTGAGCGCAGCGAAGGATCTGCTTCTTCTCAGCAGGAGCACGCGTAAGGGTGCCCCATCCTTTCGCGCACTTCGCGAAAGGGTGGGAAAGCACGATCTCACCTAACTCGAAAATTAAATTTCCTCAACAACATACCTGTACCCGAACATACCTTTCGCGCATCCCTTATGATTGAGGACGCAGAACAAAAGGGTGCGCCTGCACCCGAGACATTCACGGTCAACCGACCACAAGACCAGGAGGAAAGCTTTGGCACACGAAGTTCCACCGCTACCGTATGATTACGCCGCTCTCGAGCCCCACATTGACGAAGCCACAATGAAGCTGCACCACGATAAGCATCACCAGGCCTACGTCACCAATCTCAATGCGGCCATCGAGAAGCACCCCGACCTCGCCAAGCACTCGGCCGAAGACCTGCTGCGCAATCTGAACAACGTGCCCGAAGACATCCGCACCGCCGTCCGTAACAACGGCGGAGGTCATGTCAACCACAGCATGTTCTGGACCATCATGAAACCAAGCGGCGGAGGCGAGCCCACGGGCCGCATCGCCGAGCAGATCCGTAAAGACTTCGGCGACTTCGAGGCCTTCAAGAAGCAGTTCAACGAAACCACCGCCAAGCAATTCGGCTCCGGCTGGGGCTGGCTCACCTGGGACGGCGGCAAGCTCAAAATCAGCACCACCGCCAACCAGGACTCGCCGCTCTCGCAAGGCCTCTACCCCATCCTCGGCAACGACGTCTGGGAACACGCCTACTATCTCAAATACCAGAACAAGCGCCCCGACTATCTCGCCGCATGGTGGAACACCGTCAACTGGGACGAAATCAACAAGCGCTTCGACCAGGCCCAGAAGTAATTTCTAATTAAAGTAAGAAACCGGGTGCCCCAGGTTCGCGAAGCTAACCTGGGGTATTTTTCTTTTGTACTGTGGGCATTAACTCACGGGTTGTCATCCTGAGTGCAGCGAAGGATCTGCATCTCCTCAGCATCAGCACGAAAAGGGGTGTGCCCCATCCTTTCGCGCAGTTTGCAAAAGGGTGGGAACCACAACCCCCACCCAACCGATGTCATCCTGAGCGGAGCCGAAGGACCCGCAGCTAAGCTGCGTCCCAATCCGCGCAAAGCGCGCACCTTCCACCGCCACTTTCCCAAAAAATCCGTGTTACACCAATCAGGGAGGGAACACTCCAACAATGAAGCGATTGAAACTTTTTCTCTGCGCCGCTGCCCTTGTTACATCCGCATCCTTTGCGCAGACCACGACCCTTACCCCCGGCACCGTCAGCTACACCATCCAGCAGGACGGCAAGAACCTCGGCGCCGCCAGCTACACGGTTCAGAACGCGCCCAACAAGTACGTCCTCACCTCAAACGGCAAGATGACCGAGAGCAAATTCAGCTACGCCTTCTCGAACACGCAGAAGATCGACACCGCTCTCAATCTCATCACCGCCCAGCTCAATGGAGTCGTCAGCGGCAAAGCCGTCAGTTTCACGGCCACATCTGACCCCACCGGCCGCCAGTTCAAATTCGACATCTCCGCCAACGGCCAGCAGCAGACCAACACCGTCGACCGCAACCTGAACACGGTCATGCTCACTGACCTCGACCCCGCCGGCTACATGCTGCTCACGCAAGTCGCCATGCGTTCCCCGGCGAATGCCTGGGTGCTCATCCCAAAAGAAAACGGCTTCCTCGTACCGGTAAAGTTTTCGCCCCAATCCGATACCCCGGGCCGCCTCAACGGTCAGCCTTTGTCGGTCAAACATACCAGCGCCGCCATCAGCTCACAGAACGCTATTACGGTAGAGCTTTTCTACTCCCCTGATGGCAAGCTGCTTGAAGCCGACCTGCCCGAACAAAATTTCTACGTCATCCGCGACGGATTCAAGCTCACCAACCGTCCGAAGCCGCCAGCACCACCCCACGGCCAGGCCCCGCCGCCGCAAGACCAACAGCAGGACCAGCAAGGCCAGCCGCAGCAACAACCACCGCAGCAGCAATAAGCGGTAGCAATAAACAGATGTCATCCTGAGCGCAGCGAAGGATCTGTTTTTTCTCAACATAAGCACGAAAAGGGGTGCCCCATCCTTTCGCGCACTTTGCGAAAGGGTGGGAGCGCAGAATCTGAACCAACCGCCGTCATCCTGAGCGGAGCATAGCGAAGTCGAAGAGCCTGCCCTGAGCTTGCCGAAGGGACCCGCAGCGGAAGCTGCGTCACAGTCCGCGCATAAGCGCGCTCCTTAGCGAAGCAGTAAACTCCCAACATGCCCACGCAAGCCGAAAAAGCCGTGATCTTCCAGTTCCTTCACAATCTTCCCAAGCCACTGATCGTCGCCAACCCATGGGACGCAGGCACCGCGCGCATCCTCGCCGCTCTCGGTTTTGAAGCCTTTTCAACCACGAGCGGGGGCCTGGCCATCACCCTCGGCCGTCGCGATGGAACCGCCAGCATCACCCGTGATGAAGCCCTGGCCAACGCGAAAGCTATCGTCGAAGCCACCCACGTTCCAGTCGCCGCCGATCTCGAAAACGGATATGGCGACTCACCCCAGGCAGCCGCCGAAACCATCCGCCTCGCTGCAGAAGCAGGCCTCGTCGGAGGCTCGATCGAAGATGCCACCAACGACCCTGCACACCCCCTCTACGACTTCGATCACGCCGTCGAGCGTGTCTCCGCAGCAGCCGAAACCGCCCGCTCCCTGCCTTTCCCCTTCATGTTCGTGGCCCGTGCCGAAAACTACCTCCACGGCAAACCCGACCTCGACGACACCATCCGCCGCCTGCAGGCCTTCGAGAAAGCCGGAGCCGAAGTCCTCTACGCTCCCGGCCTCACCCGCGCCGAAGACATCAAAGCCGTCTGCGCCGCAGTCACGAAACCAGTGAATATACTGGCAGCACTCAAAGGAGCGCCGCACCTCAGCGTGACAGAACTGGCAGCCTTAGGCGTGCGCCGCATCAGCCTCGGATCAGCCCTCAGCCGAGCCGCCATGAGCGCCTTCATCCGCGCCTCCCGCGAGATCATGGAAAAAGGAACCTTCACCGTCGCGGCAGAAACGTATTCGCTGGGTGAAATCGGCGATCTCGTCATCCCCTGAATCTTCAGCCCGCCAATCTGAATCTCTAACTAGAGCCAGACAAAGATCTGGCCCAACCAACGCATCACCAGATTTCGCCACACATCGCCACCGAACAAATGACATCGTTACGTTACAAACATGCGTGGATCATCGTCCTGCTGGGCCTGCTCAGTGTCGTTACGCCCTTTGCTATCGACATGTACCTCCCGGCCTTCTCCCGCATCGCCGCCGATTTCGGGACGACCACTTCCCTCATCTCGATCTCGCTCTCGACGTACTTCATCGGCTTCGCCCTCGGGCAAATCCTCTACGGCCCGCTCCTCGACCGCTTCGGACGCAAGCGCCCGCTCTACTTCGGCCTCATCGTCTACATCATCGCGTCCATCGGATTAGCCCAGGCACACAGCATCCACGCCTTCATCGCGCTCCGCTTCATCCAGGCCATCGGAGGCTGCGCCGCGCAGGTTGCCGCCATCGCCATGGTGCGCGACTTCTTCCACGCGAGCGAAAGCGCCAAAGTCTTCTCCCTGCTCTTCCTCATCATCGGAACCTCGCCGCTGCTCGCTCCCACCGTCGGTAGCCTGCTCGTATCGACTCTGAGCTGGCGATGGATATTTCTTCTTCTCGCAGCGAACGCGACGTTGATTTTGACGCTGACCTTCACCCTGCTGCCCGAAGGCCACACACCCGACCGCTCCATCTCGCTCCGCCCGCAGCCCATCCTGCAAGGTTTTTGGGCGATCCTCCGCCAGCCGCAGTTCATCACCTACGCGCTCGCCGGAGCCTTCTCCTTCGCCGGCCTCTTCGCCTTCGTCGCCGGCTCGCCCATCATCTTCATGGACGGCTACCACCTAGGCGCCAAAGCCTTCGGACTCATCTTCGCCGTCTTGGTCATGGGCTTCATCGGAGGCAACCAGGTCAACGTCTTCCTGCTGCGCCGCTTCACGAGCCAGAAGATCTTCTTCTACGCCCTCGCCTTTCAGGTCTTCATCGGACTCATCTTCTTCGCCAGCGCACACGCCCATGTCCTCGATCTGCCCGCCACGCTCGTCCTCTTCTTCTTTTTCCTGCTGGCTATCGGACTGACCTATCCCAACGCCGCCGCTATCGGCATGGCGCCCTTTTCCAAGGACGCAGGCAGCGCGTCAGCCCTACTAGGTTTCCTGCAAGCCGGAGTAGGCTCCGCCATCTCCATGGGAATCGGCGTCCTCGGCGCAACCGCGATCGTGTCGCTGCTATCAAGCACGTCGTTCATAGCACTGCTCGTCCTGCTGATCGGCCGCACCCGCATCTCCGCCCTCATCGAAACCCCAGAAGGCGAAACCGTAGCAGCAATGCACTAAGTAATTTGCCTTCTCAACCTAAGCAAGAAAAAGGGTGCCCCATCCTTTCGCGCCGTTTGCGAAAGGGTGGGAGACCACAAAAGCCTCGGTAGCCTCCGCAAAGACCAGGCATTACCTTAGGCTGCCCCATCCTTTGCAAAGCAAAGGGTGGGAAAGCACGAACCTTCGCCTAACCACAGTAAAATCCAGCAAAACCATGCCAAGCGGACTGACCCGCTACTACGGCGGACACGATCTCCATTTCATTACCTTCAGCTGCTATCACCGCCAACCATTTCTTAACACAGTCACATCACGCGACATGTTCGTAGAAACACTAGAAGAAACCCGCCAAAGATACGAGTTTCGAGTAGCAGGCTACGTAGTCATGCCCGAGCACGTTCATCTACTCGTAAGCGAACCGAAGACCGGAACCCTCTCCACTGTTCTACAAGTCATAAAGCAGCGCACCACTCGAAAAGTAAATAACGTAATCAAAGGCCAGATGTGGCAGCGACGATTCTATGACTTCAACGTCTTCACCCATGAGAAGCAAACAGAAAAGCTCCTCTACATGCACGAGAATCCAGTCAAGCGCGGGCTGGTTGTGTCCGCCGAAGATTGGAAATGGAGCAGTGCAACATTCCACAGTTCCGGAGAACAAGGCACAGTCAAGATTTTGGAAGAAATAATCCCTATGTATAGCCACTCGTCCCGCGGCTAGAATTGTGCTCTCCCACCCGTTGCTCCGCAAAGGATGGGGCACCTAGCTGCCCAAATGTAATCTAATCGGTTGCAATCGCCGGGTGCCCCATCCTTTCGTGCAGTTTGCGAATGGGTGGGAGACCACAACTCTCGACAGCTGTAGAAAAAAAGGAGGTGCAAAGCACCTCCAGGTAGAAGCCGGGGACTTTAGCCACGGAAAAAACCCGCCTTCGAGAGACGGCGCACCTTACTGCCGTAGGCTCATCCGCTCAAGGTCGAAGACCGCAGCGGATCACTCTCGCCGCGCAAAGCGCCACCTTATTCCGTGCCTTATTTCTCCGCCCGAAATGTCTTTCCCAGCTCCGTCTCCGCCAGCCGGAAATAATGCCGGAAGTTATAAATCAGCGGCGACCACTTCTCCGGATTGACATAATGCCCGCCCAGCACAAACTCCTCGTCCACATGCACGCGCATGATCTCAACCTCGGCCGCCACGCCGCCTCCCAGTTCCTTCAGCTTGCCACCGCTCATCGCGTGCAGCTTCTCTACGCGCGCCTCCATCTGCACCGGACATTCAGCGGCGCGCATCGGCGCGACCGTCTCGCTCGGCATCGGAGTAAGCCCAGCCACTTCAAATTTCTGATGCTCATAACGAAACTGCTTCGCCTTGATCTCAGGTACAGGGCTCTTCCCGGTCAGCGGAGCCAGCTTCTCCACCTGCTGCCACATCTCCGGCGACGGCAGATTGATCACACACTCAGCATGGCGGGCAAAGTTCTCCGCCGTCTTCGTCTCATCCAGCAGCCCGAGCATCAGCGTCCACCCCAGCGCCCAGAACGAAGACATCGGCGCAAGATTGGTGCTGCCATCTTCGTTCAGCGAGCTGATGAGCGCCACAGGCGTTCCGAAATACAGAATCTTGGGTTCAATCGTGACGAATTTTCGTCCCTGCATACGCAAAAACCTCCCAAATCGCTGAGATGCGAACGCCCAATTCAATTTTTCGCCTCTTCGACAGTCGGAACGCACACGGCGGACAGGTGGGTGTATGTAGAGATAAGCGGGTTATCAGTCCAGGCAAGGAAATTCAGGATCAATCATGAGGGCTGTGCGGTTCTGCACCCGAAAAACCTTGTCAAGCCCCCAAATCATCCGCAAATCTTGCAACCAATACATTCCAAACGAATTAAAGGCGAAGAAAGTTGGCATAGCATTATGCCCAAAATTGCTATCCTGAATAGAGAGATCAGAATTTTTGAGGGATGAAGGTAACGGCCGCAGCCGATTACCTCGTAAAGTATTGAAAACACTGGAAACGGCTTAACCAATTGAAGAATCAGTGAGATAGCAGGGGACGATCCCCCGCTATCTCACTGAAAACAAAAGAAAGAGGCTACCCACCAGGGAGGGAGGGGTAGTCTGCCGGAAACACCGGTTGTACCACGTCTCGCTTTTGAGACGCGGTCAGAATAAAAAAAGCTACCGCTTCGCTCCAGCCGGATGTTCCGACGGCTGCGGCTGCATTTGCGGCATGGCTAATCCAAGCTGTTCGAGCAGGCTCAGCAGGTTCCAGTCCACCCAAATTTCCGCAACTTTCCCGCGTTCCATCCGGTAGATCGTCGTGCCGGAAACGGTCGCGCTTTTGTTCGTCGCGGGCATGCCCAGAAATGACCCGCGATGCGTGCCATGCGCCTTCCAGTGATGCACCACCTCGTTGCGCTCGGCGATGCTGTCCTCCATGGTGAATTTCAGATCGGGAAAGCCATTCCTGCAGTTGCGGATATGTTCCTTGTAGCTCTCCGCTCCAGAAGTGAGCGATGGGAAGACCGGATCGTGGAAGCGGCATTTGGGCGACATCAACTCATCAATGACTGTTTCCTTTCCCTTGTTCCAGCCATCTTCCAGGAGCCGCCGCGCAATTTTCTTATTCTCTTCAGACATAGCCGTACTCCTTTCAGCCAACAAGAATAGTCCTGAATTCAGATTTGTGACACGGCTGTTTTCCAGTATTTTTCGCGCTGGAGTGCACAAAAATCGCACAAGACGACAAGCGCAGCATTAACTTCAGCATCGCTCGCAGGAAATAAAAGAGCGGCCCAAGAAGGGCCGCTCTTTTGCTCGTGTTGGCAAGAACGACTTATCGATTTGCCGAGATACTCAGCGTCATCATGTCCCGCTTGCCAGCGCGATCGTTTATTAAGTTGCAGTTCTAACGTTTCGGGTTGCTATCTTTTACGGATTTTATTCTGCCGTCATCTCCACGCCTTTTGCTTCCCTGCCGAAGCTGGTCACGATCGCTAGATAAATCGCGCCGATTAGTACCGTCGCGGCCAGCACGACAGCATAGTTTCCATGGCGTTCAGCGGCTCGCGCCTGGAGCACTGCGCAACGCGAGGCCAGCAGATTTCCAAGTTGATAGGCAAGTCCCGGAAATGTTGCGCGCACCGGCCCTGGAGACAGCTCAGTAAGGTAAGCAGGGATCGCGCCCCATGCGCCCTGCACCATAAACTGCATGAGAAATGCTCCAATGGCCAGCACATAGAGCGAATGTCCGAATGCAAAGAACGGAATTACAGGCAATGCCAGCAGGGTTGCGCTGATAATCGCCCGCTTGCGGCCATAGCGCTCGGAAAGGCTCCCGAAAAAGATACCGCCCAGCAGCGCGCCAATCGTATAGACAATGGCAACGCCTCCGGTAAGCGCAGCGGAAAAGCCATGGTCTTTTTCTAAAAACGTAGGATATAAATCCTGCGTGCCATGCGAAAAGAAATTGAAGCCAGTCATCAGCAGAATAATGAAGAGAAATGTCAGGGCATACTTTCGGATGCCGCTCGTCGTAGAGATGGACGATTCCCGGCGGTGTTCTCGGCCTGCTCGCCACACCGGCGACTCCTCGACTTTAAGACCGATGTAAAGAACCAGCACAGCAGGCAACGCACCGACAATGAAGAGTCCGCGCCAGCCAATCACATGCCCTTGCCAGACCATATGTGTAAAAGGCTTGTAGAGCGTCGCATACACGGCGGCTGCCACCAGATAACCAACGGCATAGCCTTCCTGCAGCAGTCCGGAGAAAAATCCGCGCCCTTCTTTCGGTAGCGTTTCAAAGGCCAGGGCAGCGCCCACGCCCCATTCGCCGCCCATGGCGATCCCAAAGAGTGCACGCAGAATCAGCAATGCATGCAGCGACGGCGCAAAGGCGCAAGCCAATTCTAAAATCGAGTAGCAGCCAACGTTGATCATGAGCGCGGGACGGCGGCCGAACTTGTCCGCAATCGTACCGAAGAGAAACGCCCCAACCGGACGAAAAGCGAGCGTGAGAAATAATGCCTCGGCCACCGCCGACGTGCGCGCGTGAAAATCCGTGGCAATCGCCGAGACGCAAAAAACCAGCAGAAAATAGTCGAAGGCATCCAGTGACCAGCCCAGGAAACATGCAATAAAAGCATGCCGCTGTTGCGACGTCAGCGACCGGAAGTGCGAAAAGGAACGAGTTTGCATCAGCTGGTCCGGAAATTGGAGCTTAACAGAGTCGGTGACATGAATGTTTCATTCACTATGGCGAAAATATTTGTTGCAACGAATATCGTTCGGACTTATCTAAGAAAATGCCGCTGGTGAATTCAACGCCAGGCGAAGAAACACAGGACTGGAGAAAGAAAATCGTATGCAAGCACTATGCAAGACAGCCATTTTCACCGCCATTTTGGCCCTCACCTCCATTGCCGCTTCAGCTCAGATATCGAAGTGGCAGATCGATCCTGCCCACAGCGAAGCCGATTTCACCGTCAAGCACATGGGCATCTCGAACGTGCACGGACGCTTCGGTAACGTCAACGGATCGCTCACACTGGATGACAACGGCATCACCAAATCCAACGTCAATGCCACAGTAGACGTCACGACAGTAGACACAGGGGTTGCTCAGCGCGATACACATCTGAAAAGCCCCGACTTCTTCGATAGCGCCAAGTATCCGGAGATGACTTTTGTGAGCAAAAACCTTTCCAGCGTAGATGGACAGCTGCAGCTCACTGGTGATCTAACCTTGCATGGCGTCACTAAATCGGTAACACTCGCTGTCGAGGGCCCAAGCAAGGAGCAGCTCGATCCGTATGGCAAGACGCGGCGCGCCTTCTCCGCAACCACCACCATTCACCGCCAGGATTTCGGACTCACGTGGAATGGCAACCTCAAATCGGGTGATTCAGTTCTCGGCGACGACGTAAAAGTAGAATTGGACATCGAACTGATCAAACAGTAAGAATCCAGGCAGTAAAATCTGGCAATACAAGATCAGGGTGCACCCGCTTGGGACGCACCCGAGACTTTGCAAAGGCGCCTATGGCAAGCAAGTTACAGGAAGAGATCAAACAGACACGCCCCTTCGCAAATATTGAAGAAGAAGCGCTGCTCAATATCCGTCGCACCTCGGACAAGCTGCAGCATCACACACAACAGCTCTTCAAGCCGCACGGTGTTACGCCGACCCAGTACAACGTGCTACGCATCCTGCGGGGCGCGGGTGAAAACGGCCTGCGGTGTTCAGAGGTAGGCGAGCGCCTGGTCAGCAGTGACCCCGACATTACGCGCCTGCTCGACCGGTTGCAGAAGCAGAAGCTCGTTCGCCGCAAACGCGACGCCAAAGACCGCCGCGTGATCCACACGATGATTAGCGCCGAAGGCTTGCGTCTGCTCAAAGAAATGGACCCCCTGGTCAATGACGGGGTCAAGCAGATACTCAAACATATGAGCCGGGAAAAGCTGACAACACTGGTCGCGCTGCTCGAAGAAGCTCGTCAGGCGCTGCCGGTGGAAGGATAGTCAATTTGCGCTAGAGCTTGGCCGTTTCTCCCAGCGAAGCCTCAATACTGGCTCTGGGGTCTGCCTCTAATCCCTTGGTGTGAATCTGATGGTGGAGACAGTAAAGCGCCAGTTCGAGCCGGTCCGACACGCCCAGCTTGTCATAGATCTTGCGCAGGTAGTTTTTGATCACCTGCTCACTGGTCCCGAGCTGATAGGCAATTTCTTTATTGCGCTTGCCCTGCGTGATGCAGTTGATGATGGCAAGCTCTTTCGGAGACAGGCGCGGCTGGTTCTTCGGACTGGTGAGCGCTGACGCTTGCGTACGATACGCCTCGATGACCCAGGTCACCGACTGGTTGTCAATCCAGGTCTCGCCCGCAGCGATCTTGCGCACGCACTTCACCAGCAGGTCAGGTGAAATCGATCGGGGAATAATGCCGCGGACGCCGCGGCGGTAGAGCTCCACGGTATGGGCTTCGTCGGTCGAAGTAGCCTGCACGATAATCTTGAGTTCCGGCGCGTGACGCAGGATGTCGGGAATCGCATTGGCTTTGCCCGCCAGCAGATTGCCCTCCATGACAAGCACGTCTGCCGGGTGATGCGGTATCGATGTCTGCAAATTGGCCAGGCTATCGACCTGCGCAACCACTTGTATATCGATCTCCGCCGCAAAAACCTTGCGCATGCCAACGCGATAGATCGCCTGCGAGTCGGCCATGATGATCCGAATCATCGGCTTGCTGGAAGAAGATTCGGCAACACCATTTGCAACCGGCACAGAGCCTTCAACTGTTTTCTGCTTTGCTTCCGTCGTCATTGTTTTTTCCACTTACCCGCTTTATTGGAAGCGATACTCGTCAATCACCGCTGCCGCAAAACAATTTGAGTGTTCCTCGTAGGAGCGAACAACCCGCCCAAGACAATGAACAGCAGCGGTGTTCTCCCCACCCAATCCCTCTGCAGAAATTTCCAGCAGAAATTCAACCGGCGCATCGACTGTGAGGTGTTCCTTCAGACGAAAAAGCACCCCATTTGCCGAAATATTCTCGGTTGTCCCTGCAAACTCGCGGTCTTCAGAGAGGATTCTTACCGGCAAATGAAGAGGAAAGCGCACGGAGGAACGTGTTCCGTCTGCATCAATCTCAAAAGGAGACGAATGTTCCGACATCACCGATACCCCGAATCTCTCGCTGCCCAACACTTTTCTACCTTACCGAAAGATAAGGTTAACCCTGAATTACGAAAGTTTACACCGATTATGTAACTAAAGGACAACAAAAGATGGACACTGATTTTCTTCGGATGCCATTTGGGGAATCGATCCCCATTCCGGCGATACAGATTAAATAAATGAAAAATAAGACTTTATTAGCAAAAATCGCTACAAAAGGCGACCTTTTAAATCGTGGAGAAGCTGTATCGAATCCTATTCCTAAAGTACCCAAGGCAAATTAAATACCCGAAGCATATTGGCCAACTTAGCGACGAATGAACCGATCAGGGCAATCCCTCAACGACGGTAATATGGCTTCCGGGCATCGCGCTCGTCCGTGATATCCAACCCGCGACTATGGCGCAAGCCTGACGCTGCCCTACCTATAACGGGGATGGAACCTATACGGCGGAATCGGTGCAGGAGGACAGTAATTTCGGCCAGCCAACCGCGGCCTAATCTCCAACCGGTCCCGGCGGACCTCGCGTGATCCAGCTAGGTGCGAAGGTATACTTCTAGCCTCTCAGCTGGCCTCCTGATACATTTGCGGGCTGCATCGATGGATGCAGCCCGTTTTTTTGTTCAAGCTCCCATCGTGGCTTACGCATTCCGTCCAATGACGCAGAATACGGAATGTTCTTGATGGATATAAACGCATCCCGCATTCGCTATTGCTATCTTTGCGTCGCATGTAAGAAGCTGGCAGCACACATCTTCTATCGATCAGGGGTCCCGTGAAGCCGGAAATGCGAATCAAGTCTATCTGCCTCCTCTTTCTCTTCGTCCTGTCGCTTCATTCTGCGCACGCGCAAGGCACCGTGCCCACGTTCACGCACACCGTTGGCCAAAGCTCTTATACCCTCGTTGGCGGCGACCCGGCACAGGGAAGCATCACCACGATCCCCACCGTGCTTGTTCCCATTGCGCTCTCCTTTGACGCGAAGAAAACCGATGGCAAGCCCTTCCTCATGGACGCAGCCGCCGATGTACCGGCCATTCTCCATTCACCCATCTTCTCCAAGTCTGCATTCCCGTCCGGCGGCACTACGCAGTATGCCGACGCCATGCTGCGCACCACCTTCCCCAAGGCTGAGGGCTGGCACACGTTGCTCGGTAAGCCGGAAGTGAAGCTGTTAAAGATCACCGTCCCCGTCGGCTACGGCTACATCCTTACCTCAAAGAAGAGCGGTCGATCCTTTGCCATCGTGGATGTTGTGTTTTTGCAGAAAGAGATCTTCAAGCAGCTTCCGAAGCAAGATGGCAAGCTCGTCGTCGCCGTGACGCGCAACGCCACCTACTACGCGGATGACGACGCAACCGAATGCTGTTCCTGGGGAAGGCACGGCGTCGACGAGGCTACGGGAAACTCCTTCGTCCTCGGGTCCTATCTCCATGACGCGCCTACCGTTGTCACAGATAGCGATGTACAGCCGCTCACCCAGCAGCTCGCAGAGTTCATCAACGATCCCCTGCACAATCCTCTGTCCACCGACCACCACGTCAATACTCCGGGAAACACCTTCCCCGCATGGATGCGTCTCGCCTCCGTATCTGCGGGAGATCAGGGCCGCTGCGGCGGCACAGGCGTCGCCTCTGCGTATTTCCTTCTTGAACCCACAAATACCAATCCCAAAAACAATATCCCCGCATCGAAGCCCTTCGTCGCTCATGCGGACGGGGCCACCTACCATCTGCAGAACGTGGCTTTACTGACTTGGTATACCGGCACCTCCGACGATCTTGGCAGCACGTACAGCTTCCCCGACGCGCAAGTGTTGCCTGATGCTGCGAAA
>Ga0206863_1131_pt1 | contig 25213 bp, 28 predicted proteins | sample Alteio_BWOrgCont_41_FD_152634 | JGI IMG/M metagenome (GOLD analysis project Ga0206863, IMG submission 152634) | Enriched cells from forest soil in Barre Woods Harvard Forest LTER site, Petersham, Massachusetts, United States -... | ecosystem: Environmental > Terrestrial > Soil > Temperate forest >...
TTTGAATATCAATTCGTTAGTAAAATAATGCCTACATTATTACTTTTGCGTGGATTCCGGTTTTTCTTTTACAGCAACGAGAATAACGAACCGATTCATGTCCACGTTACGAAAGGAGATGCGAATGGCAAAGTTTGGCTAGAGCCAACAGTAAGAGCGGAATATTTCATGGGTTTTACAGGATCCGAAGAAAAGGATATTATTGGCATTATTCAGACAAATTCCGAAACGTTTAAAAAGAAATGGAATGAGTACTTTAGGAACTAATCAATTTGACGCTATTGAAAATATCATCTTTATTGATGGATTGCGTATAAAAGCAATCGACTTTCATCCCGAACTTGATTTAATGACCATTTACCTGAATACTAAGGTGGTTTTAAGTCAGCAGATCTCTTCCTATAAGCTTCTTAAGAATGCTGATGGTAAGCAATTGATGCAGTATGAATTAATTGGAGGTGGCACCGGCATTCATTGGCCTCAATTGGATGAAGATTTGAGCTTAAAGGGTTTTTTGCAGGATGAACTGCGGAAGGTGGTTAAGGGCAATGGAACCAATCCAATCACAGCGTAATTCAGGACAATAACGGATATTTTTTCATTTATAACAATAGACGCTGAAATTTTAAGTGGTCAACCTGTTTTTAAGGGCACCCGAGTGACCATTGAAACTCTATTTGACCATTTGATTGCAGGGGATTCATTGGATGAATTCCTTAATGATTTCCCCACCGTTTCAAAGGAACAAGCCATTGGAGTCTTAGACATTGTAAATCGTCTCCTAAGCTCTAAAGGTCTTATTGCCAAATTTCTCCGGGATGAAGGAAGGGATAAAGCGGATGCTATCTGGGATCATGAGGGTTATAGTTGCGAACAATTATATCAAATACTGAATAAGGAGTAATCGTCGTATAAGATGTGGACTGGACTACCTCCGCACGTCCGGCGCTCCGGTGATCCAAAATTTCCTACGAAGTGGTATCAGGTAGCGGCCCCACGGGTCTGGGGCGTTAAGTTTTTGCTTCCATTCGCTCTGGCGAGCCAGCTCGCCTTAGCTGCTGAAAGCAAAAAACCCCTCAGCAAAAGCTGAGGGGCCTCGTTCGTGTGCCCAGGACTGGATTTGTAATGTATTGATTATCAACTAAGAAAATTTACAGGGAGTCAATGGCGGGTCAACTTTAGGCATTTGGGTTTATTTGTAACTTTGTAGAAGTGTTTATTATTTGAGGTTATGGCGATTATATCTGAAAATCTCCCTTTAAGTGACAATCAAGATGAATTACTTGAATTGAGGAAGGTTATTGCTAAATTACTTTTGGATAAAGCAAGAGACAATGCAGATGCTATCTGGGATGAGAAGGGATATACTGATGAGCAAATAGACCAACTTACCGCTAAAAAATAAATTTAAATTTACCATATCAGAATTCTATATGAGAGCGGCTATAAGTACTAACATACTCGACAATTACATGGCATTCCTGGAAACTTTAAGTCCGGGAACAAAATTGGATTTGATTTCCAAACTGACGCAGAGCCTAAAATCACAGGTGAAACCAAAGGAGAATCTGTTTGACAGTTCATTTGGTGCCTGGACAGGAAGTGAATCAGCTGAAGATATTATCAAAGGTATAAGAGACAGTAGGACATTTAACAGGCAAATTGAAGGGCTTTGAAGGAATATCTGCTTGATACAAACATTTGTATCTTTTATATGAAAGGGCTTTTCGATCTGAAAAGCAAAATTCAAAAGGCCGGCTCTGATAATTGCTTTATTTCAGAGATAACTTTGGCTGAATTGAAGTTTGGAGTTGAAAACAGCCAAGCCAAAGAAAGGAACGCCTCAGCCCTTGATAATTTTTTGACTGGAGTCCTCCTCCTCCCTATTTTCCCAGCTCTTGATGTTTATGCCAAAGAAAAAGCAAGGCTTAGGAAGGCTGGTCAAACAATAGATGATTTTGATCTTTTGATTGGCGCAACGGCCATCGCCTACGACTTGATTTTAGTAACTAATAATATAGGCCACCTTGGTAGATTGGAAGACATTATGGTGGAAGATTGGGCTAGGTGAAATGCAATATTATTGATGTTTGTTCTGTAATAACATTAGTTCCTGTAAGTCTGAGTGGACTTTTTTATTCATATAAGGCATTGGCCTTAATAAAGTTAGAATCTAATTTATCTATTTTACTGTCTATATAAGACGAATAGGCCGTTCGCAAATCGGACAATTTGGCAAAATCATTTAATAGAGTGTTTACATTGAGCTTGAATTCAAATTCGCTATAGGAGATTCCGATTCGAAGTGATTTCTTTTGTTTAAGCCGTGAAAGAACTACTGATGAAATTTCTTGTAAATCAGAAAGTAACTTATCAATTTGTTGACTAATAGTATTCAGTTGAGCAACTCTTTTTGCTAAGAATTTGGATGTATCATTTTCATTTATATTAAATTTATTCTCGTAGATGTTTATTTCCTGTCTAATTAATTGAAAGTTACCTTCATCCGATACTAGATCCCTATCCAGTGACTGGCATTGTTTATTTAGTTTTGAAGTGTCTTCCGGATGGTCGATAGCGGTACCATAATAAGATCCCACATCGGGATATAGATTTACTCCCAAACTGTCCTTGAAATCGTCCAATTGACTTGCAATTTGACTGAATCCTAAATATTTATCAAGTTCTGTTTTTAGTTTATCAACTTGGTTGATAATGCTTGTGTCACCTAAAAACTTAATTTTAGGATATGATTCATAAAAGAATTTGAATTTTAAGGAATCTGTTTTTGATTTTGAATTGGCGATTCCTGCTAAAGTGTGCAGTATTGTTGATGTGTTAGAATACACTTCAATTTGACGAATAGCTTTTTGTCGTCTGTTTTCTTCCTTTTGTTGATAGTAAAAAAGGAGAAATGGCACAGAAATAGAAATTAGCCCGACTCCTTTTATAATAAAATCTAACTTGTCCTTATTTTTTCCCCACCAACCTGTGTCTTTTTTTTCAAGCTCAAGAGTAGTTTTTAAGGGCTTTAAATTGCCCATTTCATCAACTTCGCATTCTCTTTTGGTTTCAATCCATTCTTTTTTACCCATGCAAAGGTGAGTTATGTGATAGGGGGCATTGATTAAGTTTACAAGACTCCGTGAGCTAAAGGACTAGATTTGATAGACATTGGCTATTAGCAAGAATTATTTTCGAAGGTCAGGCACAAGTCGATTTATGGATTTATTACATATTGATCTTCGTCCAAGAATGACTCGATGTTATTTAATATTCGCCTTACATATCTTATCACCTGATTTTTAATAGTAACTAAGTCTGCATAAGTGAAACTTCGTCCGCATTCTGAAAAAGATTCTTCGCCATGGGCTAACTTATTTCTTCTGACTTTGACGACGTGCAAATTTTCTCCTCGCCCCGCAGTATAATGCACTTTGTATGAAAAACCTAAGAGCTCTGCTATACTCTTAATTTTCTGCCCATCTATATTTCCTGAAATAGGAATGCCTTCAAATCCTTGAATGTCCAAAATATCATTCTCAATGGTCTGTAGAATATTAAAAATGCTATCAGAATTCTTTTCCTTAAAATTATTATGTTTATGCTTGATCCAAATCTTTCTAATCTGTGGCTTTACTTCACAATACATTTTACGTTTAGCAGAAATAGTATCAAATATGTGAGTTAACGACTGACTAATGGAAGATTCTACCAAATTGTACAATAAAAGAAAGCAATTTGCTTTCATCACCTTTAACAACTCAGGATCAACACGTTTCTTATAGGTTGACGTTGGGGTTTTAATAAAAGCATCCCTTTCTGAGAAAAGTTCAAGATGCTTAAAATATAGCTCTATCTCTGTAACCCTTCTTTCAAAATCGTGCTTAATAGCAATCATTTTGCTTTAAGGAGTTTATTCTTAACAAACTCAATACGACTTCTTACTCTTGTTGGTGAATTGTGACTTCCTCCAGTTACTTCAGATTCAAAAGATTCGCTATATAAGAAGGCTAGGTTTGATGGTTTTAAGGTAGGACGTTCTCGAAGGGCCAGATTAATTCCCACAGCAATCGCTTCAAATCTAACTCGAGGCGTTTTTTTTGACGTTTCAGTTTTCCTAAAACCAGTTTTTAGGTACTTATCAACAAACTCGAGCATTCTAACAAATTCCTTTTTTAATCTTTCCTTATCAAGTGTTTTATTTCTTTTCTCAGTATATCGATTAAGGAACTCATTTACACCTTTGGAGAAATTTTGATATTCGTCTGAATAAGCAAAAAATCTAATGATTAGCTCTTGTGGTTCTCCTCTCTTAGCAAGCTGATCGGTAAAAGAGGTGTGCTTAACGAATAATGGATGTTTGGAGCACTCATACACAAAATCTATAAACTTACCACCAAAAATGCCCTTTCGCTTTTCCATGTCATTTAAAAGATCGCTTCCTGTATTAATTCTTTCAAATAGAAGAAATCTGATGTCATCATCACTTTTGTCAGAAAGCGAAATCATCCTAATAGTTGAGTTACGAATTTTCCTCTGCCTCCCTATTGATAACTCATTAAAAGAAAACCCGTTCAACTTATCTAACAATTCTAAACTTGTCAGTTTCAAATTATTATTTAAAAAGGCCTCCAATGTTCTAATCCTTTGTGATCCATCAACAATTTCAAGCCTACCTTCATCTACATCGGCCGTAAAAATATATGGGACAGGTAAGCCTAGTAATATTGATTCTATAAATTTTGATTGCCGTTCCCCAGACCATACAAAGCTGCGTTGATAAGAAGGTATATATATCTCGTTTGTGTCATCATCCTTCCCCTTTTCATACTTATTGACTAGAATTTCAATTGTAAATTCTTTGATATCGTAGTCAACAACCCTTTGTTTTTCTATGATCTGAGTCTCAGCTAATACTTGTGCTTTATCTTCCACCTAACAATTGGTTTTACCGTTAATAATTAATTTTAATAAATTATATTATAAAAAATGAATTTATGACGTTGCATGAAAATTATGAAGTTAATCTTTTGCCGGGAACAAACGCGAACAGCATTTCTTACGGTATTTGTGGCAAATGCACTATTGATTACGACATAGTTGACAATTTTTGCAAGTATTTTAATTGTTTTTATCGAGATTGCGACTCAAATTTCTGGCTAATTCAATTATTTAAACCCCTCCCCAAAAAACTCATCGATAGTCATCCCAAACGCTGCCACCACCTTCACCAAACTACTAAACCTCAAATCCTTCCCCTGCTCATACCTCCCATACTGCGCCCTAGGCAACCCATGCTCATAAGCAAACGTCTCATAACTAGAATATCCAGCCTTAATACGGAGCGCCTTTATCCTGGCGCCTAATTTAGCCAATTGATCGTCCGGATCAATAGGTGTTTTCACCCTCTTTTTGCCTTGTTCCATCCCATAAATAACGGGATTCCGCTCTTAATAGATTACTATTAAAATGATACTACTAATAAGTAGCTAAATAGCGAAATTCGCCCTATCTTGCATAACGTTTGGTTTAAAAGATAGGCCTATGAGGAGATTAAGGATTTGAATGACAACCTTTTGTGAATATAGATGCTTCTTTCCTTTACACAACCAGGGTAAAAATCAAAAGAGTATTGAATTCCCGGTACATAAGAAGCTTATCGGGGCTAACCTTTTAAATTGAGTTGTATTTAAATTGAGTTGTATGGAGTGGGTGCTGAATAGTGCGGTGATAGCTGAAAATACCCCGCTTAGGCTCAGTACTGAGCAAATTGCAAATCCGGAGGGAACGCTTCGAAGCCTGTATAAAGATTTCACCCTGCATGACATGCGGGAAATATTGTGGGATGTATTCTCTAGAAGCCTGGCAGCCGATGACGGTGAACTGGGACTGTATCCCCGATACGAAATGCTGTTTTGTTACGAGGAAATTATACAAGTTCTGGAGGCCGGAAGTCTCATATATGGAGAATATCAGAAACGCGACGAGTTTCATTAGCATAAATCGAGATGCCCATGCAAAAGCTAATGAACAAAAAGGAAATGGCTGAGATATTGGGTGTGACTGTTAAGACGGTAGACAAGTGGGTAAGCAAGAATTTCATACCCTACATTAAGATTTCCAACAAGTGCGTTCGATTTAACTCCGAGACAATGGAGAAATTCTTTAAATCGAAACTTGTTCCGAATAAAGAGTAAAGAGCCGATCAAGGTCATATGAAAATATGACCTTTTTTATTTTTCCCTGGCGGTTGTATTTCACCCGTAAGGCCGAAGGCCGCACAGGGAAATCTCATGTGGCGTGCCACATGAGGACATCTTGCCAGGGGGTGGAGCGCTGGTATTTCTCCACGGATCAAAACACATCGACACCTAGTACAATTCTTTATAGGTGACCGATTGGCCTTTATATTAATTTTGAGGTGACCGCCAGGGAAAAGTATAAAATCTAAATCGATAGGATATGCTAAAGAAGTATGACGGCGCCGTGATGAAGGCAGTAGCATTGTGCATTAAGGCTTATTTAAAGCCTGAGGAGGCGATGATTTACACCAATCTTAGTAGAACCCGTCTCGCCTCGAAATGCCGGGATTTTGGTATCTCAAAAAACGAAAACGGTTATTTCAAGCGGGAGGACCTGGATTTGATTATGTCGGGCGCTCCAAAGATGGATCAAAAGACAAACGAAATCATCTTGGGCAAAAGGAGAAATTCGAAGGATTAAAGGGTGGGTAGCTTTTCCGGCATCGGTAGTTTGGCCAAAGCCTCATCGGGGTTCTTTGGCCTAAACCGTTTATAGGTGGTCTCAACATATTTTGTGCTGGTTTGGCCTAGCAGCAATGCAACGGTGGCATTATCTACCCTGGCATCCTGGAGCAATATGGAGAAGCTTAACCGGGCGCTGTGCCAGGTAATATGCTTTTGGATCCCAGCATGGCCGCACCAGGTATCCAATATTTTGAGTGCTCCATCCTGGGAAGGCAGTTTGAATACGGGGCCTTTGAGCTGATCACGGGACGCGGATGAGAGTTTCCTTTCCAGGATGGCCCTGGCGACCGGGTGTAGAAATACGCGGTGCTCAACCTGGGTCTTCTCCTGGTTGATTAAAAAGATGAGTTCATCCTTACGGAAATGAGTCCATTTAACCCCTTTAATATCACACCACCTAAGACCCGTGTAGCAACAGACCAAAAAGGCTTCACGGACCTCGGCATTTAGACAGGGTGTACGAAAGAGAACTAAAAACTCGTCCACTTCGAGATGTTACTTGCGCTTGTGGTTCTTGTTGGATTTGGCCGTGACGTCCTCGGCCGGGTTAAGTCGAAAGTAGCCTTCTTTGGTAGCTGCACGCAAAACTTTTTTGAACCGGGAAAAGTAGTTGGCAGGTGTATCCCCATTAAAATGGTCCAGCAAATACTTACGGTAACGTTCACAGAAATTCTCCGTTATCTCTTGAGCCGGCAGGAAGTCTTTTTTCAAAAAGGCTTTAAAGTGTATAAAACTGCCTTCCAGGTGCCGGTTATTGAACTGTCTATTATTGGTTACAAAAGCAGCGTAATAATCCAGGAAATTCATTTTGAATTTTCGAGGTGCTATAACTCCCGAGTTCAAACAGGACTCATCGAGAGTCATTTGGGCGCGTTTCTTTTCCAGCACCCCCAAGGCCTGAGTATTGTGATCGCGCTGCGTTTGATTAGTAGGATCGATGAACGTATATATTCCCGTGGCTTCGCGTTCGCCTTTGCCCCTTCCCCATTCCAGCGTATAATACATCTTCGGTTGTCCCTTACCGCGAGACTCCCTTCCCACTACATTAATGCTCATCGTCACACAAGATTTGGTGAGTCAAAACTACAAATCTGGTGAGTCATTGGTGAGTCACCAAAGGGGGTGAAAGGTGTCAAAATGGGTCAAAAAATGACTCACCAAAATAAAAAACCCGTTGAAAATCAACGGGTTCTGTGCTTATTTGGTGCCCAGGACTGGATTCGAACCAGCACACCTTACGGCGCTGCTACCTGAAAACAGTGCGTCTACCAGTTTCGCCACCTGGGCATCCGTAATGAAAACCGGCAAAAAGCCGGTAAACAGGGGTGCAAATATACGGGTTTTTGATAAAGCCAAATCATTTTCGGGCTACTTTTGCGGCGTATGCGATTCCTGATAATTCAGACGGCTTTTTTGGGGGATGTGGTGCTGGCGACGCCCCTGGTGGAGAAGCTGCGGGAGTATTTCCCGGAGGATACGATCGATTTCCTGGTCCGGAAGGGGAACGAGTCGCTGCTACAAAACAATCCCAAGATCGACCATATCCTAATATGGAATAAGCAGGAGAAAAAACTAAGGAACCTGTGGAGGATGATAAAGGAAGTGCGCAAGAGAGATTACGATTATGTGATCAATCTGCAGCGCTTCGCGAGTTCGGGGTTCATTACGATGTTTTCGGGAGCGTATACGATCGGGTTCGATAAGAATCCTTTGTCGAGGTATTTTACGGTGAAGATGCCGCACACGATAGGGACGGACCCGAATCATTATGAGCACGAAGTGCAAAGGAATCTTTCGTTGATCGCCAAGTTGACGGATAACAAGACGATAAGACCGAAGCTCTACCCGACGGAAGAAGACCAAAGAAAAGTCGAAAAGTACAAGCAACAACCATACGTGACGATGAGCCCGGCTTCGGTTTGGTTTACGAAGCAATTGCCGGCGGAGAAATGGGTGGAATTGATAAAGGAAACGAAGAGTACGGTTTACCTGCTTGGGGCGAAAGGGGATGCGGCACTTGCGGATGAAATCAAACAGCAGGCGAACAGAGACAACGTGTACTCGCTGACAGGGGAACTGAGCCTGCTTCAATCGGCGTCGTTGATGGCGGATGCGCAAATGAATTATGTGAACGATTCGGCGCCGATGCACCTGGCGAGCGCGATGAATGCGCCGGTGACGGCGATTTTTTGTTCGACGGTGCCGTATTTTGGGTTCGGGCCGCTATCTGACCAAAGTCGAATAATAGAGACGAAGGAACGCCTGGAGTGCCGGCCTTGTGGGCTGCACGGGTATAAGGCTTGCCCGAAGGGGCATTTTCGCTGTGCCCTGAGCATAGAAGTGGAAGCGATCAGGGGATGATGGGGTCCTGGATAAAATAGTAAGAGGTAAACCCGCCGGGGCTGGGTTGGGTGGTGAGGGCCAGTGTGTCGCCGTATTGCGCCATGAGATAGGCATCATTCAGGGTATGAGCTACCTGCCCGTTAGTGATATAGTTGACCTGCTTCGGATCAAAGATACCCGTCGTCTTCAAATTGTTGAGTTGGAGGAAGGTCCCATAGATGGAGTCGGGTATGATGGAATAGGTCCCCTCGGCTACGATTTGGCCGCTCAGGGTAGTCGTATAGAGGCTGTCGGGATAAAAGGAGAGCGTTACGGCGGAATCGGAGCCGGGAGTCAGGTTACCGCCGGTAGATCCGACAGCCCAGCTTTCCTGAATCAGGTTCCAGGTCACCGGGGTCCCGGGGGGCACCGCGGGACTAGAGGATTTCGAGCAGGCAACTAACAAAAAAAGGATCGATAAATATCTCATGCAGGGATGACAGCCTGTGCAAGGAAAACGTTGCACAAAATTACAACCCGGCAAACGAAAAATTGTACGTGACGTATCCGCCCGTACTGGGTTGCCCGGTGAGCGTCAGCGTATTCGCTGCGCCATAAAACATAATGAAATAGTTGGGGATATATTCGGTCTCACCATTCGGGGCGGTAAAAGCGGCGGTGGAATCGGGGACGAAAATGCCTGTGGGCAGGAATTCGTTCAACTGCAGTATCATGGGGACCGAAGTAAAAAGGGTGTAGGTGCCCTGCGACACAGTAACCCCGTTCAACTCGGTGATGTAGGTGCTGTCCAGATATAGAACGAGGTCCACCTTTGCAGAAGGATCGGGGGTTTCGCTTCCGTTGCCGTTAACGGAGTCCGACCACGATTTGCTTTGGAGTTGCCAGGTCTCGCCGGCTTTCGGCGTATTTTGATGGAATCCTTTCAAGCAAGAGCACAGCAAGGGAAGGACCAAAAAAATATACTTTTTCATAAAGAGCTTTTAATGAAAGATACCAACGGCCGTCCGAACGTTGTTTGTCGTCAAACGGATACATTGAAATCCCTCAACGCATCATTCAAGCTCGTCTTCAAATCGGTCGACGGTTTGCGTTGTCCGATGATGAGGGCGCAGGGGACCTGATAAGTTCCGGCGGGAAAGGCCTTAGGATATGACCCGGGGATGACGACGCTGCGGGCGGGCACGCGGCCTTTGTATTCGACGGGCTCGGGACCGCTGACGTCGATGATGCGCGTGGATTGGGTGAGGATAACGCCGGCACCGAGAACGGATTCACGCTGGACGATGACGCCTTCGACGACGATGCTGCGCGAGCCGAGGAAGCAGTTGTCTTCGATGATAACGGGGCTGGCCTGGAGGGGTTCGAGGACGCCCCCGATGCCGACGCCTCCGCTGAGGTGGACGTATTTTCCGATCTGGGCGCAACTGCCGACGGTCGCCCAGGTGTCGACCATGGTGCCTTCGTCTACGTAGGCGCCGATGTTGACGTAACTGGGCATGAGGACGACGTTCCTTCCCAGGAAGGCGCCGTAGCGGGCGACGGCGTGGGGGACGGCCCTGACGCCCTGGGATTTATAGTCGCTTTTGAGCTTCATTTTGTCGTGGAATTCGAAGGGGGGCAAACTAAGCGTATCCATGGGCTGGATGGCGAAATATAAAAGGATGGCCTGTTTGACCCATTCGTTGACCTGCCAGTCGCCGGAAGCGGAAGAGCCGTCGGAAGCCGAACCGGGCGACGCCACGCGCAAGCGCCCTTTATCCAAATCCTCGATGACGGACCTGACGGCGTCAGCGTAGGTTGCGTCCTGCAACAACGACCTGTTCTCCCATGCCTCCCGGATCATATCCGAATAACCCATAAAATTTTTTTTGCAAACGTAGCGTATTTTTGTCGGATGGACTTTCAGGAAGACATAGCAAATTGCCTTGCAGTTCTGGCGAAAGGCGGCTTGATCGCCTACCCCACGGATACGATTTGGGGGATCGGCTGTGACGCGACGGATAGCAAGGCGGTAGAAAGGATATACAAGCTGAAACAAAGGACGGAAAGCAAGAGCATGATCGTGCTGGTGGCCGAAGCGAGAGACCTGCTAAGGTACACGGCGGCCACCGACCTGGAGCTAATAGACTACCTAAAAAATACCGAAAAGCCGACGACGGTGATTTGCCCTGGAGCCATAGGCCTAGCGCCCAACCTCCTGGCTGCGGATGGCTCAGTAGGAATCAGGGTCACGAAAGAGCTTTTCACCAAGACTTTGATCAAGCGAATGAGAAAGCCCCTGGTGTCGACCTCGGCAAACGTGTCCGGGCAGCCTTCCCCGGGAAACTTCGCGGAGATAGACGAGGAAATCGTAACAAACGTGGACTATGTGGTGAAATACCGCCAGGACGACAGGGAAAAGCATCAGCCCTCGCAGGTGGTGCGCTGGCTGGGCGGGGGAAAGGTAGAGGTGATCCGACCATAAGAAGTACTTTTGCGCCGATGGATATAATTTGTACAGACAGAGAGTTGTTCGTTTTTAAGAAGATCGCCCACGCGGCGGCAGAGCTGCAGGTGCCGTGCTACTTGGTGGGAGGGTTCGTGCGTGATAAGCTGATCGGCCGTGGAACCAAGGACATCGACATCGTTTGCGTGGGGGACGGGATCGCCCTTGCGCATAAGGTGGCGGAGCGCATGCGGCCCGAGCCGCCGGTGAACTTTTTCAAGACGTTTGGAACGGCGCAGGTGCGGCTCGAAGATATGGTGTTGGAATTTGTAGGAGCGAGGAAAGAAAGCTACAGCCCGGAGACCCGGAATCCCGAAGTGGAGCCGGGCACGCTGGAGGACGACCAGTTGAGAAGGGATTTCACGATCAACGCGATGGCGGTAAGCCTGAACGAAGGGGATTACGGCCGCCTGATCGATCCTTTCGGAGGCTTGCGGGATATTGAGCTGCGGGTGATCAAAACGCCCACAGACCCGAATACGACTTTCAAGGACGATCCGCTCAGGATGATGCGCGCGATACGCTTTGCTTCGCAACTCCAATACGCAATTGACAAACAAACCGAAACCGGCATCGAGGAAAACGTCGACCGGATCAAAATCATTTCGCAGGAAAGGATCACCGAGGAACTGAATAAGATCATAAGCAGCAAGAAGCCAAGTGTGGGGTTCGAATACCTGTACCGCACAGGCCTGCTGCAAAAGATCTTTCCCCAAATGGTGGACCTCGCGGGGGCGGAGTATATCGATGGGAAGGGGCATAAAGACAATTTTTTCCATACCCTCCAGGTACTGGATAATGCTTCAGCGGTTTCGGATAACCTTTGGCTGCGCTGGGCGGCCATCCTGCACGATATCGGCAAGCCGGCCACCAAGCGTTTCGAGGCGGGGCACGGGTGGACCTTCCACGGGCACGAGGTGGTGGGCGGGAAGATGGTCCCTAAGCTTTTCGCGAAGTTCAAGCTGCCCCAGCACGAGGAGATGCGCTATGTGCGGAAATTGGTGGAGCTTCACCTGCGGCCGATCAGCCTGACCAAAGAGAATATCACCGATTCGGCGATCCGCCGCCTCCTATTCGATGCGGGGGATGACCTGGAGGACCTGATGGTGTTGTGCAAGGCGGATATTACTTCCAAGAACCGTCAAAAGGTCAAGCGCTACCTGGAAAATTTCGAGATGGTGCAGGAGCGCCTGAAGGCGGTGGAGGAAAAGGACCGGATCCGGAACTGGCAGCCGCCCATTACGGGGGAAATCATCATGGAGACCTTCGGGCTCGGGCCCGAAAAGAGGGTGGGGGATATTAAAACGGCCATCCGCGAAGCCATTTTGGATGGAATGATCGATAATAGCTATGAGGCGGCATATGATTTGATGCTGACAGTGGCCGGGAAGATGGGCCTGGAAAGGGCCCCGAAGGGCTTGGGAACCACGGCCGCGGAGGCCTCCGGGGACCCCGCAAAAGACTAAAATCTTAGCATATTTCTATTAAATTTGTGGGTATAATTCAAATTGAGAAGCAATGGCTGTACTTAAATTCAGAGTTTATTGGGAAGAGGACGATGCAGTTTACCGGGACGTGGTCATCAAGCAATCGCAAAGCTTCAAGGAATTGAATGATATAGTCCTGAAATCCTTTGAATTCGACAACAAGCATAAGGCAACTTTTTTCCGCAGTAACGACCACTGGCAAAGGGGCCGCGAGATCACCCTGGAAAAATACGACAAGGATTACGTGAAGGAACCCCTGATCATGGACCAGACCCCCATCTTCACGGAGATCAAGGACCCGAACCAGAAGTTCATATGTATCTACGATTTCAACCGCAACTGGACCTTTCTCATCGAGCTTATCACGGTCGTCAAGGACGAGAATCAAAAGCTCATTTATCCCGCCGTCATTCGGACCGAAGGGCTGGCGCCCAACCAATACGGCACGCGCAGCCTCCTGGGGGACAAGTTCGTGGAAGTGGAGGAAAAATACGACCTGACCAAGGGCGAGGAAGGTTTCAGCGAAGAAGGGGGCGAAGCTGCGAGCACGGACGAGGAGGCTACCGAGGAGGGCGCGGAAGAGACCTTCGGCGAAGAAATATAAGTCGTGTCCAAGACCATCCTACTCATCGCGGGTCCAACGGGTGTGGGCAAAACGGGGCTGGCCCTCGGGTTGGCAAATGGCGGGGCCGTGGGCGCGGGGGGCGGTATCATTTCCGCGGATTCGCGGCAGTGCTATAAGGAACTGAACATCGGGGTCGCACGCCCAACCGCCGAAGAGCTGGCGAGAGTCCCCCACTACTTCATCGCCAATCACTCCATCACCGAAAAGGTGAACGCCCAGACTTTCGCGAAGGAAGCGCAGGAAGCAGTAGAAAAAATTTTCCGCGAAAACGGCCTTGCTCTGTTGGTAGGAGGCACGGGCCTCTACATTCAGGCGTTCCTGGAAGGCCTGGATGATATTCCGCAAATTCCGGAAGAAATAAAAGAAAACATCCGCAACGCGTACGAACGGAACGGCCTGGAATGGCTTCAAAAACAGGTGAAGGCTAAGGATAGGGAATGGTATGAAAAAGGGGAAATTAAAAACCCCCACCGCCTGTTGCGCGCCCTGGAAGTCGTGGAGGCAACGGGGGCGTCGATAAGAACGTTTCAGCAGGGGAGCAGAATGGGAACCGATTATCGCGTCATTAAAATCGGCCTGGAGCTGCCGCGCGAAGAACTTTATGCCCGCATCGATACCCGCGTGGACACCATGATGAAAAATGGCCTACTGAAAGAAGTCGAAGGACTCGAACCCCACAAAAACGAGAAAGCCCTCGATACCGTGGGCTACCGCGAATTATTCGACCACCTGGAAGGCAAAGAAAGTCTCGAAACGGCCGTAGCGAAAATCAAGCAACACACCCGGAACTACGCCAAGCGCCAGCTCACGTGGTTCAAGCGGGACCCCGATATCAAGTGGTTCTCGCCGGAACAGTTGCAGGAGATACGGGCTTTTGTATCCGGTGCTTTTTGACCAGCAGCCCCGCGTAGTAGTGGGCGTTGTGATACAACTCCAGGTAATGGTGCGGGTCGTCCGCATCCATCTTCCTTTTCCCCTTCGTGAGCACGCGCAACACATTATCTTTCTCGAAATAATACCGCGCTTCGAAGGACCGGACGAGTTTGGAGGGGTCCAGGCCGCCGGCCTTTTGGGCAAAGTCATCCTCGGTTTCGAATACGAAGATCAATTGCCCGTTCGAATAATAGAAGTGCTCCTGTATGACGGCATAAGACAGGCCGATCCAAGTGGAGGCCTTGCACAGCGTGTCCCCCCGGAAGTAACCGCGCAGGCTGCCGCCGTTATCGGGGGCTTCGTCTCCCAGGAATTCTTCCTGGTTCAGCGTTACCTTATTGAGGCCCGAGTCTTTTTCGATTTGTTGGAAAACGGACCTGATGTCCCGGATTTTAACCGAGGAGTCGGGGAGGTTGGTCTGGACCTGGGCGTGGGCCTGGCAAGCGGCGCCCGCCAGGCCGGCTATCAAAAGTGAGCGGAGGATCATAAGAATGGATTGGCTCTAAATATATAAAAAAAAGCTCAAATCTCAGCACTGCGCGCGGCCGGGGGGCGTCAAAATTTAACACCCCAGGTTATCATGAGGGTTCCGCGGTGGTCGCGTAGGTCCGCAAACGTATTCTCCTTGGAGGATACCAGGTAGGGAAAATCCACGTCCGTGGCGATGGCGTAGGCATACCCCACGTCGAAGAACATCCCGAAGTTGCGGTACCCCAACCCCGCGCTGAAGATGGTCTTTCCAGCCTTCAGGTCGTCGTTGTCCCGGTGGGGATTCCCGTAATGCGCAAAGCCCAGGCGGGCCAGCCAGGTATCGAGTTTGAGCTCCCCGCCGACCTTCAGGTTGACGGCATCCTTGTATTGGGAGTGAACCAGTTGGGTGAGGGTGTGGTAATAGGCATTCTGGGCCGGCGTGGAGCCCCAGGTGGGATCGTCGTCGGAGGAGGCGGTGGAACCAAAGCCCGATTCGTGGTAGCCCACGTATTCGAGGTCGGCCGTGACGAAACCCCTTTGTTGTTTCACGTCCTCCACGGCATTGAAGACGTAAGAGGCGCTGAGAAGCGCCCTCCAGGGCGTGATGAGGGTATAGTTGTTGGAAGATGAGGCATTTCCCAGGTAATCGGAGGCTTGCGCCGTTTGTGTGCCCGCATAACTCCCCGTGTTGGTGGTCATGGTGGCATTGTGCGTGTCCGTCGTGCCGATGACGCTGGGAGAGGTGAAGGCCGCGCCCAGCCTTAGGCTGTTGTCCGGCTTGAAGATCACGCCCAGGCGGAGGTTCACGCCATAACCCTTGGATATGCGGTTGTCGTAAAACGAGGAGCTCACGAAATTTCCGCTGGGATCGGGGCTGGAGGCCGTTTCGGTATAGTGGATGGTCTGGTTGACGTAGACGATGGGGAATCCCAGGGCGCCCCCGATGTACCATTTGTCCATATGGCTGGCCGCAAAGGCAACGTCCACCTCGGACATGCCTCCCCTGGAATCGACGGTCTTTTCCTGGATCAGGGGAATTTTTTCGTTCAGGAGGAAGTCGGGCAGGCCGACGTATTGCTGCTGTCCCGATCCGTTGGTGACAGTATCGATCAGGTAAGTGCCCAGGGCCAGGGAGGTACCGTAGGCGAAGCTGGGATCGTTCAGGATCCCGTCGATGCTTTGCCCGCTCTGGTTGGCGTCGTCGGCGTATTGATCGGCATAGGAGCTGTAATTGTTGAGGCCCCGGTAATAGCTGTGGTTGTTGAAGTCGGAGACCTTGGTGACGGCGATGCTGAAGGCGGACCCCTTCCATTTGGTATTGGGTACCTGGGTCGGGGCGCCGAAGACGAAGCCGCTGGTCCCAAGTTGGAACCGGTTCAAAGAGGAGGTGGCGTTCGTCCCCCGGAAGTCATTATGGTTGCTGTTAAAGCCCATGCCGGGCGTCAGCACCAGTTCCCGGGTCTTGTACAGGCCCAGGCCCGCCGGATTGGTAAAGGTGCTGCTGATATCCCCGCCCAGGGAGCCCATCGCCCCCCCGATAGCCAGGGAACGCGCCGTGCCCACCTGTGGGTAAAAGGAATACCGTAGGATGTCTTCGGGAAGTTGGGCAAACGTATGACTTGCCACCCCCAATAATACCAAGGTTATTGTGGCTTTCATGCAAGGCCTCCTTTTTCAGGTCGTCAGAAAGGAGTAGTGAGTATAAGGAGAGAAAAGGTTTGGATCAGTGCCTGCCGCCACCTCCGCCCATATGACCTCCGCCGCCGCCGCCGAAGCTGCCTGTCCGGCCGAAGCTGCCACCCCCGGCGGGATGGTAGGAGGGCGAGGAACTGCTGGAGCGGAAGTTGTTGCGGGTGGAACTCCCTTGAACCGTGGACCGGTAGGTGTGCCAGGTGGTGTTCGACGTCGGGGTAGCGACGCGGGCGAACTTGTTGTTGTTCGCGGCGAAGCTGCTGGCGGCTACCGGCCTGGTGATGTTGCCCACCCTGGTCACGGTGGAATTGATGTTGTTGAAGTGGTTGTTGTTATACGCCATCGTATTTATCCTTCCAGGGGCCAGGGGCAGGGTGCCGGTGCTGGTAATGCCCACCTTCGAGTAGTAACCGAAGCCCGGGTAGTAGGGATTGTAATACCCCCCGTAATACATAGGGTAATACGGAGAATATAACGGGTAGGGATAATATCCGTAAGCGAAATACGGCGAGTAAAAAGGGCTGGCCCAGGGGCTGTATCCGAAGCCATAGCCGAAACCCATTCCCATTCCCATCCCATAACCCATATAGGGGTAGGCTGAATAGGTAGAGAAGGGCGCGTAGCCATCGTTACCGTAGGCGTAGTTATTGTAGTTATCTGATGTTTGGGTATTGGCGGCAACGCGATCATCACTTCCGTCGGTTGCTACATATCCTCCGTTGGAACCGGAAGAATAATAAACGTCGTCAGTCGTCTGCGCTTTACGCTGGGTGGAACAACTGCATATGCCGATTGCGGCTATGATAAGGGAAAGAGAGGAAAGTTTCATACTCACGTAGATTTGGTAACCTCCACTAAGTTACTACAATTTATGTACGTTTGCACCAATTAAAATATTTTAAGATAGCGTTATGAGTAAGGAAATTACCGCCCGGGAAAAGGACTATTCGCAGTGGTACAATGACCTAGTTATCAAAGGAGGGTTGGCCGATTATTCGGCCGTCCGGGGTTGCATGGTAATCAAGCCTTACGGCTTCGCGCTTTGGGAACGGATGCAGGGCGTGTTGGACGGTAAATTCAAAGAAACGGGACATCAGAATGCCTATTTTCCCCTGTTCATTCCGAAGAGTTTCCTGAGCAAGGAGGCAGCCCACGTGGAAGGTTTCGCCAAGGAGTGCGCCGTGGTAACACACTATCGCCTGAAGAACGATCCGGGGGGCGCGGGGGTAGTGGTCGACCCGGAGGCCAAATTGGAAGAAGAGTTGATCGTCCGGCCCACTTCCGAAACCATCATTTGGAATACCTACAAGGATTGGATCCAATCCTATCGTGATCTGCCCCTGCTGATCAACCAATGGGTGAACGTGGTTCGCTGGGAGATGCGCACGCGTCTTTTCCTGAGGACGACCGAATTCCTTTGGCAGGAGGGGCACACCGCCCACGCTACGGAAGCCGAAGCCGTCGCGGAGGCGAGGTTGATGCTGGATATCTATGCCGATTTCGTGGAAAACTATATGGCGCTGCCCGTCGTCAAGGGGACCAAGAGTCCCAGCGAACGTTTTGCCGGTGCCGTGGATACCTATAGCATCGAAGCCCTGATGCAGGACGGCAAGGCCCTGCAGGCAGGGACCTCGCATTTCCTGGGGCAGAACTTCGCAAAGGCTTTCGAGGTGCAATTCCTCAGTAAGGAAAACAAACTGGATTACGTCTGGGCCACCAGTTGGGGAGTAAGCACCCGCATGGTCGGAGCCCTGGTGATGGCGCACGGCGACGACGAGGGGCTGGTTTTCCCTCCACGTATCGCACCGCTTCAGGTGGTGGTCGTGCCCATCTATAAAGGCGAAACCCAAAAGGCGGAAATCGATGCACGGATCGTGCCGCTCGTGGAAGAGCTTCGCAAGTCCGGTATTCGGGTGAAATACGATGATAACGATAACAACCGACCGGGGTGGAAGTTCGCCGAATACGAAATGAAGGGGGTTCCCATCCGCGTCGCCATTGGGGCCAGGGACCTGGAAAACGGAGTGGCCGAAGTGGCGCGCCGGGATACCCGGGAGAAAAGCAGTTTGCCCCTGCAAGGCCTACCGCAAGCCCTGGCAGCGCTCCTGGAAGAGATCCAGGCGAATCTGTACAATCGTGCGCTGGCCTATCGGGATGCCCACATTACGCTGGTCGACGACTTTGCCACGTTCGAAAAGGTGCTCGATGAGCGGGGCGGATTCGTGTCGGCCCACTGGGACGGAACGGCCGAAACGGAGGAAAAGATCAAGGAACTGACCAAGGCGACCATCCGCTGCATTCCCTTGAACAACCCGCCCGAGGTTGGTAAGTGCGTCCTTACAGGAAACCCTTCCAAGGAAAGAGTATTGTTTGCCCGGGCATATTAAGGAATTTTGCTATCTTGAAGCTCAACCACTAAAATGAACTTCATGGAAGAGCAACAATCTCTTTTTGACCTCCACCTCGATACCTATAGTCAGGAGTCCCTGGCCGAAACGGCTAAATGGGGCAAATTCCTTGCTATTATAGGATTCATCCTGACCGGCCTCATCCTGATCGGGGCTTTTACCGCAGGCAGCCTTTTCAATTCGCTGGGGTCCGCTTACCCACTGAGTTCCGTCAACCAGTTTTCGACGGTGGCCTTTATCATTTACATGCTGATCATCTCGGCCCTGGTTTTCGTGCCTGCATTCTTCATGTACCTGTTTTCCACGCGCATGAAAAAGGCGCTGAAGTCGAACGACCAGGAATTATTGGGCAGAGCGTTTGCCAACCAGAAGGTGGTTTTTAAATTCTACGGGATTCTAACCATCATTTACCTGTCCATACTCACCATTATCATCATCGGCGCCGTTATCGCGACGACCCTGAGGCGATAGCCTATTGGACGGAGATGTAATTGTAATCCTTCAGCAGGGTTTCCAGGAACTCGATTGGGGGGAGGGTCGTATCTATTTTCAGGACGGTCTTTATCTTTTCTGCGGCGGTATCGGCGATGTGCAGGCTGTCATTCCCCTTGGCCCTTTCGAGCAGGGAGCGGATGGTATTCAGGTCCCTGTCGCTGAGCTGCATGACCTGCGGGAACTGGGGAACGTAGTCCTGGGTGACATCCATGAAAATGGTTTCATCCAGGCCTGCTTTCGTATTGGTGCTGATGAGGATCGTGCCCGCCGCGAGGTCCCCCAGGCGCTGGGCGTAGCGCGTGAATATGACCGAGAGCAGGCCGCCCAGACAAAAAGTGATGGCGAAGTCCACGGGCCGCAGCAACCAGCGGATGATGAATTGGCCATACGAAGGTTTGCCCCCGTTCATGTTGATGACCCGGATGCGCATGACCTTCTTCCCGATCGTTTGCCCGTTCATCCAGATCTCGGAGAGCAGGAAATATAAGAGAATAGGGATGGCCGTGAGTTCCAGGGCAATGACGACAAGATCGTTGGTTTCGCTGGTATATTCGGTCATCAGGGCCATGGCGATCCGGTACGCCACGATCCAGTACAGGACGATGATCGAATAGTCGATAATCCAGGCGAGCAGTCGCCGGTGAAATTCCGGGATTTCGAATTCCAGGTCGATATTGAAGCTCGTGGGTATCCGGATGGTGCTCATGTTGACAATTTCCGTAAATTTCAGGAAAATTTCTCTGCTTGCGGGAAGCATTATTTATCAAGAAGAACAAAGACCGCTGGACGCAGATAGAAGAGCAGCCGGCCTCCGACCCTGATGAAATGGCTACGGAATTCATCCAATTGGTGGACGACCTCTCCTACGCGAAAACGTTTTATCCAACCAGCAAGACAACCCGCTACCTGAACGTAGCCGCAGCCAAAATCTATTTGGGCATTTACCGCAATAGAAAGGACGACGGCAACCGCCTGGCGCGCTTCGTCCGCTACGATTTGCCGAACACGATCCGGAAACATCACTGGATAATGCTGATTTCCTTTGTCATATTCACTACGTTCTTCATCGTGGGCGTGTTTTCCGCCCGCGGTGACGAATCCTTCATCCGCCACCTGTTCGGCAATTCCTACATCAACATGACGGAGGACAATATCGCCAGGGGCAAGCCCTTTGGCGTATATGACGACGGCAATCCCCTCCAGATGTGGCTGGGCATCATGATCAACAACATCAAGGTGTCCTTCATCATGCTGGCGGGGGGCGTCCTGATCGGCCTGATCCCCCTGTATCAACTCGTCATGGAGGGTATCCGCCTGGGGGCCTTCGAAACCTTTTTTGCCCAAAAGGGCCTTGCGGGCGACTTCTGGCTCACCGTGTTCATCCACGGCACCCTCGAAATATCCGCCCTGATCATTTCGGGGGCGGCCGGCCTCATTATCGGCCGGAGCTTCCTGTTCCCGGGCACCCTCAGCAGGTTGGAAGCCTTCAAACAGGGGGCGAAGGACGCCTGCAAGATCATCATAGGGCTGGTGCCCGTGTTCATCACGGCCGCTTTCTTCGAGGGCTTCGTTACGCGCCACGAAGGCATGCCCGTCTGGGGAAAACTGACGATCCTTATTTGTTCCCTGACTTTCATCCTCGGGTATTTCGTCTATTATCCCATTCGCTTGGGCAGGAAAGGAGGGCGCGTCGATGCGTAAAATCCTTTGGGGACTCTTTTGTTGCAGCCTTTGCCTGACCGTGAGCGCGCAACAGGACACGACGACTACCGTCGACAGCGCATCGCCACCATGGTATACGACCCTCAGGAATGCGCCACCCCTGAAGGCCAATGTCCGTCGCGTTCCGCCCAAACACGTTTCCGGGGACCGGAAGGACGACGACTTCTGGTACGTTGACGTGGGTCCGGGCCAACCGAAGCCTGTAAAAATCGAAGACAATCCTCACAAGAATAAGTTTTGGGAGGCCTTCTGGCGGTCCCTGGACAAACCCTGGGTAGCATTTCTTTTCTGGACCTTCCTGGCCGGGCTATTGGTTGCGGCCATCGTGTTCTTCATTCAATCGGGGAGCGGGGAGTCCTGGTTCACGTCCCGCCGGAAACGAAAAAAACGCCTGACCCAAACCGAAACCGACGTTGAGCTCAAGACCGACCTCGGGCAGGCCCTGCGGGAAGCCATCCAACGCGAGGACTACCGCGAGGCGATACACCTCCTTTTCCTCCAAACCCTGATCGCTCTGGAAGCCCGGAACCTCATCCACCTCTTCAAGGATAAGACCAACCGGGAATACTTCAGGGAATTGAACGGAAACCCCTTGCAGTCCGACTTTGCCCGCTTGCTAAGGCATTATGAATACAGTTACTTCGGAGGTTTTGCACCGGACGGGGAAACCTTCCGGATCCTCCATGACCAATACACCCAATTCCAAAACCGACTGAATACCCTTTGAAACGCACCAGACTCTATATCATCCTGTTCATCGCGCTCGTCGTGGTCGGTTGGTTCGTGTGGTGGGCGACGACCCGCAAGGTGGAACGCCACTTCGACTCCACCATCACCCTTTCGTACCGCGAAAAGCGCCCCTATGGCGCCTACGTGGCCTACCAGGAATTGCCCACCCTTTTTCACGGAGCCCCCGTCGTACTCAGCAAAAGGACCGACTCTTATCTTCAGGATTTGGACGATTCGGACCGGAACCAACTGATGTTCGTGCTGTCCCCCCAGTTCTACCCCAACGTCTATGAATGGAACCGCCTGATCAGTTGGGTGCAGCAGGGGAACTACCTCGTCGTGTCCTCGAGCCTGTTTGGCCAGGAAGCCATGGACGAACTGCACATCCAACTAAGCAGTACGAACATGGAATACTATTTCCAGGAAAATGCCACGCAGGGCGACGACTCCCTGCGACTTAACCTGGCCGGCCCTTTCAAGGACACCACGACTTATTTTTACCCGGGCAGGCGCTTCGACCGGGCGATCACCAACCTCGACAGCAGCTTCACCGACATCCTGGGGACCAACGACTTCCATTATGCGGACATGATCCACATCCGGGCAGGGAAAGGCGCCGTGATGGTGCAAACCGCCCCCCTGGCGTTCAGCAACTACTTCCTGCTGTATAAAAATAACATCCATTATTTCGAAGCCTTCTGGTCCGTCCTGCCGGCCCACGTGGACAAGATCATATGGAATGAGTACTACCTGTACAAATACGACGAAAACACCGACAACTTCACGGGCGCCCTGGGGAAGCTGCTGGCCGATCCTCACCTGGGCCCCGCTTTCCTCGTATTGATCATTCTCTTTGCCATATACGTGTTGCTGGGGCTGAAGCGCCGCCAAAGGATCATCCCCGAAATCCCCGCGAAAACGAACGAGTCCGTGGACTTCGTGAAGACCATCGGCCGCCTGTATTACGGCAAGGCAGATCATTTGAACCTCGCCATCAAGATGGTCCAGCACTTCCAGGAATTCACGCGAAACCATTACCAGGTCAAGCTGGAGCTGGGGGATGAGGCTTCCGTGCTGCGCCTGTCCCATCGTTCGGGGGTCCCCGAAAGCGTCGTGCGGGACATCGCCACCCACGTGCGGTATGTCTACGATGCACCGGAACTGAGTGTGGAACAATTGGAGGAATTGTACGGACTCTTAGAAAAATTCTATAACATAGCGTCATAATATGGAATACCAACAACGGACCGACTTGCAGGAATTGCAGGAAAGCGTAGACAGTATATATAGGGAGATCCGGAAGGTTTTGGTGGGTCAGGAAGCCCTGGTTCGCCTCCTGGTCACCGCTGTCCTCGCTGATGGACACGTCCTGATCGAAGGCGTCCCGGGAATCGCCAAGACCCTCGGCGCCCGCCTTCTGGCGGGCACCTTGTCGGTGAAGTTCTCGCGGATACAATTTACGCCCGACCTGATGCCTTCGGATGTCCTTGGCACGACCGTGTTCAACCCTAAGGAAGCCCGCTTTGAATTCAGGCGGGGTCCCATTTTCAGCAACCTCGTGCTGATCGACGAGATCAACCGGGCCCCCGCCAAAACCCAGGCGGCGTTGTTTGAAGTGATGGAAGAGCGCCAGGTGACCATGGATGGGACGACCTACCCCATGGACCTCCCCTTCCTGGTACTGGCTACCCAAAACCCCATCGAGCAGGAGGGCACCTATCGCCTCCCCGAAGCCCAACTGGACCGCTTCCTCTTCAAGATCAAAGTCCCCTATCCCGTCGAAGAAGAGGAGGTGCGCATGCTTTCCCGCTTCAACGTTACCGATGTCAGCGATCCCGTGAGCCTGCTCAGGCCCGTCCTGGAACCCGCGCGCATCATGCAATTGCGTCACCAGGTCAGGAGCCTGCATATCGAGGAGCCTCTCTTGCGCTTCATTGCCCGCCTGACCCAGGCCACGCGGCAACATCACTCCCTGTACCTGGGGGCTTCACCCAGGGCCTCGCTGGCCCTGATGCACGCGGCCAAGGCCACGGCCGCCATGAATGGCAGGGACTTCGTCACTCCCGAGGACGTCCTGGAGGTGGCCTATCCCGTTTTGGGACATCGCATCCTCCTGACCCCGGAAAAGGAAATGGAGGGCGTGACCGAGGAAGAGGTGATCAAGCAGATATTGCAATCATTGGAAATTCCCCGTTAGCGTTGTTACGGCAATTCTACCTTTCGTATTACCTGTCGCTCCGGGCGTATATCATCGGGGGCATCATCGTATTGCTCCTGGCCATGTCCTGGTTCTTCCCCCCGCTGATGGTGGTCGCCAGGCTGTTGGGTTGGGTACTGATCCTGTCCGTATTCCTCGATACCCTGTTGTTGTACGGGCGCAGGGGAGGACTCCTCGCGGGGCGCCAGGTTTCCGAGCGCTTCAGCAACGGCGACGTCAACGAGGTGCTCCTTCAGATCCAAAACAATTATCCTTTCACCCTGAACGCCGTCGTCATCGACGAGTTACCCGAACAATTTCAGGACCGGCAGTGGAGACGCACTTTGTCCATTGCCCCGGGCGCGACTGCCGAAATTCCATATGAATTGGTCCCCAAGGAAAGGGGGGTCTATACTTTCGGTCAGTTGCACGTCTTCATCCTTTCGCCCCTGGGTCTCGTCCGCCGTCGCTGCTCCTTCGGAAGGGAAGAAGTCGTGAAGGTTTATCCCTCCTATATCCACATGCGCAAACACCAGTTCGAGGTCATGGGAAGCACCCAGGACGCCGGACGCCAGCGCCTGAGGCGGACAGGGCGCAGCCTTGAATTCGAACAAATCAAGGACTACGTGCCAGGAGACGATTACCGCACCATCAACTGGAAGGCCAGCGCCCGCAAGGACCAGCTCATGGTGAATACCTATGTGGAAGAGCGCAGCCAGCCCATTTACTGCGTCATCGACAAGGGGCGCCTGATGAAATTCCCCTTCCAGGGCATGACCCTCCTGGACTACGCCATCAACGCCTCCCTGGCCCTGATCAACGTTGCTTTGCAGCGCAGGGACAAGGCAGGTCTCAT